>ERZ773065.659-NODE-659-length-18589-cov-10.257041_pt1 | contig 18589 bp, 12 predicted proteins | sample MGYA00580623_ERZ773065 | MGnify/ENA primary metagenome ERZ773065 (study PRJEB29015, sample SAMEA2738017) | human oral metagenome | biome: human oral; feature: human-associated habitat; material: dental | place: China | collected 2047 ... | reverse complement strand
CCTGCACGATCCCCGCGTTCACGTGGGCGAAGGGCCAGTGGATCTGGTTCCGCTGCTTCACGCTGGTCTTCTGGATCTCCATGAACACCCTCCTGCCCGAGGTCTTGGTCCCTCCCTCCGACATCTTCAACTTCGCGACCATGGACCCGCGCGCGAACATCGCCTGCGCGGTGGTCGCGCTCGCGGCGAATGTCGCGTTGTTTGCGTACTGGCTGTACAAGATCGTGGTGTTTAGGAGGAATCCGATTACGGGGGTCCTGTACTGTGAGCTGGGAGAGTTCCGCACGATCGTGCGCGAGCACTGCGATGACAAGGACAAGTACTTCCTGGTGGACCGCATCCCCGAAACGCCCGCGGAGCTCGGCTTCGAGCCCGACTCTCCCACGCCGCCCGTGGACGGCTACCGGGCCTGGATGCCGTGGTGGCGGGAAGAGGACCGGCGGCACCCGTCGAAGAGGGGTGATTGTTCGCGCTCGTAGGTGCCCTTGTCATCCCTCATTGCCGAGGCTTCCCCGCAGAGTTGCGGGGAGGCCTTGGTTGCATGCGTGCTCATTCAGTCCTGAGCTAGTCCCTTGAAAAGCTCGTGAAGCGCCGTGTTGTGGCACCCGGTACTTACTGGCACGATTTGGCGGTGGCCCTTTGAGTTCCTTCCGCTTTCTGTCTCAGTGCACCTTATGGTGCTCGATGCATGCTATTTGGCTGGCGGTGCCCCACTGTGGTGGGTTCCTTTCGCTTTGGCTAAATGCGCCTTATGGCGCTAGGTGCTTTCTGACGCGCGTCTGGCAAGCTCCAGGAGGCCCTCCTGAAGAACGGGTCTTAATGCACCTTATAGCGCTAGGTGCTTTCTGACCTCGCAAATATCACCTACTTCGGCACCTCGAGGGGCGGGTCTTAATGCACCTTATAGCGCTAGGTGCTTTCTGACCGAGACGGTCGACACATCTCCTATCTTCAGGAGGTCATCGAGTCTTAATGCACCTTATGGCGCTAGGTGCTTTCTGACGCCGCCCGACGTCGTCGCACCGATCTACATCCCCTACGAGTCTTAATGCACCTTATGGCGCTAGGTGCTTTCTGACACCGATAAAGATCTAATCTTCATTCTAGACACCATTCAAGTCTTAATGCACCTTATGGCGCTAGGTGCTTTCTGACTCGCCACGACCGCTGTTATCGCGTCCATCGCTCTCGGGTCTTAATGCACCTTATGGCGCTAGGTGCTTTCTGACGTCATCGCCCTGCTCGTGCAGCTAAAGCCCGGCACAGGTCTTAATGCACCTTATGGCGCTAGGTGCTTTCTGACGCGGAAATCACGCGGGCCTATTTCGCAGAGTGTGCTCGGTCTTAATGCACCTTATGGCGCTAGGTGCTTTCTGACAGCGCGGTGTTTTCGGCGATCATGACCGTGATTTCCGGGTCTTAATGCACCTTATGGCGCTAGGTGTTTTCTGACCCCTCGGCCTGACCGTCGATCACGTCGTGCCTCGCTGTCTTAATGCACCTTATGGCGCTAGGTGCTTTCTGACGCGTCAACTAGGTCGTTGATGTCGCCGCCGAGCTGCTGTCTTAATGCACCTTATGGCGCTAGGTGCTTTCTGACCGATAGGTGCGGTCATACCCTCGCGCGGTCGAGTAGGTCTTAATGCACCTTATGGCGCTAGGTGCTTTCTGACTCGAGGGCTTCGTGTCGCTGCCCGTCCCTGCCGACGAATGTCTTAATGCACCTTATGGCGCTAGGTGCTTTCTGACCGCGGACGATACGGTTTACGAGCTTTCCGACATGTCTTAATGCACCTTATGGCGCTAGGTGCTTTCTGACTACGCAGACAAGACTATCTACAACTTCGCGGAGATGACGTCTTAATGCACCTTATGGCGCTAGGTGCTTTCTGACGTACATGCGCGAGATCGCGTCGGTGACCCACATCGTGGTCTTAATGCACCTTATGGCGCTAGGTGCTTTCTGACCCACCGAACAGGTGACTCACAAGGACATGCAGTATTTCAAGTCTTAATGCACCTTATGGCGCTAGGTGCTTTCTGACTCACAGATAGCGGCTCTCCCGCGATTAAGGTCGCGATGTCTTAATGCACCTTATGGCGCTAGGTGCTTTCTGACTGGTTAAGCCGCTGTGGGAGGGCTTCGCCTCGGCAGGTCTTAATGCACCTTATGGCGCTAGGTGCTTTCTGACGGTGTCCTACCGGGTGACCGCCACGTCGGCCCTCCCGTGTCTTAATGCACCTTATGGCGCTAGGTGCTTTCTGACAGAAGGGAGAATCGATCTACAATGTATGGTCCCAGATCCGGTCTTAATGCACCTTATGGCGCTAGGTGCTTTCTGACCCGTGGAGGTCCTGTTCGTCCCGCCGCACGCTGTCTCACTGTCTTAATGCACTTTTTGGCGCTCGGTGCTTTCTGACACAGCAAAGCGGCGACACCCCCGTAGGGATGCCGCCGCAGTCTTAATGCACCTTTTGGCGCTTGGTGCTTTCTGACGGAGTGCCAGAGGCACCTTCCTCAGAGGATCGAAATGTCTTAATGCACCTTTTGGCGCTCGGTGCTTTCTGACTTACTCTTCGTGGCGGTCAAATGATCATCACTAACTCCGTCTTAATGCACCGTTTGGCGCTCGGTGCTTTCTGACGGGCTTCTACACGACTCTCCCCGCTCTCACGGCGACGATGTCTTAATGCACCGTTTGGCGCTCGGTGCTTTCTGACCGAGAAAGAGAAGGGAAAGAAAATGACCTCCAGGGAAGTCTTAATGCACCTTATGGCGGTAGGTGCTTTCTGACGATTGACGCCCTCCGGACAGAGCTCCTCACGATCCGCGTGTCTTAATGCACCTTATGGCGCTAGGTGCTTTCTGACGTACGTGTCCACCCCGAGCCTGCGACTCACCCGCGACCAGCGTCTTAATGCACCTTATGGCGCTAGGTGCTTTCTGACCCGCACATGAGTCTCTACGACTCCTCCCAATTCGAAGTCTTAATGCACCTTATGGCGCTAGGTGCTTTCTGACACGGATTGACGAGCGCCAAGTTCGACAATCCCGCATGTCTTAATGCACCTTTCGGCGCTCGGTGCTTTCTGACGCGGGCACTGAACGTCATGTTATTGCCGAGGGCGATTAGTCTTAATGCACCTTTTGGCGCTCGGTGCTTTCTGACGTGGAATTCCGACTGGGGTTGTGCGCAAGTTGTTGACGGTTTGTTTATGCGGCTGTTGTCCAGGCCGCTTGGTGTAGTTCGTATTCGATGGGGGTTTTGCCGCCCAGGCTGGTGTGGATGCGGCGGCGGTTGTAGAAGTCTTCGATCCAGGTGGCGACCCCGGTGTAGACCTGGTCGCGGGTGGTGAAGGTACGCCGGTAGTAGTACTCGGTTTTGAGGGTGGCCCAAAAGGATTCGGCCATGGCGTTATCCCAGCACACTCCGGCCCGCCCCATCGACACTCTTCCTTTCACGGCGCGCATGTAGGCGGCTAGTTTCTGGGAGGTGAACTGTGTTCCCCGATCAGCATGCAACACGACCCCAGTGGGGAAGGTACCACGGGTGGCGGCGGCCATGTCGAGCGCGGTGATGACCAGAGCGTGTGTTGTGCTGCTCGCCCATGGCGTATCCCAGGACTCGGCGCGAGTGCGCATCACGCACGGCGCACAGGTAGACCCAGCCTTGGGCGCAGCGCAGGTAGGTAAAGTCCGTGATCCACACCCGATCCAGGGCGCCTTGATCCCGCTGGCGCCCGCAGTGGTCCTCATGGGCCACAGGGCCCCGCCCGCCGCGCCTGGACGGGCGCGGGTGCGTGTTCAGGCCTGACAGGCCCTGGCGGCGCATCGATGCGGCGACCGCCCGCACACCCACATCCACGCCCGAGCGCGCCAGAGCATGGCGGATGCGAGGAGCCCCATACGTGCCGCCCGAGACCTCGTGTTCCCAGGCCGCCGCCTCATCCAAACGCCGACGCGCCGATGCACGTCGGCCCCGCTGGGTGGCTCGGTTTTTCCACGCGTAATAGCCCGCGCGCGTGACCCCTAGAACGCTGGCCATCAAGGTGATCGAGTAGGAAGCCTTCTGCGCGTCCATCAGCTCAAAGCGCTGGTGTTTTGGTGCACGGAGGCGAAGAAGGCGCTGGCTTTTCCCAAGAACTCGTTCTCCTTCTCCAGCTGGCGCACCCTCCGGCGCAATGCCGTGTTCTCGGCTTCCAGCTCGCGTGGATCAGGGCGCCCCTGCGCGGCGGCCTGGCGCCTCTCGCGCTCGAGTTTGACCCACCGGCCCACCACCGATTCGCCCAGCCCTAGATCCCGGGCCACAGACGCGATCGTAGACCCCGTATCCAACACCAAAGACGCAACATCACGACGATACTCCAGTGTAAAACGACGACGAGTTCCCATAACAGGCACCTCACTTTCCGCAGGCACATACACCCGCTTAACGAAGTGTCAACAACACCAGCCTAACCCCAGACCAGCGTCGGGAAGCCATTTCCAAACCGTCTTAATGCACCGTTTGGCGCTCGGCGCTTTCTGACCTAGCGGATCGTCACTCTCTACGATGGAACCCTGCTAAGCAGTCTTAATGCACCGTTTGGCGCTCGGTGCTTTCTGACCAAAAGACGCGCAAGCAGCAGGACGCAGTAGCCGAAATGTCTAAATGCACCGATTGGCGCTCGGTGCTTTCTGACTTGGCGCGCGCCGACATCGTTGAGTTGATCGACGTCCACGGTCTTAATGCACCGTTTGGCGCTCGGTGCTTTCTGACCGGTCTACGGACCGCTCGGAGGAGTAGTACTCATGCTGTCTTAATGCACCTTTTGGCGCTCGGTGCTTTCTGACCGAGGACACTCTGCTGATGCACTTCGTCATGGACAACCGTCTTAATGAACCTTTTGGCGCTCGGTGCTTTCTGACTCTACTACAACCCCGTCGAAGATATTACCGATGGCTCCGTGTCTTAATGCATCTTTTGGCGCTCGATGCTTTCTGGCCAATGACCTCTACTAGTCTGAGCCGTGCGCTACGGATCGTCTTAATGTACCTTTTGGCGCTGATCTTGGAGGGGTGTTGGAAAATGTCGCATGCAATTCGGCTTCCACTCCTTCAAGACTTGAAGCTGCGCCGTTGAGGTGTCGCGTTTTTCGCCGTTTATTGAAGTTTGAACTAAGGGAATTGCATGCGAAATTTTCGGGTGCTCGGTGCTTTCTGACGACCTGGTCTGCTTCGACTGGGACGACGACGGGATCGCGTCTTAATGCACCTTTTGGCGCTCGGCGCTTTCTGACTTATCAAGGATAAGTGGGAACATATTAGTGTTTCCATGTCTTAATGCACCTTTTGGCGCTCGGTGCTTTCTTGCGTCACCGCTAAGAGACGATGTATTCATCGGAACGATGTCTTAATGCACCTTATGGTGCTCGGTGCTTTCTGACTCTGAGGTGACCGTCGAGGGCACCTGGACCACACCGAAGCTCGTCTTAATGCCCTTTTGATGCTCGGTGCTTTCTGACCTTTTTACTAACAATACCAATCTCACAATATCGCGTGTCTTAATGCACCTTTTGGCACTCGGTGCTTTCTGACGCGATAACTCGAAGTCTTACGTGACTGACTGTGACTGGGTGTCTTAATGTGCCTTATGGCGCTCGGAGCCTTCTGATCCTGAGCCGTCTAAAGTTCTGTGACTGAGTCTGTTCGTGGCTCCATGTGTAATTTCTGGTTAAGGGTGTGCATGGTTGCTTGAAAATGTCGCACGTAATTCCCGGTCTGGTCTTTCAATGTTTGAAATCTGGTTGTTGATATTCCGCGGTTTCTGGCGTCTGTCGGTTATGGTCCGACGGGGAATTACGTGCGAAATTTTGGGCGCTCGGTGCTTTCTGACGCCCTTCCTCGAGCAATCGTTCCGTGAATTGCAAGGTCTTAATGCACCTTTTGGCGCTCGGTGCTTTCTGACACTCTCCGGGGGCAGCTCAGCACGTACGAGCGTGTCAGTCTTAATGCACCTCATGGCGCTCGATGCTTTCTGACCTGCCAAGAACCCAGAGGCTGCCAAAAAGTATGCCACTGAGTCTTAATGTACCTTTTGGCGCTCGGTGCTTTCTGACTGGTCACTCCTGACCAACCAATGGGGCGTCCTAGCATGTCTTAATGCACCTTTTGGCGCTCGTTGCTTTCTGACGAAGTCGAACTGTCGCGTGCGCAGCGCAAGATGTATAAGTCTTAATGCACCTTTTGGCGCTCGGTGCTTTCTGACTGCTCATCTGCAGCATGATCTATCACGATCGGCCATAGTCTTAATGCACCTTTTGGCGCTCGGTGCTTTCTGACCAGCTTTTGTTGACAAGTTGAGCAAATCCTTGTCCGAGTCTTAATGCACCTTTTGGCGCTCGGTGCTTTCTGACTGCCCGGCGTGTCGTACCCCCTGTGGCCAGGGAAAACGTCGTACCGGATCGCCAGTGGTCGAAAAAGCACCCCTCCGGCCAGCAAGCACGAGGCTAGATTACCAGACTTTTCGTTACGACTGCTCGCATCGCCGCGGAACGTCTGCGGGGCCGACGCTGTCCCGGAAATCGCCGCCACCATCGGCGTGTCGCTCCTCCATAACGCTTCACACTTGCAGAGTAACCGCAAAGTTGTTGACTCGAAGAACAGACAATGACGACACCCGCCACGGCCTCGTCCCTGAGAGAAGCGACCAGCCCCGAGGCCCTTACTCGTGCCAGACGTCGACTCCTTACTGCACACCCCGACCCCACCAGAGCGAACACCCCCACGCCGGGAAGCCTCACCGACGAACAAACCCGTGTCCTCGCCGCCCACGACTGGGCGCCGCCACGCATCGCCGCACTTGACACGAACATGATCGCAACGGCGGACGCTATCACTCGGGCGCTCCTGGCTGAATCGGTGCGCGAAGCCCTCGAACGCCACCTCACCGCGGAACGCCCCCACGGCACCTACGACGACACGCGCGCAGGACACGACGCATTCAGCAGGGGAATCGTCGACGACTACGACCACGGCAACCACCACCTCGCGCGAGCCACTATCCGCGTCGCCGACCCGGGCCTCGTGACCTGTGCGGGCCTTTCGGCACTGGGCGTGCCCGACGCCGACGCGCCCATTATCGACGAACTCGCCCGGGCCTCGGACCCCAACCTGATCGTGAGCATCCTCGCCGACGCAGCGCTGCTCGACCTTGACAGGTACGCCACCGGGGCAGGCCTGCTTTACTCGCGCGTCGGAGCCACCCTCATGCTCGCGGCACCGAGCGACCAGCGCTTGGCCGAGGCCATCGATGCCGTCGCGGCCGCGGCCATCAATGCGGGCGCGCGCGTCACCGACCTGACGACCCAGCACATCGATAAGGAGAAAGCCCTCGCGAGCGTCGGCATCGACCCGTGGAACACCCGGCCCAGCGACGGACCCACGGGCCAAGCCGACCGCATCCTCTACGTCGGTCGCGACGGCGCACGCATCCACGTCAAAGCGGGCCGCGTCCTCGTCGATGCGCCCGGCTCGCTGCCCGTGACCTCCGTGCCGAAAAACAGCGTCACGCGCATCGTCCTGTCCGAAATGTCGGCCTGTCCGCCGGCGCTCGTTCGTGGGCGATGCACAGCGGCGTCGATGTCGTGTGCCTGTCGCGGCGAGGCTCCTACCAAGGCACCCTCATCGGCTTGAACAGGGGAACGCACGCCAGTCGGCTCCTCGCGCAAGTTGCCCTCACCGGCGATCATGAGCGGCGCGTCCGCCTAGCCGCCAGCCTCATTGGCGCGAAAACCCGCGGCCAAATGCATGTCCTCACCCGCATCGCCCGACGCGACGAAGCCGTGCACGTCGCCGACACGACGGCGCACATGCACGCCTGGTGGTGCTCCCTCGCAGGGGTGCGCACACTCGACGAAGTCATGGGCATCGAAGGCGCGTGTTCCAACGCCTACTTCGACGCGCTCGCCGGGTGTGTGCCCGCCGACGTCACCTTCGACGGGCGCAGCCGACGCCCACCCCGCGACCTGCCCAACGCCGCCCTATCCTACGGGTACGCCATCCTCCTGTCCGAATGCGTCGGCGCGCTGCACGCCGCTGGGCTCGAACCATCCCTTGGCATCGCGCACGCACCCACCGACAAACGGCCCAGCCTGGCGCTGGACCTCATGGAACAGTTCCGCCCACTCCTGGTCGACCAGACCGTCATGGCGCTCCTACGCACGCGCAAACTCCGACCCGAACACGGCGTCGTCGAGGCCGAGGCCGGGGGAGTCTGGCTAGGCACCGACGGCAAGAAGATCCTCGTCGACGCGTACGAGGCCGCCTGCCAGCGATCCGTCACCGGCGCCCTCCCCGGATACTCGGGGTCGTGGCGCAGACACATCGCCCACTCCGCGCAGATGCTGGCGCGCGCCATCGCCGAACCCGACTACCCGTGGAGCGGGGTCGCCTGGCGATGATCTACATCATCGCCAGGCGACATCGCCGATAACGAACGGCGGCTGCGCGTCGCCAAAACACTGGGATCCTGGGGCTACAGCATCCAAGAATCCGTGTTCCAACTCCGCCTTGATAGCACCACGCTGGCGCGCGTGCGTTCTCGGCTTGCCGCCCTCATCTCCGACTCCGAAGACGTCATCCATATCTACCCCATCTGCTCATCCTGCGCCGACCGCGCCGACATACTCGGCGCAGCCATAGCGCTGGACGATGTGGGGTTGTGTCGGGGAGTGTGGTGAGGGCCTAGTCGCGCGGTCGGCGCTTTCGGTGCCTGCGAGTACCAGACTTGTCGCGCTGGATTTCAATGGAAGTAGATGCATTGTGCTGAGTGTTTTTGTCCGTGCGACGGTCCTTCTTTCTAGGTTTTCCTTGATTCTTCCTGGATTTGTCGGATGAATGGACTTCTTCATCTGATCTCTGGGTGCTCTTGTGGCTACGTTCTGTCTTCACTTCCCTCAAGAAGACATCTGGGACCGTTGCGGAATCTTCAATCCAAAGGGCCTGAGGGGATCGTCCAGCAACCCACTCTTGCTCGTGGAAGCGCTTTGGCCTTCCATCTTTAGTGGTTGCATTATTAAGTTTGTTCTCTTCAAGGCTAACGTATCTGACAGGTACGTCAGTGTCTTTCTCCTCAGTGGATCCAAATCCGTACGCTGCTCTTTGGAAGGCGCGAACCCAAGGAAGTTTCGACAAATCTCCTATCTTGCTGTTTTGGAGCAGTGTTGAAACATTTACCTTTTCGTAGTGAGTCCCGAGAACGTTGGTGAGCGTCTGGTAACCCGATGTGATGTCTCGTGTCTTCTCAAGATACAAGCGGTTTTCAACAATTCTTGCCTCGACGAGCCCAAGGCCGAGGGGCTTTCCAATGCCGACCTTGTGAAATCCTACGTCTCTTCCGTCTGGTGAAAGATTCTCAGGGATGAGAGGCCACACTAGGAAAGCAAGTTCCTTTGAGGATAGATTCTCAAAGTGTACCCTGCATGTGAGAACGCTTCCTTTTTCGATCCATGATCGAACATGAAGTTGAAGGGAATCGTTTGTCTTGAGGTCGCCGCCACTAGTGCTGAACTTTTCGATGATGCTATCTAGGGACTGTCCGATGCAGGATCGATGTGTCGGGTATGTTGCTTCGCCCAACGAAGACTCGTTCGGATCATAGAGGCGGTCGCGGCGTGTGTTTTTGTTAGGTGGATTGGGGAAGTCCTCCCTAGAAACCAGAAAACGACGACCGCTGCTGGGCTTGGGGCTTAGAAGTGGAGGAAGCGTTACGTAGGCTTGTCCCTCGGGCGGTACTGCGGTGGAACAATTCGATGTTGAGACGGGACCGATCTGAACACGCCCGCGTAGCGAGGTGCCGCTCTCATTGTCGTTACCGACGAAACCGAAGAGTCTGTCAGCAGCGGAGGCCTCCTTAAGTGTCCTAGCTGGATTGACTCCATCTGCCTCTGCCAGGGTGTTGGGTGCGTGTGAGTAGGCGTGTCGTCCAACGTTAATTGGGATCAATTCCAAAATGGTGTTGTTTGTATCCATTGAGGCATATGCGAGCGTTCCTTCTGTAAGCCTGTCGCTATCAGCTTCCCCGCTCGAGTAGACATTGTGTCTCGTCAGCTTCTCGCCATTGCGTTTGTTTCGAGCATCAGTTTCGTCTTGTATGGCGCGGTATGACCGAAGTGTTGCTATGTAAGCTTCGGCTACGGACGGGGAGCACACTACTCTATTTGTTGGATTGGCATCTGTTTGGCTCGAATCCTGTTCTGGCTCGATAAAGATTCTTTCAGACCATTTCTTCTTTCCCCACTTTTTCCCGAAATTTGTTTTGTTTTCTTGTAGCATTTCATGCGGTGTGGTCAAATATAGGTATCCAGTGAATGTCTGTGGTTTCTTCGATTGTTGGTCGTTGGGATTCGTCTTTATGTATGTACCGAGAGATAAGGTGGAGCTGTCATCCATTTTCGAGATTTCATCATCCATTTTTGAGATTTTGCTTACAATCCATCGTGTTTTGATTCGATAGGCAGAGAATTTAACTCTCTCGTGATTCTTGAATCGTTCTGTGATTTGTTTGCCATTGTCTTGATTGTATTTAAATCTGCCGATTTCTATTACTTTTTCGCCTATTCTCCTAGTGTCAGATAAAGCTGGAGAATTTTGGATTGGTATGAATGCGGGCTTATTATCGTTGTGTCCGCCGCCGTCAAGGCGTTCGAACGTGTACTCTCCGTCGGTATCGTCGATGTGCGGCGCATGTGTGCATCGTACCGGGACCAGTGATATTGCTTGATTTGGTTGTGTTCGGTAAGTCAGTCGTGTGTTGTGTGTTTTCGTGTCGAACACTCGAAAGCGTGACGACGTAGTTCTTTCGTAGGATGTGCTCAAAAGGCCCTTAATCATGGTTGGAGAAACGAAAGTTGAGCCGTCGAGTTCCTGAACCTGAATGTAATGAATCCCCTCCTCTTTCGTCTGTTCTCCGAGGATCAACGGAGTGTGCGCGGTTAATTTGAGATCAACGTAGCCGCTGAGCCTTTCGGGATCAAGTGTATCGAGGTGTGTGACTCTGCCTTGTTGATATATCTCATTGCTGTTTGTCGGATCGTAAGTTCGCGCTTCGTTGGGCAGGCGAGGGATCCTATTTACGCTCGAATGGAATGTGTGTTTTTCGTACTCTTTTTGTTTGCGTTTAGCGCCCATGTTACTTCCACCTTCCTGTGAATAGCTGGTCGACTACGACAGTGTTTCCGTACTTATCTTCTTCTTGGATGAACTCAAGTGCCGACATGTCGTTAGTGGAGGAGTCTTGTTTGCCCTGTTTTGTCTGACCAGTGCTGGTATCGGGGGCAGACACTTCTTTGCGAGTCGCAGCAGACTTGTGCTGCAGAAAGCTCACCTTGTTGAACCACCCGCTGACCGATGCTGGTTCCGTGTCCTCCGACGGTGCCTCGGGTCTGGCGGCGGTGAGCGTCAGCTCGACGGCGCCCACGCCGTTCACCCAACGGTACTCGTGAGCCAGAACGCCGCCCTCTGCGGGTTCGTCAGGCAGTTTCACCGGTACCCACAGGCACAGCTCGAATACCTTCGTCGGATCGAATTCTCGTCCATCGATCGGAGCGACCGTGAGCTTCGGTGCCTCGGTGGAGGATACCTTATCGAAACCTAACACGGTCCACGTCCCGTTGGTCGCGAACGCCAGGCCCTGAACGTCCCCGCCCGAATGTGTCCGTGCGTATGCGAGGAAGACATCCAAGCGTGGTGTGTCACCAGAATCCGTGAGAATCGGCGAATGTGCCAGTATCGCTTGCTGATTCTTGTCAGTCATCGGCGGCTTCCGTCCTTTCAGATGGTTTACGCGCGGCGCCCGGACCGTTCTCTAGGCGCTTAGACCAGTCCGTTTTTTCGTACTTATTCTTTAAACGTTTCAGGACCTGTTCCGCTAGCTCGCGCTGCCCCTCGTAGAGGGTGTCAGTCATGACGCCAGCGCCAGTCGCCGGCTGCTGTAGCGCTTCGCAACCAGTGAGATTCCACGACGGAAGGTCAACACCTTTACGGTCAGCGCCCACTACCTTGATCGTTGAGACGACGACCTGGCCCAGGCCCCGCGTCGAACGGCTACCCAACGGGAGCGTGCCCGCGGACAGCTCGGTGAGCACGAGCCCGAGCAACACGTAGGCGGCGTGAGCGTAGTCCGCGTGGGTAGGTTTCGGTTGCTCGCGCTCGACCGAACTGTCCTCCGCCTCGTCGGCGCCGACGGTTGTCCCATCGTCTTCCGGCCCCTTCTCAGCTTCGATGTTGTTCAGGAGCTGGCGCAGATCGATGTCGATCGTGATCGGCTGCCACTTCGTTCCCAGGTAGACGGCCTCGGTGAAGAGACCGCCGTCGATGACGCCGCCCGTCCATCGGTCGATCACGTTGTGCGTGACCTCGATGCGTTTCCCGCGCTTAGTGGAGAGACAGTCATGGACGGTGACCGCGCCCCGGTACTCCGTGCTGCCGAACATGTAGCGGACCAGGTTCGGTTCCGCAGCGATCTGTTCGTGGAGATCATGGGACGCGAACGTGGACAACTCGTTCTTTGCCGCGAGGACCGTCCGCGCGATGCGCGAGGCCCGTGAGCGCAGCGCCCCCCGGATCGATGTGCCCGGGATGAGGAGTTGTGCCTCATCCCAGGGGACAGACGGATCGCGGAGGGGCTCTGTTACTCCGTTGGCGGTGGGGTCCTTCTTCTGAGCCTCTTCTTTGCGCTGTTTCGTCAGCTTTTCGTCCTCGGCAATGAAAATACCGGTGGGGGACCACCAAGTGATCGTGATGCGCGCAGGTTCATCCAGGGTCCACCCGCCCAGTTCGAGGGGGAGTGACGTCCCTTCCGCGTCCTCACCGATGAGGGCATCGAGAACGTCCGCCGGTTCAGCCGACGTGCCGGCATCGGTCGTTTTGGCGGTGCGACGTAGCTTCGGCTCAATAACCTGGATCGTTCCCTGGCCAGAGCCTGTCCGTCCACCGAGGCATATCGCACCGGATGTCAGGACGTCGACGATGAACTCGAGAAGCTTCTTGACGGACTCGGATGACGCAGGCCCCGGAATCCCATCCGACTGTTCGCGTCTCATCTTTTCGTCATCGCGCCCCTCCGCGGTGATGCGAATGTTGAACATTGTGCCGCGGGGAAGGAACTCGTGCTCGTAGAGCGCTCCGTCCGAGGCAGCTCCTGTCATCCGGTCGATACCGACGCCGTGACGCCTCGGCAAGGGGGAATCTCCGGAGTCGCTGTCCTTGTATTCTGGGAAGGACAGCGCGTGGAATGTGAGTGCACTCTTCCTGATTGGGAGCGACGCATCACTTGGCAGCCCGCGATCATTGGCGGATTTGCCAGTGTAGTTCGTGTCATCGCCCCATAGGGAGATCCAATTCTCTTTCGAGAACGCTCCTCCGTCCTGAGTCGCCGGATCCGCGGACTCCTCCAGCGCCTGGCGGGCGACGTCGCACGCCGCGCGCACGGCGCCCCTGATGGACCTTCCTGGGATCGTCGGCTCTTTAAGGCCGTTACGGCAGAAGCGGATGAGCGTTCCCTCTCCGTCGCGGTCGGGGACAGCATCGACACCACCGATGTGAAGTTCCGACGTCAGCTCAACGGGGATGGTCAGTTCATAGCGTGTGAATGTCATTTGTGTTCGCCTCCTTTGGGCGCCTTCTCGCACACAAAGTGCTTGAGCTTTGCTTTCGTGACCTTAATGGAATGGATGCTGAGAAGGGGATGATCGACGACAAAACGGCCGTAGCCCTGCGCCGTCAGCTCGCCCACTCCAAAGGGCGCGAGTTCCAGAAGTTTGTCTCGATCCGCTTTACTGACTCGCACCTGGATCACCGACCCCGCCTGGAGCGCAAGGCGACTCGCGCGCGGCCCGTTGTCCGCAGGCGACCACGAGTCGACGCGGCGGTGCCTGATCGCAGTCAGAATCCGTTTACGATTCTTGTCGCCCGAGTCCTGATTGGGGCTCTCCTGAACGACCGTGACCGGAACGTTGGCCCGCCTGAAAGCGAGCTCCAGATCCTCAACGCTCCCGCCCGGTCCCAGAGTGCTCGACCGTGCGAGCACGTCGGAGGTGAACCACAGAGAGACTGTCTGATCGTCGGACGAGGCCGGGGCGGACTCGCCGGGTGTCGTCCCGTCAGCGGAGGCGGAGGCAATGCCCACAGGCTGCGCGCTTCCAGCGTTACCGAAGCGGCTGCGTGCCTCCCGCTCGGCGGCTGTCTCTTCGCGGAGCGTGCACGTCGCGGATCCGAAGGTGCCCGTGAGCTTGCGCGACCCGAGCCGGGCCACGCGTGGCTCGTCGAGAAGAATGGAGACAGAGGCGGCATTCCAGAGCTCATCCGACACCCAGACGTGCGCGCGCATGCACATCTTTTCAGGCAGGGCCTCGACCAGGACGAGTTGTCCCTTGCTGGCCGCGCCCGTTTCGTGGTTGATGGCGGTCGTCTGTCGCCCGCGCAGGGGAGGCTTACCGTACCAGCCCTGAGTCTTCGTGCCGGGCTCTTTGCCGTCGCCTCCCTTGGGGCCGAAGAACACGTACCCGCCGCGAACGGGGAGCTTCCCCTTATTCTTGGGGGAGTCGCCGTACAGGGTGATGGGCGAGTCCGAGGGCGATGTCTTGTCCGTCTTGAGCGTGAGGGGAACGGGGAGTCCCTTAATCTCCTCAATGACGGGCAGCGCGTCCGAGACGGACAGGTGGCCGCCGGTCACGGCGTTGGTGACTACTGCTTCCTTGTCTCCGCGCTTCTTCGACGACACCAGCCGGTGCAGCCAGGGGAGCAGGACCGTCCCGCGCAGGAAGTCCAAGGAGCGGATTTCATTCGAGAAGGGGACCTCGTAGGACACGATGGGCGAGTTGAGCGTGAGGTCGAGAATCAGGTGGTGCCCGCCGCTGTGCGTAGCTGCGGAACCGTCGACGGCCCCGACCTGGTGTTGTGTGCCGCCCTGCCGCGGGGCTGGGAGCGCGTTGACAACCTCTGGCTTGAGAGACTGCGCCTGGTTCTTGAGGCTCGTCCTCAGCGCCTGCGCGCGTGACGAAGCGAAAGCAACGATCTCGAAGGTGGACCGAGCTTTCGGCGCTTCAAGCTTGTCGCCGGACACGACAACCGTGCACTCGCCGTCGCCGCCGCTGCGGCCCGAGCCGATGCCTCGGACCATGAGGCCCGCGACCCCCAGGAGGAAGTGCGCCGCCTGGATGGTCGGTTGATCGGAAATCTCAGCCCCGGCCTCGTCGATGAGCGTGAACGTGCCCGTGAGGATGCCGGCCGCCGCGCGCTCCGTGAAGCGCAGGAACTGGTCGCGCGCCGTCCCCGTCTGTGGGTCGATGGACAGGGACACCGTGTCGTGGACCGGGATCGACGAGGCCGGGGTCGCGTCCGAGAAGAGAACGTGACGCGGGTGGGGGGTTGAGCCCGGCTCGCTGTCGGGGTCCTGGCCGAAGAGCCACAGGGCAAAACTGGTCCACTTCCCCTCCTTTGGTCCGTCGAGGGCCTTCGCCGCCAGCATCGCCTGCTCGCGCAGGACACCCGTGATGACCGTGCCGCGCACGACCGGGTCGTCGCCGCAACGCTCGATTGTTGAGTGTGCGCGCCCCGCCTGGCCAACGCCCGTGGACACGCCCCAGTCGGACGTGAACAGGATGGTCACGTGGCCGCTCGCACTCGGAGAAGTGGTAGGTGAATCGGTGGTCACTTGGCACCTCCTTCAGTGGAATCGTCTGCTGCTTCCTGGGAGCCGACGCAGTCGGCGTCCCCGCTAATCCGTGAAGCGAGGTAGCCGTCGGGCAAGTTCCCGGACAGGTCGATGAGGTCCAGGAGCCAGCGCACCTGCTCAATGCAGTCCTCAGTGTGCTCGTCGGGATCGTCGAGGCGCGTCTTCGAGGGCAGCGGTCCCAACGCCTTCACGAGCGTCTTCGTGCCCCGCGCGTTCTCCTGCGCATCCGTCCACTCGAGGCGGATCGTGCAGATGGGGTGGTTGCAGCGCTTCGTTATCCTCTTGACGTCGTCCGACTTTTGCTTGTCGTCGTCTGGCTTTTGCTTGTCGTCGTTCGACTTTTGCTTGTCGTTGTCGATCTGCTCCTGCGTCGCGAACTTATCTTCGTTGTCCTTCAGGACGACATACCCGAGACACTCGGATCGCGCCGCATCATCCTTGGGAACATTGACATAGTCGGCGAGGAGCTTGACGATGCGGTTCGCGCGGGCACGCGGGAACGGGTCGCCGGTGGTCTGCGTGGGGTCGTCCGGTTTCTTGCCGTCGAAGGCTGCGACCGCCTGAAGGATGCGCGCCCAGGAGGACAACGGCTGCGGCTTCGCAGTGGGTGCTTTTTCGTACGAGGTCGTGGTTGCGTCCCCGATGCGCTCCGGCGCGTAGTGGCCGATCAGGAAGGGACGCTGCGTACGGCCCTTGTGCTCGTTTAGCGTGTCCTCCGGGTCGAGGACCGTGGCGTCGCGCAGGACATGGAAGTTGATCGTCGAGCAGGGGACTTCCCGCTTCTTCTTGCCGAGCTTCTTCCCTCGCGACACCAGCTCTTCCGCCAGGTCGTAGGCGATGTGGAACGGGAAGTTACGGCCGACGATGGCCACGCCTGCCGAGGCGGTAAGCGGGCCGGCTGTCTCCGCGCCTGCGACGACTGCGAGCTGTTTGAGCAGCTCGTCCTCACCGGTCAGCTGTTCGTAATGACGAACGTACGACTCTGCGAAGGGAGTTGCGAACTTTCCTTCGACATAGACGGTAAGGTCATCGCCACCGACAAGCACCGGGACAACCGGAGGCGCCTGGCGTCCAAGTGTGTAATCTTCGATGTCCTTCCATGCAGCAGCCACCGCTGCTTTAACGACACCGTCGAGACGGTAGTTCACTTCCATGACGAACCACTGAAACGGGTCCTTATCTCGTTCACAGGGGTTATCTTTGCACTCATATACAGCGGATTTAAGGGAATCAAGTTGGGGCTGAACTGTGCTGTATGCCTTACCGAGGTGGCGCATGATCGCGCCAACGCCGTTACCGTCAATATGAACGACTCCAACTGACGACAGGGTAGGGGGAGTGGGGTCCTGCTCTAGTTCTGACCCCTGCGTTGCATCGCTTTCTTGGACAATTTCCTGCTCTACGACTACCGCCTCCTGAAAGGCCGCTTCCAAGCGGGTCGGATCACGATAGAGATCAGCCATAGAAGTCTTCAACTGACCTGAGACGTCGTCAAGCTGCTTGAAACGTGCAGGCAAAGCCCACGCACGCTTGAAGCGCGCTGGAAGAGATAGCTTGTAGTCGGGTTTCGCGTCTTCCTTCGTAGCTGTGTACAGGATCGAGTTGAAATCAAGCAAAACCGTAGATTGGGAATCCTCGTCGTCTTCTTGCTTCTCCTGTTTCTTAAGCTTGACGCGTCCCTCGTATGATTCCTTCACTCCGACTGCGCGCGCCGTTGCATAAATCTTATTCGTGTCTGACTTTGTCAAGGATGCAACCGCTGGAAGCGCCGATTCGTCTGCTCTCTCCAGGAACGGGAACTGCGGGAAGCGTGCCGCCGCCGGTCGGCGGTTCAGGGAGTACTCCAAAAAGACACGATCAAGCTCTTGCAGGTCGTCCGCATCTACCGTACTGGATGACGCCTTGACGAAGACTCCCGTGACGTCGAGGCCCGGGGCGTCGGTCAGTGCACGGAGCGTGACCTCTCGGATCAGTCGCTTCGCTAATTCCTTTGGATCGCCATCAGTGTCTCTGAAGCGGACGATCACCTTGCCGGACGAGTCGGAAACCCAGAAAGAACTCGGAAGCTCCTTAAGACTGAGTAGCTCTTTTGACTCTTCTTCCACCCAATGGGATAGCAACGTAATCTCGAAGGAAGCTCCGATCTGCTCGCGCAGGCGAGGCGAGGATAAGATGAACGGCTGATTGCTGTTCGTCTGCAGCATGACGAGGTAACTTTCCATCGTGATTCCCCAATTTTATCCATTGAAAGCAGTGAGTTGTGCGATGATGTCTGCTGTGAGCCTCCCGCGCGCCTGGCAAATTGAAGTGTTTGGGCGGTCTGCGATCTTATTGAAGAGTTTGAAGTTCATCTTTTTCTTTGCAAAAATAACAATCGGTTCGCCTGATGTTTTGAAAGATTCGCAGTGCTCTTTGAGTATTCTCTCTGCCTGTTCTTGTTTGGGGTTTATGTAGTTTTCGTCTGGATTTGATGGTTTTCCTTCGTAGTCAAACACGATGACAATGATGTCAAACGTACTATGAAATGAAGGATTGTGTGTGTCTGTGAAAGTTTCGCATGTGATATTCTTTTCTTTAAATAATTCTGTTGAGGCTATTGATTTGCTGATATTATTTTGTTCTGTATGGTCGGCTATGAGTGCAATCTTTGGATTTCCAAGTGTTAATTTGCGGAAAAGCTGGCGACCGTACTTCCATCTCGAAAGTAGTTTGCCAATGCAGTAGGTCGCAAAGGGGGCGATGATTGGGGCCCAGAGCCAATCGCAGAAGATTTGCCAGTTCATTTCTATCCTTAGAGGGTTATGCGGCCACGGCGTCAATGACGCCCATGCCGTAGCTTGTGTGTGAGCCGACGTTCGTGTATGCGGATAGGG
>ERZ773065.649-NODE-649-length-18813-cov-8.792142_pt1 | contig 18813 bp, 14 predicted proteins | sample MGYA00580623_ERZ773065 | MGnify/ENA primary metagenome ERZ773065 (study PRJEB29015, sample SAMEA2738017) | human oral metagenome | biome: human oral; feature: human-associated habitat; material: dental | place: China | collected 2047 ... | reverse complement strand
CCTGCAGCACCCCAGCCCGTAGCCGAGAACCCCGTCGAGCCTGCAGCACCCCCTCTATCCCCAAGTCGCTCCTGCCCTATTCCCGGTCCACAGGCCCCCTTTGACGGACTCGCTCAGATTCCCACAGAGAGAGAAGCTGCACGCATGTCCGCAACGCCGAGCATCACCCAGGTCCAAAAACGAGTGCACTTCACCGGGCGCCGCCACAAGCACTGCCGCCTGAACGCCGACACCATCAAGATCGCGCGCGGTGTCCACCTCGAGTCGAAGTTCCTGCGCGGCCTCGAAACCCCCTGGGCGCAACGACGAGCGGTGGAAATCGCCCGGGTGTTCGCAGTCAGTCACCTTCGCCGGGCAAGCACCGCCGTCGGACGTTCCGCTTTACTCCTCCACGGGCTCGACCTGCCCGAGCCTCTCCCCGCCGAAAACGCTGCGAGGATCTCCTTTACCGGCGGCCGGGGCACTTCACGAGGAGCCCTCGTTCTTCCGGCAGTTGTTCTCGACGGAATCATCATCGCCCCTCGGCTCCCAGTCACCTTCGTTGGTTCGACCCATGTAAGGACTCACTCGGTGAGGGTGCACGGCATCCTCGCACAGGACCTGAATGCTGCAGCAATCAGCACCGCACTTCTGAGCCCTCCACGGATCGCGTTCATACTCGTCAGTCAGGCTTATCGCACGATCCTCGATATCTTCGAGGGCGAAAGGCCCGCGCCAATGGCAAGTGACCGTGTTCGCCGCCAATCCCTCGCAGCTTTGCACGAACTTCCCAGAGGCCGAGGATGGGAGCAGGCTTCGAGAATCCTCGCTTGGGCCGACCCGGCCTGTGAATCCCCCGCTGAGGCCTGGCTCTTATGGAATCTGCTGAGGGCCGGTGTTCGCGGAGTTCACACCCAGATGCATGTGTGCGAGGCGGGACAACACTTTTTCGTCGATATGGCACTGCCCGAGCTGCGCCTCGCGATCGAATTCGATGGCCGAGGCAAGTATGGGGCATCCGTGCAGCAGATCCACAGAACGATCGAGGCGGAGCGACGACGAGAGCGACTCCTCGTCGCCTCGGGTTGGACTGTGATTCGCTTCGATTGGGCGGATCTTCAGGATCCTGAAGGTTTAGCCGCCGAACTTGTGCGCATCATCGAGGCTCGGCGTCTGGCTTTGGGGATGCGCGAATGACGGGACTCGTTTGGGAGCAGCTCGACGCCAGAGGGGGTGTTTAGGGCAACTTGATGCCGGGAGTGATGTTTGGGGCATGCCGAGCGTCAAGGCGGATTAGGGCCCTGCTCAGCGCCGGGCTCTGAGCATAAGTCACGACGGGGGTAGTTCGGGGTAGTTTCACGCCGGAGGTGGTGTTTGGGAAAGCTTGACGCCGGGAGCGATGTTTGGGGCACGCCGAGCGTCAAGGCGCGTTAGGGGACTGCTGCGTACCGGAGCGTATTTCGTCCCGGCTGAGTACGGGGCTGCGTGGCCTGCCTGGCACAAGTCGGACAGCGCGCATGGAAGAGAGGGCACAAGTCGGACAATGCGTTTGAAGGCGGGAGCACAAGTCGGACAATGCGTTTGAAGGCGGGAGCACAAGTCGGACAATGCGTTTGAAGGCGGGAGCACAAGTCGGACAAAGGGCCAAGGTAGAAGCACACAAGCCGAACCAGGCATCCGCTTATCCACCTCTGATCAGCGCAAACCGTCTCAGCAGCATTGAGTTTCCAAGGATATTGTCCGACTTGTGGACCAGAGATAAGAAAAAGGCCCAGGGAAAGGTCCGACTTGTGGACCAGAGATAAGAAAAGGTCCAGGAGAAGGTCCGACTTGTGGACCGGGGATAAGAAAAGGGCCCGGGTTGACGTTACAGCGTCAACTCGGACCCCTCCTGCGCTCCTACGCGCACGCGTAGCGCGCGAGCAGGATCATCCTGGAAGGAATAGGACCTTCCCTAGAATCAGTCGCGAGGCTTCTCACGCATCGCCCAGGTCTCAATGAGGTCACCCTCGGTGATGTCCTTGAAGCCGAGCGTGATACCGCACTCGTAGCCTTCGCGGACCTCAGTGACATCATCCTTTTCACGACGCAGAGACTGGATCTCGAGGTTGTCGGCGACGACGACACCATCGCGGACCAGGCGCGCCTTCGTGCCGCGCTTGATCGTGCCCGAGCGGACGATCGAGCCCGCGATATTGCCGAACTTACCGGAACGGAAGACCTGACGGATCTCCGCAGTGCCGAGAGACACCTCCTCGTAGATCGGCTTAAGCATGCCCTTGAGGGCAGCCTCAATATCCTCGATCGCCGAGTAGATGACGTTGTAGTACTTGATCTCAACACCCTCGGCGTCCGCAAGTTCCACGACTCGTTCAGCCGGGCGAACGTTGAAGCCGATGATGACCGCGTTATCGACCGTGGCGAGATTGACGTCATTCTGCGTGATCGCGCCGACGCCACGGTGAATGATCCGCAGCTGGACTTCCTCGCCCACATCAATACCGAGCAGCGAATCCTCGAGCGCTTCGACAGCACCGGAAACGTCGCCCTTGATGATGAGGTTAAGGGTGTCGACCTCGCCTTCCTTGAGGACCTTGTCGAAGTCCTCGAGGGAGACGCGCTTGCGGCGCTTGGCGAGCATGGCCTGCCGCTCTGCGGCTTCGCGCTTATCAGCGATCTGGCGTGCGGTCCGCTCGTCGGTCGCGACGAGGAAAGAATCACCCGCACGGGGAATCGACGCGAGGCCGAGAACAGCGACCGGGCGTGAGGGCCCAGCTTCGGCGACATCTGCTCCGGTGTCATCGAACATCGCTCGGACGCGGCCATGGGCGGAACCCACGACAATGGCGTCCCCGATGCGCAAGGTGCCGCGCTCAACGAGCATGGTCGCAACCGCACCACGCCCCTTGTCAAGGTTCGCTTCGATCGCGACACCACGGGCCGCAGTATCCGGGTTCGCCTCGAGGGTAAGCGCCGCATCCGCAGTCAAGAGGACCGCTTCAAGGAGCTCACGGATACCGGTGCGTTCCTTCGCCGAAATGTCGACGAACATGACATCGCCGCCGTAATCCTCAGCAACGAGCCCATATTCGGTCAGCTGACCACGGATCTTATCCGGGGAGGCGCCTTCCTTATCGACCTTGTTGACCGCGACCACGATCGGCACGTTCGCTGCCTGAGCGTGGTTGATCGCCTCAACGGTCTGGGGCATCACGCCGTCATCGGCAGCGACCACGAGGATCGCAATGTCGGTGACCTGCGCGCCACGGGCGCGCATCGCGGTGAAGGCCTCGTGACCGGGAGTGTCGATGAAAGTAATCGGACGAGTCTTGCCTTCATGCTCAACGTTCACCTGGTAGGCGCCGATGTGCTGGGTGATGCCGCCATGCTCGGTGTCGACGACATCCGTATGACGAATCGCGTCGAGGAGCTTGGTCTTGCCGTGGTCGACGTGGCCCATGACCGTGACGACCGGCGGACGCGGCTGCATGTGCTCGGCATCGTCGAGTTCTTCCGCCTCGAGGTCAATGTCGAAGGACTCGAGGAGTTCACGGTCCTCATCCTCGGGGGAGACGACCTTGACGTCGTAGCCGAGTTCAGCGCCGAGAGCCTCGAAGGTGTCCTGGTCAAGCGACTGGGTCGCGGTCGCCATTTCACCGAGGTGGAAGAGGACGGTCACCAATGCTGCGGGATTGACGTCGATCTTCTCCGCGAAGTCGGCGAGAGACGCGCCCTGGCGGATACGAACGACCTGCCCGTTGCCGCGGGGGATTGAAACGCCACCGATGACGGGAGCATTCTGCTGCTCGAACTCTTGACGTTTCGCGCGCTTCGACTTGCGGCCACGCTGATTGCGACCGCCGCCACGTCCGAAAGCACCCGGCGTGGCGCCGCGTCCTCCGCGGCCGCCTCCACGTGCGGGGCCGAAACCGCCGCCTGCGGGTGCACCGGCGCCTCCTCCAGCTCCGGGGCGAGTACCGCGACCGCGACCTCCAGCGCCGCCGCGCGTGGGACGATCGTTCGTGCCAGTCGCAGCGTTACGGGCGAAGTTCGCCTGGCCGGGCATCATTCCCGGGTTCGGGCGGTTGCCACCTGAGCGTCCGCCCGGGCGGGGTGCGCCACCGGGACGAGGACCGCCGGTACCACCGGGACGAGAACCGCCGGTGCCACCGGGACGGGGAGCACCACCACGTGCGGGACGCTCATTGCCACCCTGACCGGGACGGGGGCCACCTTGACGCGGACCAGGGCGCGGACCACCGGTGCCACCGGGACGGGGCATTCCCTGACTGGATGCGTAGGGGTTATTGCCCGGGCGCGGGCCAGCGGGACGCGGACCAGGGCGGGGGCCCGCCGGACGCGGAGCTCCAGGACGCGGTGCCGCAGGAGCGCCGTCACGACCGGTGGTCTTCGCCTTGGGAGCGGGAGCTTTGGGGCTCGCAGCAGGCTTGGGCGCAGCGCCAGGCTTCGGAGCTGCAGCGGGCTTAGGCGCAGCACCAGGCTTCGGAGCCGCACCCGGCTTGGGGGCAGCGCCGGGCTTGGGCGCTGCGGGAGTCGCCCCTGGCTTGGGAGCGGAAGAAAAGGCCGGTCCCGTTGAAGCGGCGGCACGAGGATCGGCGGGCACGGGCGCGCTCGCAGGGGTCTTCGCCTTGGTGGAAGGCTGAGTGCTCTTATCCCCGGGTTTGGCCGCTGAGGCTTTCGGGGCGCTCGGCTTCTTCGAAGCCGAGGTCTTCGCTGCTGGGGCTTGTTCCTCCCCTGTTCCCTTCGAGCTGTAGTGCTCGCGAACGGAACGCACGACTGGCGGCTCGAGGGCCGAAGATGATGCCTTGACGAACTCTCCGTGATCCTTGAGGTACGTCAAAAGTTCCTTGCTGGTGATTCCGAGCTCTTTCGCAAGCTCGTGGACACGCAACTTTGCCACTGTTCTCCTGTCCGGAAGCGCCTCCGGACGGAGACGCGTTACTTGTATTGCTGGCAGCTCATCGCTGGGTACTCATCGGGTGCCCATCAGCTTCCAACCCGCTTCCATTACTCGAGTTCAGGCGTCGGCGACGCCTTGGATGACACGACCTGCTCGCACTGAGTCCACAACTCTTCGGAGACAACCTCCTCGAGGCGGAGCGCGCGCGCGAGGGCCCGACGTTTACGGGCCTTGTCGACGCAGCGAAGATCCGGGTGGATCCACGCGCCCCGACCGGGTCGCTGAGCTTCGGGGTCGAATGATACGACCCCGTGGTACACCGCGAATCGGAGCAGTTCCGAACGCGGTGAACGCTTCCCACAGCCAACGCAGGTACGAACGGGTGCAGGGCCCGGGAGGGCTTCACTCTCGTTCAGCGCAGACTGCGACACCCCTTCAGCTTAGTCGAGCCCTTCTCAATCCTGAGGATCGGAGTATGAGCGACTGGTCACGTCATCAGGCATCGAGGAGTGCGAGGCCACGCCCTCGTCGCCGGTTTCCGTGTCGGAGTGAATGTCGATGTGGAAGTCGGTGAGTCTGGCTGCGAGGCGGGCGTTCTGCCCTTCCTTACCGATCGCGAGGGAGAGCTGGAAGTCGGGAACGATCGCGGTTGCCGTGCGATTGTCAATCGAGTGGACGACGACGCGCGAGACTCGGGCCGGCGAGAGGGCGTTGGCGACGAAACGGCCAGGATCCGCCGACCAGTCGACGATGTCGATCTTCTCGCCGTTGAGCTCCGTCATGACTGCGCGCACTCGCGACCCCATCGGACCGATGCATGCGCCCTTGGCGTTCACACCTTCGCGTGTCGCGGCGACGGCGATCTTCGTACGATGACCTGCTTCACGCGCGATCGCTTTGATCTTCACGAGGCCCTGCTGAATCTCGGGGACTTCCCGTTCGAAAAGCCCAGCGACGAGGCCGGGGTGGGTGCGTGAAAGCGTGATGCGGGCACCCTTTTCCGTGCGCTCGACATTGACGACGAAAGCTCGGATGCGGTCGCCGTGACGGTAGGCCTCACCGGGAGCCTTCTCAGAATCAGGCAGAACCGCTTCGAAGTCGTCGCCGACCTTGACGATCGTGATGCGCCCATCACGGGACTGGTCGACGATACCGGTGACAACCTGGCCCTTCTGGTTAGCGAAACCGCCGAGGACCTTCTGATCGTCAGCGTCACGCAGGCGCTGCATGATGACAGAGCGGGCGGTCGACTGGGCGATGCGCCCGAAGTTCTTCGGAGTGTCGTCGAATTCGCCAATCTCGTTGCCGTCCTCGTCCTCGTCCATTGCCATGACGGTGACGCGACCGGTCTTCTGGTCGATCTCGATGCGGGCTTTGGAAACTGCGCCGGGAATGTTGTGGTACGCCTTGAGGAGGGCCTCTTCGATCGCTTCCACGAGGCGGCCGAGGGAAACTCCCTTCTCCTGCTCGACCATGCGCAATGCGGTCATGTCGATTTCCATGCGTCTCATTCCTCCGAACCGAATTCGACGCGAGCCCGCGCCTTCTTCATCTGTGCGTACTCGATCCTAACGGTCTGAGCGTCCACGTCGAGCACTGCACCCTTGTCATCGGCGGATGTCACACGACCGCACAGGCGAGAGCCGTCGCGCAGCTTCACGCTCGCGAGGCGCCCGATCTGCTTGACCCAGTGACGAGGCTCAAGGAGTTCACGTTCTGCACCGGGGGTCGACACTTCCAGGTAATACTCGCTGTCAATCGGGTCGGCCTGATCAACGAGGGGCGAAACTGCGCGCGACACCTGCGCGAGCAACTCGGAATCGAGCCCCTGGCCCGTTTCGGGGCTCTCAACGATGACTCGCACGATTTTCATTCCCGATTCTTTGACGCTCAAAACGGCGTCGAGTTCGAGTCCGAATCCTTCAACGAGGGGGCGGAGCTCCTTCTCGAGTGCCTCGAAGTGTTGGGGTTGGGCCACAAATCCTCCTGTGTGTCCGACACGGCAAGGGGTTCCTATTCTACCCGGGGGTCAACATGCGATGATGCGCAGGTGACGATCTTCGGATTCTTCTCGCGACGCCCCGGCTCCTTCGGCTCTCCGAAGGGCCTATCAGCATCCTTTGAACACGCGCTTGCGAGTGAACATGCGCATTCTTCAAGGACAGCGTCTTCGTCCAGGAAAGGACGCAGGCTCGCAGTTCTCGGCGCCACGGCGGGTACTCTTGCTCTCCTTTTGTCGTCTTGCGCTTCGGGCGTGCGTTTCGATTCGAGGGGCGCGCCCCTTCCTGAACTCACCGAAATAGATACCCTCCGTGAGACTGCGGCCCGCACGGAGGCCGCCGCGTGGGCCCGTGCTTCTTCCTTGGCCGAGGACGCGAGCTCGTGCCCCGAATGCGCCCAGGCCCTTTCCCTTGTCGCAGCGAACTCCCAAGCTCGTTTGGACGCTCTTGGCGGAGTGTGGTCCCCCTGGGGTGATCACACTCCTGAGGGGGCCGAAGAGGTCCCCCCTATCGCGGATGCGCCTGTGACGGTCGAAGAACTCGTCTCCTGGCTCGCCTCAACTGCCCACAGGGATTTGGCTGCGGCGGCGGATCCGACTCTTATGGAGTCGGATAACTCCCGCGCCCTCGCCTCAGTCGCTCTGGGACGCTACCGTTCTGCACTCGACTTGGCGGGCGCCTTCAATGTGAGTCTTGATTCTGAGGCGGCCGCGGTGACGGAGTTCAATGCTCGTCTGCACTCTTTCATCTCAAGTCAGACAATGGATCTTCTCAGCGGCTGGGGTTTGGATCCTCAAGCTCTGAGCGCCGCGTCCATTCTTCCTGATGCTGATCTTTCTGCGGCGCAGTCCCTGGCAGAATCGACTGAGTTGGCTGAGGCCGTGGCCTCCTGGGATTGCACGGCCCAGTCCCTGCCGAAGGCGCAGCTTGTGGAGTTCTCCATTGATGATGCCGAGTTGCGCTCTCATGAACTCTTCTCCCGTGTCGATCACTACCTTTCAGCCGGTGCGAATGATCACAGGACCACCCGCTGTACTCTCGATTCGCTTGACGCGCCTTCGCTTGCGAATGGGCTTCTCCTGGCGGATCTGCATCTGCTCTCCTCCGATGAGCAGACGATACGACTGATCGGCTTGCATGAGGCCCTTGAGGACCTGAGTTCGTGGTCCTTCCTCAACGAATACGGGACCAGCCCCGCCCTGATCGGCGCGAGCGCCTGAGCTTGAGCTCGCGCGCTCGCAGGTGTCGAGTACACCCGTAGAATCCTCCTATGCCGAATCTACTTCCCGCCCAAGTCTCAGTTCTTCTTCCCGAGGGCGATCGGCGTGCCCCTGCGGAACAGCTCAAGTCGGGCGAGTGGATCATCGCGGGCAGGCACGCAATCATCCTCACCAACGAGGAGTCGGTCCTTGATTCGGGAATGTGGTACGAGATCGCGACCGCGAAGTGGAGTGCCGAGGACCGTGTTCTTTCAGTCGAGTGGATGGATCCAGCGCGCACGCCCATCCGCGTGGAAACGGTCTCTAAGGATCCGCGGGTGTTCATGCGGATCCTCTCCGAGCGTGTGAATCATTCGATCGTCGTCCACAAGTCCACACAGGTCTGTAATGGCACGACGATCACCGTGTGGATTCGACGCCGCGAGGACGGTCAGCTCTTCTCCGTGCTCGCTGCCTTCGGGCCGCTTGATGAGGCCTGTGAGCGTGAAGCCGCTCATTTTGAGCAGCAGCTGCGCGAAGGTGTCGGCTTGGACTGAGCCGAGCCGAGCCAGAGCTTCGTCCCCCGCGTTCGGCAAGGAAGCCAGCCCATGGCAGGAGCAATCGGCAGGGAAGCGAACTCACGCCAGAAAAATGGGCAAGGAAGTCAGCCGAGGCAAGAGGAAGACGAAGGAGGCGAGGTCGGAGTCGGCCAGGGGGTCTTAGTCGGCAAGCTCGGGCAGGGGTGTCCTGACGAAGGGGTCTGTGGAAAAGCCCTCTTCGAGGATCTTCTTGCACCATTCGCGCGCAGTGAACAACGAGTGGTCCCGGTAGTTTCCGCACGAGGTGATATCCGTTCCCGGAACGTCTTGCCAATTCACGCTCGTCGCGATCGCTTCGAGTGAGGAGACGAGCGCTCGGGTCACAGTCGCTACACCGGGGGTTCCCCAGGTGATGAGGTGGAATCCAGTGCGGCAGCCGAAGGGTGAGCAGTCGATGACGCCTTCCATGCGGTCGCGCAGCAAGGAGGCGAGGAGATGCTCGATGGTGTGCAGGCCCCCGGTCGGGATGGCGTTCTCATTGGGTTGAACGAGGCGCAGGTCGAAGTTTGAGATCTCATCGCCCTTCGGCCCTGTTTCAACGCAGATGAGGCGCACATAGGGCGCGAGGACGGCCGTGTGATCGAGCGTGAAACTCTCAACTTCTGCCATGGGGGTTCTCCTTCTTCGCTCGGTGGGACAGCGAGTGGACACGCTTCAGATTAGTGGATCGCTTCGACGAGGGCGGATGCCAAGTCCACTGGGCGCCTGGCGTTCGGCGTGGTGTTTGAAAGAAGTTCTTTCCAGATGCGAGGCCCGCTTCTTATCCATCAAGAAAAACACGATGGTGTGTGAAGAAGCGCCCGCGCTCCTGCTCGCACTCGTGCTCCTCCTCGCGCACACCGAAAGCGCCGAAACAGCAGACGCGAGGGGGAAGAACTGGCGTGTTCCTCCTCGCGCACCGGAAAGCGCAGCTGAAGGTCACCTGTGATAGCGGTGCGGTTCATGTTCCTCCTCGTGCACCGGAAAGCGCAGTAGTCTTCGACTCCCGACGCTCCAACTCGCCCCTGTCGAAGAATCGCCCACGCTCAGACCCGAAGCCCCTCAAAGCCTTCGTTTCGCGCCCCTCTCCCCTACTCGGAAAGCGTTTCAGTTCCTCTCAGTAAAGGTCTGCCGCCGGTTCTCCAAGCGCATGAGTTCACGGAAGGCCTGCGCATACTGGGGGTCGTCCTCGTCCATGCGTTGAAGACGCCCGCGCGCCTCCCCCAGTTTTCGAGTGAGATCCGTTCGGACGAGCGCTGCGACCACTCCCCTGCAATAGGAACGCATTTCCTCCTCGCGGTCCTGCGGGAGGGGCGCGACCGCGAGCTCAGTGACGGCGGCGCCGACGAGCTCGCCAGCAGCATCGCGTACCTGGTCGACGAAGCGACGGCTCGCAGCCTCCGTCGCACGCTCGCCGACGCCGAAATACTCCTCCGCGGAATGCAAAAGCTTCGCGAAGGCATCAAGGCCACCGCACGCGCGAATCGCATCATGCACCGCCCGGTGCGTGGGAACGAAGAATGAATCCCCTTCAAGGTCTTCGAAACCAGAACCGATGACGAAGACCGGGTGCTGCAAAACAACCTCGAGCGTCTGGCGTTCAAGGCGGGTGATCGGGTCCTCGGGACCGCGCCTGCGCGGCACCGGAGAAGGGATCCCGGCTCCGGCCATATCGGATGCCTCGCCATAGCGGGGCTCAGGCGCCGGACGAGCAGCATGGCGAACCGCGTCCGCCACACTGCGCATGTCCATGCCGAGCCAACCGGCGAGGGAACGCGTGTACTCCATGCGCAAAGCACGATCACGAATACTCGCAACGATCGGCGCGGATGCGGACAGGGCACGGACCCTGCCCTCAGCAGTGCGCAAATCGACTTGACGGATCACGGAACGAATGACGAACTCGAAAAGCGGAGTGCGGGATCGGACAAGCTCAATAACCCCCTTGTCGCCGCGCGCCATCCGCACCTCGCAGGGGTCCATGCCCTCGCGGTCGACAGCGACAAAAGTTTGAGAAGCAAAGTTCTGATCCTCGTGGAAGGCCCGCAATGCGGCCTTTTGCCCCGCCGCATCACCGTCGAAGGTGAAGATCACTTCCGAGCCCCGGGCCCGCCCATTCGATAGGAGCACCCCCGCAGCAGGATCTGCGGCATCACCCAAGAGGCGGCGCACGATCTTCACGTGCTCAGAGCCGAAAGCCGTGCCGCAGGTCGCAACAGCGCAAGGCTCGCCGGCGACGTGGGCGGCCATGACATCCGTGTACCCTTCGACAATCACGATGCGATGTTCTTTCGCGATTGCCTTCTTCGCGAGGTCAAGCCCATAAAGGAGTTGTGATTTCTTGTAGATCGGCGTCTCGGGGGTGTTGAGATACTTCGGTGATTGCGGGTCCTCATTGAGGCGGCGGGCGCCAAAACCGACGGTCGCCCCAGTGATGTCTCGGATCGGCCACATGAGGCGCCCCCGGAAACGGTCGTACAGACCACGATTTCCGCGCGAGGCAAGGCCTGCGATCTCGAGTTCCTTATCCGTGAAGCCCTTCGAACGCAGGTGGCGGGTGAGAGCATCCCAGGAGTCGGGCGAATATCCGACGCCGAAGTGAGTGCACATCGCCTGGTTGAATCCGCGTTTCGCGAGGAATTGCCTGCCCGCAGCACCCTCGGCCGAGGCGAGCTGACGCTGGTAGAACTCTTCAGCGACCCGATGCGCTTCAAGGAGGCGCTGACGTTTCCCGGGTTCTTCACTGCGAACTTGTGTGCCGCCCTCTTCGTAGTGGAGCGTGATGCCCGCACGCTGGGCGAGGAACTCCACGGCCTCTGTGAAGGACAAGTGGTCGATCTTCTGGACGAATGAGATGACGTCCCCGCCCTCGCCGCAACCGAAGCAGTGCCACATCCCCAGGTGAGGGCGGACGTGGAAGCTGGGAGTGCGTTCATCGTGGAAGGGACATAGTCCTTTGAGGGACCCCACTCCTGCGGGGCGCAGGGCGACGTGCTCGCCGACGATCTCATCGATCCGAGCGGCTTCGCGCACGAGGGCGATGTCCTCTTTACGAATCAGACCGGCCATGCGCACAGTCTAGCGATGCCCAGCAGGAGGGGCGCCGGGTAGGCTCGCCCGCTCAACAGGCGATGAGCCTCAGCAATGCCCAGGAGGAGACGTCGGGACGGGTGATGCCCTCCGAGATCACGACGCCCAGCCAGGCCCCATGAACCCCCAGCCAAACCCCATGAACGCCCCAGGCCCCGTGAACCCCCAGCCAGGCCACGTGAACGCCCAGCACGGCCCCATGAGCAAGAGGAGCGGCAGGACATGAGAAAACGGCCAGGCACGATACTGCACTCATGAATCATCGCCTCGCGTGCCGGACACGACAGCACATTCTGGCACGCTCTGTGCCCGTGAACTGTGTCGAGGCTCTTCACAGTTGGCTCGACAGCATCCCGCACAGGCGCGCATGCCATTTCGAGGCAGAAGAATCCGTCAGAGAAGCGACCTGATCAATGACCGCCCGCACACGCCCCTCCTCATTCGAGGATTGACGCCACTGAGTTGCGAACACGGGCTCAAGGGCGTTCGGCCCGGCCTCCACCAATGCGTCAACAAGATCAGCGAGGAGGGTTCTCTGCTGATAGTAAACAGGCTCAGTTTCGCGTGGACTCATCACGAAATGGACCGCCAGCCCCTTGAGGACTTGGATCTCCGCTCGAGTCGAGGGCGGAACGACAAGATCCGCACGGTAACGGCCAAGAGGGCCTGGACCGAACTCCACACGCGTCGCTGACACGGCTGCGGAGCAAAAACGTCCGATGAGTTCACTGGTGAGGTCTTTGAGACGAGCGAGATCGGCGTAGGAGCCGTCGAAAGAGCCCATCCACTCGCCCAAGTGCACGAGCCGCTCGATCGCTGATTCAAGGTCGGCGCGAGCGACGCCGGGACCGTACCAGTCGAGAGTCGAGGCGATGACCCTCTCAAGGACCTCATCATCGCGCAGGCTGTGCACATCGCATTTTCCCGTCGCCACGGCATCTTCAACATCGTGCACGCTGTAAGCGATGTCATCGGACAGATCCATGATCTGGGCCTCGAGGCAGCGCCGCCCGAAAGGAGCACCTTCACGCATCCATTCGAAAACCTCACGGTCGTCCTCGTACACCGAGTATTTGCGCAAAGACTTGTCCGGGTCGGGACCCTCCCCCCTCGCCCAGGGATACTTGCAGATCGCGTCGAGAGTGGCGCGCGTGAGGTTGAGGCCAGCGGGCTCCCCATCCTCGTCAATGACTTTCGGTTCAAGACGCGACACGAGACGCAAGGTTTGGGCGTTGCCTTCGAATCCTCCGCAGTCGGCGGCGAGATCGTCGAGGACGCGCTCACCGTTATGACCGAAGGGAGGGTGGCCGAGGTCGTGGCTGAGGCAGGCCGCGTCCACGACATCCGGGTTGGCGCCGAGTTCCTTGCCGAGTTCGCGGCCCACCTGGGCGACTTCGAGAGAGTGGGTGAGGCGGGTGCGCACGAAGTCATCGCTTGCCGGGCCGAGGACCTGCGTTTTCTCCCCGAGTCTGCGCAACCCTGAAGAGTGCAGGATACGTGCGCGATCACGCTCGAAGGCCGTGCGCATCGCAGACTTCGCGGACTCTGCGACGCGCCTGGACTGATCGGCCTGCGAATAGACGGGGACGAGGCCTGCGTCCGAGGGATTACCTTGCAGTCGAGCGCTCACGGCCACAGTCTAGCCGCCGCTCTACATCCTCGCCCTCAAGGGGTTTGGAAGCTGTGGAGTGCCTCCAACCTGCGCACAGCTCGCAAAGCGCTGTGGGGAGCGCTGCAGGAACGCAGCAGGGTGGCTGTAGCGCGTACAGACAGGAGTTCGAGTGCGCTGCGGGAGGGGTGCGCACAACGCAATCAAAGCTCGCGGGATTCCTTAGAGGATTCTCATCGCTAGAAGTAGTCATCGTGCGGCTCATCGGGTTCACTGGAAAGGAGCAACAAAGGAAAGGACCGAGCACATGGGACTGTCAGAACGTCGACTCGCCGCGGCCCTCGTCGCTCTCACCCTCGTGGCCATCGTCGTCGCCTGGTGGCTCGCATCCGCGCTCACTGTTGTCTCCGAGGAAGTCGTCTCCCCCGGAATCGTCATGTCCGAATCCGGAGGCGCCCAATCAGCACAATCGGGGACATCGCAATCTGACGCTCCCATCGCACACCACCCCAGTGGAAAAAGCGAACAACCGCCCTCACCTCCCACCAACGGAAATGTTGCGCCCGTTGAAACCCCGGCTCCGCCCCCTCCCCCGACGACTTCCACCCCGGCACCAACCCCGATCGTCCCGGCCCCGCCCATCGACCTCGATGACGACGACTATGACGATGACATCGACGACGTGGATGACGACCGAGACGACGACTAAAGCAGCCTGTAGCCCATTCCCCTCACCGTTTCGAAACGCTCTTTGCCAAGTTTCGAACGCAAATAGGACATGTACACATCCACGACATTGGACCCGGGGTCGAAGTCCATTCCCCACACCGCGGAGAGGAGCTGCTCGCGGCTGAGCACCTGGCGGGGGTTGCGCAAGAACATCTCGGCGAGTGTGAACTCCCTGGCCGATAAGTCGACGATGCGCCCATCGACCGTGATCTGCCTCGTCCGATAGTCGAGGCTGAGATTGCCGTAGGACAGTGTGGTCGCAGCGGTGCTCGACTGAGAGGCTGAGGCAGAATCCCTCAAGCGCAGGCGGATCCTCGCCAGGAGCTCCTCATAAGAGAAGGGCTTGGCCATGTAGTCGTCCGCACCGTTTTCCAAACCGGCGACGCGGTCCACGACCGATGAGCGCGCCGTCAGCATGATGATCGGTGTCGCAACCCCCTGTCCGCGCAGCTCTTCAAGCACATCGAAGCCGTCGATATCGGGAAGCCCGAGGTCGAGGATGATGAGGTCGAAGTCGCCCATCAGCCCGAATTGGATCGCCTCGCGGCCCGAGGCTGTGATCGTCGGAGTGAATCCCGCGGCTCTCAGGCCCTTAGCGATGAAGGACGCGATTCGTTCCTCGTCCTCGACGATCAGAATCGTGCTCATGTCTCACTCTCCTCGGTCGTGGTGCGAAGCGGCAAGCGCAGGGAAAACACGGACCCGTGTCCGCGTCGTGAAGATATCCCCAGTCTCCCCGAGTGGGCTTCGGCGATTGAGTTCACGATACTCAGTCCCAAACCGGAGCCCGGGGCCATTCGCTCTGCCTCCTGGGTACGTGAGAATCGCCGCCTCACCCGTTCCAGATCCTCGGCAGCGACGCCGATTCCCTCATCTTGCACCCACAGGACGAGCTCATCGCCTTCAATGCGTGATCCGAGGGCGATGCGCGACCCTTCGGCGGAGTATTTGACGGCGTTGTCCACGAGTTGGAGCCACGCCTGAGTGATCCTGTCCGCATCGAGGACGGCGTCGATATCTGCGACTTCGCTGAGCTGCCAGGTTCGTGTCCCGAGGAAGCGGACCTTTTCGAAGACGCGGTCGCTGAGCTCGGCGACCGCGACGGGAGCGGGCCGGAGGAAGTCGCTCTGACGCATCTGCGCGAGCAGCAGGATGTCCTCGATGAGCAGTCCCATCCGCTGGGTCTCGTCGAGGAGGAGCCTCCTCGTGGCCGCAATATCTTCGGGGTCACTCGGATCGAGCACTTCGAGGTGTCCTCGCAGGATCGTCACTGGTGTGCGCAACTCATGACCGACATCATCGAGGAGGCGCAGCTGGTTCTTGTGAGAGGTTTCGACCCGGTCGAGCATGCGGTTGAAGGAGCGTGCGAGGAGTGCAAGATCGTCCCCTCCGCGAACCTCCACTCTTGATGTGAGATCGTTTTCGCCAATGGACTCAGCGGCTCGTGTGAGTTCTTCAATGGGGCGTAGGAGGCGGCGCACAGCGAAGTATGCGACTGCCGCGACGAGGCAGAGCGTGCCTGAGCCGACGACGATGGAGGTCCCCAAGATGGAGCTCAGGCTGCGGGTGCGACTGCGGATGTCGATGACGCGAATGAGCGTGGCGGCATCGCTTCCGCTGCGCACGGGTGCGACGAGGACCCGGTAATCGCCCATGCCGGTCGACACCGTCGTGATGACACTGGACTCGCCTCCGACCCTCGCGTGGATGGCGGCCATGAGGGCGTTATCGTTCTCGGGTCGAAGCTCCACATCGGCGGGGGCAATCCACCGCAGTTGCGTCCCCTGGTACGCGACATACGATTCACCGGTGGACAGAACCGTGCGTTCAAGGTAGCTCTGCACCACCCGCTCCGCACTCGTGAAGCCTTTGCCCGTCAGTGGATCGATCCCCGTGCTGGACAAGAGTCGCACTTCGTCTTCGACGTGCCCAAGATCCTGGGTCATCGCAGAATAGACGTGGCGGTAGTGGAGCACAGCAACGAGGGTCTGCGTGACCGTCAGCGTTGCGAGGGCAACGAGCATGATCGCGGCGAGGATTCGGACTCGGATCGTCGTATGTCTGAGTCTCATGCTCCTATTGTGACGAGTCGGGAGCCGAAGCGTGATGGCTCTATCCTTGTGATTTCCTGCTTGCCTCCTCCGCCGTCCGTGTCCGAGAAGAACACCTTTTATCCTGCCTCGAGTGAAGGGCATCAGATCTCCTCGAACACAGGCGCTCAGATCTCTTCGAGCGAAGCCCCTTTCGTTTCTTTCGCGAAAAGGTAGAAGATCCCACCGACGAAGAGCAGAGCGGCGAAGAGGATGAAGGCCGGGAACACCGCGCGAAGCGTGACCTCCTGTTGGAGGGCACTGCCGCCGATCATGACCCCCATGATGAGCGGGCCGATGATCTTCGCGCTCGCGCCGATGCCGTAGCCCAAGCCGAGGCCGGTGCCGCGCGCCTCGTTGGGGAATTGTTCGCCACCGAAAGCGTTGAGGATCCCGAAGGCGCCATCGCCGAATGCCATTGTGATGAGGATGCCCGCGAAGAAGATCATCCACGAGCCCGACTCCCCCGCCCTCGTGGAGAATGCGACGATGAGCGCCCCGATGGCGCCGATAACGGTTCCGAGCCCCGAGCAGGCGAGGATGATGCCTGTTTGGGTGCCGGAGAGGTTCCAGGGTTTGGTCAGCAAAGAGACAACGAAGCCGATGAGGAACATGTCGAAGAACTTAGAGATGTTCAAAACGATGACGAGGCCGATGAGGCTCTTGTGGTGTCGGCTGAGCGGACGCGAGTCGATCTGTTCGAGGGCGCTCGGCCTTAGCTCATGAATCGCCATTGCCTCTTGTCTTCGGTTGTGCGGCGGGCCCAGTGATCCGCAAGGCTCTCTTGGCCCTTTGGTTCTCTCTGCCTTGTGTCCTCGCTTGACCGACTGGCTTCTCCTCCTCGGCTGGCTTCCTTTTTCAGCGGCCACTCGCTTTGTCGACTGGGTTCTCCTCCTCGGTGGTCTTCCCCTTCTCAGCGGCCCCTCACTCTATCGACTGCCTTCTCCTCCTCGAGTGTCCTCCCCTTCTCAGCGGCCACTCGCTTTGTCGACTGTCTTCTCTTCCTCTTCTCGACTGTCCTCCCCTTCTCCACGAGGTCGAGGCCCCTCCTCGTCTCTTCGACGGTGAACTGGCCGGGGGCCGAAGAGACGCCGACGGAAGCGAAAGTGGCTGCTGAGAAGAGGGGGGCACCTGCGATCCGCGTGATCGCCCCCGCTTCTCCCATGCCGATGCCGATGATGGGACGGCGGTGCTCGCGGTGGGCGCTGATCTGGGCGGCGAGGACGCGCAGGGCATCCTCGGGCGTGGTGACGCGGCACGCGACTTTGAGGACATCGGCGCCCGCTTCGGCCATCTGCGCGTAGAGGGCAGCGAGGGTGTCATCGGGCGGAGTCTCGTTGAAATCGTGGAAGGAGGCGATAACTGCGGCTCCAGCCTGGTGGGCACGAAGGATGAGAGCGCAAGACTCGGCCCTGGCAATCTCCACGTCGACCGCGTCCGCGAGGCCTGCGAGCAGCGCCACGAGTTCGGCGTACTCGCTTGCGCTCAGTTCTGCCGCACCGCCCTCGGCTGTTGTGCGGATCGTCGCGAGGACGGGGAGGGGAGCTTGTGACACCGCCTCTTCCCAGGCCTCATTGATGGCAGCGCGCCTGTCGGAAGCGGGCTCGAGGGCGGTGAGCAGCGGGTCGACTCTCCATTCGACGAGGTCGACCGCTTGAGTGGCCACAGCTTCGATTTCGGCGCTGAGGAGTGCGGGAGTTGTTCCCATGAGGGGCGTGATGATGCGGGTCGGCCCGCCGAGCACGACAGCGGGACGAGGCGAGGAGCCGCGTCCGATCCTCACCTCGATCTGCTCGGAATCCGAATGCACGGCGCTATTCATGCCTGCCCCGGTCGGGAGGACGCTATTCGCCTCTGCCCCGGCTGGGAATGCACTGTTCTTGCCTGGTCCGGGCGGGAAGGCACTGCACTCGGATTCAGCCCGAGGGGCAGCGCCCTCGCCTACCCCGGTCGGGAGGACGCTATTCACCCCTGCCCCGACTGGAAAGAGGTCGTACTCGCCTGCCCCAGGGGGGAACGCACTGTACTGAGGATTATGGGAATCCACGTCTCTCATCCTCCGTTCGCGCCGTCTTCGGCAAGGTGAAGGTTCGCTCGCTCTGCCTCGGTGAGGAAGGGCGAGTCGAGCCATCCTTCGGGAAGATGCGGCGTCTTCTCCCCGCCTGCGCGCCCTCGCGGCCCCAGCGCGGCCTTCGGGAACTCCTGGTCGAGGTCGAGGCCGTGGAGGAGTTCGTGAAGCTCCTCGAGGGTCGACACCATTGCGAAGGCATGCCGACTCACTCCGCCGATGGAGAATCCGCGCAGGTACCAGCCGAGGTGCTTACGCATTTCACGCATCGCCCGGCCCTCGTCTCCCTGGTCTTCGACGACCCAGCGAGCGTGCTTTTCAATGATGGAGGCGATCTCGCCAAGCCCTGGATCGTGGAAGACGGGGCCAGCGTTGAGGGTTGAGACGATGTCTGTGAAGAGCCAGGGCCGTCCTTGGCATCCGCGGCCCACGACGACCGCGTCGCACCCCGTTTCTTGCATCATCCGCTGCGCATCAGCACCGGAGAAGACATCACCATTGCCCAGGACCGGTACCGTCGCCTCCTCTTTGAGGCGGGCGATGGCCTCCC
>ERZ773065.646-NODE-646-length-18841-cov-3.926860_pt1 | contig 18841 bp, 23 predicted proteins | sample MGYA00580623_ERZ773065 | MGnify/ENA primary metagenome ERZ773065 (study PRJEB29015, sample SAMEA2738017) | human oral metagenome | biome: human oral; feature: human-associated habitat; material: dental | place: China | collected 2047 ... | reverse complement strand
CAATAAGTATTGCAAGTTCTGCAAGAAGCACACGCCGCATAAGGAGACGAAATAACTCCTGGGGCTTGCAGCGTTATGATACGGGGTGTGAATGCTTTGGCGGATGAAAAATCGTCAGCGCCGCAGCCTTCGTCGGAAGGCTTTAACCTCTTCCGCTTTACGGGTGAGGTCAAAGCGGAGATGAAGAAGGTGACATGGCCGACCCGCAAAGAACTGGTGACATATACTGGCGTTGTGGGCATTGCGGTCGTGATTGTCTGCGCGCTTATTTGGATATGTGATACGTTTTTTGCAAGGTTGTTTCAACTTATTCTGCGATAGAAGGCTGGAGGCGTGATGGAGTCTGAGAAGAAATGGTATGTAATCCATACCTATTCCGGATATGAGAACAAGGTCAAGGCGAATCTTGAGTCCCGCGTCCATACCATGGGGATGGAGGACAATATTTTCAATGTCATCGTCCCGATGGAGGAAGAAACTGAAACAAAGGACGGCAGGAAGAAGACCGTCAAGAAAAAGATATTCCCGGGCTATGCTTTGGTTGAAATGATTGTCAACGATCGTTCCTGGTATGTTGTGCGCAATACGCCGGGAGTGACGGGCTTTGTCGGTTCCGGCACGAAACCCATTCCGCTTTCGGAAGCCGAGGTAAAGCATATCCTGAAATCTGCGGGTGAGGAAGAGCCCAGGCCTGTTGTCAACATCAAACTTGAAAAGGGGCAGGTCGTCCGCATCGTTTCGGGTGCTTTTGACGGGCAAACCGCCACGGTGGCCGAGGTGCTCCCGGAAAAGGGCATTGTCAAGGTGCTGGTCAATATCTTTGGACGGGAAACTCCTGCCGAGCTGGCCTATAACCAAGTCGAGGAAATTTAGGATACGTCTTCTGCCTTTTGGTACGAAGCGATATAAAACACTACCCTTTTAAGGAGGTGTTAAAAAGTATGGCAAAGAAGGTCGCAAAGCTCGTAAAGCTGCAGGTTGTTGCCGGCAAAGCCAGTCCGGCTCCCCCGGTAGGTCCGGCACTCGGCCAGGCAGGCGTCAATATCATGGCGTTTGTCAAGGAGTTCAATGAGAGGACGGCCAAGCAGGCTGGTCTCGTTATTCCGGTTGAGATCACGGTTTTTGAAGATCGTTCGTTTACGTTCATCACGAAAACGCCGCCGGCCGCAATCCTTTTGAAGAAGGCTGCTGGTATCGACAAAGCCTCGGGCGAGCCGAACAAGACGAAAGTCGCTAAGGTGCCGCGTGCCAAAGCACAGGAGATTGCACAGACGAAGATGCAGGATCTCAATGCGGCAGACCTCGAGGCTGCTACGCGCATGATCGAGGGAACGGCTCGCAGCATGGGTATTGAAATCGTTGATTGATTTTGCTCATGCTCGTGGGAGGAATTACCGCTATGACCACGAAAGGGGAATTTGAATGGCAAAACACGGCAAGAAATATCAAGAGGCCGCAAAGCTCCTGGAACCTGGCAAGCTGTTCAGCGTTTCGGAAGCAATGGAAGTCGTCAAGAAGACGGCGACCGCGAAATTTGATGAAACGATCGAGCTTCATGTACGTCTCGGTGTCGATCCGAAGTATGCGGATCAGCAGGTTCGCGGCGCCATGGTTCTGCCGAACGGCACGGGCAAGGCCAAGAAGGTTCTTGTCTTTGCAAAAGGCGAGAAGGTCAAGGAAGCAGAGGATGCCGGTGCGGATTATGTCGGCTCCGATGAGTTCGTGACGAAAATCCAGGGTGGCTGGTTTGACTTTGATGTCGCTGTCGCTACGCCGGATATGATGGGGACGGTTGGCCGTCTCGGTAAGGTGCTCGGCCCCCGCGGCCTTATGCCGAACCCGAAACTCGGTACCGTTACGATGGATCTCGCGAAAGCAATCAGCGAAATCAAAGCGGGTAAGGTTGAGTACCGTACGGACAAGGCCGGCAATGTCCATGTTCCGATTGGCAAGGCCTCGTTCGATGTGGAAAAGCTTGTACAGAACTATCAGGCTTTGATCGACACGCTTGTCAGGGTTCGCCCGGCTGCTGCCAAGGGACAGTACATCCGTGCCGTCACCGTGAGCTCGACGATGGGACCTGGCGTTCCGGTCAGCACGCTTGCCTAATTCGTTCGATACAACAGCATAGATAGATGACTGTAGACAGCAGGTATGGTTCGCCATCTAACGATGAAAATCGCCCGCCGAGGTCGGACTTAGGCGCATTGTTTCAAAGGATGCGGCTTCCGGCATACAGTTGGGAGCCGTTTTTTAGTATTTATTGAGAGGGGGTGCAAGAATGGGTGTAAATGCACAGAAACAGGCGGTCGTTGCCGAACTGAAGGAGAAACTCACGACGGCAAAGGGCGCTGTTTTCACAAGCTATAAAGGTCTGACCGTGGCCCAAGATACAGAACTGCGTCGTGCGCTGCGCGCAGCAGGAGTTTCCTACCATGTTGTCAAGAATACGATGACACGCATTGCTGCGAAGGAAGCCGGTCTTGATGAAATCTGCGGACACTTGGAAGGAACGACGGCGTTGGCTGTTTCCACCGAGGATGCCGTGGCGCCGGCAAAGACAATCTGCGAGTTCATAAAGAAGAACAAGCTGGAAGAGGCCGGTATTCTGACTCTGAAGGCGGGGCTTTTGGATGGCCGCGTCATCGATGTCAACGAGGTCAAGGCATTGGCGGCTCTGCCGTCGCGCGAAGTCCTCATTGCAAAGCTTCTGGGCAGCATGCAGTCTCCGATTGCGGGTACTGTCAACGTGCTCCAGGGTGTTATCCGCAATGCGGTCTATGTGCTTGAGGCTATTCGCAAGCAGAAGGAACAGGCTTCCGCCTGAACCTTGGGGGAAATCGCAGGGTTGCGTTCCCGCCGATGGCGTTAGCTGAATAATCAAGAAGAGAAATCAAATGTAATTCTATGGAGGTATATGAACATGACTAAAGAAGAAATCCTGCAGGCCATTGAAGGCATGACGGTCCTTGAGCTTTCCGAGCTCGTCAAGGATATGGAAGAGAAGTTTGGCGTCAGCGCTGCTGCTCCGGTTGCGGTTGCTGCTGCCGGCGCTGCTGCCGGTGCTGCTGCCGGCGGCGAGGAGAAGAGCGAGTTTACGGTTGTGCTCGCTTCGGCTGGCGACAAGAAGATCAATGTCATCAAGACGGTTCGCGAAGCTACGGGTCTTGGCCTGAAGGAAGCGAAGGCTCTTGTCGACGGCGCTCCGGCTCCGGTCAAGGAAAATGTCGCAAAGGCAGAAGCCGAGGAGCTCAAGGCAAAGCTCGAAGAGGCTGGCGCGACGGTCGAACTCAAGTAATTTGGCTTTATGAAAATTGCTGGAGGTGTTCCGAAAGGGAGGCTTCCAGCAATTTTTTCTTGACAAGCCCTTTTCGCAACTGTATAATACTATTTGTTGCTGATTGCAGCAACGGATGGCCCGGTAGTTTAGTTGGTTAGAATGCCGCCCTGTCACGGCGGAGGTCAGGGGTTCAAGTCCCCTTCGGGTCGCCACTTCATGCGGAAGTAGCTCAGTGGTAGAGCACCACCTTGCCAAGGTGGGGGTCGCGAGTTCGAGCCTCGTTTTCCGCTCCATACGGCGACATAGCCAAGTGGTAAGGCAGGGGTCTGCAAAACCCCTATTCCCCAGTTCGAGTCTGGGTGTCGCCTCCAAAAGGATAAGCAGGGGAAGAACTGTTCCCTATAGACTGTTGCAGGAAGTTCCTTCTGCGGCAGTCTTTTTTTTAGGAAGGGGTGGCTGTATGAAGCAGTACCATGTGGCGGTTATCGCGGGCGATGGCATCGGCCCCGAGGTTTTGACTGAGGGACGGAAGGTTCTTCGTGCTGTCGCGCAGCTTGCGGGAACGTTTTCTGTTTCGTTTACGGAATTTCCGTGGGGCTGCGAATACTATTTGAAGACGGGATGCATGATGGAGGAAGACGGCATGGAAAAGCTTAAGGGATTTGATGCCATCTATCTCGGTGCTGTAGGTTATCCCGGTGTGCCGGATCATGTTTCATTAGGTGGGCTTCTTCTGAAGATTCGCCGGGGTTTTGATGAGTATATCAACCTGCGTCCCGTGCATTTGCTTGAGGGTGCGCCTTGCCCCTTGAAAGATGTGGCGCGCGAGGATATAGACATGATTGTTGTGCGGGAAAACAGCGAGGGCGAATATGCAAATGTCGGTGCACGCCTTTACCAAGGAACTCCCGAGGAGATCGCCTTGCAAACCGGTGTGTTCTCGCGCAGGGGGACGGAACGCGTCATTCGCTATGCCTACGATCTGGCTCGGCGGGAAAAAAAGACGCTGACAAGCATCAGCAAGGGAAATGCACTTGGTTATTCCATGGTTTTTTGGGATGAGATTTTTCGCGAGGTGGGGGAAGATTATCCTGATGTCGAGACACATTCCTATCTCGTCGATGCTGCGAGCATGTTTTTTGTCAAGGATCCCAAGCGTTTCGAGGTCGTTGTGACAAGCAATCTTTTCGGTGATATCCTGACCGACCTTGGAGCGGCCATTGCAGGTGGCATGGGTCTGGCAGCGGGTGCGAACCTCAATCCTGAGAGGCGGTTCCCGTCCATGTTCGAGCCGATTCATGGCTCCGCGCCCGATATCGCAGGGCAGGGATTGGCGAATCCCTTGGCCGCTATTTGGTCCATCAGCCAGATGCTCGATTTCTGGGAAGAGCGGGTATGGGCGAAGAAAATCCTTTGCGCCATGGAACGGCTGCTTGTCGAAAAGAATACGCTTACCCCCGATCTGGGCGGTACGGCGCGGACGACTGATGTGGGAGATGCTGTCGTGCGGCTGCTTGAGGAAAGTGTTTGAATTGGAGGAGCTATTTTGTCGCAGGAAAGACTGAGAAAAGAGATCGGGAAGAGGCGCACTTTTGCCATTATTTCACATCCGGATGCGGGCAAGACGACGCTGACGGAAAAGCTGCTGCTCTACGGCGGAGCCATTCATTTGGCCGGCTCCATCAAGTCACGCAAAACACAGCGCCATGCTGTTTCCGACTGGATGGAGATCGAGAAGCAGCGCGGCATTTCCGTCACATCGAGCGTGCTTCAGTTCGACTATGAAGGATACTGCATCAATATCCTTGATACGCCGGGACATCAGGATTTCAGCGAGGATACATATCGAACTCTGATGGCTGTTGACAGTGCCGTCATGATTCTCGATGTGGCAAAAGGCGTTGAGGCGCAGACAAAAAAGCTGTTCAAGGTTTGCCGTGACAGGCATATCCCTATTTTTACCTTTGTGAACAAGCTGGATCGTTTTGGCAAGGCGCCGCTTGATATCATGGATGAGCTTGAGGAAGTCCTGGGGATTCGCTCTTATCCGATGAACTGGCCGATTGGCACAGACGGCAGCTACAAGGGCGTCTATGACCGCGAACGGCGGGAAGTGGAGCTTTTTGCAGCGGATGCGAGCCACGGGCAGACAGAGCGTGTGTCCGTCAAAGGCTCTGTCGATGACGACGTCTTTATGGCACAGCTTACGGAGGAAGAAAGACAGACACTCAGGGATGATATAGAGCTTCTCGATACGGCAGGAGAGGCTTTTGACCGTGCACGGATTGATAAAGGCGAGCTCACGCCGATGTTCTTCGGCTCTGCTATGACAAACTTCGGGGTAAAGAATTTCCTGGAGGAATATCTGCGATTGGCTCCTGCGCCTGCTCCGCGAGCTTCGTCTGAGGGTCTTATCGAGCCGGATGATGAGAAGTTTTCTGCTTTTGTATTCAAGATCCAGGCGAATATGAATCCGGCGCATCGCGACAGGCTGGCTTTTATCCGCATTGTTTCGGGAGAGTTCGGGCGCAACATGAACGTGTGGCATGAAAAGTCCGGCAAGATTATCAAACTCGCCCAGCCGCAGCAATTTTTGGCGCAGGATCGTCAAATCATAGACGAGGCTTTTCCGGGGGATATTGTCGGGCTTTTCGATCCAGGGATTTTCTCGATCGGGGATACGCTGACGGATGTCTCGCGCAAGTTCAAGTACGAGGATTTCCCCGTGTTCCCGCCCGAGAAGTTTGCACGTGTTTCTACAAAGGATACGATGAAACGCAAGCAGTTTGTCAAAGGAATCGAACAGCTGACGCAGGAAGGCGCCATACAGCTTTTTGTGCAGGAAGGCGTCGGTGCGGAAGCCTATATTGTCGGCACGGTCGGCACATTGCAGTTCGAGGTTTTGGAATACCGCCTCAAGAACGAGTATAATGTCGATATCATCCTTCAGATGCAGCCTTACGAAGTTGCGCGGTGGCTTGCCTTTCCGGATGGACGCGAGGTGCTGCCGGCTTCGTTGAAGGGCGCTGACCGAGGGATGTTTGTACGTGACCGTCGGGGCAATCCTGTGCTCCTCGTGAACAATGAATGGGCCTTGGGATGGATTCTTGACAATAATCCGGAGTTGGAACTCCATACGGTTCCTGTCGATCGCAGGGAAGTTTAAGGAAGCGCTGATAAATTCAGCACCGCCATTTTGACGAAATCTTCTTTCTTGCCGAACCGCAAGTTTCATAGTAGAATGGGGAAAGCAACGATGGGGGCATTGGTGCGTAGCTGGTATGAAAACAGCCCAAGGGTCTGTGCCTATGGCCGAGTCGCTGGGATTTTTATGGCGGTTCATTGTTTTTGGGATGGAGGCTGTTTGCTTTGAAGAGCATGACGGGGTTTGGTGCAGCAGGCCAGGAAAACGAAAATTACAAGGTTCATGTTGAAGTGAAATCGGTCAACCAGCGTTATCTTGATATTTCTTTTTCCATGCCGCGGGTGCTCAATGTTTTTGAAAACGATATGCGCAAAGTCATCAAAAATTTTTCGGCACGCGGCAAGGTGGATGTCAATATTATTTTTCATGACAAGAGGGAAAAGGAAGCGAGGGTCTTTGTCGATAAGAATTTGGCCCACGCTTACCGGGAGGCCCTTTATGAACTGAGTGATTTCCTGCATTTGACACCGCCTTCCGATGTATGTAAAATAGCGGTATATCCCGATGTGCTTCGAGTGCAGGAGGAGAGCCGTGATATCCTCGACAGCAGGGAATTGCTTTTTATGTCGTTGGAGCGTGCGCTGCACCACTTTTCTGAGATGCGCGAGCGGGAAGGCGAGCATACGCGGCGAGATTTTGACGCTCGTCTCGATTTTCTGGGTGGAGCCGTGGAAAAGCTTGCTTTCTATGAGCCGGAAATCGTCGGGAAGTACCGCGCACATTTGTCGGCGGTTCTTAACGAGATGCTCAAGGGGCAGGGTATTGATGAGATGCGCATCATGCAGGAAACGGTGCTTTATGCGGATCGCATCAGTTATAATGAAGAGATTGTGCGCCTTAAAAGCCATATCGCTCAGTTTCGGGAAACCATTGAGGAAATGCATGAGCCAATCGGCAGGAAGCTGGATTTTCTGATACAGGAGATCAATCGAGAGGCAAATACCATTGGCTCAAAGGCGAATTTTACGCAGGCAGCGAAACTCGTTGTTGAAATCAAGAGCGAGGTTGAGAAGCTGCGTGAGCAGGTGCAGAATATCGAGTGAGCAGGGGGCTGGCATGGACATCAAGCTCATCAACATAGGGTTCGGGAATATCGTCTCGGCCAATCGCGTCGTGGCAATCGTCAGTCCGGAATCAGCTCCGATCAAGCGTATTGTGCAGGAGGCAAGGGACGACGGACGTATTATCGATGCAACATACGGCAGGCGCACGCGTGCCGTCATCGTCATGGACAGCGATCATGTAATTCTTTCGGCAGTGCAGCCGGAAACCATGGCGCATCGTGTGCTTGAGTCAGATGATGTGGATACGAAAATGAAAGAGGACGGAAAATGAGGAAAGGACTCTTAGTCGTTGTTTCCGGCCCTTCGGGTGCAGGAAAAGGCACGATTTGCCAGGCGCTTTTGGAAAAAGCGGCCGGTCTTGCCTATTCGGTTTCCGCCACGACGCGTCAACCGCGCGAGGGGGAGATTGACGGTGAGAGCTATTATTTTCTTACGGTTGCAGCCTTTGAGGAAATGATCGAGAGCGATGCCTTGCTTGAATGGGCCAAGGTGTATGACAATTACTATGGAACGCCTCTGAAAAAGATCGAGGAAAAACTTGCAGCCGGAGAGGATATCCTGCTGGAAATCGATACGCAGGGCGCGATGAAGGTACAGGAGAAATTTCCCGACGGCGTCTATATCTTCATTTTGCCGCCGTCGCTTGCAGAACTTGAGCGTCGTATTCGCGGACGTGATACGGAAACGGAAGAGGTGCTCGAAAAGCGTCTCGGGGCGGCCGTCGATGAAATCAGGGCAGGACGCCGTTATAAGTACGTTGTCACGAACGATGAGGTGGGAAAAGCGGTCGAAACCATTTTTGGTATTTTGGCGGCGGAGCGTCATCTTGTTTCTCGCAGCGGGGAGCTTTTTGACAGGATGGAAACAGGAAGGAATGATTAAGGCATGAGCATGGCGGATCCTTCAATCAACAAATTGTTGGAAAGGGTGGACAGTCGCTATACGCTTGTTGTTCTCGCGGCGAAACGCGCAAGGCAGCTTTTGGATGGAGAGCCGCCAAAGGTGGAAGCATCCTCAACAAAGGATGTAACTGTCGCCCTGGAAGAGATATCGGAGGGCGATATTCTTTACAAGCGCAATAAAGGCGGCATCAAATAATGGTTTTCGAAGGGAAAAAGGTCGTTCTGGGTGTTACAGGCGGCATCGCCGCCTATAAGGCTGTGGAAATAGCGAGCCGTCTCAGAAAAAAAGGGGCGGAAGTCCATGTCATCATGACGCAGGAAGCGACCCATTTTGTCGCTCCCCTGACGTTCCGTGAAATCACAGGACAGCCGGTGACAACGGATATGTGGACCGAGCCGTCGCATTGGCATGTCGCTCATATCGCTTTGGCGCAGTTGGCCGAGGTTTTTCTTATTGCTCCTGCTACGGCGAATATCATTGCGAAAGCGGCTGCCGGGATTGCGGATGATATGTTGACAACAACGCTTCTGGCTGTCAAAGCGCCGATTTTTTTTGCGCCGGCTATGAACAGTGCGATGTATGAAAATCCTGTGACGCAGGAAAATATCGCGAAACTTTTGCGGCTTGGCTGGCATAAGATCGAACCGGCTGAGGGGTATTTGGCCTGCGGCACGGCAGGCGTGGGGCGCTTGCCCGAGCCTGTGGATATTATAGGTGAGATGGAGAAAACCTTGTCCGTGAGCGCTTCCCTGTACGGCAGGAAGGTGTTGGTGACAGCAGGCGGCACGCTTGAGGCGCTCGATCCCGTGCGGTTCATTGGCAACCGTTCGAGCGGCAAGATGGGCTATGCCATTGCGAAGGAAGCTGCACGACGCGGCGCGGAGGTCGTTCTTGTTGCGGGGGGGACGGTGGCTTTGCCGGATCCGCCGGGGATGCGTGTCCTTCACACGGAATCGGCTATTGCCATGCGCGAGGCAGTGCTGCAAGAGGCCGTCGAGGCGGATATCATCGTCAAGGCAGCGGCTGTTGCCGATTACCGTCCTAAGGAAGCCGCGAGCCAAAAAATCAAGAAGAATGCGGAGGAGATTACTCTCGTTTTGGAGAAGAACCCCGATATTCTACTGGAACTCGGTGCGCACAAAAAGCCGGGACAGATTCTTGTCGGCTTTGCAGCCGAGACGCAGAATCTTATGGAATACGCGCAGCGGAAACTCACGAAGAAAAATCTCGATTTCATTGTGGCCAATGATGTGACGCGCACGGGTGCCGGCTTCAATACGGAGACGAATCTCGTGAAGATTCTCTCGCGCGACGGCTCTGTTGAGGAAGTCCCGCTGATGGGAAAGGACGCGTTGGCAGCCTTGATTCTTGACCGCGTAGAATTCCTACAAAAATAGTTGACATTTGTTATCCTTTCCCTTATAATGAGGTCAAATCGAATATCACTCATCAAGAGCAGTGGAGGGACTGGCCCGAAGAAGCTGCGGCAACCGTTGACAAGATCAAAAAGGTGCCAATTCCTGTAGGTTTTTGCCTATAAGATGGGAGCAAAGAAAAACTCTCTTTTTGTAGGAAAGAGAGTTTTTTGATTGATGAGGCAAGTGTGGGGTGGAACGATGCGTGTTCCGTATTTGAAATGCGGTGAATTTCGGGCAAACCCATGCGGCGATTTTCCGAAGGCAGCTGCTTGATTCACTGAAGGGCTGCATGGACAAGGACGGTCGCACCTTGTTTTTTTGCTTTGCCGCAGGCGACGGCGGCAGAATGGAGTTTAGCATGAGCAAAACGGTATTGTTCACTTCCGAGTCGGTGACGGAAGGCCATCCCGATAAGATGGCAGATCAGATTTCTGACGCGATTCTCGACGCGATTCTCGCACAAGATCCCATGGGCCGCGTGGCTTGCGAAACGCTGGTGACGACGGGGCAGGTGCATGTAGTCGGTGAAATCTCGACTTCGTGCTATATTGATATTCCGCATATCATCCGCCAGACAGTGGAAAATATTGGCTATACGCGCGCCAAGTACGGTTTTGATGCAGCGACATGCGGCATTCTCGTGTCCCTTGATGAACAGTCTGCAGATATCGCGCTCGGCGTTGACAAAGCGCTTGAGGCGAAGGCCGGCGAATCCGATGTGGCGGATTCCATCGGCGCGGGCGATCAGGGTATGATGTTTGGTTATGCGACGAATGAGACGCCCGAGTTCATGCCTCTGCCGATTGCGTTGGCACAGCGCCTTGCACGCCGCTTGGCCGAGGTGCGCAAGAGCGGCGAGCTCGCTTATCTGCGTCCTGACGGCAAGACGCAGGTGACGGTTCGTTACGAGGACGGCAAGCCGGTTGCTGTCGATACCATCGTCATCTCGACGCAGCATGATCCGGAAGTCGATTTGGAGACGATCCGCAAGGATATGATTGAAAAGGTCATCAAGACGGTTGTTCCGGCGGAGCTTCTGACGGCGGATACAAAATACTTCGTAAATCCGACGGGAAAGTTCGTCATCGGCGGCCCGCAGGGAGATTCGGGTCTTACAGGCAGAAAGATCATCGTCGATACTTATGGTGGCATGGCACGTCACGGCGGCGGTGCGTTCTCGGGCAAGGATCCCACGAAGGTTGACCGTTCTGCAGCCTATGCTGCACGTTATGTGGCGAAGAATGTCGTCGCGGCGGGTCTTGCCGACCGCTGCGAGATTCAGCTCGCCTATGCGATCGGTGTTGCGCGCCCCGTTTCCATCATGGTTGATACATTCGGCACGAACAAGGTAGACGAGGTATTGATTGAGAAGATCGTACACGAGAATTTCGATTTGCGCCCGGCGTCCATTATCAGCAATCTGGATCTGCGTCGTCCGATTTACGGACAGACGGCAGCTTACGGGCACTTCGGCCGTACGGATGTTGAATTGCCGTGGGAAGCGACGGACAAGGCGGCAGTGCTCAAGAAAGCTGCCGGTATTTGAGAGTAGGGAAGAGGCAAAATAGGCGGTCATCCGCTGCAGGCATGCAGCAAGAAAGCTGCTTTCAGTACGACGGACGTTTTGCCTGTTTTAAGAAAAGTGCTTGACGAAAAAAATTATATATGATAGGATAGTCGAGTAATTCAAGAAGAGGCCGCCGCTTCTCACCTGCTGGCACGTGGTCAGTCAGGTTCATATTGCTCTGTGCAAGATGAAGGGTGGCGTTTGCCGCCCTTTTATTTTGACTTGTTTACCAGGAGGTGTTTTCCCATTAGCAGGGAATCTTTAAGGATCAATGAGGAAATCCGTATTCGGGAGGTACGCGTAACGAGCGCGTCGGGCGAGCAGCTCGGTATTATGCAGACGCGCGATGCCTTGCGGATGGCGGAGGAGCAGCATCTCGATCTTGTCGAGGTTGCGCCGAAAGCGAAACCTCCGGTATGCCGTATCATGGATTTCGGCAAATATCGCTATGAACAGCAAAAAAGGGAGAAAGAGGCAAAGAAGAGACAGAAGGTCATCACGGTCAAGGAAGTCAAGCTGCGCCCCAATATTGAGCAGCATGATTTTGACGTGAAGCTCAAAAATGCTCTTCGTTTTCTTGAAGAAGGAAACAAGGTCAAGGTTACCATCATGTTCCGTGGCCGTGAATTGTCGCATCCTGAGCTTGGCAGGGAAGTTCTGGACAAGGTTTCCGCCCAGCTCAAGGAACTTGTTTCCATCGAAAGGGATGCCAAGCTCGAAGGCAAAAACATGACGATGATCTTAGCCCCGAAAGCCCAAACCAAAGGAGGAAAACAATAATGCCAAAGGTCAAGACACGCAGGGCAGCTGCAAAGCGTTTCACCATAACGGGTTCTGGTGAGTTCAAGAGGAATAAGGCGTTCAAGAGCCATATCCTGGAGAAGAAGACGAGAAAGCGCAAGCGCAACCTCCGCAAGGCTGCTCTTATCGCGGAAGCAGATCATAAGCGCGTAAGGAAGATGCTTCCCAACGTTTGAGGAATTATAAACCGATAGATTTCGGATAGATATTGGAGGAATAGAATATGCCAAGAGTAAAAACCGGCGTAACTGCACATCGACGCCATAAAAAGATTTTGAAGTTGGCCAAGGGATATCGCGGAGCGAAGAGCAAGCAGTTCAAGAAGGCAAATGAGACCGTCATGAAGGCTCTTTATTACGCCCGTCGCGATCGTCGCGCGAAGAAGGGCGAATTCCGCAAGCTTTGGATTGCCCGCATCAATGCAGCAGCTCGCATGAACGGCATTTCCTACAGCCGTCTCATCAACGGCCTTACAAAGGCCGGCGTCGAGGTCAACCGTAAGATGTTTGCAGACCTTGCGGTTCATGACGAGAAGGCGTTTGCTCAGCTCGTCGCCATCGCAAAGGAAAACCAGTAAGAATATGATGAAGGGGAGGCCTATGCCTTCCCTTTTTTTATACGAGGAGCATGGAATCGTTGGCTCGTAGGAGGAGACGATGGAGCGGATCGAAAGTGCCCAGAATAAAAAGATCAAATGGATTGCAGGTTTGAAGCAAAAGCAGAGGCGCAAGGCGGAAGGTGCTTTCATCGCTGAAGGAGTGCGCCTTTGCGAAATGGCGGCTTTGTCCGGTTGGCGGCTGCGCCTTTGTCTCTTTACGCCGGAAAGGGCGCAGGAAACTCGTGCGAAGCGGCTTTTGGAGCAAATAGCGGCGATGGGCTGTCCTCTTTATGAGACATCGCACGAGGTCTATAAAAAGGCGAGCGACACCGAGACGCCGCAGGGCATTTTGCTTGTGTTGGAGGAAAAGGCCACGTCCCTTGCGGAACTTTGCACCGGAAAGAGCTGCGGTATGAAAACCTCTGCTGAAGCACGGGCGGTGGATGTCGCCCAAAGCTCGCCGGAAAAGAACGGGCCTTTGCTTGTGGTGCTTGACGGCGTACAGGATCCGGGCAATGCGGGGACAATTTTACGCACAGCAGATGCGGCCGGTGCGGACGGCGTCATACTCCTGCACAATACTCTGGACGTTTTTTCGGGCAAGACGGTGCGCGCCAGTATGGGCTCGATTTTTCATCTGCCGCTTGTTTCGGATGTTTCGCGGCAGGAGCTGCAGGATTTTTTATGCCGGGAAGGCATCGATTTGTTGGCGGCGGTTCTCGATGAGGCGGCAAGGCCGTATTATGAAGCAAATTACAATGGCGGCATCGCGCTTGCCTTTGGCAATGAGGGAAAGGGCATTTCCAGCGAACTTCAAGCGATGGCTGCCCAAAAAATCTTTATTCCGATGTTTGGGCAGGCGGAATCGCTCAATGTTTCCACGGCGGCTGCCCTGGTGCTCTATGAGGCGGCTGCCGTCAGGCGGGGATTTGGCCGTCATTCCCAATAGAGGTAAACGGCGAGCACCCCTTTGGCAAGGGAAACGCTGAAGGAAGAGCTTTCGACAGCGAATTCGTTGGATACGGCGTACGGCTCGTGCTGGCTGAGGCGAGCGTCTTGGAGCGGCCAAGCGGTGCCTTCAAGATTTACGCCAAGGCATTCTTCCGTCATGGGCAGGAGTGAAATCGCCTTTGCTTTTTTTTCTGCGGCAAAGGCAAAGCGTTCATTTCCTCGCAGGAAGAAGCACGCTTCTTTCTCGTCGGCAAGAAGACCCGGCAGATGCATGTGCGCGAAGGAAAAAATTGTGCTCATGGCGTGATCGAAGCGTCCGCCGAAAGCACCGGTGATGAGCAGGAAGCAGGGAGTATGTGCTTCCTTGAGGCGATGTAAGGCGATTTGGGTATCTGTCAAATCTTTTCGGGGACTGAAGAGCTCTGTTCTTACGCCTGAGGCCAAAGCCCAGTCCCATGCCTGGGGAGAGGCGCTGTCTCCGTCCCCGATCAGCCGTTCCGGCAAGAGCTTCATTTCGTGGCAGATGTCAATGCCGTGGTCAAGTGCCCAAAGATGGCCGCGTCGGGCGGCGTCCAGCCAGTCTTTTGCAGGAGCGCGTCCGCCTGTGATAAGGGTATAGACGTTGTCGGGCAGGTCATGGGAAAAAATGAGCCGCCCTTGCGGCAGGAGAAATTCATTTGCAGGCATTTGTTTGCCTCCTTGTATGCTTATGGTGTCGTGTCAACCGTATGGTATCGTATCTGTTTAGCGTACCATGCTTTTCTGCATTCTGCAATTCCTGCCCGGAAGTTCGGAAGGTTTTTTGCTCTTTATGTATAACTATACAGTATAGAGCTATATGCTCCTGCCAGTTTGGGGAGCTGTGGTTAGCATTTGTGGATTCAATTGGGTTTTATTTAGAGAGGAGTTGGCAGTATGCTGAACTTTACCTATTATGGCCATGCCTCATTTTTGCTCGATGACGGGAAGGCAAAAGTTTTAACGGATCCATTTCTCACGGGCAATCCTCTGGCGGCTATTGCACCCGAAGAGGTGGCGTGTGACTATATCTTGCTGACCCATGCCCACAGCGACCATCTCGGCGATGCAGCGGCTATCGCCAAGCGGACGGGAGCAACCATTCTCGGAATTCCGGAGGTTCTCAACGTCTGTTTGGAACAGGAGAACGGCCTGAAGACGCATGGCATGAATATCGGCGGCTCGGTGAAACTTCCGTTCGGCAAAGTTCGTATGACGATGGCATGGCACAGCTCGGGGGTGCCCGGTGGCATTGCCTGCGGTTATGTCATCCATATGGCAGGCTTGAATGTTTATTTTGCGGGCGATACGGCACTTTTCAGCGACATGAAGCTCATCGGGCAGAAGGATCCTTTGGATTATGCCATCCTGCCCATCGGGGACAATTACACGATGGGTCTTGAGGATGCCGCTCTTGCCGCACAGTGGCTCAACACCAAGAATGTCATTCCGATTCATTATAATACATGGCCTGTTGTCGCGCAGGATGCAGTGAAATACAAGGAAGTGACCGAGGAGATGACGCGTGCTGCCGTGCACATTGTGAAGCCCGGAGGCTCACTGGAGCTTGTATGAAAAAAAGCAGGCTCGTGGTTCTTTTGGGGCCTACAGCCGTGGGGAAAACGGCGCTGTCCTTGGCTCTGGCCAGGAAACTTGGAGCGGAGATCATCTCGGGAGACTCCATGCTCTTTTATCGGGGCTTCGATATCGGCACGGCAAAACCGACGCTTGAGGAAAGGGAGGTTGTGCCGCATCACCTCATTGATATACTCGAACCGTCGGCTTCGTTCAGCGTAATGGATTTTCAGCGCCTGGCCGCAAAAAAGATTGCTTGCATCGAAGCACGGGGCAGGCTGCCGTTTATCGTCGGCGGCACGGGGCTTTACATCAAATCTCTGCTTGAGGGATATGCGTTCAATAAAACTGCAGGCAATGCGGCTTACCGTGAGCGGATTGAGACCATGGCGCAGGAGAAGGGCAAGGATTTTGTGCATGGGCTTTTGCAAAAGGTTGATCCGGAAGCGGCAGGACGCCTTCATGTCAATGATTTCAGGCGCGTCGTTCGTGCTCTTGAAGTCGCTGCTCTGGGGCAGGAGCGCATTTCAAAAAGCCGTGAAGCAGAGGCTGGAGGCCTTGTTTATGATGCCTATGTCGTCGGGCTTAGGCGCGATCGGCAGAAGCTGTACGAACGAATTGAAGAACGGGTCGATATCATGCTGCGAGATGGATTGGAAGAGGAAGTGCGGCATCTGCTTTCGGGTGGCGTATCCGCTGCGTGCCAGGCTATGAAGGGCATTGGCTACAAGGAAACAGTGGCATATCTTGCCGGTTGCATGGACAGGTCGGAGGCTGAGGAGGAAATCAAGAAGGCGACGCGTCATTTTGCGAAACGCCAGATGACTTGGTTTAGAAAAATGCCCTACATCCATTGGTATGATGCCGAAAACATTTCCGAAGAGATGCTTTGCACCAAGATTTATACGGATATAAGGCGGTTTTTCATGGTACGCTGCAAATGAATTGTAAAAAGGGGGGCTTGGAATGCCGGTAAAACCAGTCAATTTGCAAGATAATTTTTTGAATCAGATGCGCAGGGAAAACAAGGCGGTCAGCATACACTTGCTCAATGGGTTTCAAATGAAGGGATATGTCCGGGGCTTTGATAATTTTACGGTAGTACTGGAGATTTCAGGAAAGCAGCATTTGATTTACAAGCATGCCATATCCACGGTTGCTGCAACGAAACTTGCATCTGCCGGCGAGACCGAAAAGAGGAGCGAATAGAGAAAAGCCTTCTCCACCATAAGGGAGAAGGCTTTTTGTGAGGAAGGGGTATGGAGTTGCGAAAGCGTGGTTTTGAAATCATTGAAGAATATCGGGGGAAAGGAATCGAATTGCCTGAACGCAAGACTTCGGGCAGTGCTGGATATGATCTTGCGGCGGCGTGTGACTGTATATTGAAGCGCGGGGAAGTGGCGATCGTACCGACAGGGCTCAAGGCGTATATGCAGAAGGATGAATATCTGGGGCTGCACATACGCTCGGGGCTTTCCCTCAAGCATTGTCTGATGCTCGTCAACAGCCAGGGCATTATTGATTCGGATTACTATAACAATGCAGACAACGACGGGCATATCATGGCAGCCGTCCTGAATCTCGGGGAAAAAGATGTTTTCGTGGAAAAGGGCATGCGCATCGCACAGGGGATTTTCTACAAATACCTTGTTGTCGATGGCGATGAGGCCGGCCGGGGAGTGAGCCGCCAAGGCGGCTTTGGCTCGACGGGGGAGGAATGAGGCAAGCGCCGGCAGTGCGGCGAGGCAGATACAGCGGCTGCGGTTATTTCACCGAGAGAAGCATCCCGCGGATTTTCTCTTCGTCCGGGGTCACATAGAGCGTTTTTTGATGCGTGAAGATGACAAAGCCGGGACGGGAGCCAGATGGTTTTTTCACGTAGCGGCGGTATGTGTAGTCAACAGGTATGTTGGAAGAATCCTGCGCTTTGCTGAAATGAGCGGCGAGCTGTGCGGCGAGAAACAGACTCTCCTCGGTCGGCTCTTCGCCCGCAAGGCGCAGGATGACATGGGAGCCCGGAATATCCTTGGCATGAAGCCATAGATCGTCCGGTGCAGCCGTCTGAAATGTCAGGCGGTCGTTCTGGTTATTGTTCTTTCCCACGAGGATTTCCTGTCCGCTTTCTGTTTTGAAGCGAAAGGGGGAGGAAGGTTTGTCCTGGCGTTTTTTCTTCAGCTGTTCCTGCAAAAAGCCGTTTTTGATGAGTTCCTCTTTGATTTCCTCGATTTCTGTCAGAGAGGAAGAGGATTCCAGAGAGTTTTCAATACTTGCCAGGTAGCGGATGCTTTCCCTGCAAAAGGAAATCTGCTCATCGAGAAGTTTTTGCGCACGCTTGAGCTTGTCGTATTTGTGGTAGAAGGCCTGCATGTTTTGGCTCAAAGTCAGGCGTTGGTTGAGCGGCAGGGTTATTTTTCCGCCGACTTCACTGTAAATATCATCGACGGTGACGGCAGCATCTTCGTGGTCGCGGAAGAGATGCGCGTATGTCATAAGATTGTCCCCGAGCTTTTTGTATTCCTCGGCATTTTCTGCTTGGGTGAGTTCTTCGCTCAGGACGGTGAGTTTGTTTTCTGCGCGCGCAAGCTCCGTTCGAACGAATTTTTTCAGGCGTTCCTTTTCCGGTGGCGTATAAATCCCCGTGAGGAGGGTCGCTTTTTCCAGCATTTCGCTGATGGTGGGAAAGGAAAGCACAGTTTCTTTGCCCATGTGATGCAGCAGGAAAGGGGAGGTAGCGAGGACTTTTCGGTTGGCGTCAAGGATGAGGCAGGGGGCGGGTTCTTCCTTTATGCAGGCGGCAATGACGCTTTCGAGGGCGCAGCGAAGCTCAGCACGGTCTTTGGCGTCGAGTTCGGCGCTTGTCATCGTTTCGGGCAGTCCGGCAGTGAATAAGGTTTCCCGCACCGTGACAGGACCAAAGCCGAGACAAGAGCTCAGCAGAGCCTTGTAGAGGGTTGCTTCGGGATTCTGGTCGATGCGCTTTATGATGGCGTCCATATCTGTTGTACGCGGATCAAGCTTATCCTGTGCCGGCGGCGGCAGGTACTTCCGTCCGGGAAGAACCGTGCGGGTGCGGCTGTTTGCGCTGCCCACTTTGCGCAGGGCATCGAGAATCATGCCGTCCTGTACCAGAATGATATTGCTGTATTTGCCGATGAGTTCGATGAGCAGCGTTTTTGTGACAATTTTGCCTCCTGCCGCAAGTGCGTCGAAATCAAGTGCGATGATGCGATCAAGGCCGAACTGGCGTATATCGGCAATGCGGCTTCCCTCGAGGTGTTTGCGCAGAACCATGCAGAAGAGCGGCGGTTCGACGGGATTCTCGGGTTGCTTTTCCGCGAGAAAAACTGCGGGAGCCTGTGGGTTTGCCGCGATGTGCAAAAGGCAGCTGCGGCCGGGCTGTCGTATATTGAGGAAGACGGAGCTTTTGTTGGGCTGCGTGATCTTGTCTATGCGTCCGCCAA
>ERZ773065.643-NODE-643-length-18861-cov-7.654206_pt1 | contig 18861 bp, 16 predicted proteins | sample MGYA00580623_ERZ773065 | MGnify/ENA primary metagenome ERZ773065 (study PRJEB29015, sample SAMEA2738017) | human oral metagenome | biome: human oral; feature: human-associated habitat; material: dental | place: China | collected 2047 ... | reverse complement strand
ATTCACGAGGGCGAGGCGGGCGAGCAGACGGTGGACTTCCAAAGCGTCACAGGACACGAGGGGGGAGGCGATGAGGGTGTTCGCGCGAATCGGGTCACGAGCATCATCGGGCGTGGCGATGAGTTCGAGAAGGACCCGGGTACTGGCCTGGGAGGCGAAATCGAAGGCCCTGGATGCCCCGTTGACCGGAACCCCGCCGCGGCGCAGATGACGGGTGAACTCGTGGACAGCCGAAGCGGATCTGACGATCACGGCCTGCTTGTCCCAGGGGATGCCCTCGTGCAGGTGATGGCGCCTCAGAGCATGGGCGATATGGGCTCCGAGCTGGGCGTTCGAACCGCCGAGGTGGGCGATGATGGAGCCTTCGTCGTATCGGGCTTCACCCTCGCCCTCACTTCGCGGCTTTTCCACCCCCACCCGGCGGCGCCCGTGGGGGCCGGACTGGGTGATCCCGGAGACCACATCCACAAGAGCCCTACGGATTCGCGGCGGCTGGGCCTTCACCCCTGCGAGTTCCATGACCTCGGCGTCAATTGTCTTCGCCAGTCTCAGATCCAAGTGGGGCTCGCCGCCGCGGTAACTCGCGACCGCAACATCAGGATCTGCGAAGGCGAGGATTCTGGCCCCCGCCCCTTCAAGGGCGTGCAGGAGGTGGATCGTCGAAGGCGTGCAGTCCTGCAGATCATCCACGATCACAAGATCGGGCACAAGAGGCCCGCATTCGATCCCGACCCCGGGCCCGCGAGCATCCCAATTCTCAATGAGTTCAGCGGCGAGGGTCTGGATGCGGGCCAGATCAACACGCAGCACATCGCGGTGCTCAACCGTGAACTCCGGCGCATCCAGGTAGGCCCGGAGCAGGGCTGCGGCCGCAACCCACTGGGGGAAAGCGAATTCTTTTCCTGCCTCTTCCAGGCTGTCAGCGTCGAGTCCGGCTTCACCGGCGCGGGCGAAAAGATCACGCAGTTCAGCGCGGAAAGCCTCCATTGCGCGCATCTGGGCGGGCATGGATTCGGGCCAGGGGGCGTCGACCTGTTCAATGAGGCGGGCGAGGATCTCGTCGAAGAGTGCGCCCGTCACCAGTTCCACTCCGGCGAGGGGATCCGCACGAGACAGCCTCCACGTCGTCACGATCCGGTGGGCGAAAGACGCGGGGGTCCGCACTGGGCGGACCTCATGAGGGGCGAGCGCTTGGGCCCGAGCGCTCAGACGATCCGCTCGCACCCGGTCCGGCACGAGCAGGAGCACCGATTGACCCTGCTTCACCCCGGCCTCAAGAGCTGCGAGGGCGCAGGTGGTCCGACCGCTCCCAGGGGCGCCGCGCACCACGAGGGAGCGGTCTTGGCTGGCCTCAACGACTGCTGTTTGAGCCTCGTCGAGGGCGGGCAAGTCCGCCCACCCCTCGGGCCTGGGGCGCAGCTCAATGTGGATTTCGCTCATGACGGAATCATCCCAGAGGGCATAGTCATCTGCGGACCCTTAGCATGAGAGCAGTATCGATCCTCATGGAGGCACATATGAACATCATCATCGGAGTGCGCGGTTCGGCCCGCGAACTCGCCATCGACGTCGACCTGGACTTCGACGAACTCTCCAGCCGCGTCGAAGCCGCCATCCGGGATGGCAGCGTCCTCGACCTCGTCGATTCGAAGAAGGAACGCTACCTTATTCCCGCGAACGCCATCGGCTATGTGCAAATGAGTGAGCAGGCCGAGCGCCGCGTCGGATTCGCGATCGGCTGAGCGAGCACAGCGCGGCTGAGCGACTTCCAGGCCCGGTGCGTCACTGAAAAGGACGCACCGGGCCTTTGCGCGAAGTCGGAATCCTGCGGCCCCTCTCGGAAGGAATCCTGTGGGCCTTGCGCTTTTCAGGCCTTGAGGTTGATCTGCGCCATCCGCTCATTGTGGCGCTTCGTCACCAGCGCGGCAATCTCATCAGCCGCATCCGGTTCCTTCGCCAGAGCCGGGTGGGTGAACAAGGTGGCGCGCACGAGGCCGAGAACCTCACCGGCAACTCGGCGCGCCCACAGCGACAGGCGTGCCGCGAGCTGAGGATCCTCAGCGATCTGGGGCGCCAGATGATCGCGCTCCCAATCCCCCTGGTTCAGATCCCACACATCCGGGTTCGTATTGAACAAGCCGTGACGCTCATTCACCTCACGTAGGAGATCCCCAATGATGCCGAGAGTGACGTAGGTCTTCACAGAACGCTCCGACCAGGTGCTCGGCCTCGTCCTCGCATCGAGATCATCGTAGAGACCGGAGTACTGTCCTGCGGCCTCATGCAGATCACAACCACGGTGCCCCGCCCAGGTCTCAAGCTGTTCGAACAACTCGAAAGCGCGCGCCGACATGCGAGCATGCTCGATATGCGCCTTGATGTCGGGCGCCTGGTCACCATCCTTCGCGAGCCTCGTCATCGCAGCGAGCGCAGAGAAAGCGAGGAGCCCGACGACTTCAATATCGGTGTCATCAACCGGTGCGTACTCATGTGCCATGCCCCAAGAGTAGCCGCAGCTCGCAGATTTTCCGCCGTTTTTCAGCGCCCCATTCCCAACGGCGGACTCCTCGGCACGCCTCGGATGAGCCCGGGAATCCTTGGGGACGCCCCCTTCCGTGAGCACTGGCGGGTGAGTGATTGACCATAGCCTGAGCCCCGGCCCCGCTTCCTGCCCCTACAATCAGGAATGACCACGGCTGCCCGGTCGCCCGAGTTGTGAATCCTGCGTGCGTGAACGCCCCGATATGCGCGATCGGCTGCCACCCCCACCCCGGGAGGACCCGGGAGACAAGGCAGATCGTGACCTCCACGACGCATGAGGGTGCAGACGCGCCCGAATCCACACAGACAGCAAACACTCGGATCGAATACTCCGCCGGAGTCGTCCGCCTCGGAAACATCGTCCCCCTCACCCTCGAGGAGGAGGCGACCCCCGACCTCGTCAACACGGGAGACGAAGACCTAGACAACAAGACTTTCGCCGACTTTGGCGTCAGCGACCCAGTCGTCGATGCCCTCGAGGATCAGGGGATCGTCCACCCCTTCCCCATCCAGGCGCTCACTCTCCCCCCGGCCCTCGAACGCCACGACATCATCGGACAAGCGAAGACCGGCACGGGTAAGACCCTCGGCTTCGCCATTCCCGTCCTCGAAGATGTCATCGCCCCCGATGAGGATGGCTACGAGGAGCTCCTCAACCCCGGTCACCCGCAGGCGCTCATCATCTTGCCGACCCGTGAACTCACGAAGCAGGTTGCTACTGATCTGCGCGGCGCCGCGAAATACCTGTCGACCCGTATCGTCGACATCTACGGAGGCGTCGCCTTCGAACCACAGATCGAAGCCCTTGAGCGCGGCGCGGACATCGTCGTGGGCACCCCGGGCCGTCTGATCGACCTTCTGCGCAAAGGGGTCCTGCACCTCAACGGCGTTGAAACAGTCGTCCTCGACGAGGCCGATGAGATGCTTGACCTCGGTTTCTTGCCCGATGTTGAAACCCTGCTTTCGAGGGTCCCCTCCTACCGGCATACGATGCTCTTTTCCGCGACGATGCCCGGCCCGGTGGTCGCCCTCGCCCGCAAATTCATGGAGCATCCGACGCATATCCGCGCCCAGGACCCTGAGGATCAGAACCAGACGGTCAACTCCGTCAAACAGGTCATCTACCGGGTTCACGCGATGAACAAGATCGAGGTCCTCGCCCGCATCCTCCAGTCCGAGGGCCGAGGCCGCTCGGTCATCTTCTGCCGGACGAAACGCACGGCCGCGCACCTCGGTGAGGACTTGTCCGCGCGCGGCTTCGCGGTGGGCTCCCTTCACGGCGATCTGGGCCAGGGCGCGCGCGAGCAGGCTCTGCGGGCCTTCCGCAAGGGCAAAGTCGATGTCCTCGTCGCAACGGATGTCGCCGCGCGCGGCATTGACGTCGACGATGTCACTCACGTCATCAACTATCAGTGCCCCGAAGACGAGAAGATCTACATCCACCGCATTGGACGCACAGGCCGCGCCGGCAACTCCGGTACCGCCGTGACCTTCGTGGATTGGGATGATACGCCGCGCTGGTCTCTCATCTCCAAAACCCTGGGTCTGGGAGTGCCCGAGCCTTTGGAGACCTACCACACCTCGGCTCATCTTTTCACCGACCTCGATATCCCCGAGGGCACGACGGGGCGTCTTCCCCGGGCCAAGCGCACCGCCGCCGGACTCAACGCCGAAAAGCTGGAGGATCTGGGCGGGCCCTCTTCGCGTTCGCAGGGGCGCAGGCCGGGCGGCCGGGGTGTCGTCGCGGGCAAGGGCTCGCATCGTCGCCACTGCGGTGAGCGCAACCGTAAGGCGAAGGACGGGGACCGCGAGGCCCGCGCGGGTCAGCATGGCCGTTCAGACCGGGGCACTCGAGGACGAGGCCGGGGCAACCACTCTCAAGCCGGAGTCGAAGCCGCTCCTCAGGCGCCGCGCAAACGGATCCGTCGTCGCAAGCCGCAAGCCTCGGAGTGATCCGAGTACCTCAGGGGGTCTGAACGCGTTGACTCCGTGTGATTGACGGGGCGCGCAAGGACCTGATTCTCGCGCCCTTCAACGGGACATGTGCTCGCCGGGCATCGCGTTCTTTGCGCTGGTGTCAGCCGCGCAGGGCTTTTTCCACCGCTCGGGGCAAGTGCGCCGGACGCTCCCGCTTGCGCAGGAGAAAGTACATTCGCAGACGTGTCCACAAGGACACGCGCACGGCCTCGGGCCACCTTTGCGACACGTAAAGAACCGCATCCGAGACCTCCAGGCGCCTCGTCGAGTTGCCGACGCGCACCCACAGTTCAGGAGCCCCTTTTCCTTTACTTCCCAGCAGATACACGGGACGGGGCGAAGGGGGAATCGTCACGCGACACACCTCGCCTCCTAGGGGGGCACGAGCAAAATCCAGGATCGGCAAAGCGGCGGCGTTCGTCCCCAAACGTTGGCCCCACATGCCGCGCATCCACAATTCGAAACGGTCCGCGTCAGGGCTTTTCAAAGTCGAGTAATCATTCTCAAGGCCGATCAGCTCGCCCTCGTCGTCTACACCGATCAGTAGTGTGCCGCCTCCGGAGTTGAGGAAAGCGGACACGGTTTTCGCGATGACGGTCTCCATTTCCTCGTCGCGCTTGCCCGTGTGCAGGTTCCAGCGCGCCGAGGACTTGAACTCTCGGGTCTCTGACTCTCCCATGGCGGCGATTTCACTGATGGGGGGCAAGCCCGGGAGGGGGTTGAGGCGGGCGAGAACCACGGCGACGATCACGACGACGAGCGCGGCGACCATGGCGGCAAAACCGATCATCCCGGGCTTCCACAGGTCGCCTGAATCGAAAATCCATCCTGCGAGGAGCAGGCCTCCCCACAGCCCTGCCAATCCCGTCAAGGTCGCCGAGGCCGTGGACATCGTCATGCGGTTCTTCAGCCCTCGGCGCACGGCCAAACCGATGATCCAGGCGATGAGCACCATCACCTGTTGGATGAGCACCATCCAGATCAGGTCTGGGCTGGCCGGGACAAAAGAGGCTTCCACTGTTTCCACAGGGTTCCTTTCGAAGGACTCTCGGCGATGTCGTGTTCACTCCACCATAGGAGCCTGTGGGAATCCTCGACAATCGGCCAGGATTTCCTTGAGGCCCGAAGCGAAGTGAGTTCAGCTCTGCTCGGGGGCGGGCCTTCACAGCACGCAGGCTCCGTCCCTATCGCCTCCCGTGGGCACGGAAGTAGGCGACCGCGATCTGAGTGCGGTTCTTCAAGGCGAGTTTCGCCAGGATCGCCGAGATGTGATTACGAACCGTCCCGACGCTCATGAACACCGTGTCGGCGATCTCGGCGTTGTCCATGCCCTGCGAAACCGCTTCGACGATCTCCCATTCGCGTTCGCTCAGTTGCGAGAAGATCTCGGGACGATCGGCGTAGTCCACGTGCTCGCCGAGAACAGGGGCTCTCCCGTGGTTCTCCTCGCCCGCAGGCTTGTGCTCGGCGGCAAGAATGCTGCGCTCGAGAACCCTGCCTTCAAGGACACTCATCCCCGCCATGACGGAACGTAAGGCGGGGGCGATCTGCGCAATGTCTTGTTTGATGAGGTAACCGCGCGCACCCATCCTCAAGGCTCGCACGATGTACTCGTCATCGGCGAAGGTGGTGAGGAAGACGATGCGGGCATCGGGGTCGCGTTCAAGAATTCTCTCCGCCCCGGCCAGGCCATCCATTCCCGGCATTCGAATGTCCATGAGGACGATGTCGACCGCCGTCCCGGCGCTCAAACTCACCGCCTCTGCGCCCGAGGCCCCCACGCCCACGACCTCGATGTCACTCTGGGCGGCCAAGATCGTCGCGAGCGATTGGGCGACGATGGCGTCGTCGTCAACAATGAGGAGTCTCATGGTTTCTCCTTCGGAATCGTTGCGAAAACGGTGAAGCGCGGGCGTGCGCTGATTCTCAGGCATCCTCCGAGGGCTTCAACGCGAGTGCGCATGGAACGGACTCCAAGTCCTTCCTCTTCGGCGCGGATCAGTCCCGCCTCATCTCTCCAGCCGGGCGCATCACCATCATTATCAATGGTGACCTGCCAGAACGCGGGATACTCCGTCACTCGGATGCGCGCGCTCATTGCTCGCCCGTGCCTGTGCGCATTCGTCAGTGACTCACGGGCGAGGGCGATGATGGTGCGCGAGATCGTAGGGGGCGGGGCCTTGTCGATCCAGCACTCGACGCTCGTATCCGCGATTGATGAGTGGGCGGCGAGAACGTTGAGCATCGTCTCCATATCCTCCGCGTCGTCGGCGAGAGCATGGACCGAGGCCCGCATGGATGTCATCGCCTCGTCGAGGGTGGCGCCAAGAGCCCCCAGAGCACTGTTCATCGTCTCATTCTCGGCGTGGACGACGTGGAGGGCTTTGATCTGGAAGATGCCCCTGCTCAGCAGGTGTCCGACGGTGTCGTGAATGTCCCGGGCGATGCGGGTCCTTTCGGCGAGGGTCGCAGCCCTGGGTTCGTGCTCGAGGGCTTCGCCGAGCCTGGCGTTGCTCTCCTCGAGGGCGCGGACTTTGATCTCGAGATCATCGCGCATGCGGCTCAGACGCTCCGCCGCATCATCGGCTTCGCGGGTTCGCCGTGCGAGGAGCATTGCGAAAGCGAGGCCCGCCGCACCGAGAAGAATGCTCGTCCCCTCATCTGTGCGGGCGATGACCACGAGCACGGGGAGGCAGGCGAGCACCCAGATCCCCCGCTCCTCCCCCGTCGCCCGGTAGGCGAGGTCGTAGGCTGCGAAGATGCTTGCCATCACGAGCACGCTAGTCGGCGCCAAGGGCGAGGATGCGGGGAGCATGACGAGCGCGAAGACGATGATGCCGAGCGTGCCAGCGGGGAGGAGGAGGGCGAGGCGGCCCTTCTCGGGTGCTCCCCATAAGGCGGAGAGGATGAGGCTGATGAGCAGCACGCTCACAGTGGCCGCCGATACGCGGGAGAAGGCGAAGAGCAAGCTCATGGCGAGCACAAGGAGCATCGCCTTGTCACCCACAATCCTCATGATGCGATCATCCCACGCGGGTCGGCGTCCGAACACCGAGGTCGAGGAGCGATGACAAGAGTCATGGCGTTTCTTGCTTCCAATGACACTGCTCACTGCCTACGAGAACAGGCCCTTGGGACAATGACTGAATCGCATTCGATTCACAGAGGGGATGGAGCATGAGTACCGCCGCACAGATCACCGGGCTCGTCAAGAGGTACGGGGATCTTAGAGCAGTCGACGGTCTGAGTCTGAGCATCAAGGAGGGGGAGATCTTCGGTCTGCTCGGCCCGAACGGCTCGGGGAAGACGACGACCATCAACTGCCTCCTCAACCTCCTCACCTTCAACTCGGGCGAGATCAGCGTCTTCGGCGAGCCCATGCGCCAAACGGCCTATCACCTCAAGCGCCGAATCGGCCTCGTCCCCCAAGAGGTCGCCGTCTTCGAGGAACTCACGGTACGAGAGAACGTCGATGCCTTCTGTGCCCTGTACGTGCCGGATCGTCAACGCCGCAGGGAGCTCGTCGATAAGGCCCTCGCTTTCGTCTCCCTGGAAGAGTTCGAGAAGTTCCGACCCAAGAAGCTCTCGGGGGGTCTGCTGCGCCGCCTCAACATCGCCTGCGGGATCGTCCACGAGCCCGACCTCGTGATCCTTGATGAGCCGACTGTTGCGGTCGACCCCCAGTCGAGAGCCTCAATCCTCGAAGGCATCGCCCGCCTGCGCGAGGATGGCGCCACGATCATCTACACCAGCCACTACATGGAAGAGATCGAGCAGTTGTGCGACCGCATCCTCATCGTGGATCACGGCAAGCAGCTCGCTCTCGGAACGGTCGACGAACTGACGTCCATGATCGGCACGGGGGAGCGCATCCGCATTGAGATCGTCGGGAGCGCTCCATTCGACGATGCCGTCATGGAGGAGATTCGCCGACTTCCTGCCGTCCACTCCGCCTCATACGATCCCCCCGAGTTGCTGTTGGAATGCCGAGCGGGTGCCCACAACCTCGTCGACGTCCTCGCGATCGTCTCGAACGCGCATGTCTCCTATGGGCGCATCATCTCCGAACCGCCGACCCTCAACGAGGTGTTCTTGGAACTCACGGGCCGTGCCCTTCGCGACGAGGCGGCGTGACGTGCTCACAGTATTCCGTTACGAAGCGACCGCCCTTCTGCGCGACCGTGCGCTCCTCGGTTGGACGCTCGCCTTCTCCTTGATCTTGTCCCTCATGTTCATGGTGATGTTCCAGAACCTTGGTCGGGGGTTGTCGCCCGAGCCGGTGGCCTTCGGGATCGTCGAAGATGAGGCCTATGACTCGGCTCCCGGGTTGAGCACTCTCATCGACGCCGCCTCTACGCCCGATGGACGCGGGGAGCCCAATGCACAGGGCGAGACGATGCCGCATATCATCAATCCCATCGTCTACCCCACCCGAGCCCTAGCCGAGGCCGGAGCAGAATCGGGTGAGATCAGCGGATACCTCGCCATCGTCGAGCGAGAACCGCACATCTACGTCACCGCGGCGGGCAAGGAGACGAACGCTGTGCATATCCTGCGCGCCGCCCTCAACACCTATGTTCAAAGGATCGCTGAACTCGAGTCCCTCGCACTCGCCGGTGTCCCGGGAGAGACGATCGTGGAATTGGTGATGTCGGAGTCTGATTTCACCTCCGCATTCCAGCCGACGAGCAATGCCCTGGATCCGAGTGCCCGCTACTACATGGCCCTGCTGGGCTTCTCCTGCGGTATGGGCGTCATGGTGTCGATGACGAGTGTTCGCCGCATCCTTGCGACGACTTCTGCGCTGGGGGCGCGCCGTACTCTTGCGGCACTGCCCAGAGGGCAAGTCCTCGCTGCCGTGATCGCCGGTGCGTGGGCGTGCATGTTCGTCTCCATGCTCATCGCCTACCACTTCATCCGTTGGGTGGTGGGGGCGGATCTGGGACCGCATATTCTTCCCGCGCACCTCGTCATCGCCGTCTCGACGCTCATGGCGTGCTCCCTGGGTGCGCTCTTCGGGTCCTTCCCCGCACTGCAGCTCGGCACGGTGTCCGGTATCTCCTCACTCTTGTCCTTGTTCACCGGCCTGTACGGCTCTTTTTCAGCCGATTTGGAGGCGATGATCCGTCATAAGGCCCCCTATGCGGCAGCCCTGAACCCCCTGTGGCAGATCATGCAGAGCTTCTACTCGCTGCTCTACTACGATTCCTTCGCCCCGTTCTTCCTCTCAGTGGGGACCATGACCGCTATGAGCGTTTTCTTCTTCATCATCGCGCTGCTTCGACTTCTCAGGATGAGTCATGCCCATCTTTAAGATCAGCTTGAAAATCGTCTCCGAGCGCCGCGTCTACGTCATCGTCTACCTGGTGTTAATGTCCTCGCTCGGCCTCGTGATGGGACTGGCCAATTCGAAGAGCTCCCCGACGGCGGATTCCGAGTGGACTCCGACAGTCGCAATCATCGATCGCGACGGATCGGAGCTGTCACAGGGTCTTGCGGACTATGTCGCCTCCGAAGGGGAGGTGCAGGAGTTGGAGGACACCAAGCGCGCCATGCAGGACGCTATTGCCACTGACCGCATCACCTACATCCTCGTCATCCCCGAGGGCTTCGGCGAACAGATGCAGCGGGCTTTCACCGCGAAGGCAGTTTCCGGGGCCGTTGACACGCCCGGAGTCCCGCAGGTGCAAGCAGCAGTGTCCTATTCCTCGGCGAAAGGGGCGTTCATGGACGTGCGGGTCAACGCCTTCCTCGACCAGGTGAGCGATCATTTGTTCGTGGGGCGTTCGCCCGCCGACTCACTGATGGCGGCACGGGAGGCTTCAGTGAAAAGCGCTCCGGTGACCCTCTTGGGCAAGCAGGAGGATGCCCCTTCAAAAGGATTCATCATCTATTCGAGGTTCTCCCTCTACCCGATCTTCGCATTCGTCGTCACAGCGGTCATGTCGGTGATGATTGCTCTCAACCGCCGGAGCATTCACATGCGCTTGGCGGCCTCGCCTGCGACGAGCCGCTCGACGAACCTGGCGCTGCTTGGCACAAGCGGAGTCGTCGGCCTTATCGCCTGGGCGTGGGTCATGGCCTTGGCGCTCATATTCTTCGCTCCCCTCTCCACTCCGAGCGGCCTTGCGAAGACCGCCATCGTTTCACTGGCACTCCTCGCCTATACTGCGGTCGCCCTGTCGCTCGCCTACCTGCTGGGCCAGCTCGCTTGGGGCGAGAACGCTGCGAATGGTTTTGCGAATCTTGCGGGCATGCTGTTGAGCTTCCTCGGCGGAGCATGGGTCGATATTGAGCTTCTGCCTGAGGGGATCGTCTCCGCCGCGCACTTCACTCCGGCCTACTGGGCGACGACGTGCATCAATGACACCCTCGAGGCACAATCCGTGACGTGGACCTCACTTCCCCCACTCCTCGCACCGGTGGGGATCTGCTCGCTCTTCGCCCTCGCGGCCGCGTCGGTGGCCTTCATGATCCGGCGTTCACGGGCGCGCGCCGAACTCTGAGGGCGAGGAAAGTGCGCTGGGGAGCATGAGGACGGGCCCGGGAGACCCAAAGATCCCCGGGCCCGCGCTCTTTTGTCGTGGCGGGATGGCTCAGGCCAAGAAAGCAGCCCCCAAACCGACCACCAGGTTCGCCGCCGAATGCAGCATCCAGCTCGGCAGGATCGAGCCGGAGGCGCATTCCTCGTTGATCCATCCCATGATCCAGCCGCTCGCCGCGGTGACGACACCGATCAGCACGAGAGGGAGCGGCGAGACCGAAGAGGCGAAGAGAGCGACGTGGACGATGCCGAAGAGCACTGCCTGAACGGCGTTTCCAACCGCGAATCCGAATCTGGCGATCAACCGCTTGGACAGGAAGCCGCGGAAGATAATCTCCTCCGATAGACCCGTCTGAATGACGGCATGGAGAATGACCGGCACAACTCCGGCCAGTCCGCTTCCCCTGAAGCGTGAGGCGGCCACGCCCTCGCCGAGCGATCCGATCAGCATGATCGATGCCAGCGAGACCAGCACCCATGCGAGGATCGCGGTGAGCGCCCGCGTTCTGCTCGCCCGCAGTTTCGGCGTATACAGTCCGATCCACCTCGCGAAGCTCACTCGTTCCCTCGCGCTCAGCGCCCACCATGCCACCGGGAGCAGGGTGAACAGCCCGAGTTGTACGAATGCGGAAATGACGGCTTGGGATCTCCCTTTGGACAGTCGAATCTCAGCGCAGGGACAGGTGACGCTTGAGCGAGTGGATACCCCAGCACACCACTGCGATGGACAGGAGTGAAGTTGTCACGATACTCCCCATGCCGATGAATGTCGGGTTCGTTCCGTCTTTGAGTGCTTCGATCAGCTCGGGAAGCATGAACTTCCACGAGAACTCGCCCGTCGTCGTGTCGATGCCGCCGGGCAGCAGGAGCATTCCGAACACTGCGGTGAACTGGTTGGCGAGGTAGAGGAGGATGAAGCCGATGACGGGTGCTCCGAATCCCAGGTGGTTCCACCGGCTCTGCGCGCCAATGCTCATCACGGCGGCAACGGGGAAAACGAGGTTTGCGAGTTGCACGAGGATGGCGACACTGAGGAGGGTCTTGATCGCCAGCGGCAAGGCGTTCCAGGAATCGAGAGTTGAGGACAGGAATTCATTGAGGGGAACACCGTTCATCCAGGCGATCTGCACGAACACTGCACAGCTTGCCACGATGGCCCAGAAGACGCCGACAAGACCCACGATGTAGGCGAAGATGCTCTTCGCCCAGAAGAGTTGTCCGCCCGTGACCGGCAGGGTGTGGGTGAAGTACCCGGCGTCGCAGTGCATACTCTTCCAATAGGAGGTCGCTACTTGAAGGAGAACGAGGAGGGGGACCATGGCGATCATCAGGCAGCTCGCCATGAGGAGGAATCCTGAAACGAGGGGGATCTTCAGGGCGGCCAGCCCGAGGCTCACTGCAATGATGAGCACTCCGATTCCTGCGATGAGGGCGAGTTTCGGTGCGAGCGCGCGCGTTTCTTGGCTCAAGAGTGTAGTGAACATCAGCGGTACTCCTTCCTGAACAGAGCATCAAGGGACATGCCACATTCCTCGCGTAGATCGTCAACCGGGGCGGCGCGGTGCACCCGCCCGTCTTTGAGCATGACGACCTCGTCGAGAATGGATTCGACGTCGGAGATCAGGTGGGTGGAAATGAACATGAGCGCGTCCTCGTCGAAGTCTCGCAATATCCCCTCGAGGATGATGTCGCGGGCAGCGGGGTCGACTCCTGAGATCGGTTCGTCGAGCAGATAGAGGCGCGCCTTTCTGGCCATGGTGAGGCAGATCTGCAGCTTCTCCCCCATGCCCTTCGACATTTCTTTGAGTCTGCGATCGAGGGGGAGGTCGAAGAAGCGGATGGAGGACAGTGCCTTATCGGAGTCGAAGTCCTCGAAGAATCTGGCGTAGAGTTTGACGGCTGCGAGGGGGGTGAGTCGCGAGTCGAGGAAGTCTGTGGAGGGCAGGAATGCGACGTGCCGTTTGGTGTCGACTCCGGGGGCCTTCCCGTCGATGGTGACGGTGCCGCTCCAATCGGCGAGGACGCCTGCAAGGATTTTCAGCAGAGTCGTCTTGCCGCAGCCATTAGGTCCGACGAGGCCGACGATTCGGCCCGGATACACGTCGAAATTGAGGTCGACGAGGGCGGGGCGTCCCCTGTACTCCTTCCCGAGGTGTTCGATGTGGATGATGGGCGCTGATGGTGTCATTGTTCGTCTCCTCCTTCAGCAGAGATGGCAGTCCATCGTGCGGTCAAGAGGCTGATGGCTTCCTCGCGTTCGAGTCCGAGTTGACGGACGGCGCTGATATGAGAGTCAGTGGCCTGGGCGGCGAGTTTGGCTCGCGCCGTGGCGATCGCTTCCGTATCAGTGGTGACGAAGCGCCCTTGGGCGCGTTCAGCGACGGTGAGTCCTTCGGCGTCAAGGCGAGTGAGGGCACGTTGGACAGTATTGGGGTTCACTCCGGCGTCAATGGCGAGTTCGCGGACGCTGGGGATCCTGCTCGAGGGGGCCCATTGGCCTGAGGCGATCTTCTGGCTGAAGGTCTCGACCAATTGGATCCAGATGGGGCGCGAGTCGTCGACGGGCATCCGCCCCTCCTCCCTGTATCACTGCATTAATACACTCATACAATAACGGGGAGCGTCAACTGTGTCAATGGGCTAATACACGCGGGGTTCTCAGATCGACGAAATGCGGCCCTACAGGATCTCTTCATCTTCGAGATCGACGTACTTCTTCTGCTCTGAGGAGGCTTTCAGGGTCGAGGCGTAGTCGGGCACCTCGCGAAGAAGGGCACGATCCGTGCGCCGATACCCATTCGAACTGGGCCGCTTCGGGAACTCCAATGCGGGACGCTCAACATGCTCATAGGGGATCGAATCGAGAAGGTGATGGATCATATTGATCCGGGCCTTGCGCTTGTCCTCCGACTCCACCACGTTCCACGGAGCGATATCGATATCCGTGTGGACGAACATCTCATCTTTCGCCCGCGAATACTCCTCCCAGCGAGTAATGGACTCTAAATCGGTCGGCGAGAGTTTCCATCGACGCATCGGATCCGTCATTCTCGACTTGAAGCGCTTGTACTGTTCCTTGTCGGACACGGAGAACCAATACTTCAAAAGGATGATCCCGTCCTCGACGAGCATGCGTTCGAAGATCGGGCACTGGCGAAGGAAACGACGATGCTCATCGGCAGTGCAATAGCCCATGACATGCTCAACGCCGCCCCGGTTGTACCAGGAACGGTCGAAGAGCTTGATCTCACCAGCCGCTGGCAGGTGGGCGATGTAGCGCTGGAAGAACCACTGGCTCTCTTCGCGTTTGCTCGGTGCAGGCAGGGCGACCACCTGGGCGATCCGGGGGTTGAGGTATTCGGTGACGCGTTTGATCGCACCTCCTTTGCCCGCAGCATCGCGCCCCTCGAAGATGACGACGACTCTGGCGCCGGTGGATTTCACCCATTCCTGCATTTCTACGAGTTCGGCCTGCAATCGCAGGAGTTCAATCTCATAGAGTTCGCGATCCATCTTCTTCGGCTTCTTCGCCTTCTCCTTAGACATACGCCAAGTGTTGCACCCCAATTGCCCTGGGCGCAGTCATTCGCGCGAAGTCGAGGAGAGGAAAGCCTAGGTCGAAACGGAGAATCTCAGGTCCGGGGAGGACGGGAGAAAGCTTGGAGGGGAAGACCTTGCGGCCTTCCCCTCCAAGAACGTCAATCAGTCGATCGGCGTTGCTTCAAGCTTCCACACGCCCTCGGCATAGTCACGGATCGTGCGGTCAGAAGAGAAACGACCGGACTTCGCAATATTCACCCATGTCTTACGGGCCCAGGCTCGCACATCCGCGTGGTCGGCGGCCATACGGTCCTTAGCCTCGCGGTAGGCGGCGAAGTCGCCGAGGACGTAGTACACGTCTGCGGGCTCATAGCCCGATTCGAGCAGCGACCAGCGCAGATCGTGGAACCAGCCCGAACCGTTGTCGTCGAGGGTGCCGTCGACCAGAGCGTCGAGGACGCGCTTGAGGCCCGGGATGTTCTCGTAGTGCCAGCGCGGATCGTAGTTCTTGCGCAGCTCGGGCAGCTCGTCCTCGGTCGCGCCGAAGATGTAGGCATTGTCCTCACCGACGGCGTCAAGGATCTCGACGTTCGCCCCGTCGAGGGTGCCCAGTGTCAGGGCGCCGTTCATCATGAACTTCATGTTCGAGGTGCCCGAGGCTTCCTTGCCGGCCGTCGAGATCTGCTCGGAGACGTCGGCCGCAGGAATGATGTGCTCGGCGGGCGACACATTGTAGTTATGGATGAAGACGACCTTGATGCGGCCCGCGATCTCCTCGTCGTTATTGACCAGCTCTGCGATCGCATTGATGAGCTTGATGACGCCCTTGGCGCGGATGTAGCCGGAAGCGGCCTTCGCGCCGAAGACGAAGACGCGCTTGGGGACGTCGAGGGAGGGGTCTTCCTTCATGCGGAAGTACAGGTCGAGGACGTAGAGCGCGTTGAGGAGCTGACGCTTGTACTCGTGCAGGCGCTTGATCTGAACGTCAAAGATCGCATCGGGGTCGATGTCGATGCCTTCACGCTCCTTAACCCATGCGGCGAAGTCGACCTTGTTCTCGTGTTTGATCTCGGCGAGCCGGTCGAGGACGGAGTCGTCGGCGGCATCGAGGTAGGAGGCGAGGAGGGAAAGGTCGGTGACCCAGGCATCAGAGCCGGTGACCTCGTCGAGGAGGGCGGCCAGTCGCGGGTTGCACTGCTTGAGCCAACGGCGAGGGGTGACGCCATTCGTCTTGTTGTTGAAGCGCTCGGGCCACAGTTCATGCCATTCCTTGAGGGTCTCGCGCTTAATGATCTCGGTGTGCAGGGCTGCGACGCCGTTGATCGAGTAGGAGGCGTAGCAGGCGATCCACGCCATGCGCACGGTGTTGCCGACGACGGGGGCCATGTAGTCGATGGTCGCCTGGTCGAGGCCACGCTCGGCCATGTCCGTGCGGAAACGGCGGTCGATCTCGCGGACGATCTCGGCGATGCGGGGGAAGAGTCGGTCGAAGATCGTCATCTCCCACTTCTCGAGAGCCTCAGCCAAGACCGTGTGGTTCGTGTAGGCGAAGGTGTTCGAGACGACCTTCCAGGCATCCCCCCAGCCCAGGCCGTGCTCGTCCATGAGGAGGCGCATAAGTTCAGGGATTGCGAGGACGGGGTGGGTGTCGTTGAGCTGAATCGCGTTGTATTTCGCGAAATCGCTCAGGTCCTCGCCGTGGTGTTCGACGTAGTTGTCGACGATCGCCTGCAAGGATGCGGAGCAGAAGAAGTACTGCTGGCGCACGCGCAAGACCTTGCCCTCGAAGGTCGTGTCGTTCGGGTAGAGGACGCGCGAGATGTCGTTCGTGCGCTCACGATCAATAATCGCCTCGGTGAAGCGCTGCGAGTTGAAGGCGTCGTAGTCGAATTCCTCGATGGGCTCTGCGCGCCACAGACGCAAGGTGTTGATGTTCTTCGTGCCGTAGCCGGTGATGGGCATGTCGTAGGGGACGGCGCGGACCGTGAGATCGGCGTAGGAGACGATGCGCTGAGCCTCTTCACGGCGGATGACGAAGGGATAGCCTTCTTCCATCCAGGGGTCAGGGTGCTCGGTCTGGAAACCTTTGTCGAAGAGCTGCTTGAACAGGCCGTAGCGGTAGAGGATGCCGTAACCGGCGACCGGGAGGTCAAGGGTGGCGCACGAGTCGAGGAAGCAGGCGGCAAGGCGTCCGAGACCACCGTTTCCGAGGGCGGCATCGGGTTCTTCTTCGAGGACGAGGGAGAGGTCCTGGCCGTATTCGGCGAGGGCCTGGCGCGCTTCGTCGACGAGGCCGAGGTTGGAGAGGTTGTTGAGCAGTGCGCGTCCCATGAGGAACTCTGCGGAGAAGTAGTGCTCCTGGCGTCCCTTCGCGTAGGTGTCGCTTGTTTTAGCCCAACGGTCGGCGATCTGGTCGACGACGGCTGCGGACAGGCCCTGCCAGAGCTCCATGGTCGTCGATTTGTCGACCGGACGGCCTGAGACCGCTCGGACCTGGGAGGCGAGGGTGTGGCGGAGGTTCTGCGTCATGAGTACTCCCGGGTTGATGGTGTCTTCGGTCTGTCCGCTGGTGGACGGGCCACGATGGAAAGCCTAGCCATGTCCTGTGGTGATGCAGGTGTTTTGCTGGGCTTTGGGACGTGATCCACTGAGCGGATATTTCTCCGACGCTATTCTAGCGCGAATAACGGAAACGTTTCTGATTCCTGATCGGAGCTCAGGAATCAGGCTCGCATCACAACGCTTCTTCTCCTAGGTGGCGGCGATGAAGTCGAAGATCCCACCCATTACCAGCTCGGTCGCGATCGCGGCGAGCAACAGACCCATGATCTTCGTCAAAAGCATGATTCCGCCTGGGCCGAGCAGGCGGGAGAGAATCAGCGAGAAGTGCATCGTCGCCCACATGACGAAATGTGCGACCGCGACAGCGCACACCAAGCCGATCCAGGAGGCGATGGAGTTATTCGCCTGCGCAACCGACACCATTACCGCTGCAATCGCACCGGGGCCGGCGAGCAGGGGCGTGCCCAGGGGAACGAGGGCGACATTCACCCGCTCATCACCGGTATCAGGCTCTTCACTATCCGAACCCATGAGCAGTTCCATGGCGACGAGAAAGAGCAGAACCCCGCCAGATAGTTTGAGGGCTTCCATTGAAATATGCAGGAGGTGCAGGATCTGCTGGCCGAGGACCGCGAAGGTGAGGATCACGGAGATCGACACGGCAGTTGCCTGCAGGGCCGCGCGCTTTTGCCCCTTCGGGGTCATGCGGCTCGTCAACCCGAGGAAAACGGGAATCGTCCCGAAGGGGTCGAGGATGACAATGAGCGTCGTGAAGGTTGTCGCAAAGAGGGCAACGTTGAAGAAATCAGTCACGGGTGCAAAACCTCCAGGTGGGCGCGCTCCACAGTTTCATCAATGACCGCAGGGGCGGTGAGATTCTCTCCGATTCGGTTGGGCTTGCCAGTGCCGTGGTAGTCCGAGGAACCGAAGATCCGCAGATCGAGGCGCTTGGCAATACGGTCCACGGCCTCGCGGTCCTCGGGCGCATGGTCGCGGTGATCGCGTTCAATACCGAAAAGGCCGACCTCTTTCATGTCCTCAATGACGGACTCGGGCAGGAGTCGCTGGCGCGCACGGGCCTTCGGGTGGGCGAGGACGGGCACTCCCCCGGCCTCGAGCACAAGTTGAACCGCTTCAATGGGGTTTGGCGCCCAGTAGCGGACGTAGTAGGGACTTGAGGGGTGGAGGACCTTCGCGAAAGCCGCAGAGCGGTCATCGAAGGCCCCGGCAGCGACGAGGGCATCAGCGATATGGGGGCGTCCGATCGGCCCCTCCTCAGGCGCAAAGGCGAGGACCTGCTCCCAGGTGATCGGATAGTCGGCTGAGAGATTCTCCACCATCTTCAAAGCCCGAGTCGCACGGGATTCGCGGGCACGCTCAATGCATGTGAGGAGTTTTTCGCTGCTCGGATCGGGCAGGAGGGCGAGAAGATGCACGCTGATCCCATTGGCGGCGCAGGACATCTCCATGCCCCGGATCAGGGCGACGCCCGTGGAGGAGATGGCCGCCTCGGCCTCGTCCCACCCGGCGAAGGTGTCATGGTCGCTCAGGCCCACGCAGTCCAGGCCCGCCCGCGCGGCCTCGACCATGAGTTGCGAGGGCGAGTCGGTGCCATCGGAGCACGCCGAATGAGTGTGGGGGTCGATCCTGAGCATGCCCTGAGAGTATCGAGCCCATGCCCTCCTCCTCCACTTGAG
>ERZ773065.641-NODE-641-length-18872-cov-6.953765_pt1 | contig 18872 bp, 19 predicted proteins | sample MGYA00580623_ERZ773065 | MGnify/ENA primary metagenome ERZ773065 (study PRJEB29015, sample SAMEA2738017) | human oral metagenome | biome: human oral; feature: human-associated habitat; material: dental | place: China | collected 2047 ... | reverse complement strand
CGATTGTGTTCGTGTAGCCATATTCGCGGGCATCTTCCAAGATGCCGATTATCTCAACAAGTTGCTCGGTCGGCTGTACCTTCCAAAAGGTCTGTTTTACTTCCAAGCCGATAAATTCGGCTATCTTTTCAAAATGCTTGTCGGCTATCTCTACCTCCTTGCCTTTGGCTGTTACAGAGTACTCTCCCTTACGCATTGCCACTATGTAAGCAACGTTTACACCTGTACGCTTGGCTACTTCGTTCTGCGATAAGCCGTGCTCCTGCATATACTGCTCCAGTGCACCGACTACCTGTTTCTTTTGCTTTTCTGTCATCATTTCTTTGTATGTTTTTATGTGTTTAAAATTTCGTTTAAACCCTGTTTAAATGGGTGTTTTTTCTATATTTCGTAATTGATTTATATGTATTCGCTCAAGTCGACCTTCCGACGCAGCCACTCCTTACGCTCCGATGCCGTATCTTCCACCACTTCGGCGGTAGCTTCCATCAGCCGTAGGCGGCTCTTTACATTCTTGTGTTGTCCGGAGCTATCTGTTATTAGCAATTTCGAAAGCGTGTCCTTTATTTTGGGCTGCTCTATTGCCGCCTCTCTGAGTGTTTCGGCCGCCTTTGCCCGAACGTCTATCACATAGTCCGTCAGCTTCTTGTTGTACTCTCTTACTCGCTCAAGCTGCTCGGCATCGCCCGCCTGCCTATCCATCAACGCCATTGGCTGCACGTATTTCTCCTCAAGCATATAGCGGAGCGTTCCGTCGTCGCTTACGGCGAGGGCTTTCGACATATCTTCGCGGTCGTAGAAGACGTTCCAATCCTCATTGCCATGTCTGCGGAAGTCGAGGTCGAAGCTGTCGTATACTACCTTCTGTCCGCCGATGGTGATATTCAGCCCGCTGCCCGTAAGGCGTTGTGTACAACCGTTGCTCTCGCCGTAGTGTAACAAGTACTTTTCGAACGACATCTCCACTTTTTTGCCGTCGGGCATGGCTGCCCATAGTTCGAGCATTTGCTGCTTTAATCTTGCCCTTTCTGCCTCTATAAATGCCTCTATCTGGCGGCATACGCCGGCGTAATCTGGAAAGTTTTTCTTGTATTTTTGCAAGAACTCGGTATTAGGTTGCTTGTCTTTATTCGATGTAATGCCGAAGCCCGACCAATTCGGCTGTGTTTTGCAGTACATTTTGTTTATGGAGGCAAAATACGGCTCTATTATCTTTGATTTGGCGTTGCCGACCTTTGCCGGCGTATAATACGTGCAGGTTGCCTTATACATTGGCGTCAAGGCTCCACGTCCGTAGTTGTCCGATTGTATCTGATGCGGACGGTACATCTTACCGAATAGCTCCGATGTGTGTTTCAGGGCATCTCGCATAGCCGCCTTGATAAGCGATGCCGATTCGTGTGTTCCGACGGCGTAACCTATCGGGTACTTCAGGCAGGCGTCGAGTACCACCACCACCGTCGGGCGATTGTGATACGAGGTAACTCTTTTTCCTTTCTCCAAGTCGGTCTTTTGATACATCAGCTCCACGTCCCAGCCGTCGAGCGTCCAGTAGTAGAGCGGTTGCGTAGGTGCAGACCGTTTTATTTGCATCGACTTCGTGTTGTAGAACGCAGTCGCCCCACGCCGTCCCGGATACACCTCTACCGATAGCTTGTCTCTCCATACCCGTACAGCCGACGCTGTGATAGCTTTCCATCCTGCCTCTTGTGCAAGGACATTGTAGCGGCGTGCTATCTGCTCGTTGTCGAAGTTGCGAGGGTCGGCAAGAAGTTCCATTAGCACGCTCCGCTTTACCTCGTCATCTACCTTCGCACGGTTCATATTCATATACTTCTTACTGATAAGACTATCGTTGCCTGTCCGACCGTAGCGGTCAGTTTTCTTACCGACATAGTAATACAGAGCGTCTTGTAGTCTCCTCTCATTGAATGGTAGTGTATGAGGGTATTTCTCCCGGTCGAGCATTGCCACACCTTCGGATAGCTCTTTCCAATTTATTTTGAGCGATGTACCTTTGCTTGCTCTGATAGCCTTCTTGTCCATGAGCATCTTATCTATTGCTTCCAGCACGATGGCGTTGTTGTAGTATTCTGTTTGGCGTTCTGAGGGCAGGTGCTTGCCGTTTGGCAGCCGGTAGTCCTCGAACCAGTCGCTTGTGGCGGCATTATGCTCGATATACCGTTCGAGTAATGCCTTACGCTCCTTCTGGTAAACCTCCTTGTACGGGTCTTTTACTCCTGTCTCCTTCTTTACCCGCTCTTGTATATGTGTAGGTAGGCTATCATACGATATTAATGCTGTCGTGTTACGACACCCCCGCCGCACTATATTAATTTGTCCTGTGCGACGCAGGTAGCGGAGTTCGTTGTTCCCCAAAGCAGAACTCTCCACCACTAAGATATTCTTATACACGTCAAACATAACGTTTAAACCCTGTTTAAATCTTACTTGTAATATCTTTTGGCGACGTGCATCAACTGCGAGTAACGCGGATGACGCTCGCCCTCTTTCAGTATGTTATATATAGTGTTGGGGTGCACTTTCATATCTCTTGCCGCTTTGGCTTGCCAGCCGTGCCTAAGCATTGCAACCTTTTGTCCATTACCTATTATAGCGTTCATTATGCTGTTGTTTTTGTGTTGTTTTTTTTACTAATTTTGTCCGCTTTGTTGATTTCTATAATCACACTGCAAAAGCACACCAATATTTTCTAATACACGAATATTTTCGCATAAAAATATGACTTCGATAGAAAGAATTTTAAAATTCATTGATTTCAAGAGAATTAGTAAGTATGAATTTTTAAAAAAAACAGGGCTGTCAAATGGGTTCTTAGATAAAAATAGGGCTATTGGTACGGATAAATGTGAGAAAATATTGGAAATATACCCTGAAATTTCACCAGAATGGTTACTTACGGGTAAAGGGGACATGGTAAGGCAAACGGAATCAGTTCTAAAAATAGAGAGTTTCAATAATAGCAGTGTAATAGGTTCTAATGTAAATAGTCCAGGTAGCTATACTAATGAATCATCCGGAGAATTAATAGAGATAATAAAAAAGCAACAGGAGCAGATGGACAGTCTAATATTAATTATAAAAAGTCTAAGTAAATGAAGCTCTTAATAATCTTAATATTTAGCATCGTCGGTATATTTATTTGTGTGTACAAAGGAATAAAAGGAGATAGTATGGCATGGGGTGGGCTATCTATATGTCTAATTGCTCCTACCTATTTTATTTTAGCTGTTTTAAAGGCATTGAAACATCAAGGGGCTAACGAAGGAGAGGAAAACACATCAAAAGATGAGCCCAAAAACGATATAAACAAGATAAACTATTACTTAGAGCAACTAAAAAGCCTAAAAAGAGAAGGGCTATACAAGCAAGCATTAGGTTTATTAGATTTCATTGAGGCAGAATGTAATAATAAAATTGATTATTTCTCCCGCTTATCAACTGTCAACAAGGAGAGGTCTATAATTTTTAGAAAACTCAAAGAAATGGAAGCATGTAAATACTACAACGCTTTAAGTTATATCAATATATTGCAACATCAAGCATATCGTTTCGAAGCTGATATTTGGGAGCCTAACCAAACCGTAGATACCCCATTTAAAGAAGATTCTATCAACAAAGCTATTGGAGATTATACGATTTGGTTTTATCCAATATTAGTCGAGTTTAGAAAAATTCGCTTAGAAATTGATAATAAGCTTTCTGATTGGGATTTTTTATCAAACGGAGGGACAGAGGAACTTCTATATGAGACCAATAGTCGTTTAGATGAATTAATAAAAAATATTGATGAGACTCCGTTTTACATTTTTTACAGAAAATATAATGTATTGTCTATTCCAAACATTGCTATAAAATATAAGGATACAAAACCATACGTTCCAACCCTATCAATCTCAAACACAAAACCAAATGTGACCTTTAAAATAACAATATGGACAGTTTTGAAGGTGCTTGTCAAATCCTCTTTCAGCAAAAATAAAACATCTCGTTAACTTCCCCCTTTTTATGGGAAAACAATAAGAGCAAGTATCCAGATAATCAAGCATATAAAAACAGACAAATAATATCAAATAGGGGTACGTAATAACGTTTTGGGGGTTATATAGGTTTATTATACTGCTACAAAAATCGCAAAAAAACGCACCCCATTCTACACCCCATTCCGCATTCCATTGCCAAAATCGAGGGTTTAAGCACCGCTTAAGCACATAAAAAAAGCCTCCTTTTCGGGGGCTTTTTAGGGGCTTTTTGGCGGTGTTTGTATGGTACTATATATTTAGGCTATTTAGTCGCACTGGTGGGCGTTTTCGGGGCTATTGTATGGCTGTTTTTAGGCGGCATCGTACAGCAGTTAAACCTATTCGCTCACTCCTCTCAAAAAATCCAAGCTGAATTAAAGCAAAATTCAAGCTATTGTACTTTTCGTATTTTTTCGTTTTTTCAGTAAGTAGTTATTATTTAGATAGTTGTTGTATGTGTACTTTGTACTTTTGGTATTTACCCCCTTATAAATAGATTTTTCTTCATCGCTTTTTAAAATTAAAATTATGCCACAAAGATATAGAAAAATATTTACACCAATACAAATATTTTCATTAATTATTTCCTATGACAGTAAAAAAGAAGTCGCTATCGAAAGCTATAATTCCACAGAGAGAGAGACTTTTAGCTATACTTTACTTGCATTTTACGGGACTCTCAATGTATCGCCGCTCGTATAACTTTTTTTGCAGCGTAGGCGAAGCGTTGCCTTTATCTTTCGACTTCTGCCACTGCTCGAGGGCTTTCTGCTCGTCGCCAAGTTTGAAGAGGATATCGCCGTAGTGTTCCAGTACGTCGGGGTCGTCGCCGTATAGCAATGCACGTTCGATATGGAGTTTCGCTCCGTTCAGGTCGCCTTGGCGGAAGAGTATCCAAGCGTAAGTATCGATATAAGTACCGTTTTTCGGCTCGGCAATGATAGTCTTACTGCTCATCTTCTCGGCTTTCGCAAGGTCTGTATTGCACACGGCGAGGTAGTAAGCATAGTTGTTGAGAGCGATGACGTTATTGGGGTTGTACTCGATAGCTCGCTCGTAGCAGGCGAAAGCCTCGGTGTAGAGGCTGTCTTGAAGCATAAAATCGCCCTTGATAGCAACGATAAGCGATTTGAACCCATTTTGTTTGCTATCGAGATTATCTACATAAAAATCTATAAGAGCTATAGCCTCAGCCTGCTTGCCTTGCTGTATGAGCCCCATCACCTTGTAGTAAGCCCACGTAGAGTTGTCGGGGAAAAGACTCTCGGCTTCGTCGGCAATTTTCATCAGTTTATCGATACTATCGTTGGCAATATATATCTGAGCAAGTAGCGACCAACTGCTCTCGTCGTCGGGGTTGAGCGATACGGCGGTATTGAGCACATCTTCGGCGTGAACAGTGTCTTTGAGGTCGATAAGGTACGCACCGTATAGCGTGTATATGGAGCTTTCTTTGGGATATACATCGATGAGAGTATGAAAGAAACGTTTGGCTTTGTCGTGTTGCTCATTCTTCTCGAGGAGGTCGATATGAGTGATGAATATATCCAGTTTCTCGGAAATATCGATATTGGTGTCGTCGATTATCTTAGCCATACATCGTTCGGCTTGCTCTTGGTCGTTTTTAGCATTATAATACCTCAAGAAAGTCATATAGACGTATCCGCTGTTGGGATACTTGCTCTTTAGACGGTCGAGCTGTACGAGAGCCGCCGCCGTATCGCCGATAGTGAGGTAATACTGTGCGGTATAGGTCTTGTAGTTGATATTGTAGGGATATTTATCTGTGAGAGCATCGATTTCGGCTATTACTTTTTTAGGTTGTCTTTTCTTGTTGAAATAGTTTATCTTGGCTATGGTAGTCTCTTCGGAGATACCGTTGAGGGTTTCGATTTTTCGTATCGTAGCGATATATTTTTTATCGTTACCAACGACTTCGTATAGCTTCAGGAGGTTGTATAGATACGAGGTCTTACTTTTGTTTGCCTTCGATAGTCTCTCAAAAATACGGATAGCCTTGCCGTACTCTTTGTTGGAGACGCAGTATGCTGCTTGTATCTCTTTGTAATAGTCGTTTCGGGGGGCGTATTTCACTGCTTTGAGCAAGGTACGATACGACATATCGGTATTACCGACGAAACTGTACATCTTCGACAGCTCAAACCATGCCGCAGCGTTAGTACTATCTATCGCGAGGCAACGTCGATAGCCTTCGATAGCGGCTGTAAAATCGCTCCTATTCTTCAATGCCTCGGCGGCGTAGAATGCGTTGTCGAAACGCTGCTCGGCGGTGCTATCGACGAGACGTTCGTCGGCTATTTGCTGCATAAAGAGGCTATCGCGGGAGTTCTGGGCGGCGAGCTCGACGACGAACATCGCTAACGCACATAATATATATATATGTCTCATTTTTGTAAAACTACTATTGAGTTAGAAAATACGTTACAAAGGTAGCAAATATTACGTTTGTAAGAGTAGCTAAAATTCGTACGGCTGCCGTGAAATTTCTTTGATGGGGAGGATATTCAGCAGATTGTTATCCTGTTTTTACGCTCGACGTCGAGCGTAAAATTTCCCGACGTCGAGAAATTTAAGCGGCGACGTCACCGCTGAAACGGGGCGACGTCAAGAAATTTTGTCGGTAACGTCAACAATTTTTACTCCCGACGTCAGCAAATTTTATTCCTCTCTAACACTTATTTATCAATCACTTACAAGAGGCATTTCCCCAACCATACCGAGATAGTCTCTACCCGACTGCTCCCACCGAGGTACGCATCAGTAGAGTATCTTGTAACACAACTCTTTGAGCAGGTCTTCGGGAGCGGTATTGACGCTGCCGAAGCCTTTGCTTTTGGCGTCGGTGTGGCGTATGTATCCGATGATACGCTGTATCTTCTGAATCGGATATAGGCGCGATGCCTCGGCGTAGTCTGTGACGAAATATGGGTTGATACCGAGACGTCTCGCTACCACTGCCGACGATTTGTCGCGTAGCAGCTGGTAGTATAGCAAGTCGGCAAAGAACTTGAATATCGTAGCCAGTGTTACCTGTATGACGAACGATTTGGGACTCTTGCCGAAATAGTCGACTATGCGAAACACCTGCTCCGTATTCTTTCGCCTCAGTGCAGCCACGAGTTCGAAATTGTTGTACTCCTTGCTGATGCCGACATTCGTCTCTACCAAGTCGGGGGTAATGGCGTTGCCCTTGTCGGCTAATATGATTTTGAGTTTATCTATCTCGCTTGCTATTCTTGTAAGGTCGTTGCCGATATTGTTTGCGAGCATCGATGCGGCTTTGCGGTCGATTTGCAAACCTTCGTCGGTGCAGTAGCGTATTATCCACTCAGGTATCTGGTTGTCGTATATGGTAGGTGTCTGAAAGAGTACTCCGAGGCGTTCGATGTCTTTGATATATTTTTTCCGCCCGTCGAGCTTTTCGTATTTATAGCAAAATACAAGTATGGTCGACATTACGGGAGCCTTCAGGTATAGTTCTATCTTGTCGATATTGCGTTTGAGCGACTGTGCTTCTTTCACTATCACTATTCGGTGGTCGGAGGCGAAAGGGTATTGGCGGGCTTCGAGGAGTATGTCTTCCATCTTTACGTCTTTGCCGTAGAGGATGCGGAGATTCATATCTTTCTGGTCGTCTGTAAGTATGTTGCTCTCGATATAGTCCGATATTTTATCGATAAAATAGGGTTCTTCGCCCATAAGGAAATATATCGGTGCGTAACGCCCCGCCTTGAGCCCCGACATTATTGTATTAAAATTGACTTTGCTTTCTTCCTTTGCCATAAATTACTTACTTTTGTGTCGCCTTTCGGACGATTGTTTTTTACGTATAAAAAAACCGCAACGATGAATCTGCCGAATTTTGAGTTCAAAATTAGAAAAGAAAACGACAAGTACCAAATCTTCGACCGTATCCGCCAAACCTTCGTGGCTCTGACGCCCGAGGAGTGGGTGAGGCAGAACGTGGTGAGCCACCTCATCGAGAATCTGTCGTATCCTGTCAATCGTATCGCCAACGAGGTCTCTATCTCGTACAACAACCTTCGTAAGCGGTGCGACTCCATCGTCTACGACGCCCATTTCCGTCCTCTTGTGATAGCCGAGTACAAAGCTCAGTCTGTAGAGCTTACGCAAAAGGTCTTCGACCAAGCCTCTGTCTACAACCAGCAGCTCAACGTACCATACTTACTCATAAGCAACGGCACGACTCATCTTTTTTGCTCTGTCGAAAAGCGATGTTTCTTCGAGCAGATACCCGATTATCGTACTCTCGTCGATGGGCGGCAGCTATGACGGCTTGCGCGAGAGTTTGTTTTTCTTGTTTTTCTTATTCTTCTTGTTTTTATTGTTTTTCGACTGCGAGTCGGCACGCTGGAATCTCGCCTTGCGAAACTCCTCTACACTTACAAACGATGCATCTTGACTCACACTCAGCTGCGACTTCGACAATATTCTGAGGTCGTCTATCACTCGTTTGTCGGTAGCGTTCTCTTTGTTGCGCTCGATGAGGCTTTTCTTCATATAGTAGCAGATAAGCTCGGTGAGTCGTTGCTTTTTGGCTTCGTCTTCGACGGCAATGGCAGCCTCGATGAGACGTTCGATATTCTTACCGTATTGCATGAAATGGGCTTTGCTGCTGCTATAAGGCAGTTTGGCGGGTTTCGGGTGTATCTTGTCTTTTGCCACAATCTCGAACGGGTAGTCAATATCGAGCTTGAAGTCTGAGATGATGGCAAGATGGTCCCAGAGCTTATGCTTGAAGTCTTCTCTGTCGCGCAAGTACGGGAACATTGTGCCCATTATGCGAATAATAGTGGCGGCACATTTCGTGCGTTCCTCTCGGTCTTCGAGCGAGACGGCATACTCTACAAGGTTCTGGATATTCCTGCCGTACTCGGGCAGTACGAGTTCCCTTTTCGGATTGAATGTTATGGTATTTTTCATCTAATAGATTTTATTATTCTGTAGTTGGATAATGTTTTTTGCTTGTATTTATTACTTTATCTGCGGTTAAAATATTTTTTTCGGCTTGGTACCGAAAAATTCTTTCAGATAAAACGGCTCGAAGTAGGCTGTATCGACGAAATCGCCTCGGTCGAACTTGTCTTCTGCCAGCTTCATCATATTCCTGCTCAGAGGGACTATATTATCGACAAAAACGGCATTCTTGTCTTGTATCGCTCCTTTGCACTTATCGGCTCCGTCGCCGCAGAAGATTATTTTCCGCTCTCTCAATATATCCTCGAAAGCCCCTTGTTCGATTATTTTGGCTTCGGTAGGCGATATGAGATTCAGTTTGGCGTCGAATAGAGCAGTATATACCTCCATTCGGCGAGCATCTATCATAGGGCAATATATCGCCTCCCAGTCTACTTCTTTAATGGCTTGTAGAGCTATTATTTCGAGCGTATCGATAGCTATGAGCGGTATATTCAGTGCGTAGCAAACACCCTTAGCCGACGATACTCCGATACGCAGCCCCGTGTACGAACCGGGTCCCGCACTTACGGCTACGGCTTGAGGCATCGCACCGTTTTCGCGTGCAAAGGTAATAATTTCTTGCAAAAAAACGGGTAGTAGCCTTGCATGATTCTGAGGCTCGTAGCAAACCCTCTCCATAAGGATTCTGTCGGCGTCGGCCAGAAGAGCCGAACATACGTTTGTCGAAGTCTCGATATTAAGTATTATCGCCATAAACGTGTTATTTCTTTATTTTTAGCTTTTGTCCTATCTTAAGGCTATCGGATTTCAGGTTGTTTGCCTTCTTTATCTTCTCTACCGTCGTACGATACCGCTTTGCTATGGAAAACAGCGTCTCACCTTTTTTTACCGTGTGTTTTATGGTCTTCGAGCTATGCGATGTCTCGCGTGTATCCTCGGTAGAGGTATAATCGTTGTCTTCGACTAATGTCGGTTCGTACCCCTTATCGACAGAATCGGTAGGTAGTGCACTCACAAGCAGCCTCTGCCCTATTCCGATATTGTTGCCACTTAGGTCGTTGAGAGCCTTCAGACTATCGACCGATATACGGTAATGCTTTGCAATCGAGTATAGAGTCTCGCCCCTGCGTACGATGTGGAAAAGCCCGTCGGCTACTTCGGTTTGTTCGATGCATTCGGTCTCTTCGGGCATAGATGGTGACGTGTCGGATATTTTGCCGAATACACGTGCTGCCGATATATAACGGCTCGCATAGTACGGTTCGCTCGACTTCGATACTATTACGCCTCGCTGCGTAGACGAATGTATAAAATCGAATACTCCGTTTTCGACCGAATCGGAGACTACCATACCGACGTGTCCGATACGTTTGCCGTGCCGCCTGCCTGCAAAAAAGACGAGGTCGCCTTTCTTGATATTCTTTCGTTTAACATTCGGATATCTATGATATTGCTCCGTACCCGTACGAGGCAAGTCTACCGAAAAGTTCTTGAAAATATAGACCATAAAGCCCGAACAGTCGAAGCCTTGCGGCGTATTGCCACCGTATCGGTAGCGAGTACCAAGAAACGAGCGACTGTAATCGACTATAGCATTGACTGTATCGGTAGTAGCGTCGTACGACTGTCGTCTCGATTTTGGCTTACGCCTTGCCACACTTACGTCGGCTGCAAATGCAAAAGACGATGCAAACAATAGGTTTATAAGCAGTAAAACAAAAAACTTTCGTGTACCTGTCTTAAATCTCATATTGCCCCAAAATCCTTTAATACTCTATAAATGCGGTGTATCGGCAGCCCCATAACATTATAAAACGACCCTTCGATACGCTCGATGCCGACGAAGCCTATCCACTCCTGTATGCCGTAGCTACCCGCCTTGTCGAACGGGCGGTAATGCTCGATATAATAATCTATGTCTTCCGTCGAGATATGAGTAAACCAAACCTTTGTAGATACGGAAAATACTACGCTGCACTCTGCGGTGGTAATAGCCACGCCCGTTATCACTTCGTGCATACCCCCCGATAGCGTTTGCAGCATAGAGCAAGCCTCTTCTTTGTCCGACGGCTTGCCGTATATCTTGCCGTCGACCACTACGACGGTATCGGCTGTAATGAGCAATTCGTCGTCGGCAAGGGGCTGCAGAGCCTCTGCCTTGCGGCAGGCAAGATAGGGAGCTACCTCGCCCGCAGGCATATCGGCGGGGAATGTCTCTTCTGCGTTGTCGAGTGTCTTTATCTCGAAATCTATATCCAAACCTTTGAGTAGCTGCTGTCGTCGTGCCGATTGAGAACCAAGTACGATGCGATATTTCTTCTCTTTCATTCGCTAATACTCTCTTTGTGTGAGCGGAAAGTTTTGCAAAGGTACAATTTTTTGCCCTCTTTCTGCTCATATCGGCTCATTTTTTTAGTAATCATCAAAGTCTCTCCAAGCTTATATCGTTGATTATTTGGCATAAAAACAGAAAGCGAAGCATAGCCCATCTGCGTTCTACACTTCGCTTGCAACCGATTATTTCAACTATTATACTCAGGCGGTAATCTTTTTTATAAGACCCTGCAACACCGCTCCCGGACCGAGTTCGACAAACTCTGTAACGCCGTCTTTCACCATATTTTGTACAGACTGCGTCCAACGCACCGGCGATGTAAGCTGAGCTATGAGATTTTTCTTTATATCTTCGGTATCGATATACGGCTTGCCATCGACATTCTGATATATATAGCATATAGGTCTGTCGAACGGTGTAGCCTCGATAGCCTTTTGGAGTTCGTCTTTTGCGGGCTGCATACACGGAGAGTGGAAACCGCCGCCTACCTGCAACTGTAACGCACGTTTTGCTCCTGCCTCTTTTAGCTTCTCGCAAGCCTCAGCCACAGCCTCAAAGCTGCCCGATATTACCAGCTGGCCCGGACAGTTGTAGTTGGCAGGGACTACTACGCCATCGATAGTGGTACAAACATCTTCTACCTTTTTGTCGTCGAGACCAAGCACGGCAGCCATAGTCGACGGATTTTTCTCGCACGCTTTCTGCATAGCAAAAGCACGTATCGATACAAGCCTCAGCCCGTCTTCGAACGACAACGCCTTAGCAGCCACAAGTGCCGAAAACTCTCCCAACGAATGCCCTGCTACCACATAGGGATTGAAGTCGTCGCCAAGCACAAATGCCGATATTACCGAGTGCAGAAACACAGCGGGTTGAGTTACTTTCGTCTGCTTCAGTTCGTCGTCTGTACCGGCAAACATTATCTTTGTTATATCGAAACCGAGTATATCGTTTGCAAGGTCGAAATACTTCTTCGCCTCTTTCGACGATTGATACAAATCGTGTCCCATACCTACGAATTGGGCTCCTTGCCCGGGAAAAACATAAGCTCTCTTTTCCATAAAATATTCTTTTTGGTGTATGATGAATAATTTGATTTTTCGAATGGCAAAATTACAAAAAAACGCCTACATTTGCATTCCGATATTTAGATATGAACCAATAAGTATTACAGTACAGATAAATGAGAGCGTTATTCAGTGTAAGCGACAAGAGGGGTGTTGTAGATTTTGCCCGACAGCTCAGAGAGTCGGGGTGGGAAATAGTAGCCACAGGTGGCACTATGAAGCTGCTGCAAGACTCAGGGATAGAGGTAATAAACATCAGTCAGATTACGGGTTTCCCCGAGATATGCGACGGCAGAGTAAAGACCCTCCACCCGAAAGTTCACGGCGGGCTGCTCGCCCAACGCGACAACCCCGAACACTTAGCAGCTCTCCGCAGTAACGAAATAGAGTTTATCGACCTGGTATGTGTCAATCTCTACCCTTTCGCCCAAACAATCGGCAAAGAAGGAGTTACTATGGAAGAAGCCGTCGAAAATATCGACATCGGCGGACCATCGATGTTGCGGTCGGCAGCAAAAAATTGGCAAGACGTTACCGTCGTATGCAATCCCGACAACTATCCGTCGATAATAGAAGAGATACGGCAAGGCGGCAATACTACACCACAGACAAGGCTGAGACTGAGTGCCGAGGCATATACTCATACTGCCGAGTACGATATGAAGATAGCTGCTTATATGCGTAGCCAAGCAGGGCTTAGCGAAAAGTTGTTGTTTCTCACTTACGACCTCGTACAGCCTCTGCGATATGGCGAAAACCCACACCAGTCGGCGAAGTTTTACCGCCAGTCTGCTCCCGTACCGTATTCGACGGCTTTCGCCCAACAGCTCAACGGCAAAGAGCTTAGCTACAACAACATCCAAGACGCAAACGCTGCCCTCGGTATAGTCCGCGAGTTCAGGGAACCGTTCTGTGTAGGGGTAAAACACCTAACCCCCTGTGGTGCAGCCATCGGCAACAGTGCCGCAGAGTGCTGGCAGAAGACCCTCGAAGCCGACCCGGTAAGCATATACGGCGGCATAGTGGCTACCAACTGTGAAATCGACGTACAGACGGCAACGATGATGAAAGACGTTTTTCTGGAGATAATAATAGCACCGCACTTTTCGCCCGAAGCTCTCAGGATACTGTGTACCAAAAAGAACCTCCGACTGCTCGAAGTCGATATGACACTGACCGACGATACGGAGCAAAATATAGTATCCGTTACGGGCGGGCTGCTCGTACAAGACGCCGACAACAAGACTGTCGAAGTAGTTGCCGATATGTGCGTTACCGATACCAAACCCTCTGCCGATGAGCTGAGAGACCTCAACTTCGGGCTAAAAATAGTAAAACACATCAAAAGCAATGCCATCTGTGTAGTCAGAGACGGAGCCACTCTGGGCATAGGAGCAGGGCAGACAAACAGAATCGGTTCTGCCGAGATAGCTCTGCGACAGGCACATAGCAAGGGAGCTACGCAAAATCTCGTATTAGCCTCCGATGCCTTCTTCCCCTTCGACGACTGTGTCGAGCTGGCGTCGAAGATGGGCGTTACCGCTATCGTGCAGCCGGGCGGCAGCATACACGACGACGACTCCGTACGCAAAGCCAACGAGAAGGGCATAAGTATGATGATGACGGGCACGAGACATTTCAAACATTAATAAATCAATATCAGTTATTTTGAGAAAAACATTATCGGTACTTATTGCTCTGGCTACCTGCCTCTATGCTTCGGCTCAGGCAGGCAAAGGGGTGTATCAGATACTCGACCTGCCGATGGATGCCCGCTCCATAGGGCTTGGGGGTACCAACGTATCGCTCTTCGACGGCGACCTCAACCTTGCCTCAAACAACCCCGCCCTGCTGTCTGACAAGGCTCATAATATGCTCACTCTCAACTACGCCAAATATATCGCAGGTATCAACTACGGCTCGGCGGCATACGGCAGAACGTGGGGCGAAAACAACTTCGCTCTTGCCGTCAACTACATCGACTTCGGCACCTTCGGCCAGTACAACGAGCTCGACGTGTACCAGGGCACGTTCACTGCCAAAGATATGGTACTCGGTCTGCTCTACTCGCGACAGTTCGGGAAATATTTTTCGGTAGGGGCTACGCTAAAAACCATCTACTCGGCTTACGAGCGATACTCGTCGGTGGGAATGGCTGTGGACTTCGGAGCCAACTATCACGACGAGGATAATATGCTCGACCTCGGGCTGACGGTGAGGAACATAGGTTTCCAATTCGACGGCTACTACTCGATAGACGGCACCAACCACCGCGAGGCGATACCCGCCAATATACTGGTAGGTATCTCCAAGAAGTTGCGGAACGCTCCGCTCCGCTTCTCGCTGACGCTACACAATTTGCAGCGGTTTGCCCTCAACTACGAGCGTACCTCTGCCACCGACAAAGAGTACAAAAAAGAGCACGGCATAAAATGGTACGATATGATGTTCAGGCACGCTATCTTCGGCATAGAGATATTGCCAAGCGACAACTTTTACCTGTCGGCGGCTTTCAACTACCGACGCCGTGCAGAGATGGACATACCGACATTCAGGTCGATAGCGGGCTTCTCGTTCGGGGCGGGCGTACGGGTGAAAGATTTCCGTGTGTCGATGGCTTTGGCACAGTTCCAGAGCGGCAACCCGACGCTACACTTCACCGTATCGGCAGACCTCAAAGGATTCGGGGTAAAGTAGGTCTTTCCCAATAAAATAAGTTATTTACAAACACATAAACAACACGCTGAAACAATGCCGAATAAAAAAATAGTAGTAGCAATCGACGGTTTTTCGTCGTGCGGCAAAAGCACCATCGCCAAACGGCTGGCAAAAGAGGTGGGATATATCTATGTCGACACGGGGGCTATGTACCGTGCCGTAGGCTATTTCGGTATCCAAAACGGCATAATAACCGATAATGCGATAGATGGCGAGCGTTTACGGAAAGAGATAGGCAATCTCCGCATCGCATTCCGAAACGTCGGCGACGAGCAGCATACCTTCCTCAACGGGGTCGACGTAGAGCACCGGATACGCACACTGGAGGTGGGCAACGCTGCCAGCAGGGTGAGTACCATCGATTTTGTGCGGCAAGAGATGGTTCGTCGGCAGCAAGAGATGGGGGCTGCCAAAGGCATAGTGATGGACGGACGCGATATAGGCACGGTGGTGTTTCCCGACGCCGAGCTGAAGATATTTGTCGATGCCGACGCCGAAGTACGAGCCCGACGCCGCTACAACGAACTGACGGCAAGGGGCGAGGAGGTCGACTACCGCTCGGTGCTCGACAACGTCATAGAACGCGACTACCGCGACACCCACCGCAAAGAGAGCCCGCTTCTCAGAGCCAAAGACGCCAAACTGCTCGATAACTCTTCGTTCGATATCGACCTACAGCAGAAAGTGGTTATGGCGTGGTTCGAGGACGCAGTGCGGAGAGGGGTATCGTAAGCAGTGCATACAAAAAGACCGACCCCCTACGCTGAGGAGTCGGTCTTAATATTGACATTACTTATAGTTTTTATTTTTCTAACTTATCTACGTCTACCGGAATAAGCTTTGATGAAACTTTGATAAGTTCTATTTTGTCTTGTAGTAACCCCGAGTAATAATAATACAGTGTTACAGACTTTTCTGTGAGGTCTTTATATGTAAATACCCCCATAGATTTAGATGAAGGGGTTATTTTGCCAGAAAATTTTGATTCTTTAAATATCTGTATCGGAGCAATATTACCCGGATCACTTTCACTATAAAAATAATGGTCGGCAGAAAGTTTGTATTTTTCACTAAGATATGAATTACGAGTGCCAATTATTAAATATCCGGGTTTTGTAGTAGAAATATCATAAAGTTTACTATCGCCAACTACCACCCACTGCCCCTCAATTTTGGGACTATTATCCTTCTTCTTACAGCCTGTAAAAGCTATTGCCGCTACTGCGACGAGCACTAATGCAATGTCTGAAAATCTTTTTTTCATCTTTTTTTATCTATTTTATTTGTTAAAAATTTTTTCTTCCGTTTGGGAGTTTGTTTTGTCTGCTACGTATGTGTAAGACTCCGAAAAGCCGAAAATGTTGCAACGAGGCAGACTGTTTTTTATAAAAACCCGAAGGTAAGGCTGTTGGGATTACCTATTCCTCACCCTCGGGTTGTGCGTAAAGCAACGATATTGTAGTTTATTTAGGTTTCTTTTCTGTCCAATTATTATCATAAAAGTACACTTTCCAACCCTTGGCATTGATTTGTTTTATATGCTCGTTAGTTATAACGTTTTTTTCGTTGTCGTTTCCCTCTACCTTCGCCAATAGTTTGGGTTCGGGGAAGTTCCATTTCGATAAACTGTCTGTCCAGTCGGGCAATTGTTTTATTACCTGACTATTCATTGCTTCTTCACTATTATCATTAACCGATAAATTGATCCACTTTACGTGTTTCGACCTTATGTCGAAATCGTATATTTTGTTGTGCGAACAATTGACCGTTTCCAAAAGAGACTCTTCGCTACTAAACAGTACTTTTATATCGTTCCACGAACAATCCAACTCTTCAAGGAACGGATTCATCGCTATATTCAATTCAACAAGATTGTTTTTTTTACAATTAAAATATGTTACCTTTCCATATACCGTTACTTTCGGCGAAGTTGCACGATGGCTGATATAACCATATTCCCCCGAGTAAGAGAGCTCTTCTTCCTTATCCTTTTTTCCATTCTTGTTGAGGTCTACCCATACATTAGCCATATCTTCTTTTTTGGCTTTGATATTCAAAAGAATAGAGTATGTTCCATCCGTATTTTTTGTAGACTCATCTATGGTCAGTTCCATATATACATCCTTGGGCGGTGTTACTATATTAGGTTCTTGGCTCTGCGGCTTACAGCCTGCCGTAAACAGACTTATCGTCGCTAACGTCAACGCACTGATAATTATTATTTTTATCCTCATAACTGTTTTATTTTTTTGTTAAAATTGTGTCAATATAAAATGTTTTTTATTTATGTCTATGCTATATTTTATTACTCATTATCTATAAAATAGACCTAACTCTCTTTACTTCTTACACTATACAATCCTCCGGCTCCGCTTTCCGTTCATTACTTCTCCCAAAAACAAGAAAGCTATACTCTAAACACATTGGCAGGTCTTCTGACTCGTTCCCGTTTTGCTGTCTTCTCTTTTCGTGCCTTTCGCCGAAAAAATGACATTCACAGGGCAAAACTCTTAGCGGAACTCACAGCTGGAGACTCAGTTTCGGACTCGCACCGAATTCCCTTTTAAATCCATACTTTAGCATACAAGGTAATGAATACCAATGCGGCGGCAAAGGTAATACATTCTTTTGAATTGGCAAAATTTTTTAAAAAATTTCTGTAAAAAACCTTTAACCATTGCGGATTCTCGTAGCAAAATATTGCCGCAGATAGAAAATTGTCTATCTTTGCAGTATAAAAAATATACCTAAATCATTATATGAAAGGAAGCGAGTTGCTACGAAAGTTGAGGGCAGGAGGCTGTCATTTGGTAGAGAATCGTACAAATCACGATTGGTGGTATAGTACAATTACAGAGCGACATTTCGCTGTACCTCGGCACAGAGCAAAAGAAATACCCAAAGGCACACTGAAAAATATTTCAAAAGCATCGGGAGTAGAACTCTAACCTTCATAACAAACAAAAAAATTATTATGGACATAAAGGTAATTATAGAACACAGTACAGACGGTATGTACTATTGCACGCCGGAAGATAATAAAGTACTAAAAACAGGTCTAATTGGCTGTGGTAAGACTGTGGAAGAGGCAAAAGAGGATTTTTTTACCTGCTACGAAGAGGCAAAAGAGATGTATGGAGAAAAGAAAAACATATCATTCGATTTTGCTTACGATACGACAAGTTTTTTGCAATTATTTAGTAAAAGACTAAGTATTACCGGATTAGAAACAATAACTGGAATTAATCGCAAACAGCTAAAACACTATTTAACGGGACACAGACATCCGAAACCATCGACAGTAAAGAAAATAGCAAAGGGGATAAGAGAATTTCAAGAAGAATTGAGTCATTTATCTTTTGTTTAATTTGACGATAGCGTTTTTATTTTGGGAGGAGCAAAAGTTTTTACTGCCGACGATTAAGTTGTTAATCCTTTCGAAATAGTATTTTCGATAATTAGTTGTTCAGGGAGAGCCTAATAACTATCAATTGAGTTGCGGCGGTGTCAACGTAATCTTCATCATATCGTTGCGGACGATACGCCCTTCGTCGAGCATTTTACGTACCGTCGCCACAATATCCGCCTCTTTGTAGGGCAGATGTTTCGCTATGTCGTCGATATCGTACTGCTTTTTGCGTAGCAATTCGGCTATGGCCTCTTCTATCGGCTCCGTATTCGGATTTTTTGCCCGTTGCTCTCGGCAGACGGAGCAGATACCGCAGGGGCGGTCGGTTTTCTCGCCGA
>ERZ773065.629-NODE-629-length-19139-cov-2.361821_pt1 | contig 19139 bp, 18 predicted proteins | sample MGYA00580623_ERZ773065 | MGnify/ENA primary metagenome ERZ773065 (study PRJEB29015, sample SAMEA2738017) | human oral metagenome | biome: human oral; feature: human-associated habitat; material: dental | place: China | collected 2047 ... | reverse complement strand
GTAAGAAAAAATACTTCTTAGTAGTGTTGAAATAATAAAACGACGGATGATTCCTGCGAATTGCAGCGGATTTATTTATCATCACTGTAACGTTGCATCAGCGCAAGCCTTGGTCTTGCGCCTTAAAAGCCTCAAAGAGGGCGTACGGATTATAAATCCTACGCCCTCTTATTCGTTTTAATACGAAACACGTTACTGTCACTATTGAAGCCATATACTTTCCGAAATCTAAATCCAATTCCATCTTCTCAAGCAAGGTTACCGCATTGAAAGGATCTTACGTAAAATAGCCTGAGCTTCTATTGATTGAGCGGGTGCTTTTTTAAATGGTAATGTGCACGGTTTTACAGTCGAAATGCTCTCACTAAATCTTGAGTTTTAGATCCAACAAATTCGGGCTTTTGATAAAAAAGTTATTTTGCAATATAACGTATATGTCATATTGTGTTTTTTACATTTGCTTTTGAAACACGATTATGTAGACGTTTATGACAGGTTTGATAATCTATTTAAAACATTTTTTTATTTCAAACTTTGTGAACTGCTCGTTATCATTTGATCGTTAAGAATAATTTTCTAAGTGACTTTATGCAGGATGATTCTGAAGAAGAATACGGATTTTATCATCATAGTAACGTGGTAGAGCATAAAAACGAGGGAGAAAGACAGAAATGTCATGGATACATTTGTATCTATGGCATTTCGTTTTCTTTCCCCCACAAAGTTGAATAGGAATGAGATAGCTGTTTACAGCTAGACTCATTCCATTCAACCACTGTGCTAAGAGAGCGTAGGATTTATAATCCGTACTTAAAGTACTTTATAAAGTTAGACGCAGTAGATGATTGAATTAAGCTTCATCACTCGTGATTCGCTTAATCCTAATCATCCTTGCGGGGGTAAGACTACAAAGCAAACAGGACTCACACTGTGAGTCCTGTTTTGTCTTTGGTCTTACGCCCTCTTTGAGGCTTTGAAGGTGAGAGACTTAAGGCTCGAACCGGTGTAACGTTACGGCTATTATAATTTAATCCGAAGGATTCTCCGAAATCTCATTTAATCTAGTGTCTTTGAACACGTTTTGGTTTCATGTTAGAATAGAACAGTAAAATAACCAAGGAGCTAAGAAAATGAGTACCCAATCTAAAACATGTAGCCAAACACGTGCGATTCAAGCGCGTAGAATTTTCCCGTTCGATGTGAATATGCATAACACACTATTCGGAGGGAATTTAACGCGAATCATTGATGACTGTGCATCGATTACGGTATCCCGTCATTGCCGTCGTCTTGCGGTCACAGCATCGGTGGACGCGATGAATTATTTAAAACCACTTCCATTAGGACATTCTGTCTGCGTAGAAACGTATATCTCAGGAACAGGGAAGAAGAGTGTGGAAGTCTTCTGTAAGGTTGTCGGAGAAGATGTGTTAAACGGTGAACGCTATTTAGCGGCGACAAGCTTCTGGACATTTGTGGCACTTCCTCGCGAAGGTGAAACGGATTTTACAGTGGATGCCATTGTTCCAGAAACGGATGAAGAGAAATTCATCTGCAGTGGCTACGAAGAACGTCGTAAGGCACGTCTAGAACAACTAGGACGTCAAGAAGCATTAATGGATCATATTACCGTTGTAAAACCTTGGAATCTAGAAAATCACGAATCTTAAGCAAAACGTAAGAAACTTTCGAAGGATTTTTTAAGTTTGTCTGTTATAATGCAACTATCAATAGTTTAAGGAGTTCATTGTGGATACATCAAAAGCAATCGAATTAAATCGTAAAATTATACGAATCGTGACCATTATTGGGATTATTTTAACCATTATTTTAGGATGGCTCGTGGCCAAGAATGATTATTTTGCTATAGACGGACCGTTCCGTGAGAGCATTGCCCACTCCGGATGGGTAGGGATTTTGATTTTTATCTTGATTCAAATTACGCAAGTGGTTTACCCGATTATTCCTGGGGGCCTAACGTGTGTGATTGGACATATTGTATTTGGTCCGTTCTACGGATGGGTGTATAACTTTGTAGGAATCATGATTGGTTCTTGTATCAACTTCTGGTTAGCGCGTCGCTACGGGGAGACGTTAGCGAAGGCGTTCGTGGATGATGATACGTACAATAAATACATCGGTTATTTGGACAAAGGGAAGCATTTCGAACGCATCTTCTTTTGGGCGCTGGTCCTTCCTGGATTCCCAGATGATTTCCTATGTATGGTAGCTGGACTTAGTCATATGACCTTTAAGAAATTCGTGGCGATTTGTTTAATCGCAAAACCAGTCACATTATACGTTTATACAGTAATTGCAGCAGAAGGAGTAGAAGCCTTCTTCAGATTCATTAATTAAGAAAGCAGTATAGAGATGAAAAAAATCATGATTGTACTCGTGCGAGGATATCAAAAGTGGATTTCTCCATTATTCCCGCCTTCGTGTATTTATAGACCCACTTGCTCGAGCTATATGATTCAGGCAGTTGAAAAATATGGTGCGCTAAAAGGCGTGTTGATGGGGTGCGGACGCATTTGCAGATGCCATCCATTTATAAGAGGTGGCCAAGATCCCGTTCCAGACTATTTCACGCTAAGACGGAACAAGGATTACCGCAAGAGAATTATAGATGCAAGTAAACAAGACACAGCTGACTAGAAATAGTCGGCTGTTTTTGTATTTGTAAAAATTAATAAAAGGGGATTGTATTTAAAAAAAAGAGAGGTATAATTCGAATTGAAAGCACCTGATTTGGAAGGGAAGATAAAAAATGGCATACAATCTAAAAGAATGGTCCGTAAGGAAATTGGCCACAAGCGCAGCAATCATTCTGCTAATGGCAGTCTGTTCATGGTTAGCTGTTCGTGTCTTTTTCACGAATGAGAATGCCAATGCGGAATTTAGCTATGAAGTTATTAATAACATGGATAAGGAAATTGAGGAAATGATTATTGGAGAGTTTCGGAATTCTGATAGTGCTGGAGCAACGAATCGTGTTTTTATCACGTTAATTGGAGGTCAGTCACGTACGAAAGGAGCTGTTACGATTTCTAAGGATAAGGATAAGATTGGTTCGGAGGGCTATTAAACTGGTAAAGTGGAAACTAATACATTTGTTTTCCCAGAATTTAAAATCAAACCAACGTCGCAAAAAGCGTATGAGAAGGAAAAAACAGAATAGTATTGATAACAATCAAAAACCCGTGTGGATGACGTAGAAGACATCCACACGGGTTTAATGATTCTATTTTTAATATGAGAGTAATATTTTGCCCGTTATCTTATTAAACGAAACTAGAGGAGTCTTGAAAGAATAGTAATATTTATTGACGTATCTTATCATAAAATAATAGTATATATAAGGAACTGTTTTGGAGGAGTGTTCAATTTGAACAGTGAAAAATATTTGATCGATTTTTTAGAAAAAGAAAATACCCCTATTATAAAGAAGAAAAAACACATGTATCTGGCATACCGTGGATTGGAACAGGCCTATACTTATGTACTGATTGATGGAGTAGTGAAGACTAGTATCATTATGAAAAATGGCCGAGAGTTCAATTTAGAGTACGTTACGCCCGTGGATATCGTTTCGCTTGTTCGTGATGAGGTTTCTAATTATACATCAGCACCTTTTAACGTACGCATTGAGAGCGATGAGGCAACTTTCTACCGTATTCCACGAATTAAGTTCTGGGAATACGTAAGAGATGATAAACACTTACAAGATTATATTCGGGAATATTACCGAAATAAATTGTCTGAAACAATTGAATCATTGCAATATATGACGATGAATGGGAAGAAAGGGGCGGTCTGTTCCTTCCTATATAAATTGATGAATCAATTTGGCGTGGAAGTAGAGGATGGAATTCTCATCGATTTTAACGTTACAAATGAAGATATTGCTGGCTTTTGTGGAATCTCTACTCGTAATAGCGTAAACCGCATTATTCATGATTTAAAAGAAGAAGGTGTCGTAGCGATTCATAATCAGAAATTATTAATTTTAGATACAGCCTATTTAGAGGAATTTACAGGCCGAGAGAACTTTTAAATTAGAAAGAAGTGGAAGGCTAGTGATTATTTCTACCCAAGAAGTGTTAGAGTTCTGGTTTAAAGAATGTGGCCCCTCAGATTGGTTTAAAAAATGGGAGGAGTTTGACGAAAAAATTCTAACGAGATTTCTTCCAGCTCATGAGGCTATCGTTTCAGGAGAAATAGTTCACTGACGCAAGGCTCCACATCGTTTAGCCAAAATAATTGGTCTGGATCAATTCTCAAGAAATAGGTTTCGTAAGAATACAAAAGTACTTGCTGAGGACTCTTTAGTGCTAGTGTTTGCACAGGAAGCTTTACCTTATGTAAAGAATTTACGGTGGAAGAGTGAGGATTTCTTGTGATGCCTTTCATGCATTCAGAGTCTCTTTGGGTTCATGATTGGGCTGCAAAATGGTTTGACGAACCTGGATTAGAACGTCGAAAAAAATATGAAATGGCTCATCGTGCGATTATTGAACAATTTAGTAGATATCCCCATCGAAATCAAATTCTAGGAAGAAAATCGACGTTAGAAGAAGAACAATTTTTGGCAAAAACATAAAGGATTTTAAAGAAAACACAAAAAGAAAAGGGCTCATTTCTTTTTGTGTTTTTTCATGTTAAAAGATGGAAGGGCATCCATTGTTGATGTGCATACAATAATATTTTTTCCTCGAACAGCAAGCGAATATGAGATTAAAAAAAACTGCAATTTTGTAATAAAAGATTAATCAGATTACCATTGTTTTTCCTTTATTTTTTCGGTAACATGAGTAAGCAGATTTGAGAGATTTAGGAGATATAAAAACATGAAAGGTCCTCGTAAATGGATGAAAAAATTCGTGTGTGCCCTTAGCGTTTTTGCTATGAGTGCTGCGAGTTTTACTCCCGTTATTTATGCGCAAGATGCCGCAAAAGAAAAAGAAGAAGCAGCTGCGATTCAAGATGTACAAAGCTACATTGCAATCGAGCAAACGAGCGGAAAAATTTTGATGCAAAAAAATCAAGATGAAGTTCGTGGAATTGCTTCAATGAGTAAAATGATTTCACAATATTTAATTTTAGAAGCGATAAAAAAAGGAGAAATCACTTGGGAAACAAAAATCCCAATTAGTGCCAGAGCAAATCAATTAAGTGCCAATTATAATTTATCCAATGTGCCACTATGGCCAAATGAAAAATATACGATTAAAGAACTATTTGATGCGATTTCAATCTATTCAGCCAATGCAGCCACTCTTGCAATTGCAGAATATATTGGTGGTTCCGAAGCAAATTGGATTGAACGGATGAAAGCAAAATTAAACGAGTGGGGCATTAAGGATGCGACCATTATTAATGTAACAGGATTACCGAATAAATATGGCGGCAATGAGAAAAATCCAACTTTTGGAGATGAAGATGAAAATAGTATGTCCGCTCGCTCTGTTGCGATTATTGCTAAAAATTTAGTCAATGATTTCCCTGAGATTTTGAAGGTGTCGTCGATTCCAACTCAAACTTTCCGTCCAAATGGATCGGGAACCACTAAAATGGATAACTTCAATTACTTACTGCCCGGGCTCTTATTTGAGTATGAAGGGGTAACAGGATTGAAGACTGGAACGAGTGAATCCGGAGGGGCTTCAATTACGACAACGGCAACAAGAAATGGATTTTCTGTAATCGTGGTGAGCATGGGTTCTAAAGAGCCACTAAACCGATTTAAAGTCACAAGACATCTTTTGGATGAACTGTTTAAAAAGTACGAAGGACTTATTGTTGGTTCTCCAGGGAAATCCGTGCAAAATTTAGCGCCAATTCCTCTAGAAGGTGGAACGGAAGAAACGTTGAGTGTTGACTATGGAAAACCTTTTGTTGCAGCCGTTCCAAAAGGGACATCCTTTAGCCAAATTAAAATAGGCTTTGTTCCTTTAGATGAGTTGAAAACAGAAGATGGAAAAGTAAAAGCACCTATTCAAGCAGGGCAAACAGTTGGAACATTGACCTTTGAAATGCCAGGCGAAAATTTAGGATACGTAGATGGCAAGGACCACGGAACGGTAGAAGCATTAGCTGCTTACGATGTGGATCAATCGAATGTTGTCACAGAAAGTGTTCGTGGGGCAAAAGGTTTTATTGGACAAGTTATTCAAAAAGTTCAAAACTTCTTTGGAAATGTATGGAGTGAAATTCAAAACTTATTTACGCCAACAGCCTCTAAATAAAAATACAGTAAAAGTCTTGCACTTTTTGCTTAGGACGTGTACAATCTTAGACAAATGATACAGTATGAATAGTACCTGTGATCCTTTTGTAGAGAACTAGTGGTTGGTGAAAACTAGTAAAGAGAGACCAGCGAATCCACATACGGTGCGAGAGCGAAAACATTGATTAAGCTATCCGGAGAAAACCGTTATCCCATAAATGAGCGCAATGGAAACATTGAAACCGGGTGGTACCGCGAAGAAAATTACTCTACTTCGTCCCTAAGACTAGAAATAGTCGGGGGCGGAGTATTTTTTTATACAGAAAATGGAGGGAAAACAGATGTTAGATATGAAACGCATTCGTGAGAATTTTGAAGAAGTGGTTACGGCTCTAGAAAACCGTGGAGTAGACCGTACAACAGTCGAAGAGTTACGCAACTTGGATGAAAAACGTCGCGCACTCATCACGAAAACAGAACAATTAAAACAATACCGTAATACAGTAACAGAAGAGATTTCTCTTCTTAAACGAAATAAGGAAGATGCTAGTGCTAAAATCGCTGAAATGAAACAAGTCGGCGAAGACATTAAAGCAACAGATGCAGAGTTAGCCCAAGTAGAAGAAAAGGTCGAATATATCGCATCTCGCTTACCAAATACTGCTGCAGAAGGTGTACCAGTAGGAGCAGATGAAACGGAAAACGTAGAAGTTCGTCGCGAAGGAACTCCTCGCGTATTCGATTTTGAACCAAAACCTCACTGGGAAGTAGCAGAAGCGCTAGATATCTTAGACTTCGAACGCGGAGCTAAAGTATCAGGAAGCCGTTTCTTATACTATAAAGGCCTTGGCGCTCGCCTAGAACGTGCGATTTACAACTATATGCTTGATTTACACGTTGAAAAACATGGCTATACAGAAATGATCACACCATACATGGTCAACGAACAATCAATGTACGGTACAGGGCAATTCCCTAAATTCAAAGAAGATGTGTTCCAATTAACAGATGAACGCAACTTAACTTTAATCCCAACAGCGGAAGTGCCATTAACAAACTACTACGCAAACGAAATCTTAGACGAAGCGCAATTACCAATCTACTTCACAGCGCTTAGCCCTTCATTCCGTTCTGAAGCAGGTAGTGCGGGTCGAGACACTCGTGGTTTAATTCGTCTTCACCAATTTAATAAAGTAGAAATGGTGAAATTCGCGAAACCAGAAGATTCATTTGATGAATTAGAAAAAATGACAGACAACGCGGAAGATGTATTACGCGGATTAGGCTTACCATTCCGTACGATTGTGTTATGTACAGGAGACATGGGATTCTCAGCAGCGAAAACATACGATGTAGAAGTATGGATTCCAGCGCAAGATACGTACCGTGAAATTAGTTCTTGCTCAAACTGTGTGGACTTCCAAGCGCGTCGTGCGAAAATTCGTTTCCGTCGTGAAGAGAGTGGCAATATTGAATTAGTGCATACATTGAACGGTTCAGGACTTGCAGTTGGACGTACAGTCGCAGCAATCCTTGAAAACTACCAAAATGAAGACGGTAGTGTGACTATTCCAGAAGTGCTTGTACCATACATGGGTGGCGTTACAAAAATTGGATAAATCATTCGATTTGAAATAGAAAAGAGCCTCTGTGGAAACCCACAGAGGCTCTTGCTTTTGTCAATTATTTGCTGAAGACTAAAGTAATTCCGAGTGCTCGTAAAAATTGATCCATCAATGTATTATACTTTTTATAATCGTCTTGAAAATCTTTTACTAGTTGCACTTCGTCAGTAATAATCCCATTCACAGGACTGTTCAAATATTTTTGAATGACATCTTCACTATTGATGGTCCAAACATAGACTTCATGTCCTTGTTGCTGCGCGTTTAGAACGAGTAATTCTTGATAAGAAAAGTCTTCTATGACGAAGAAATCCACTTTTGGATTGCCAAATCCTCCGAATTGGAAGGGAATGACATAGCCTGTATTTATTTCTGGAGCTTTTTCTTCTATTTCTTCCATCACTTTCAAATCAAGAGACATGACTTTATTAGAAGAATCGATGCCTAACTCTTTATATTTTTGAATAAAGAGGTCTACATAATTTTCAGGTTCGCCCCCATGAGGTTTTAATTCAATGATGAGTGGGATGTTCAAATCTTTCGCTTCTAGGTAAAATTCCTCGAAGGTTGGGATATGGCTAGCAAATTTCGATTGATAAATCGGTAATCCCCTTATTTCATCTAAGGTCATATCTTGAACCCGTTTATTCAGACGAGCGAGTCGTTTGAGATTGTAATCATGCATCACCACGAATTGATGATCTTTGGTTAGAAGAATATCCATTTCTACCATTGTCGCTCCGGCCTCTTTAGCAGCGTTGATTCCTTCAAGGGAATTTTCGACCGCTTTTGAGGTATATCCACGGTGGCCGATAATCGCCTGTTTAGGTATTGCGTCTTTGGCATAAGTGGATAGCGTTGTGGAGGCGGCATTTCCAATCACAAAAATTAGAGCGACTGCTGTAACGATTTTTCTCTTATGTTTCATTTCAGGAAGATGTTGATATAAATTAAGAGATACTAATTTTCGGTCGTGAATCACTTTTGTCATCACAATGAAGGTAGCCATTTTTGTATAAATGATAATGAACTCTTGAATGAGTTTAGCAATCGTGAGGACACTGCTCAGTAGAAAAACATTGTCTCCTTCGGGATTGATAAGAGATACCAAAGCAACACTCAAAAAGGAAATAGCTACAACAAAGATGAATAAAACAGCTTCAACGACGCCAATGATGAAGAGCAGTCTCCATGTATTTCCTTTTGTAATCTTCCAACTTTGTAAAATATTTTTTGTAAAAGGTTGATCTGTGAGAATTTGCAATGGAATTGCAAAGGAACTTCTAGCGTGAAGATAAAGGAGCAATACAATCAATATCGTGTAGATTAGGACGCCGCTCCCAGTTTTAGTGATTTCTCCCGTTATGAAACTAGGAATATAAATGTTTTTGGAAATAAAGGTTAAATCTCCTAAATTGATAATCGGAAGAAGCGTTACAAAATAAAGTAAAAAGGTAATAAAATGTCCGTTTAGAAGTTGCCTTAATTCAATAAAGGCATTTTTTACACTGGTTCGCCAAGAAAAATGCGTTTTTCGAATCGTTCCATAGATCATAAAAATCAGAATTGAGAATTCCAAAAACAGAATAAAGGCAAACGCGAGCAAGTATATAAGGATGAAAGGAATTATCCAAGGGTTTAATAAAACATGTTTAAAGTTTGTAAAGTTTAAATTCGCTTGACCCGCAAAAAAAAGCATTCCTTTAAAAATAAGCGATAATAATCCAAATCCAAAGACGGAGATAAATAGCTGTAAGAATAAGGAATTGCGTAAATACATCCAACTATGCTTGGTTAAATTGCTGAAAGTAAAGCGAATCGTTTTCCAGACTGGAATCTTGGTTTTCATGGTACCTCCAATAAATTTCTTTCTATCAACATAGCATGAACAAAAGCTTCTATCAAGTTGAATTGTGGAATCTTAATAAGATTGACACTTATTGAACCGATTTAATATAATAAAACATATTTAAGATTTTTTTAAACTTTAGGAGGACTAAAATGAAAAAGAAGTTATTAACATTTTTATGCTTAATGGCAACGGTTGTATTAGCTGCCTGTGGATTTAAAAAAGTAGATGCCGGAAACTACCTTAAAACGTCTTTTAGTGGCGTTGATACAAAAGGACGTATTACGTATCAATTCAATACAGAGGAGTTAATCACCGCTTTCTTAGTAGAAAATCCTAAAGCAGATGCCAAAACGGAATCAGAATTAAGAGCGGCTGTTGCTGAAGTTAAAATAACTCCAAGCAAGAGTGAAAATTTATCAAATGACGAAGAAGTTACTTTAACGTTCGCAAACACAAAGAATATAGAAAAATTTGTGACAATTCCTTCTGAGAAAAAAGTTAAAGTAACGGGATTAACGGCTGTTAAGAAATTAAATTCTGAAGAATTAGCAAAATTAGTGACATTAGAAGCAACAGGTTTCAACAAAAAAGGGAAAGCGACAGTTCGTGTAAACGATCCTCGTGTAGCTTCGATTCGTTTTGTAGTTGAAAATAATGGTCAATTAGAAAATGGAAAAGATGCTAAAATTAAAATTGACGGGAACTTTGATAGAATTTTAGAATCAAATGGCTATATTTTAGAAGGGGATGGAAGCTTCACACTTTCTGTAAAAGGTTTAAAAACCGTTGCTGACAAGTTTGAGGATGCAAAAAACAAAGATGAAGTGGTTAAAAAATTAAAAGAAGAAATCAATAAAAAGTACACAGATGCGACAGTTACATTTGATAAAACTTATTATCGTGGATTATCCAGTGGTATAGGTGAAAGCGGATATGGCGACGGTTTAATCGAAGGAAACGGAAACCTTGTTATGCTTGTTCGAGTAGAGTATAAATATGCTGGAAAACGTACGCTCGCAATTGGTCTTACAAATTTAGTAACGAACGCTGAGGGGAATATTGAATTGAAAGATGCTCAGCTAGTTGATAAATATTTTGACGATTTTGCAACTGCTGCTCAAAAATTAGAAGCGATTGGATATACAGAAGTAAAATAAGCGATTGGAGAGAGACTGCCTTATGTAATGGTGGTCTCTTTTTCTGTAAATAAGAGAACTTTTTCATTTTTATGAAAAAATTTTTATAATTTAATAGAAAATAGTTGCGAGAATTGTCAGAATATTATATACTACTCTCATCTTAGAAATTTAAAGTATGAAAAGAGGGATCTTATGAAATTAAAACAATTCACATTAGGAGCTGTGGTTGCAGCTATTTTAGCAGGTTGTGGAAGTGCAGCAGATAGCAACACAGTAAAAATCGGAGGGAACTTCGAATTAACAGGGAACGTAGCAACTTACGGAACTTCAATGAACAATGCAGCACAATTAGCGGTTGAACAAAAAGGGAAGTTACTTGATAAGGAATTAAAATACGTTTCATATGACAACAAATCAGATAAGACAGAGGTAGCTTCTGTTGCGAAAAAATTAGCTTCTGAAAAAGTAGTCGGTGTAGTTGGACCAGCAACAACAGGGGATGCAGCAGTATCAATCCCTGTAAACGAACAAGCTAAAATCCCAACAGTATTCCCAGCAACAACAGGAGACGGTGTAACATTGAAAAATGCAGGAGATGCATCTTCAGTATATGAATACATCTACCGTGTATGTTTCTCTGACAGCTACCAAGGGGTTGTAGGAGCAAACTTCGTTAACAAGAAATTCGGAAAAGCTAAAGTAGCGATCTTACAAGATACAGGTAATGACTACTCTAAAGGGTTAGCAGATGCCTTTGAAAAAACTTATACTGATAGCAAAATCGGTGGTTCAGTTGTAGCACGTGAATACTATCAATCTAAAGATACAGACTTCCAAGCGGTATTAACAACATTGAAATCTAAAGACTTCGATGTATTATACGTACCTGGTTACTATGAAGAAGTTGGTCTAATCATCAAACAAGCTCGTGAAATGGGAATCACTCAACCGATCGTTGGTGGTGACGGTCTTTCAAGTGATAAGTTAGCAGCATTAGCTGGAAACAGCTCAAACCTTTCAAACGTTTACTACACATCTCACTTCTCAACATTGAGTAAAGATAGTGATGTTCAAGAGTTTGTTAAAGCGTATAAAGAAAAATTTGGTGCAAATCCAGATACTTTTGCGGCTTTAAGTTATGATGCTACTCAATTGTTAATGAAAGCTATCGAAAAAGCAGGGTCAACAGATTCTCAAGCAATCACAAAAGCTTTAGCAGAAACAACAGACTTTGACGGTGTTACAGGAACATTCTCAATGGGTGCTGATCACACACCAGTGAAATCAGCGGTTGTAATCGAGTTCCAAAACGGACAAGAAGTAAGTGCTCAAGAGTACTCTGCTGAGTAATTTTAGGATAAGCATATTTTGAAGAGAGGCACGGAGAGTTTCTTCCGCCTCTCTTTTCCACTAGATAAAGGATAGAAATGAAAGGAGAAAATATATGGAGTTGTTAATTCAACAATTGGTAAACGGGCTCGCAGTCGGAAGTATTTATGCTTTAATAGCGCTTGGATATACCATGGTTTATGGGACGATTAAACTGATTAACTTCGCACACGGTGATGTGTATATGATGGGGGCATTCATTGGCTATTTTGCGGTAATGGTTTTGAAATTGAATGTATTCCTGGCTTTACTGGTAGCGATGGTTGCTTGTGCCGTTTTAGGAGTGGTGATTGAATGTGTGGCGTATAAGCCGCTTCGTAAATCGACTCGTGTGGCTGCATTAATTACAGCCATTGGGGTTTCTTATTTGTTAGAAAATGTGATGAGTTATTTCTTTGGGGCGGAATCACGTCCGTTCCCTTCAGACTTTGGAACAGAGACATTCACCTTATTCGGAGATGTTTCAGTGAATGGAAAGCAAATCCTGATTTTCGGGATTACAGTTTTATTAATGGCGTTATTACAATTTATCGTTCGTTATACAAAAATGGGGAAAGCCATGCGTGCGGTTGCCGTTGATGAGCAAGCCGCTCAACTGATGGGGATTGACGTAGACGGAGTAATCTCATTTACATTCGCGCTAGGTTCAGCACTTGCGGGGATTGCAGGAGTCCTTGTTGGGGTTTACTACAATACCATTTCTACAACAATGGGAATTACAGTTGGCTTAAAAGCCTTCGTTGCAGCTGTACTTGGAGGTATCGGAAGTATTCCTGGAGCGATGGTCGGTGGTTATCTCATCGGTCTATTAGAAACAATGGTAAGCTTCTTCGGGTACTCACCATACCGTGACGGAGTCGTTTACTTCCTATTATTTATTATTTTAATCGTATTACCAGCTGGATTGTTTGGTAAAAATGTCAGAGAGAAAGTGTAGGTGAAGAAGATGCAAAGATTTCATAAAAAGAATATTCGTTGGACATTGTTCGCATTAGGAATGTACGCACTTCTTTTCGTACTTGTACAAACAGGAGTGATCAACTTCTACTACGAAAGTACCTTCATTAATATCATGATTAATATCATCTATGCTGTTGGATTGAACCTCATTCTTGGGGTTGCCGGACAGTTCTCACTTGGGCATGCTGGATTTATCGCCATTGGTTCTTATAGCGGTGCGATTCTTGGAAAAATGATCAATGGGCTTCCAGGACTATTTGCTGGAATGGCAGTTGGGGTTGTTATTTCAGTCATCGTAGCCTTTCTTGTTGGATTACCAACGCTTCGTTTAAAAGGAGACTACCTTGCGATTGCGACTCTAGGGGTTGCTGAAATCATTCGTGTAGCTGTGACCAATATGAAAATCACAAATGGGGCTGCCGGAATCAGTGGGATTCCTTTAACCAATACATGGACGATTACTTATATTTTCTTAGTGGTAACAACGATTTTAATCTTAAATTACACTTTCAGTAGTGCCGGCCGTGCAACTTATGGGGTGTTACAAGACGAAATCGCAGCGGAATCCATGGGGGTTCAAGTGACGAAGTACAAAATTTTAGCCTTCGTATTAGGAGCAGCCACTGCAAGTATCGGTGGAACTCTTTCTGCGACAACGCTAGGAGCAGTAACACCTGGTGACTTCACTTTCATGAAATCCATCGATGTATTAATTATTGTCGTATTCGGAGGAATTGGAAGTTTCACTGGTTCATTTGTAGCAGCAGTATTGCTTGGCATTATCAACCTTGTCCTACAACCATTTGGACAATTACGGATGATCATCTATGCAGTAGCGTTAATTTTAATTATGATCTTCCGTCCGGGTGGATTACTTGGAACATGGGAATTCAAACTAGGGAACTTGAAGTTTTCTAAGAAAAAAGAGGCAAAGGAGAGTGGGAAGTAATGTTATTAGAAGTAAATGGACTAACTAAAAACTTTGGTGGACTTTCCGCGGTATCTAATGTTTCTATGAAAGTAAACAAGGGAGAACTTATCGGACTTATCGGGCCAAATGGTGCGGGGAAAACGACTTTCTTCAACTTGTTAACAGGGGTGTATGAGCCAACAGAAGGAACAGTGAGTTTAGAAGTAGACGGACAGTTGAAAAATTTAAACGGGCTTCCACCTTACAAACGCACCACTCTTGGAATGGCACGTACCTTCCAAAATATTCGTCTCTTTAAAGATTTATCGGTACTAGAAAATGTAATGATTGCGATGCACTCACACTCAAGTGACTCATTATTCTCAACTTTATTCCGTACGAAAAAATACTATGATACAGAAGAAAAAATGCGCGAAGAAGCGATTGAGTTGCTAAAGATTTTTGAGTTGGATACACTTAAAGATGAAAAGGCGAAAAACTTAGCTTACGGACAACAACGTGAGCTCGAGATTGTTCGTGCGTTAGCGACAAAACCAAAAATCTTATTCTTGGATGAGCCTGCAGCAGGGATGAACCCTCAAGAGACGGCTCAATTAACAGAACTAATTGCGAAAATTCAAAAAGAATTTGATTTGACAGTGGTGTTAATCGAACACGATATGTCACTCGTTATGAAAATTTGCCAACGCATTTACGTGTTGGAATATGGAAGACTTCTTGCAGAAGGAACTCCAGATGAAATTAAACAAAATCCTGCAGTTATTAAAGCGTACTTAGGAGGTGAGTAGATGTTAGAAGTTAAAAATTTATCAGTTCATTACGGAATGATTCAAGCCGTACGTAATGTGGATTTTAAGGTGAATGAAGGCGAAATCGTGTCTCTAATCGGGGCAAACGGTGCTGGAAAATCAACGATCTTGAAGACTTTATCAGGACTTATCCATCCTTCAGAAGGCGAAATCGTGTACTTGGGTGAGAATATCGCTTCAACATCTGCGAGGAAAATCGTTGAGAAAGGACTCGTGCAAGTGCCAGAAGGACGTCACGTATTCCCAGGATTAACGGTAAAGGAAAACCTTGAACTAGGGGCCTTTCTACGTAAGGATAAAGAGGGCATTCAAAAAGATATGGAAGCCGTCTTCGAACGTTTCCCAATTTTGAAAGAGAGAAAAGACCAAGATGCACAAACACTCTCTGGAGGGGAGCAACAAATGCTAGCGATGGGCCGTGCGTTGATGAGCCGACCAAAACTATTGCTACTGGATGAACCTTCAATGGGGTTAGCACCGATTTTTATCCGCGAGATTTTCAAAATCATTCAAGAAATCCAAAAAACAGGGACAACGGTTTTACTCATCGAGCAAAATGCGAAAATGGCATTATCGATTTCAAATCGTGCGTATGTACTAGAAACTGGATCAGTAGTATTAAGTGGTACAGGACAAGAGTTATTAGAAAGTGATGAAATTCAGAAAGCATATCTAGGAGGGTAATCATGGAAGTTAAAGATTATATGTCAACCAACGTCATTACAGTTACACCTGAAACGACGGTTATGAAAGCTCTAGACTTAATGAAGGAACACGACATTCACCGCTTGCCAGTTGTAGAAGATGGCAAGTTAGTTGGCTTACTCACAGAAGAACTTGTTGCGGGGCATTCACCTTCAATGGCAACAAGCTTATCGATGCATGAGTTGAACTATTTATTGAATAAGACAACAGCAAGCGAAATTATGCAAAAGCAAGTTTTAACCGTGAAGGCTCATACACTATTAGAAGAAGCTGCGTCCCTTATGCGTCAACAAAAAGTCGGCGTCCTACCAGTAGTAGATGCGCGTGGCCACGTGGAAGGGATTATTACCGATAAAGATATTTTTGATGCATTTATCGAAATTTCTGGATACAACACACCGGGGTCTCGTTTATTCATTGAAATCAATGAAGATAAACCAGGTCCTCTGGAAGAAATTTCAGATGTGTTGCGTGAAAATAACGTGAACGTTTCGACGATTTCGGTATACCACCGCGATGGGAAAGTGCAAGTGGTGCTTCATGTGGATTCAACGAATCCGGATGAAGTGGCGGACTTTATCGCGCAAAAAGGCTATCGCGTGATTTCGGCGTTGAAGAAATAATTGGAACTACGTCCTCCTAGGATAAATCCATAGTATTGATAATAGAGGCACCTGGCCAAGCCTACGTCTTGGCTCCTACCGAGCTTCAAACTGCCGCTTGGAAATAAATTTCACAGCGGCAGTAATTCACATCGGTTGCTTCTCTCTATTATTCATACTATGGAATCCTAGGGGGACTCCGTTTTTTTAACCTATTTTGTTAATCGCGCTTATCACGTAATATTGCTTGGCGGAGTCCACACTTCTTCTTTGGCAAGAAACGGGATTAGAAATTAAAAATGATAGAAACAACTGCACCGGACTGGTGAACATTATGAAAATAACTGCATAGAGTTAGACGCAGTAGACAAATGGATTGACCTACACCTTTTTAGGGTAGGTCAATCCTATTTATCTTTGCGGGCGTTGAGTGGATGCGGGGGACGGTGTATAATGAAAGTGAGATTCTAGGAGGTTATGCGGATGAAATATGATTTTACGACGGAATTTGATCGCCATGGAAAGGATGCGCTTGCTGTTGATGGGCTGGGGTTGATTCCAGGGAAGTCGCCAGATAGACCGAAGAAAGGTTTCGATGTGATTCCGATGTGGATTGCGGATATGAGTTTTGCGACGGTACCAACGGTTATTGAGGCTATGAAGAAACGATTGGAACATCCGATTTTCGGGTACTTTATGCCTTCTAAAGAGTACTACGAGAGCATTATCCAGTGGCATGCGCGCCACCATCAAGTGACAGGATTAACGCGTAAGCATATCGGTCATGAAAATGGAGTGCTTGGGGGAGTCGTATCGACTTTAACATCATACGCTGCGCCTGGGGATGCGGTGTTAGTGCATAGCCCAACCTATGTCGGCTTTACGCAGTCGTTAAATGATAATGGTTTGAAGGCCGTGCATAGCCCGCTTGTGAAAGATGAAATGGGCGTTTATCGTATGGACTTTGAGGATATGGAACGAAAAATCAAAGCGCATAAGATTCATGTGGCAATTTTCTGTTCACCGCATAATCCAAGTGGTCGTGTATGGGAGAAAGAAGAAATCGAACGCGCGATGGAGATTTACCGCAAGTATGATGTCATTGTTGTGTCGGATGAAATTTGGTCGGACATTATTTTTAAAGGCCATAAACATATTCCAACGCAGTCGATTTCAGAAGATGCGAAGAATCGCACCGTGGCCATGTATGCGCCAAGTAAGACGTTTAACTTGGCAGGGCTCGTGGGAAGTTATCATGTGATTTACAATGATGCCTTAAGAGATCGCGTCGAGTCAAAAGGGATGAAGCCGCATTATAACGCAATGAATGTGATGTCGATGCATGCTTTAATTGGGGCGTATCAAGAAGAAGGGTACGAGTGGCTGGAAGAGTTGCGTGAAGTGATCGAGAAGAATGCAGACTATGCGTGCGACTTTATTCACCGTAAATTGGACGGCGTAGAAGTCACAAAACCTGAAGGCACGTACATGCTCTTTATCGACTGTTCGGAGTTCTTGAAAAAACATAACTTAACGCTGGAGCAGCTTGAAAAACGCGGCTGGGATGTCGGCGTGGCTTGGCAAGACGGCAAGATGTTCTTTGGCGAAGGCTGTATCCGTATCAACCTCGCTTTGCCGTATGCGCGTCTTGTAGAAGCATTTAACCGTATGAAAAAATATGTATTCGTGGACACTGTGCCACCATTAGACTAGGAGGATTTCCATGGGAAAGAAAATCATTCAAACAGAACAGGCTCCAAAAGCAATTGGGCCTTACTCACAAGGAGTAGCTTATACAGGAGAAACGATTGTCGTCTCTGGACAATTACCCATCGTTCCAGAAACAGGGGAGTTTGCTGGAAGTGATATTGTGAGCCAAACGCATCAATCATTGAAAAATATCCGTGCGATTTTAGAAAGCGCAGGGGCAGGAATGGATGCGGTCGTATCGACAACAGTGCTTCTAGCGGACATCAACGATTTTGCACAAATGAATGAAGTGTATGGAGAGTATTTTGCTTCTCCTTACCCAGCGCGCATGGCGTTCCAAGCAGCGGCTTTACCTAAAAGTGCCCTAGTGGAAATCCAAGTGACGGCTGTAAAAGGATAATACCTATTAAAAATATAGGTACTTGCGTCATAGGCGTGGGTACCTTTTTATGAGTGTTTTCTTCTAAGAGAAAAAAGGATATGGTAAAATAAATACATACATTAGAAAAGAGGGATTGGACATTGCAAAACGATACATTTGAAAAAACAAAATCTTGGGCGCTCATCAGTGGTATTTTAGGAGTTATTTGGGGACTTTTTGTTGGCCTTTCTCCAATTGTGATGGATCCAAAAACTCTTTGGGGGACTATTTTTCTTTTAGTTTATCCACTGGCAGTTGTCAAAGATGGATTCCAAGGGGAGTTGCTTTATCAACAACAAATTCTGTCAATAGCGATAGCAATGATATGGGTAATATTTTTGATTTCGTGGATGAGTTCCATTTATTATCGTAAGGATAAATGTGTACCTGGTTGGGTGTCAAAAATGCTTCTCATTGCAGGAATCCTTGGTGTTGCTTCTACGCTACCTTATACTTTTACGATTTTGCGAAGATGGGATACTTTCGTTGAAAAATTCACCCCAGTAGGTGGATATCCAGTACTTCTACTAGCGATGGTTTGTCTTTCAGGAATCCTTGGTGGGATTTCAGGGGTGGGATATTTGCTTTCGTTAAAGAAATTTGAAGATTCAATTCAAAGGTAACAAAGAGGAAAACATTCTCTGATGACAAGAGAGAAGGAGGAGTTGTATGGATCGTAAAAATTTAGTTCGTTTTTGTGGGATTGTTGGGGTTGGTTCTGGAGTGTTGTTCTGGTTAGCGCCAATTGTCGCTTTAAAACTATCTTT
>ERZ773065.626-NODE-626-length-19195-cov-8.732968_pt1 | contig 19195 bp, 11 predicted proteins | sample MGYA00580623_ERZ773065 | MGnify/ENA primary metagenome ERZ773065 (study PRJEB29015, sample SAMEA2738017) | human oral metagenome | biome: human oral; feature: human-associated habitat; material: dental | place: China | collected 2047 ... | reverse complement strand
AGCTTTGCCTGCAGCTCGAGCGCCTCATCCGAGAGGCTGTTTAATTTTGATGCTACAGCGCAGCTCCCCCAGGCTGCCACGGCGAGCGCCGCCACGACGCCGAGGCCTAGTGGTGTCGGGACGATCTTGGCAATCGCGAAGATTATCATGGCTATCGCGAGCAGGACGTCAAGAGCCCCGAGCATGATGAGGTTGTCACTGTCCGTCTTCCTCGTGTCCCTGAAGAAGCCTCGTGAGGTGCAGGCGCCCTCTATGGTCAACCCCCAGACTTTATAGGCCCTCGAGTACTGCTCGGCATGTACCTTTGCGATCACCTTCACGCTGTTGAAGTAAAGCTCCTGACGGCTGCCCCCATAGCGTGCGACCTTATCGAAGAGGAAGGTGAGCGTGGCGTAGTCTATCTTCTTCTTGTTCTTCGACTCCTGACTGATGTCTTGCTCGGTGCGTGTCAGACGGTAGTCCTCCTCGGTCTGCTCGTCGCCCAAGGATCCCTGCTTAATGGTCCTCACGAGGTCGAGCTGGATGGCCCCGATGTCGGTAAGGCGCATGAGCGAGGCTGTGAGCTCCTTTCCGTGTGGCTTGCCGTTACTCAGGAGGGCGCCCAGCACGGCAGGATGATCGTCGCTCGGCACGTCACGGAAGTAGTCGTCATCGAACTGGGGCTTGTGGGTCCTTTTGTACCTGCCCCAGCTGAACAGAGAGAAGGCTATCGATCCCAGTGCTACCAAGCATGCCAATACCAGGGATCCATAGCTAAAGACGATGGCCGCCTGTCGCTGGGCGTTTGCCAGGTCGGCCCAGCTCTGCTCCTCGGAGAGAATCTTCTGGAGCTTGCTTGCGTCGATCGTCTGCGTATCTGAGAGCCAAGAGGCAGGGAAGGTGATGCGCGCCTCGGCATACTCAGAGCTCCCGGCACCAACACCAGGCAAGGTGTAGACGATGTCGTTTCCCTTGAAGCTGACGTTGCCGTCGAGGGGCCCATGCCCCCAGGCGCGGACGTTCTCCTCGGCGCTGACCATGGCGCCATCGGGTACGGGTAGGTGGATCGTGCAGGTCACGTTCTTGGACTCGACGTCCCAGCCGTTCGAGACGAACTTCCAGTACAGCTCGGAGGTGTCGGTGTAACGTGCGGCAAGATTTGTGTCGGTGTATGAGATGAAGAACCGTACCTTCTCGTCAGTGTGTGGAGAGTAGAGCTTAACCTTGATGACGCTCCTCTCCTGGTTTATTGAGTAGGTGTTGGGACTGCCGGAAGACGACTGCGTGAAGGCGACGAACTGACCGTTTTCGATGATGCCGACGGCATCGATGCTTGTCTCGATCTGCCTGCCATCGTAGTAGCCCGTGGGAATCTTCCAATAGACGCCGTTGTACGAGCCGTCGAAGTCGAACTCACGCGTCTCGCTCACGCTGAGCGCCCCGTCCGTGGCAACCGTGGCGTCTATGTTCACGTAATCGATGGAGTAGCTCCTCGCCAGGGCCCGCGACGGGAGTACGACGAGCGCAAGCGCGGCGATCGATGCGATCACAAGCATTGCGCGAATCCTGTGAAGAGTCATCGATGGTCCCGGGCGTGGCGTCATGGCATGCTCCTTTGAGATGCGAGGCGAGTATCCATGAGAAGAATATACCAGAGTACCCAGCGAAGAACGTTGAGACTGGCCTCCGACGGGCCAGACGGGGACGGGAAGGGCTCGCGACACGAGATGCGCTCCGGTTGCGGGCGTGAAGCTCGTGACAATGGGGCCGCAGCGCTTACGCCTGGGCCATCTTATGCCATCGACCAAAATCTTCGAGTGGCCGTTGAGCTAACGGAACCTGACCTCGAAGCCGCGTTCGTCCGAGACGGGATCGATCTCTGCCTTCTCGTCTATGCGATAGTCGATGGGATAGCGGGCGTATGAGGAGGAAAGACCCCCAAACCACCGGCTGATCTGGTCGTCTGTGCCTTGGAGCTCCAACGCGACCGTGCCGTCGCTATCGTTTCTGACCCAACCGGTGCAGCCCGTCTTGTCCGCGACTATCCGGGAGGTCCAACGAAAGCCAACGCCTTGGACCTCCCCGCAAAAGCGCAGCCTGAGCCTGCGGACACCCTCAGGGGCGTCTCCGTCCCCCGTGCCCTCCAGTCCGAAGCAGAACATCTGGAGTCCTCCTTTTGCCTATAGGCGGATTGCGCGTATTTCGGCACTTATGCGTACAATATCATGTGAGGCTCGGATGTATCGTCACCACGTGCCCGGGAGACAGTCGTCAGCAAGTTGGCCACGTCTTGTCCGGGTGGCTTCGGGAGGTCTGATGAACACAAGCAGGAGGAACTTCCTCGCCCTTACGTCTGGGCTTGGTGTCCTTGGTCTTGCCGCGTGCGCGCCAAAGCAGGGCAGCTCTGGCAATGAGGACCATGGGAACACGGGTACTCAGGAGCCTGAGGTTAACCTCAGGGAGTTCGAGGACCTTACGCTTGACGTCGACGCGTGGCAGTATGACAAGGCCAACGACTGCTACTATCAGCTTGGTCTCAAGTACTGTACCAAGCCGGCGAGCACCACCTACGAGACGCTGGCCATCTTCGTTCCCGGTGCCTACTTTGACGCTACGGCAAAGGGCAATAGGTACAGCTGTGTCGTCAAGAAGGACGCCACCGTCGGGACCCTGAGTCCCGCCACGGCACCTGCGGTCATGCCGATTAACTCGGTGAGGCTCTCGGCCCAAGCCTGTCCGGAGTCATATAGCTACGAGGGCCTCTCTCGTTACCTGAAGGCGGGACTCGTCTACGTGTATGCGGGCTTTCGTGGTCGCTCGAGCGGTTATGACAGCAGTTCGAAGGTCATGATCGCCGGTGGTTCCCCCTGGCCTGTCGTCGGGCTCAAGGCGGCTGTGCGCTACCTACGCTATAACGCCGCAAGCCTTCCCATCGACCCGGAGCGCATCTTTGTCTTCGGGTACGGTGCGGGAGGGGGACTGAGCGCGACCATGGGAGCGATGGGCGACAGCGACCTCTACACAAAGTATCTCGACAGCATCGGGGCGGCGACTCACGATGCGCAGGGCGTCGCCCTCTCGGACAAGATCTATGGCTCGGCATCATGGTGCCCCATAACGTCCTTCGACACGCAGGACAGCGCCTACGAGTGGATGATGGGACAGTTCGCAAGTACGGACACCCGCGCGAGCGACACATGGACCAAGCTCCTCTCGACAGACCTCGCCACCGCGTATGGCGACTACGTCAACGGCATGGACCTTTGCGACGACAGCGACAATGCGCTCAGGCTCAGTGCCGTCGATGATGGGGCCTACGTGGACGGCAGCTACTACGAGTACGTCATGGACACGATAGAGTCCTCTGCGGCGGACTTCTTCTCTCGCACGAGCTTTCCCTATACCTACACGCCCGCGCAGATGGGCGATCCCTGCTTTCCGGGCAATCCCAACTTGGTGAAGGAGAGCGAGGCGGCGGCCAACGCGGCGACGACCGAGGAGGGCACAGCAACCTCGACCTCACTCACCTCTGGCGTGAGCTCGGTGAGCTCGACGGTCTATGACACGGCCTCGGCATATCTCAGCGCCCTCAACAACAACGGTCGCTGGATCACCTATAGCTCGAATTTGGGTACCGTGAGGATCTCGAGTATGTGGGACTTCGTCACGCGCTGCCGTCCGGCATCCCGTTCGGTCGCCGCCTTCGATAGGCTCGATCGTAGCTCCAGCTACAACCAGCTCTTCGGCATCGGCGAGGAGAGCACCCTGCACTTCGACCAGACGGTGGGCGATCTCTTGGCATCCAAGCAGGCCAGCTATGCCGCCGCCAAGGGCTTTGACGCAGCGCTCGTGACGGGGTGGTCGGACGATCTGGCAAAGAGAGACTCGATGGACAACGGCATGGCCACGCGCATAGCTGCCATGAATCCGCTCTATGCCCTGAGCGGTCGCTACGAGGGCTTTGGCAAGTCGGGCGTCGCGGCGCATTGGCGCATCAACTCGGGACTCTTCCAGACTGCCGCTGCCCTGACCGGTGAACTCAATCTGGTGTTGGCGCTCAGACACTACGATGGGGTGGCGGACGTGAGTTACGAGACGGTGTGGGGCCGTGGATTCGAGCTTGCGGAGCGCCAGGGGGATCCGCAGGATAACCTGGTTTCCTGGATCGTCTCATGCTGTCCTGCCGTGGCAAAGGATGACAACACGTCAAAGGGGGACTCGGGCGGGAGCCCCGATGACCCCTCGCAGGGCTCCGCGCCCTCGTCTGGATGACGAGCCGACGAACCAAACTGATGGGCGATCCTCTGGCAGGCCATCGCTGGAGATGGGTTTTCGCGAGTCTCGCGATGTGTCTGGACGAGCTCATCGACGCGTCTTGTGAACAAAATGCTCGCTGCACCTCGTACCCTTGCTCAGGAGAGTGAGGACCATCATGCTAACGGTATTCTCATCATGAGGTAGTTAAAACTAAATACGATACACAATGTTTTTTGGCCACACAAGAGGAAATCGGTAGGAGTTACAATTTTCTCCTTTTTGTGTTAAAATAGATATCATGAACACGAAAGGAGTATTTGTATGTATGAAGTAGGTGAGTACATCGTCCATCCCGGGCAGGGCGTCTGCAAGGTCGAGGATGTCATCGGAAGCCCTGTGGTGAGCTATATGCTCATGCCCGTAGGCACGCCCACTCCCATGCGCATTAGCTTTCCGATTTCCGGGGAGAATCGCTTGAGGCCCGTTCTGTCGCACGATGAGGCACAAGAACTCGTAGACGAGTACACCGACCTCTCCATCGATGACTACAGATCGGCAAGCATCGCTCTTGAGGAGCAATACTACAGAGACAAGATCCGTCGAGGCACTTGTCTTGACTCAGTGCGCACCGTAAAGACCTTCCGCCATCGCATAGATGAGGCGAAGGCCAACAACAAGAGGCCTCCCGTCGTGTACGAGCGCATTCTCAAACAGGCGATCGAGCGCTCGCTCGAGGAGCTCTCAATCGCACTCGACATGTCGAAGGACGACATCGTGTCGCTTTTCGAGTCCGGGGAGTCAGGCGCGCAGGACAACTAGCGACGGCTGGCACGAAGCCCACATAATGGCTCGCGCGATTCCTAGGTGGGTGGCGTGGGCCTACGGGGCCGCTTGACGTCCTTTGCAGCTCCCGGCTGCCACGGCGGCGGGTGGTCCCGTTGCCCACGGTCCGCTCATCCTGCGAGACCGCCGCCTGCCGTTCGTTCAGAGACGCGCAATCGGGCAACATCCGAGCGAAATCGAGGTGATGGCCCTTACGCTTGAACGAAGGCCAGGTGACGGGCCTTGGCAACGCGGCCGGCAAATCTGCGAAGGACCCAAACATCTCGGCTTGCCACCTGCGAAGAGGCGCTTCTGCCGTCCTGTTCGACCTGGCTATCCTGTGTTCCAATGAGAGCACTCTGTTACAGTTGAGCGCCAAGGGTCTCCCATGGCGTACAATGGGTCTCTGTGTTAGGGCTATTGCCAATCGAGGAGGCCTTCGTTTCGGCCGGTACGCACAGGGAAGGCCACTGCAGGTTCGCGCACGACAGGCGAGCACAACCATAAGAGGCAGCGAGAGGCAGCCTTGGAGAAGATGGATGTCCTGTCTGTCAGCTGTCGCGAGGGTCGCGTGTATGGTCGGCGGGAGCATGTCGATGCCTGCCACCTGCGGCTACTTCATGCCTGCGATGGTCTGGCAAAGACCAAGAGAGTTTTTCAGATTCATATGCTTGAACATGGGCGCCTTGGACGCCCCTACGCTAAGGAGAGACCATGGCAGACAATGTTGGCACATCCCAGGCCCGTGCCATCGTCACGGTGCTAGGTTCGGACCAACCGGGTATCGTCGCGGCGGTCTCGGGTACCCTCGCCCGTCATGACATCAATATCCTCGACATCTCACAGACTATCCTGAAGAACATCTTTACAATGACGATGCTCGTGGACGTGAGCGCCTCCGACGTCGAGTTCAAGCAGGTCCAAGAACAACTTGATGAGCTTGCCGAGACGCTTGGCGTGCAGATCACCATGCAGCGAGAGGAGGTCTTCAACTTCATGTATCGTCTCTAGCCCCGTCGTGGCGCCGCCCCTGTGGGCATGGCGTATGGTGACGGTCAATGAATGGGGAGGGATTATGGCGGGCAAAGGTAGCGAGAGGTTCCCCGGGCACTTTCTTACGAGAGGAGAGACATCGGCGTTTGCACACATGCCCGACGGGTATCCCATGCCGTCAGAGGGCCTGGGACGTCCCCCCGTCTCGGATAGACTGTATGAGGGAATGCAGGGCATCGATGAGGTGCCTGCGGAACTCTATACGCAGCGCCACGTCAAGAGGGGGTTGCGCAACTCAGACGGTTCGGGCGTGCTTGTGGGGCTCACCACGATCTCTGATGTGCATGGTTATAACAAGGTCAACGGCATGGTCATCCCCGACAGAGGAGAGCTCAGGCTTCGTGGCTACCGCATTGGCGATCTTGTGCGCGGCTGCCATGATGCGGATCGCTTTGGCTACGAGGAGGTCGCCTTCCTCCTGTTCACGGGCTCTTTGCCCAGCCAAGCCGAGCTTGATGACTTCAAGGCGCGTATCGCGATGCGCAGGCAACTACCAGAGGGATATCTGGGCATCTTTCCCCGCACCACCTATGGTCACTCCATCATGAATGTCCTTCAGCGGGCGACCCTCTTGCTCTATGCCTTCGACCGCAGTCCTGATGACACCTCGCCCACCCACGAGATAGACGTCGCAATCTCCCTCCTCGGCCGTCTGCCACGCGTGGCGTCCATCGCACTCCAGGCCTCCATCGCCGATCAGGAGGGCAGTCGCCTCAGGATCCCGCCTGCGCGCGAGAGCTACACCATGGCCGAGACGATCCTGGACATCCTCCGTGGGGACGAGGGCTTCTCCCGTGAGGAGTCCATGATGCTTGACGTGATGCTCATGCTACACGCAGAGCATGGTGGCGGCAACAACTCAACCTTCTCGTGCCGTGTCCTCTCGTCATCGGGCACGGATGCCTACAGCACCTACGCGGCTGCCCTCGGGTCTCTCAAGGGTCCCAAGCACGGGGGTGCGAACTTCAAGGCCAGTGAGATGATGGAGGACATCGCCGAGCACGTAGGCGATTGGTCAAGCGACCAAGAGGTGTCCGACTACCTCATGAAGGTGCTCAGGAAAGAGACCTTTGACCACTCGGGGCTCATCTATGGCTTGGGACATGCCGTCTATACCATTACGGACCCTCGTGCCGAGACCGTGCGCTCCTATGCCCGCGCATTGGCCGAGAAGAAGGGCGAGCTCGACCGCTTCGAGCTCATACGTCGCGTCGAGCGCCTGGGACCCCAGCTCATGCGTGACGCCATGCACATAACGAAGCCCATCTCGACCAACATCGATATGTACACAGGCTTCGTCTACTCCATGTTGGGCATCCCGAAGGACCTCTTCACACCACTCTTTGCGCTGTCGCGTCTGAGCGGGTGGGCGGCGCACCGCATGGAGGAGCTCTATGGTCCGGCGCGCATCATACGACCGGCGTATAGCGCCTACATGGATGACAGGGCATACGTGCCCATCGAGGGGCGATAGCCAGGTGGATGTGATAACATGAGTGACGAGAGTCTGAACCTGCGCCATGAGGACCTGGCTACCCCCATAGCCACCCCACGGCTCGTCTTCTGTGACATGGACTCGACCTTTCTGGCCGATGACAAGTCGATTCCCAGGGACAACGCCACGGTGCTCGACCTTCTCGCCGAGAGGAACGTCGGCTTTGTCCCATGCACGGGCCGGGCTTGGTCCGCAGTTCCCGCAGAGGTCTTGGACCATCGCGCCGTTCGATATGTTATCGCGGCTAACGGTGCCGTCGTAAGAGACGTCAAGTTCAAGAGGACGCTTCGAGCGACACCGATCGGAGCGAGGCGCGCGCTCGCCCTCTTTGGGCGCGTTCGTGACGTCTGCTGCACCTTTGATGTGTTCTCAGAGGGCGTATCCCGCGCAAATGCCATGCGCTTTGGGCGCATCAGGGACTTTGGCATAGACGCGCCGACCGTCGATTGGCTCTGGGGCCGACGGGTGCAGCTCAATCTTCCCACCGATGGTATCATCGACGCCCATCCGAACGTTGAGAAGATCACCATGTACTTTGGGGATGAGGACGCGCGACAGAGGATCATTGCGGCGGTCGAGACGGATCCCTCCCTTTGTTGGACGAGTAGCCACCCTTACAACATCGAGGTCATGGATGGGGCCGCGAGCAAGGGGGCAGCCCTCAACTGGCTGTGTGGATGGCTGCGCGTCTGTCGCACGGATGTCGTGGCCTTTGGGGACTCACCCAACGACCTGTCCATGCTTGAGGTGGTGGGTGACGGCGTCGCCATAGCCAATGCCTCGGGCGAGGTCAAGGCCATCGCGAAACATGTGACCAGACAAGACAATGATCATGGTGGGGTGGGGGAGTATCTTCGCGAGCGCTATCTTTAGGAAGACACGGAGCAACGACCGAAGGTCTGCCGGGGATAGTCTGCCGGGATCCTACCTATGGCCTCCGCAGGAGGCGGTTGGGGCCGCTGTTGGTGCCTAGCCCTCCCCGTGCTCCTCGACGTCCGAACTGTCCCCGCCCATGTCCTCGATCTCGTCCTCGTCGATGACCAAGGGCTTGAAGCTCGCGGTGTTGCCACCCACGACCTCGTTCTCCACCTCCTCGACGGACTTGGCAAGCTCGTTGTGCATCGTGACGGAAAAGATGTCCTCGTCATCCTCCGCGCTGTCTGTGGTGGTGACGCTGCGGGTGGTGACCTGGGGATCTGCGGTACCAGGCTGCGCGACGCGCCTGAGTTTATGTTGGCGCTTGGTGCGACCGAAGAGCGGCACGTACTCGAAGATGATGCTCGAGTTCTCGAGTCCGTACCAACGGGCAGGCGAGCCGGCGAAGCGGCGGATGAGGTACTTTGCGCCTATGACGCTGGCGTTAAAGCCCGAGATGCTCGACTCGGGTGAGAGCATCTTGCGAATCAGGCAGAAGCGAAAGTCCCCCACCTTGCCGTGGTCGCGGTAGATCGAGTACTTATGGTCCTGAGGCTCGAGCTGGTTGTGCTTCATGAGGTCCGCGACGATCTGGTAGAGGTAGGTGTTGACGCGCTGGTTGACGCGAAAGCCAAGCCTGAGCTGGATCTTAAACACAAAGTTGGTGCCAAAGTCGTTGACCATGTACTCATAGGTGTAAGGCTCGTTCGTCACATTGACGTTGAGAAAGTAGTACGCCCTGGCTCGCTTCGGGCGCTTGTCCAAGATGGAGTAGAGAATATCGCGATCGAGCTTGTCATGCGAGGAGTCGTTGGTCAGAAAGACCAGGTTATCTGCCGTGTGGGGAAAGTCATCGTCATGCGAGAGGGCCTCGAGCTGGTCGAGGTACTCCGCTACGGGCAGGTAGACGGACTGCGTGCGCTCTATGGCGGTCCCACGTCTCCAGATGTACATGACGGCGAAGATGAGCGTCGCCATGAGCACCGTGAACCAACCACCATGGAAGAACTTGGTCAGGCTCGAGAAGAAGAACATGAGCTCTATGGAGCCGAAGGCCGCCGCAAACACCACCGCAAAGGGCAGCTTGTGCCGGATGCGAGACAGGTAGGTGAACAGCAGGACCGTGGTCATGAGCATCGTGACCGTGATGGCCAGGCCGTAGGCTGCCTCCATGTTGCTCGAGCGCTGGAAGAGGAGCACCACGCCGATGCAGGCAACCCACATGATGCCGTTGATGAGCGGGATGTAGATCTGGCCACGCGTCTCGGAGGGGTAGTTGATCTTCATGTGCGGGAGCAGATCCAGGCGGATGGCCTCCGACACGATGGAGTAGGAGCCCGTGATCAGGGCCTGCGAGGCGATGATGGCCGCGAGCGTGGAGAGCACGACGGCGAAGGTGCGCCAGTCCTCGGGGATCATCTGGAAGAAGGGGTTGACGTCGGGGATGGCGGCCATGGCGGCGTCGCCCCTGTTGTTGAGTATCCAGGCACCCTGTCCCAGGTAGTTGAGGATGAGACAGACCTTGACGAAGGGCCAGGTGGCATAGATGTTGGGCTTGCCCACGTGACCCATGTCGGAGTACAGCGCCTCGGCGCCTGTGGTGCAGAGGAAGACGTTGCCTAAGACCATGAGACCGGCTGCGTTTATCGAGCCGTCAAAGAGGAAGCGAACTCCGCGCAGGGGGTTCAGCGCGCGAAAGACGCCCAAGCTCCCGCCGATGATGTTCATGATGCCGGCAAGGCCCAGATACAAAAACCACAGCGTCATAATCGGACCAAAGAGCTTGCCTATCGTGGAGGTCCCCGCCCTCTGGATGAAGAAGAGGGCACAGAGTATCGCAACCGTGATGATGATCACGATGTTCTGATCCTCCCCGATGAGGGCGTAGAAGAAGTCTATGGTGCGTAGCCCCTCGATGGCCGTGGTGACCGTGACGGCGGGGGTCAGGATGCCGTCAGCGAGCAGCGCCGCGCCTCCCACCATGGCCGGTATGATGAGCCACCTCGCACAGCGTTTGACGAGGCTGTAGAGGGCAAAGATGCCACCCTCGTTATGGTTGTCCGCCCTCATGGCGACGAGCACGTACTTGACCGTGGTGATAAGGGCGAGCGTCCATATGATGAGCGAGAGGGCGCCAAGCACCGTCTCCTCGCCCATTGTGGAAAGGCCACCGTTGCCCTCGATGATGGCCTTGAGGGTGTACATGGGGCTTGTGCCGATGTCTCCGTAGACGACACCGAGCGTGACCAGCATCATACCTGCCGAGAGGGGGATGCCCGCGTTGCGCAGCTTTCGACGCCTCTTGAGACGCTCCCTCTCCCTCTCGTCGATTACCGCAGTCTGTCTGTCCATAGCCCTTCCATCCAATCGAGCGACCTGCCAGTGGTGATGGGCCTGTCGCCGGATAAGTCGGTGACCTTCCTTTCGTCTTATCGGGCGTTCCATCACTACCAGCATAGTCTAGCGGTGTGCGTGGCCCGTTTCCATCCTTATGGGCCACAAGCCGGTTGGATTTGCCATTTCGCTCGACTCGACGGCACGGTTCATCGAACGTACACCTTAGGTCACGCCACCCATCCCGTTGCCATGCCTGCGCTATCGTGTCATCGTGATGCAGTGCGATGACCCACAGGGAGGAACCATGACAGACGAGACCGAGCGGGACCAAAAGACGAAGGCGTCCCTTCCGACGCCCGATGGCAGTGTCGGTGCCGTACCGAAAGACGCGTTCATGACGGTGCCCGCCGACCTGCGGCTGCAGACGCCCGATGCCGCTCGGGCAAAGCTGAGCTGGGATGGTTCGGGAGTCAGTGCCAAGGAGCACATCGACTACGAGTGCGAGGCCGCCCACCTCGACGTACGCTCGGACACCGGAGCCCTCGTCGGCAGGATGTTCTCGCTCAGCTACGTGAGCTTGGCGAAGGAAGACAGGCCCGATCCCACCCGTCCGGTGACCTTCGCCTACAACGGTGGCCCCGGCTGCGCCTCCGTGCCCATAAACTTCGGCGGCATAGGGCCCCGCCGTGTGAGGACCGACGGTGTCAGCCATCTTGCCTTTCCGGTTGAGGTGGAGGATAACCCCTCGACGCTCCTGCGCCAGAGCGATCTCGTCTTCCTCGATGCGCTCGGGACTGGTTGGTCGAGTGTCGCCGAGGGGGCGGACACGTCCAAGGTCTTCGGTGTGGATGGGGACGCGGACGCCTTTTCTCGTGCCATCACGACGTGGCTCGAGAAGAACAATCGCTGGTCGAGTCCCCTGTATCTCTTCGGTGAGTCCTACGGTACCGTGCGCAACGCCGTCCTCATGCGACTTCTGGGCGAGCGTGGCGTCAAGGTGGCCGGGGTGACGATGCTTTCGGCGATCTTCGACTGGGTGCAGACCATCGAGGGAGAGGACCTCTATCACCTGGGCATGATGCCCACGATGGCGGCTGCCGCGCACTACTTTGGCAAGGCGGGGGAGGGAAGCTCTGTCGAGGAGTGGTTCGACGCCGCCATGAGCTGGAACGAGGAGGTCTACGCCCCGGCCCTTTTGCGGGGCGACCGCCTGCCCGAAGAGCACGAGGCAAAGCTTGCCGAGCAGCTCTCCGCCTTCATCGGCCTCTCGTCAACTAAGCTGCGGCGCCAGCATCTGCGCGTTACCCTCGACGACTTCAGGAGGCACATCCTGGAGGACGAGGGGAGGGTGTGCGGAAGGCTTGACACGCGCTTCTCGTCCGATGCCCCTCTGCCGACCCAGTCGAGCAGCGAGTGGTTTGAGGGGGAGGACGCCGCAGACGACGCGGTCGAGTCCAGCATGACCTCGGCGTTCAGGGCCTTTCTCCGTGATACGCTGGGTTATCGGGGTCCCGCGCGCTACCTCTCGAACAACTACGAGCGTGTGGGCGTGAACTGGAAATGGAGCCATAGGGAGCCCGGCAAGGGCTGGGAGAACGCATCCCCTAACGTTGCCTACGACATTGCCGTGGCCCTGCGCCGCAACCCCACGATGAAGCTCGCCATCCTGGGGGGCCGCTATGATGCCGCCACAACCTACTGGAACGTGGTGCACGACATGGCGTGCCAGTTTATCTCGCCTGCCCTCAAGGATCGCGTGGAGTGGCATCTGTACAACTGTGGTCACATGGCCTACGTGGATGTGCCGACGCTCACGCGGATGGCCACCGACATGGAGGCCTTCTACGCGAAGGCGTGAGGCACAACGGTTGGGCCGCCTCCCTTCGGGCCTACGCCTTAGGCGTGCGTCTCACGAGGTAGCAGTGGTGTATCTTGGGGCTGCGCGAGAAGTCCTCGGGTATCGTCTGGGGCGTGATGTCCTCGATGGCAACGCCCGCGCGCCCCAGCTTCCCCACATCTGGCCTGAATGTGCGTAGGTTGCAGGAGAACACTGCCACGCCTGCGCGCGTGAGGAGGCGTGATACCCCAATGAGGAGCTCTGCGTGATCGCGCTGGACGTCCCAGCTCCCGCTCATCCCCTTGGAGTTCGAGAAGGTGGGCACGTCGCAGAAGATGAGGTCCCAGCGGTTTCTTGTGTGCCTCTGCTCGCCCACCCAACGCGTGACGTCTGCCTGCACGTACTCGTGCTCGGGGCCGGTAAATCCGTTTTGCCCCATGTTGCGCCGCGCCCAGTCGAGCGAGGGGCGGCTCAGGTCCACGGTCGTCGTGTGCTTGCAGCCTCCGTCCGCCGCGTAGCAGCTTGCGGTCCCCGTGTAGGCGAAGAGGTTGAGAAAGCGCTTTGAGCCCTTGGTCTTCTTGGCCATCTCGCGGATCATGGAGCGAGTGTCTCGGTGGTCGAGAAAAATGCCGCAGTCGAGGCGTGACTGGAAGTTGACCTCAAAGGTGAGACCGCCCTCGTCGACGAGCTGCGCGCCCTTGGGCAGTCGCAGGCGGGAGGGTCGAGGGGCGCGGTCGCTCCGACCACGTCCAGCTCGGTTGCCGTATGTTCCCGTGGCGCCACCGGCCCGTGACTCGCTGGCATACTGAGAGCCGCCACGTGACCTCGTGCGAACGCGAACGAAGACGTTGTCGGGCTCGACACCAAGCACAGCGGGCGCGATAGAGAGCACATCCAGAAGGCGCATCCGGGCCACGATGGGGTCCACGTCCCTGGGAGCCGCATACTCATAGACCTGCAGCCAGCGGCCGCATCCGCGGTGCGTGGGGATACGGGTCGAGCCCTCGAAGAGGTCGAGGGTCACGGCATAGTCGGGCAGGTCGGCGTCGTACACGCGATAGCAGCTGACGTCCTCGCGGCGCGCCCACCTGACGCGCGCCTTTGCCACCTTGCTAAGGCGGTGACAGAACTGTTCCGAGCCCTCGACGAGCGTCGGGACGAGCTTGGGGGTACCGCCCCCATGGCCGAAGACTCGCACGCGGGACAGTCTCGCCTCGCCTCGGCCGTCCGAACTGGTGTCGTAGGTCCTGATGCTCGCCGCGCTTTGCCCTATGAGGACGTCGATGACCGAGCGCACGCTCAGGCCGAGCGCGCGATCGAGGATCGGGTCGTGCGTCAGGGATACGATCGAGGCGGGGTCCGTGTCTCGCAGCCCCTCCATGGTCGATGAGGAAAAGGCCAGCGCGGCCGCCTCCCTCACGTCCTCGCCCCCTCGGATCCACGAGAGGTCGTAGACGATAAGGGGAGAGACCTCCGCCACGCCCGCATCTGGCGTGCCAGGGCGCCAGAAGCGCGGCTCCAGGTCCATGCCCATCGAGCGGAGCAGCTGACGTGTCTCTGGCTCGCTCGCAGGGCGACTGTCGCAGCCGACAAGCTCGACCGTGTGGTCTCCCTCTGCCAGCTCCTTGCCGGCAACGTCCGCGCGATCGCGGGCCTCCCCGAGAAGGCCCTCCCACAGGCTACGGTCGTGTCCTGCCCACCCCTCGAAGCCCCAGCGCGTCCTCAAAAGCGCGGGGGCCCTGTCAAGAGCCTGTTGCGCTGCCTCGGCAAGCAACACGCCCGCGCCAGGAAAGACGGACACCACGCTCGCCTCGCCCTGTTCCAGTCGGCGGTTCCAGCCGCCAGCTGCCAGGAGCGCCGCCGCGTAGTCCGCGCGAAGCGGCGAGAGGCCTGTGACCCCGCCCTTTCGGCCACTTTGCGAGGAGGGGTCCTCCCGCCTCCCGCGCCTAAAGAGCGGCTCCCCCGAGAGGTCGATGCCAAGCGTTGCCCTCTCAGCTGAGATGCGCGCGACTATGCGCAGGTCGGGATCGGCGATGCTCACAAGCGGCCGTGCGCCACGATTTGACATGAGACGATCGACGATGGCGTCCTTGGCCCTCAGGGCCGTGAATCGAGTATCCTTGAGCCGGGCGTTGGCACCGTGGGCGTCGATGGCGATAGAAGAGGCGCGAGGAACGTGCTCCTCCCATGCGATCGAGGAGACGCCCTCGTAGAGGGCGTCTGAATCGGGCGCGTCGACCCGCTTGAGCACGAGCACGACACGGGAGGCGAGGCGTGACCACAAACAGATGCGATAGGCATCCTCAAGCGTGCCCGAAAACGCGACTTGGCCATGCAGGGGGCGCGGCCTTGGGATGTTGAGCCCCCTCAGCTCGTCTGCCAACAGCCGCTCGAAGCCCTTGGGACAGCTTGCGAAGAAGGGGAGGCGCGGTGCCCCATCGCTCGCTTCCGTTTCCATCTCTTGCATCGGGTCACCCTTCGCTCGTTTGCATTAGCCCTCAGGAATGAGCAGTAACCGTTCAAGCTTTCGGGAGAGGCTGGCTATGTCACAGGTGGCCTGACAGAGGGCTAGCCGAAGTCCTGTGCCAAAGGTGTGGTATCCAGTGCGAGGTCACGGGTAGCATTGGTAGACGTTGTTACCGTATACGTCAATGTTGCCGTCTGTCCACACCGAAGGTTAATCGTGCCGGTCCAGCAATCGAAGCCGTAAAGAGCGCCCTCTATCATTCCGCCATCGCCATCCAAGCTCATATTAGTTACCACGCCCCCCGCCGGAGCCAGGATGATGGGGCGCTCGATCATGGTGTCGATGGTCTTCTTCTCGGGGTTAGTGCCAGAGATGTAGCTCGGTGCCGATAATATTGTCTTGTAGTCAGCCGTGTTGATAAGCCTCGTTGTGACGGAGTAGGAGTAGCTACCATCTCCGTTGTGCATCTTGTCACCAATCTGAGTCACTACGTTCAGGTAATAGGTATACTTTGACGTTGTATGATCGTTGACATAGACGCCCAAGACAGGATTTGCCTCGTCCATCGATAGGTGACCGGATGCCCCAACCTCCTTGACGATGTCTTCATGTGTGTCATTTGCCATCCACAGCTCAAGTCTTCTCTGCGCGGCAGCAGTGCCGAGCACATTCGCGAGATCGGTAATCTGCGCGGAGCCGATATTGGAGAGCACCTCATCAAACGACTTGACAGCGACAGATCTGAAGAACGCGTCAGAGGCATCATTGTCATTACCGTACATCCAGTATGCGTCACTTAACAGTATCTTCGCGGCATTTGATCCGTCGACCGTGAAGCCATCGGCCTGAACGGATGCGTTGGTGAGCTTCATGAGCCTCTGAAGGCAAACAGGGTCAAGGGCAATGACACCATCGACTTGCGTCCCCTTGAAGTGCTTCCATGCGGCCGCCATAAGCCAGCCGTCACGCGTGAAGTCAGGACTCATAGTCATGTCACCGGGCAACGTATGCGAATAGTTGCCGGCATCTGAGAGGCCTACCAGCATCGTATCCTCGCCCCCCGCATCCTCGGATGTGAAGCCTTCCTCGTGAACAATGGAATCAAAGTTATCGACGGACATCCTGCCGCCCACCACCGTGAGCTCTCCCCATGCCCCTGGAAAGCCGCCGGCTGCGCGCATCTCAGCGTTGGACATCGCGATGAGAAGATATGTCTTCTCCTGCCCACCAGCACCGAGCATGTCAGGCAAAACCGGCAAGATCCTGTTCGCCTTCGTGAGGGCGTCATCGACAGAGGACAGTCGGCCCCTGACCCTGCGAAACACCGTGGCGAATTGCTCGATGTGGGCATCGGGCAGGGTGTTGATGGCCTCCGCATCCCTGCGTACGATGGGCTGGGCCATCTGGCAGGTCGAGACGAGAGACGAGATGGCATCGACGTTGACGGTGCCATCGCTCACGAAGTTTGAGAGACTCAACACGCCTGAGTCGTATGCGAGCGGCGACAGGGCGTTATCGGAAAGATCGACCATGCTGTCTGCCAGCGTCCGTGCGCTCTTGACGTCGGAGCCGTACACCGGGACGAGTGATGCGAGAGCCCACCAGGGGCTGTTGAGTTCGTTCTGGATGCCATGGGCAGATCCGTTGATGTCGCTTGCCGCAGCTCGGAGGGCATGGGGATCGCCATCCCTGGCGGCGGCCTCAAACTTGTCGACGCAAGCCATGATGTTGCTCGCCTCAGAGGCTATTCTCTTGGCGCTATTGTAGACGTTGTGTGCGGTGAGTCCTCCCACCGTCAGAAGCAGGACTATGGCTATGCCGAGCACCGAGGCAATGACTCGGCCAATCGTCGATGCGGGCGACCTACGGACCCTGTCAGAGCCCCCTCTCCTCATAGACCAGCCACGCGAGGTGCGCCTGCGACCGGAGTGGGAGGGCGGTATGTAGACAGGCTGGGAGAGGGGCTGTAAGCGCTCGAGAGGTTGCCGCGAGTATGTGGACCGCCCATCTTCGGCATCGTGGTCATCCCCGTCACCCCACCTCTTGGGGTCTGCCTGTCTCAAGTGTTTTACCATACCAACCTCCGGAATATTCAGCAACGCACATGACGTCAGGCATAGCCCTCATATACGCCATTCAACCCTTTAGTCTCACACACCTTTCTCCCCCTGTCATCCACCGGCGTCAGAGACACAAGGAGCATATAGGATGGGCTAAGGAACGATACCCACGATGCCAGTTGCCACGAGGGGTTTCATCCATCTTGGCACAGCGCTTGCCACATGGCGCCAAGAGCCACAAGTCGCGGCAGAATCATCCGCATCTCTATCCTATAATGGAATGGTTGTACATCGCAAGGAGGCATTCATGGGCATCCGCACCCGCAGGGCACGCACGCGTTCCCGCACCCATATCGTGAGCTTCAGTATAGCTGGCTTCTTCGGCTTCGTAGCCCTGTTCGTGATAGCGATGTTCCTCTCGGTCGGGGCACTCGTCACGAACTGGCTCAGCGAACTTCCGGACTACTCCTCGGCAAACGCCTACCTCGTTGCCGAGCCCACCACCGTGTATGCGGCTGACAGTTCGGTGATCAGCGAGTACTATCTGCAGAACCGACGCTCCATCGAGATGAGCGAGATTTCCGACTATGTCATCAAGGGTACCATAGCCACCGAGGACAAGCGCTTCTACCAGCACAAAGGGGTCGATCCCCAGGGCATCATGCGTGCCGTCTACGTGCAGATCTCCGGCGGATCGGAGGGTGCGTCCACCATCACGCAGCAGCTCGTGCGCAACACCGTCCTGTCAAACGAGCAGTTCGAGTCGACGCTCAAGCGCAAGGTGCGCGAGGCCTACATAGCCATCCAGATGGAGAAAATGTACAATAAAGATCAGATTCTGACAATGTACCTTAATACCATCTACTTTGGCCACAGTGCCTACGGGATCGAAGCCGCATCCATCACGTACTTCAATAAGGATGCCAAGGATCTCACCTTGGCGGAGGCGGCTACGCTCTGCGGACTGCCGCAGTCTCCCTCGGCCTACGACCCGCTGCTAAACCCCGACATGGCAAAGGCACGACGCAACACGGTGCTGGCGCGCATGCTCTCCGCAGGCGAAATCAGCCAAGAGCAGCACGACGCGGCTGTGGCAGAGCCCATAGAGTGCCACGAGGGAACCTTCGGGAATCCAACGATCAGGTACCCCTACTTCACCGACTACGTCAAGCAGCTCCTGCTCGAGGACTTCGATCGCGATATCGTCATGAAGGGTGGCCTCAAGATCTACACCACACTCGACCCGTCGGTCCAAGAGGATGCAGAGCAGGCAGTCAGCGCCCAACTCGATGCCATACACAACAGGCGACTCCAGGCCGCGCTCGCGGCCATTGACCCCAACACAGGCCATGTCGTTGCTATGGTCGGCGGCAAGAGCTACGAGCAGAGCCAGTACAACATGGCGACGCAGTCAACGCGACAGGTAGGCTCAAGCTTCAAGACCTTCACCCTCGTAGATGCCATATCGCAGGGCATGAACCCCAACATATCCATAAACTGCAACTCACCGATGCAGTTCACGTCCACATGGAGGGTGCAGAACTTCGGGAACGAGAGCTACGGGACGCTGAGCCTGGCCAAGGCCTTTGCGCGCTCGTCAAACACGGGGTTCGTTCAGGTGGCGCAGGCAATCGGGACCGAGACGATCATCTCGACGGCCCAGGCGATGGGCATCAACGCGCAGATGGAGAACTATGACTCGCTCACCTTGGGAACCACGGGCATACCGCCCATCCAGATGGCCGAGGCGTATGCGACCATCGCCACAAACGGCGTCCACCGCAAGGCCGTGGCCATCACAAAGATCGAGGACCGTAACGGCAATACCGTCTACGAGCACGTTGACTCACCGGTACAGGCCATCAGCGCCCCCGTCGCCGAGGCTGCGCGCGATGTCATGGAGGGCGTCTGCAAGGGTAACGGCACGGCAAGCGTCATAGCCTCGACAATGAACGCGAGACAGCCCGTGGCAG
>ERZ773065.623-NODE-623-length-19213-cov-2.849984_pt1 | contig 19213 bp, 19 predicted proteins | sample MGYA00580623_ERZ773065 | MGnify/ENA primary metagenome ERZ773065 (study PRJEB29015, sample SAMEA2738017) | human oral metagenome | biome: human oral; feature: human-associated habitat; material: dental | place: China | collected 2047 ... | reverse complement strand
CCCCTTTTTTTAAATATCTTTTCAAGAATATCATATATTAATAAAAAGTCAATAGAAAACCCGCTATTTGCGGGTTTATGGGTTTAGATGAAGACCCTAGTCAAAAGTATTTTTAAAAATTTAAAAAATTTTCTTTTAGGTGGACGAGGTTTTTCGAGCCTAAATTCCTCTTCTATGTCTTTCAAACTAAGAATAGGAGCAAAGCTGGCTATTTTGGTACGATCGATGTTGCGATCGACCGCCCTACAGTAGAAATTGAAGCGTGTTGAGCTTTTGAGTCTTTTTATCAAGTCCTCCAAGCTGACCGCTTGGAGATTTTTCTCGAAAACTCCTGACGCCACTGTGCCATCTCTACCATCTCTGGTGCACAGAATCGAACTCTGTTTAGCAAGCGATTCTCCGTGTCTCATGAAAAGGCTGTACGCTTTTTTAGCGCACATATGCAAATCTATTTCTTCAAAGACATCTTCTGGTTTAAGCAAATACTTGTTGATATATTTACGTAATTCAGGATCATCTTTGTCGACTGTAGAGAATCTTCTATTAACTTCCTTTAATTGTGCCGCTCGTCTTGCAGTTTTAATTAGATCGAGCATGATTAAATTGAAGACTAATACCCTATCTCTATCTATTGTTTTTGATGAATCTGCTGTATCTTTAAAAAACCCTATTATACTTTCTCTGTACATACAATCACCTCCCCTGATTCAACCTGTACAGTATATAGCCTCTTTATTATAGCACAAGAATTATAAAAAGTCAACGCTTAGAATGCTGAGCGCGGTAAAATTTAACAGCTTGAGAGGCGGCGGCGGTTTGGGCCGACTGTTTAGAATGACCAATACCGGTGCCACGCAATTTAGCGCCAACGTAAACTCCAACCGTGAAAGTTTTATCATGGTCGGGGCCATCTTCTTTGATGGTGCGATACTGCGGAGTGGTATTGTCGTGTTTTTGAGCTAACTCTTGTAGATAACTCTTGGGATCGCGCCAAGATTCATCGGCTAAAATTTGATCAATTTGGGATAAAATATGCTTTTTAATAAATTCCGCAGCGGTGGCGTAGCCCTGATCAAGATAAATTGCGCCAATCACCGCCTCAAAACAGTCAGCCAGAATCGAAGCATGAGCGCGCGATGAACCGCGTTTTTCGCCGTGCGAAAGTCTGACTAATGCCTCATAACCCAACCTTTGACCGGCGGCGCCAATCGATTCGGTGCGCACCAAGGCTGAACGCCAAGCCGTCATAATTCCCTCGGGCTGATCGTAGTTACGGTAAAGAAAGTCCGAAGCGACTAACTCCAAAACGGCATCACCCAGAAACTCCAAGCGCTCATTATGGGCGCGGGTTGATTTTTTATGCTCATTAACATAGCTGCGATGAGTAAGAGCGGTAATTAGTAGGTCGATATCCTTAAATTCAAAACCAAGTTTGGTTTTGGCAAAATTTTGATATTCGGCAATTTGAGACTGATTCATATTTTATATTTCGCCGGAGCGAATCCTTTTTTTAGCAATTAACATCAATTTTTCAATATCTTCATATTCAATCGCATCGAGCGCATCAGAAAAAGTAAACCATTTAATATCATTCATCCACTTTTCTTTAGCGAGAGTTTCTTTGGGGTCAAGTGCGTGAACTAGATAAATTTGCGTGGTCATCAAAACCAGCTTGTCGAGACGACGATACTTAAAGTGAATTTTACCAAGCCAAGACAAAACCTTAACTTTGGCAAGACCAGTTTCTTCATGAATTTCACGAACAGCAGTTTGTTTGGCGGTCTCACCCGGTTCGACATGACCTTTGGGAATAGTCCAACGATTCTTTGAATCTTGAATCAGCAAGACTTCAATATCTTTCTGATCTGGAGTGAGACGAAAAATAATGCCACCGGCAGTCGGCTCACGCACGATAGACTGGATAGTAGGACGCTTACGAAAAACCTTAGAACGTAGTTTCTCGAAAGGACTACTTTGCTTGGCTGGAGTCGTTGCTTGTTTTTTCGACGGTTTGGCTGTTTTTTGAGCTGGCTTTGGGGCTGGTTTTAACTGTTTCATGATTTCCTTCTGAGCTTTGAGGCTTCGAAGCAGCAGGGTCTAGGTTGCGAAAAGCAGTACCGAGCACACCATTGATAAACTTCGAAGAATTATCTGAACCAAATGATTTAGCTAATTCAACCGCTTCGTTAATTGCGACTTTAGGCGGAACTTGCTTAGATTCAAGTTCAAAAAGCCCCATCCGTAAAATATTACGGTCAATGGATGAAAGCGAATTGATTGGCCATTCTGGAGCGAGTGGCTGTAAAGTTTCGTCGAGCTTTTTAGAGGCTGCGACAACAGCATGAGCTAAATCGTAAACGAACTCAGTATCGCCAAGAGCCTTGGCATAAGGCTCGATATTCTTAGCGATAATAGAGTCCATTTCAGCAGAAGCATCACCCGCCTTAAAACGGAACTCATGTTCGTAAAGGCTTTGTAGGACGACGATTCTGCCAAGATGGCGATTGCTGGCCATTATTTTGTACTTTTTTGATTAGTTTTTTTGCACTCGCTTTTACTGCAGCGGCAAGCCTTGACTTTGAGACGAGGCGTGGTCTTAGCAGTTTCAAAAACTTTAACTGGAGATTTGCGGTTAACGGCGCGAGCTAGTTTAAGTCTTAAATGACTACGACGCATCCCAGTTTTTCTGGGACTACTTTGTTTTTTAGGTTCAGGCATTAAATGCTCCTTTTAGATATTTTTTATATTTTAGCACCAAACAGACGGACTGGCAAGAGGTTATATGTTAAAATTTTGACATGGAATTAATTTTGGTATTACATAATATTCGCTCTACTTATAATGTGGGGGCGATTTTGCGTACGGCCGAAGGTCTGGGGGTAAAGAAAATTATTTATTCTGGCATTACGCCGTCGCCATTGGCTGGATTACCGCATGTTGCCGCTAAAAATGCAAGGCAAATTGCCAAAACTGCGCTGGGGGCGGAGAAAGTGCTGCCGTCTGAGCTGAGTCAAGATATCAAAAAGAGCCTAGATGAGCTAAAAAAAGCCGGTTGGCAGATTCTGGGATTAGAAAATAATATAGACACCAAGCGGCTAATTAAACTAAAAAATGCGGAACTTCCGTCCGCGCTTCAAACAAAAGCGGTTTTAATATTGGGGGAAGAAGTAGAGGGTATTTCGGCCAATTTATATCCGCTGATTGACTGGTTTTTAGAAATTCCAATGCACGGACAAAAAGAATCCTTTAATGTATCGGTGGCAACTGGGATTGTGTTGTTTTGGCTACTGAGCGAGCGAGATTAAAGTTTAGCCGCCTTGAAGTTATCATAAAGATTATCATTAATCTTGAGGTGGCCAATTTTATTAGCTGCTTCTACGACTTGATTGAGGTCGTCAGTGACAGTGTAAATTTTTAAGTCATCTTTGTGAATAAGGTGACGCGACACCTGACGTGATTGGAAAAACTTATTAAGCGGACGCCAAAATGATTTTCCGATGAGAAAAATTGGCATTTTAGGCATCTTGAAATCTTGCATTAAGATTAAAATTTCGGTGAATTCATCCATGGTGCCAAATCCGCCCGGAAAGAAAACATAAACTTTGGAAGACATTGCCAACATAACTTTGCGGGCAAAAAAGTAGCGAAACTCGTAACTATCAGTCAGATAGGGATTGACGTGCTGTTCATGAGGAAGGGTAATATTTAACCCCACAGAGCGACCGCCGTATTCGTAAGCACCACGGTTGGCTGCCTCCATAATGCCTGGGCCGCCGCCAGTAATTACAGTATGTCCATTATTAGCTAATAAACGCCCGAGTTCTCGCGCTTTTTTGCAGTCACGATGAGTTTCGGGCAGGCGCGCCGACCCAAAAATCGTGACACCTTGCGGGTAAGTGCGCACAATACGTAATCCATGTTCCAAATCGCGTGCATAGGCCAGTGAGCGTTCGACGTCGATTGGATTTTTAACCTGATTAGAAGAAATTTCTTGTAGCCAATTTTTAAGCGTTTTATCCATAAGCGTTATTATAACATAAAATTTCAGTTTAAAGTGTTTAGAAAGCCAAAACCCCGCAATAAGCGGGGTTTGCAATTTTTAGTTGATTAGCAATCTGCTATCATTGGTTGAAGGTATTCTCTGAGATAATCCCAGTGAATGCCAAAAACCCGGTTTGGGCCGATTTCGCACAATGTGTCGAAATCGATGAAAATTACTTTGCCTTCTTCTGATCCGGATTTTCCAGACATTATGCTGGAAGATAGATCTTCAATAGGCATAATATCTGTTAAGTTATATGCTCTGATATAACTTCCGGCTGTGACGTGATTGGGATTACCTGTTGCTAGGTAATTATCCAGCCCAAGCATATAATGCCCTGGTAAGCTGGGTATAACTTGCTCCAACCGATCGGCAATTGCGTCTCCGAGATCGCCCCACTCTTCGCGAATTTCGCGAGTGGATGCTGCATCAATAGTCTCGGTATCAAGCAGATAACCACCCTCCGACTCTTCTACGATAAAATCTGCAGCGCCACCTATTAACGTTAATTTGCCGCCATTTAGCACAAAAGCTATAGACGGGCTATTAACTTTCTTTTTTGGCTTAAGACCCAATTTGGATCTTCCAAAATTAATGACATATAATGGTAATTGCGCATATAGCGCCATTACTCCTCCGCCAATCTCAAATGGAAAATCTCTTTGGATCAGCAAATCTTCGCTTGGTTCTTGCCCTGCTTCTTTTAAAACGGCGATTTTGTTCATTGCTATTTTGCGAAGCAATTTCCATTTAGCCATTTTAAATACCGGTCTTCCTTTAGCCTCATCGGCTATAATTTCATACATTTCTGTATTTTCTTTGATCAGAAATTTTACACGGTCTTGTCTCTTTTGCATTTTCATGTTGCCCTCCCTTTCTGGTTCGCTCGTAGCGAACCCAACATGTCTTTTTACCGGAGACATGTTTTTAAAGAACTATTTTTACCGATTACTAAATATTTAGTAACCATTTTCTATAATACTACACTTTATTTAAAAAGTCAATACCTAAAACATATTTTAGTTAAGCGACAAAATTAATTAGTTTAGCGCGGGGTGGAATGATAGTCTTTTTAGGTTCGCCACTGAGGTATTTCTGCACGTTGGGCTCGGCGAGGGCGAGAGATTTAAGTTTATCTTGGTCGGCAAGATCTGCGCTGGGAACTTGGATTTTGGCGCGTAATTTACCGTTGACTTGGACGATAACTTCGACTGTTTCAGTTTGAAGTTTCTCCTCTTCCCAGACTGGCCAGGTATCGTCGACCTCAAGAAATTCGAGCATTTCGGAGGCTAAATGCGGCGCAAAGGGTTTTAAGAGGCGGGCTAGAGCAATCAAATCAGCAGATGCTGCGCCGGATTTATAGAGTTCATTAACATAGGCCATCAGGGCAGCAACTGCGGTATTGAAGCTGTGGCGATGCAGATCTTCGGTGACTTTTTTGATGGTCTGATGACGAATGATGGTGTTTTGGTCGGACTGATTTTGCTGAGAGTTGAAACAGAGAGTCCAGCAACGGTTGAGGAAGCGGTAAACGCCACCAATTGCTTTGGTGCTCCAAGCCGCGTCCTCGTCGTAAGGCCCGATAAATAGTTCGTAAGTACGGAGGGTGTCGGCACCGTAACCAGAATCGATGACATCGAGTGGATCAATCACATTGCCCTTGGATTTAGACATCTTTTTGCCATCTGGAGCATTGATATAGCCGTTGTAGAGTAACTTTTTAATTGGCTCACGAAATGGCAGTAGACCTTGATCGGCAAAAAACTTACACCAGAAACGGATGTAGAGTAAATGCGCGACGGCATGATCGGCGCCAACGTAAATATCAGTGGGGGCCCAGTATTTGATGGCGTCCTGGTTCCAGGCTGCGGTTTGGTCTTGCGGCGAAACGTAACGCCAGAGATACCAAGAAGAACAAGCATAACCGTCTAGAGTATCGGTTTCTCTAGTCATTTCTTCGCCGTTGATAGTGACTTTAAGCCAATCTTTGGCCTTGGCCAAAGCAGAACGACCCGAACTATCGGGCTGATAGTCGGTAATTTCTGGCAACATGACAGGCAGTTGATCTTCTGGGATGGGGTGAGGCTGGCCGTTTTTGTCGTAGGCAATTGGAATGGGGCAGCCCCAGTAGCGTTGACGAGAAATCAGCCAATCACGCATGCGGTAGGTGGTCTTGGCTTGGCCGATTTTTTGGGCTTCGAGCCAGGCATTGACCTGCTCGCGTGCATCCGCGGAATCTAAGCCGTTAAACTGACCGGAATTAACCATGGTCCCTTCGCCGCTATAGCAAAGTTCTTGATCGCTGGAATCTAGAGGTTTTTCGATCACTAGTTGAATTGGTAGGTTGAATTGCTTGGCAAAATCGTAGTCACGCTGATCATGGGCTGGTACAGACATGATGGCACCGCTACCGTAGCCGGACAGGACATAATCGGCGATCCAGATAGGGATTTTGTTGCCATTGGCCGGGTTGATGGCGTAGCTACCAGTGAAAACTCCAGTTTTTTCTTTATTTTCTTGACGTTCGATCTCGGATTTTTTAATAGCGTCTGAAACGTATTTATCAACTTGTGGCTTGGCTGCTGAAGTGGTAATTTTGGATACCAGAGGATGTTCTGGAGCCAACACCAAAAAAGTGACGCCAAAAAGCGTATCAGGGCGAGTAGTAAAGACTTTAATGCTTTCTGGGTGATTTAGGATCTCAAACTCGACTTCAGCACCAGTGGAGCGACCGATCCAGTTTTTTTGCATGGCTTTGATTTTGTCGGGCCAATCTAGAGAGTCAATGTTATCCAAGAGCTCGTCAGCATAGTCAGTGATTTTGAAAAACCACTGCTTCATTTTTTTCTTTTCTACAGCATGACCGCAGCGCCAACAGCAGCCATTTTCAACCTGTTCGTTGGCTAAAACGGTTTTATCGACTGGACACCACCACTGATAACTTTCTTTTTGGTAGGCAAGACCTTTTTTGTAAAGTTGCAAGAAACACCACTGCGTCCATTTATAATACTCTGGGTTAGAAGTGTTGATTTCGCGGGACCAATCCACGGCAAAGCCAATTTTTTGAGCTTGACGACGGAAGTTTTCGATGTTTTGAGCAGTAGCAGTCTGGGGTGGTGTACCAGTTTTGATGGCATAATTTTCGGCAGGGAGACCGAAAGTGTCGTAGCCAAAAGGTCTCAAGACATTAAAGCCTTGTTGACTGTAAAAGCGAGCCAAAACATCGACAATGGAAAAATTACGAACGTGACCAACGTGCAAACCGGCTCCAGAGGGGTAAGGAAACATCTCGGCCAGAAACATCTTTGGGCGTGAGTTATCGCCATCTTTAGCCTGAAAAGCTGCGGTTTTTTGCCAAATTTCCTGCCATTTGGCTTCGATTTTAGTCGGATCGTAGTGTTCCATAGAAAAATATTCTTCCCTGTTATTTTGATTTTATTATACGCTCATTTGACTTAAAAAGCAAAATATGGTATAATGGAAGTATTTAGAGTTTTTGGATGGGCATAGGGTGGAGTTCTTCGGAGCCAGTCAGAAGCCCTTTTTTGGCGCCAAGTTTAGATATAACAGAGGCTGAATTAGCTGAAGCGAAGATAAGAGAAGAACGGAAAGAATAGCCCGCAGCGAAATGAGCCAAAAAGCCCGAACCGAAAGCGTCACCAGCGCCAGTTGTGTCTTTAACGTTAGTAGAACCATAAAGCCCGAGGCGGTAAGTATCAGTACCGTTGGTAGCGATAGCACCCTGAGCACCTGCGGAAATAATTGCGGTCGGAACATAGTTGGAAAGCTGGGAAATCTTTTCAGTCAAAATTACCCCTGGGACAATTTGTGCGGCCTCAGATTCGTTAAGCAGCACTATGTCTAGATGCTGGAATAGTTTGCGTAAAGCACTGGGGTTTTCTAACTCTAATTTTCCTGGATTAAACATAATTTTTGTGCCAATTGACTGGGCTTTTTGACAAAACTTAGTTAAAGTATCGAAATCACCTCTGAGTGAAGAAATATAGAGCCAATCTGGATGAATTAGGTCGAGACTGTCAGCGGATAAGCTTTGAAATTTAGCAGAGGCACCGCGGTGAGTCAAAATAGTGCGTTCGCCAGAGCGGCTATCTAATAGAATAACCGAGAGTCCAGTTTGAGTATTTTTGAGAACTTCGATGTAGCTAGTGTCGATATTTTCTTTATTTAGAACTGAAACCGTGGCGCTACCAGCAGGGTCCTTACCAATGCTACCGAGAAAAATTGCTTGGTGACCGTGTCTGGCAAATTCAACGGCCGAATTAGTACCAGCACCACCAATCTCAAAAGAAATTTTATCAATATCAACCTTAGATCCGACATCAATTTGACCAAAAATCTCTATGTCTTTGATGGGACTGGAAATAAAGTCATCGCGGTCAATTAGGTAAATATCCTGTAGAGCGGAACCTAAAGAAACAATACGTGCCATTAGAGTGCTACCCCCGTTTTTTCAGCTTCTTCACAGAGCTGCTTATAAGCCAAGGACGGATCTTTAGTGGCAGAAATAGCACTACCAACATTTAAAACATCCAAATCGACGTGACTAAGTGCGCGGACATTAGTTGAATTAACCCCACCATCCCAGCCAATTTCGACCTCCTGGTTGATGGAGCGTATGATTTTGATTTTTTCCTGTTGTAGTAAATCGGCAGATCCACCTTGTTTACCGAGAGCACCGGCAAAAATCAAGACAGAATCCGCATTTTTGAGATAAGTTTTAACGTGACCTGGGTAAGTTTTTTGCAAAAGCGCAATACCAACCTTAATGCCGGCTTTTTTGAGCTGAGCAATGGACGGGCTAAGATCTTCTGCTGCTTCAGCATGTAAAATACAGGTGGTGGGGTGAACTCTAATGATTTCTGGAATTAAAGTGGAAGGAGTGGCGGTCATAAGATGTAAATCTATTTGAACTCCAGTGGGTAAGGCGGAAATTTGTGACAGTTGGATGGTTTTGTTTGGCGTAAAACTACCATCCGTGATATCAATATGAATGCGCTTGGAAAATGAGGAATAAGTCTGTAAAAATTTCTGAAACTGAGTTTCGTCGTTAGTCAAGATGGCGGGTACAATTTTAACCATGGATTTCCTCCTCATCTAAACGGTGATTGCGGCGAATATAGCGTTCTTCTGGCAAAAAAGCAGTTTTTAAGAAAATAGAAACGACTGCATTGACTTGTTCTGGTGGCATAAAATCAGCGGAGAGACAAAGGATATTGGCATTGTTGTGTTTGCGACCAAGTTGAGCTAATTCAGGGGTCAGCCCAGAGATAGCACGAATACCACGAAAACGATTTGCTTGTATATTGACGCCGTGAGCCGACCCGCAGATCAGAATACCAAAACTGTCTGGATTTTCGCGAACAGCACCAGAAACGGCAATAGCAGCGTCGTTATAGTCGTCGTCTTGGCGCAGAGTGGCAGGACCAAGGTCTACCACCTCAAAGCCACTAGAAGCTTCAGGTTGCGTTAGAGCGCTAATTAGACGTTGTTTTTCAGAAAAACCTCGATGATCGGCAGCAATAAATAACTTTTTCATACTAATTTTTCCCAAAATCTGCGGTTAATTCGACTAGACGGTTTGAATAACCCCATTCATTATCGTACCAGGCAACAATTTTAATCAAATTACCACCAACTACGTCTGTTAGAGGTAGATCGACAATGCAGGAATGGGAATTGCCACGAAAATCAACCGAAACTAATTCTTCGTGAGTGACTCCTAAAATACCTTCAAAATAGGGCTCTTTGGCGGCTTTTTCAAAAATTTGATTGATTTCTTCTTTGGTAGTGTCGCGCCTGAGGACGGCAGTAATATCGGAGAGCGATACGACTGGGGTGGGAACACGAACAGAAAGACCGTTAAAGCGATTTTTAAGAGATGGGATGGTGAGAGCGGCAGCTTTAGAGGCGCCAGTAGTAGTAGGAATAATACTTTCAGCGGCAGCACGAGCCTCGCGCAGATCCTTGGCTGGAGCGTCCAAGATTCTTTGTGAGGCGGTATAGGAATGAACTGTGGTCATCATGGCTTTTTCGATGCCAAAATTATCTTCGAGTAGTTTCATGACCGGAGCGATGCAGTTGGTAGTGCAGGAGGCGTTGGAAATAATTTTATCGTTTTTATCTAAATCAGATTCGTTGACACCAAGTACGATAGTTTTGATCCCCTGCCCTTTAGCTGGAGCAGATAAAACAACTTTTTTAGCGCCCGCCTCGAGATGAGTTTTAGCATCTTCAGGTTTAGTGAAACGGCCGGTCGCTTCAATTACGACGTCGACTTTTAGGTCGCCCCACTTGAGGCTTTTAGGGTCGGGTTCGGAAAAAGCCTGAATTTTTTGACCATCAACGATCAGATGGTTATCATCTGAAGTGACTTTACGATCATAAGTGCCGTAAGAAGAATCGTATTTTAAGAGGTGAGCAAGGGTTTGGTTATCGGTCAAATCGTTAATGGCAACGATTTCTAGATCGCGACGCTCGAAAGCGATTTTAAAAGCATTACGACCAATTCTGCCAAATCCGTTAATTGCTACTCTTATCATTTTTACCTCCTGTTGTTGATTTTATTATAGCATAAAAGGAATATATTAAGGCAAATAAAAACACCACTCCTAAGAGCGGTGTTTTTAAACTGTCGGCTTTGATTAGCGCGCAAAGTGAGCAAAAGCACGGTTGGCTTCGGCCATGCGGTGACAATCTTCTTTCTTTTTGAAGGCGGCACCAGTTTCATTATAGGCGTCGACAATCTCAAGCTCTAGACGCTTAGCGTATGGCATACCAGAGCGAGCGCGAGCGGATTGTACTAGCCAAGAAAAAGCAAAATGAAGTTGACGGTGGCCGGAAATTGGGAACGGAATCTGGTAGTTGGCACCACCAACACGGCGGGATTTAACTTCGAAATCTGGCGAAACATTGGCGACGGCTTTTTCTAGCACTTCGACTGGATTTTCAGATTTGAGTTTTTTGGCTGCAGCAGCTAAAGCGGTATAGACAGCGCGTTCAGCGACTTGTTTTTTGCCGTTTAGCATAGATTTGTTGATTAGGCGCTGTACCAAAGTAGATTGATAGCGACGATCTGGAGAAACTTTACGCTGAAGAGAGCGTGTGACTTTTCGTGGCATAATTATTTCCCTTCTTTCTTAGCGCCGTATTTAGAACGACCTTGTTTACGATCTTTAACACCTTGCAAATCTAGCGCACCACGTACGATATGATAGCGCACACCTGGAAGATCTGGCACACGGCCACCACGAACTAACACGACAGCGTGTTCTTGGAGGTTGTGACCTTCTCCGCCAATATAAGCCCAAACTTCTTGACCGTTAGTGAGACGGACACGAGCGACTTTGCGAAGCGCTGAGTTTGGTTTCTTTGGAGTTTTGGTGGTCACCTTGATACAGACACCACGTTTGAGTGGGGCAGGCTGGTCATGATGACGGGTTTTTAAGGTGTTGACAATGGAGCCTAAAGCTGGAGCTTTGGACTTTTTGGCCGCTTTTTTGCGCGGCTTGCGAATCAACTGATTGATAGTTGGCATTTAATTCCCTTTTTTAGTACTAATAAATAAGTAAAAACTGATTACTCAGTAAATACTGGTGGTTTCACGCTACAGCAATCACGAGAAACCCGAAACTCTTGAGAAGTATTTTAGCAAATTGAGGCTAAAAAGTCAATTATTTACTTTGACGCTTAGGTTTACTAGTGCGAGATTTTTTAGTTTTGGAAGATTTAGTAGCTTCAGCTGCATTGCTTAGGGAAGGTTTAAGCTCAGGCTGTGCTGATTCAATCAGTAGCTTAATTAGTGCCCAGGCAACAATATTCATAGAGAAGGCCACGAAGGAGACTAAGGGGATAATAAGAAATCCCACACCGAGAGACTGATTAACTAAAGCTAAAAGCCCAGCCAGTAACAGGGCACCGATCGAAACAATGGCATAAATCCACTCTAAAAGAATCAAAGCCTGCCCTTCTTTGTATAATTCAATGATTTTGTCTGACCAATTCATACTGTCTATTATATCACACTTTACTATAAAATGCAATACTTATAAAATAAGCACAAGAAAAATCTAGTAAAATAGCATTATTTGGTAGGCTGATTGGCTTCGACTAGAAAATCTAGAGCCTTTTCGATGGTAAGGCGATTTTTAATATCTTGGCGGACGTTAGGATCTTTTAGGCTTTTTAGGGCTTCGGGAGATTTTTTATAAACGTCTTTAAGTTCGGCAATTTTAGCGTCGACGATTTCGTCGGCGACAGTGATTTTTTGTTCACGCGCTAAAATTTGCAAACAGAGTGATGATTTAACGCGCTGCTCAGCAACACTGGTGACCTGTTTTTCCCAATCGGCTTCGCTTTGACCAGTCTGCTTGAGGTAATCTTCAAATTTTAAGCCTTGGCTGGAGGCATTGCGAGTGATATCGTCTTTGATAAAGCGGATTTGGTCTTTGACAAGGATTTCTGGCGCGTCAACTTTGGAGGTTTTAACTAATTGGGCTACAAGATCGTCTTTGAGTTTTTCGGTGGCTTTTTGTTGGTTTTGAAGGCTAAGGTTTTGTTTAATATCTTTTTTAAGCTCTTCAACGGTTTTGAAAGGACCGCATTTCTTAGCAAATTCATCATTAAGCTCTGGTTTTTTGATTTGGTTGACTTGTTTTAGGAGAACGCTGAACACAACTTTTTGGCCAGCAAGTTCTTTGGCGTGATAATCTTTGGGGAAGGTAAGCTTAAGATCGAAGCTATCACCAGATTTATGACCGACCACGCCATCTTCGAAACCTGGTATAAACTGACCAGAGCCAAGATTTAATTTAAAATCTTTAGCGCTACCGCCTTCAAATTTAACATTATCTTTTTTGCCTTCAAAATCAATTATGACTTCGTCGCCGAGGGCAGCTGGTTTTTTGACGGTGACTTTTTCAGCATAGGCAGAACGAATGTTGTCGAGAACGTCGTTAATATCTTTGGCGGAAACCTTAGTTTCGACTGGTTTAACTTTGAGCTTTTTAAAATCGCCGAGTTTGATATCGGGCAAAATATCAGCGACGGCTTTAAATTCGGCTGTTTGCTCTGGCACAAATTTAGTGACTTCAATTTCCGGCATCATGAGAGGGATGTGCTCGGTTTGTTCAAAGGCTAACGGCAGAGCGGTACGCACAGCAATATCTAGGGCAGTAGTATGGAGGTGATTAGGCTCGATGTGTTTAGCGGCAATCTCGGTGGGGACTTTACCTTGACGAAAGCCAGAGACCTTAACCTCTTTGGCGAGGCGACTTAAGGCTTTTTTGGTGGCAGCTTCAAGATCTTTGGCATCGAGAGTAACGGTAAGTGCAATTTTAGTTTTGGATAAATGCTTAGTAGTAGTTTTCATAAGATGATTATAACAGAAACTGAGAAAACTCCAATCATGAGCAGAAAGCTAGGGTAAAATAATGTGATTTGGCGAATCGGAACGTAATTGGCGAACAATTTTTTTCAAATCTGAACCTAGTTTTGCGTCTGGATTTAGAATATTGGCGGGGTCAAAAATTTGTTTGATAGTCTGATAGAGCTCTTTTTCGCGTGGATTAAATTGCCTATTAGAAAAAGCTGCTTTTAGACGACCATCGGCACCACCAGCTAAAGCTCCTCTGTGATCAGAGACGGTTTTGGCGTATTTCTGGAGAAAATTAAGCATGTTGCGGCGATCGAGCGGATTTGAGATATTAAAAGCCGGACGAACGGAATATAAATTAGTGGCAAGTGAGCCGTAAATCGGAAGACTTTGGCCAATACTGGTTTCGAGCTTAAATAGGTCGGCGGAAAAATCTGAAAAACGGTCAGGCTCTATCAATACGTTATCGACTAGTGGGTAACGACGTTTAATCGGATCGGAATTAAGATAATTTAGCAAAACCGAATCGAGTAAATTCGTCGATTCATTTGGCTCGGAAATTAAACTTTGACGGGCAGGGATTTTAGCTAATTTGCGCATTTGATGTTTAAAAATAAATGGATGGCTATTGAATTTTGCGCTAATGGTGTAGCCACGTGAATTTATCTCCTGCTCAAAAGGAAATGTTTTGCCGTTAGTGGTGGAATTTTTTAAAATACGATTATCAATTAAGTCAACTGAGATCGGGTTAAGTTTGAAAAGAGTTTTAGAGGCGGCGAGGGCTGGGCGAATCGATTCAAATTCAAAAAAAGCGGTGCGATCAGGGCGTGGAAGCGGAACACAGCGTATGATAACCTCTGTAATCACAGCAAGAGTGCCACAAGAAGCGAAAAATAGCGGCAGCAAATCAAAGCCACGATGTGAATCTTGTACTCTTGTCACCATATGATAACCAGAAAAGCTAGGGGTAGAATCGGTGAGTTCTTGGATTAGGTCAGAATTTTCTTGAAGTAGATCATAGATTGATTGATAGATTTTACTTTCTGTCGAGCCGAGAGAATCGAGGCGTTTGAGACCGCGACGGTTGAGGCTAACGGATTGAAAAATTTCTCCGTTCGGCAAAACAGCTTCAATCCGGTCAACGAATTTATAGATACTGCCGTATTTGCTAGCGAATGGATCGGCATTGAAGCCGGCAATGAGGCCGCCGATTGTGGCATTAGGTTGAGCCTTGATTGGGATAGTTAGTCCATGGGATTTAAGAAAATTATTGAGTGATTCTAATGTGACGCCAGATTGGACGCGCACAAGTCGACTGTGCTCGTCAATTTCTTGGATTTGACTAAGATTTTCAGTTGAGATAATTAAACCATTAGAGATAGCAGCGCCAGTTTTATCGAGTCCGCTGCCGCGAATTGCAACTGGTAACTTGAGCTTCTTCTTGGCAAAACTACTAACAAAACGCAGTAAAAATTGAATGTCTGCAGTATTTTCTGGCACAGCCACAAAACGTGGCATGGCGTGCAAAATCGAATGATCGGCGGAGTAAGCCGAAAGAATTGCTGGCTGGTCATAAACATTGCCAACAATATGTCGATTGAGATATTGCGTAATTTTATTCAAATACACCCACCTTTTAGCTTATGTTTATAATAGCAAAAAGTTCGAGAATTGTTAAGGGTAATATTTGGTTTTTATTGCAGTTTTACACAATCTGACCGACGAGGTTAGACAAATCATCAACTAGGGCAGGAGTGGGGTTGATTTTGAAGGGGAGTTTAATGGTGCGCTTTTCGCCGTTTTCCTTAAAAACGAGAATTATATCTTTTTCGCCAAGACTGTGATTGCAACTGCGTTTAATATTGGTGAGAATCTCGAGGTTGGAAGGATCTTTAATCAGAACAAATAAACGATTTTTGGTAGTTGAGGCTGCTTTAGCGGGAGGTTTTGCTGGCGCCTTTGAACTGCTACTAGTAGGGGCCTTAACAGGGGTAATTGCGGAACTTGGCTCAGCGCTCACTTGTTTTCGATGGACGCTGGAAGCACGCGAAAAACGGCGACTACTAGCAGGAGATAAAGGAGGCATAAGTTTGCCAGTGGATTGATATGATTCCAATATTTGATCGTCTATAATTTCTAATTCGTCGACAATAATTTTGATTTCAGAGGTGGGGTTGCCGTCTTTATCTTTAGCATTGATGCGACCTTTAACTTTAACAATATTGTCTTGGACGAGTTTGGGTGCAAGCGAGGTGTAAAGTTTGGGAAAAATAATGACTTCCTGCTCACTGTGACGATTCTCTATTTTGACAAAAGCCATTTTGGTGTTGGATTTGGTCATAATGACACGCACATCACTAATAATGCCGCCGATAGTGATATTTTTGTTATCGTTTTTGGCGGTAATCAGAGAAAAAGAGTGGGTTTTTTCGTTGAAATAATTTTGGTACTTATCCAAAGGATGGGCAGAGAGGTAAAGCCCCATCAGATCACGCTCCCAGAGCAATTGTTCTTTTTCTGGGTGTTGCTTAGGGGCGGGCTGAATTTCGGGTTCGGCAATCTGGCCAACGGTACCAAGCGCGCCAAATAAGTCAGTTTGACTGGCAGCTTTGTCTTTTTGCACCTTAGCGCCATAGGCTTGGATATTTTCGAGATTAAAGAGCAGATCGGAGCGATTAGCGAAACTATCAAAAGCGCCAGTTTTGATAGCTGATTCCCAAGATTTTTTGTTAAATTTATTGGAGCTAACGCGACTAGCAAAATCGCAGACGGATTTGAAGGGGCCGTGCGCGTCGCGTTCGGGAATAACGACTTCCTCGATTAAAGCCTTGCCCATATTTTTTACGGCAGACAGACCAAAACGAATGGTGTTTTCGCCGCCCACAATTGCAAAATCTGAATAGGATTGGTTGATGTCGGGGCCTAATACTTTGAGACCCATACGCTGACATTCCGCCATCTCGATAGCGAGACGGTCGGTCCAGCGCATGTCGGAAGTCATCAGGGCAGCCATGAAAGCATCGGGGTAATGCGCTTTGAGATAGGCGGTCCAATAAGCAATCAGGGCGTAGCAAGCGGCGTGGGACTTATTGAAACAGTAGTTGGCAAAATCAAGTAGCTGATCCCAGAAAGTTTCAGCCTGCTGCTTACTGGCTCCACCAACCCTAATTGCCCCCTCGATAAATTCTGGTTTAACTTTTTCCATCAGGTCAATTTTTTTCTTACCAACGGCTTTACGCAAGGTATCGGCCTGACCACCAGTAAAACCGCACCACTCTTTTGAGATCTGCATGAACTGTTCTTGGTAAATGAGGATGCCATAGGTGTTTTTAAGGGCGTTTTCCAATCCGGGATGGAGATAAGTAATTGGCTCTTCACCGTGTTTGCGGCGAATAAAGGAATCGATAAACTGCATTGGTCCTGGACGATAAAGAGCAACCATAGCGATGATATCCTCAAAACTGGAAGCTTTGAGTTGCTTCAGATAACGCTTCATGCCGGCCGACTCTAGCTGAAAGACGCCGGTTGTTTCGGCATTTTGGAAAAGTTGATAGGTTTTTGGATCATCTAGAGGAACAGAATAGAGGTCGATGTCGTTTTTATAGACTTTGCGAATCATGCGTAGGGCGTTATTGATGACGGAAAGGTTGGAGAGACCGAGAAAATCCATTTTGAGCAGACCGAGATCTTCAACTTGAGTCATAGGAAACTGTGTGGCAATGGGGCCTTTGGCGGAAACTTCAAGGGGGAGAAATTTAACCAGATCGTCAGGCGCGATCACCACGCCACAGGCATGAACGCCGTGGTTTCTGACAGTTCCTTCAAGTTGAATAGCAAGGTCAATCACGGATTTGGCGGTGGGGTTATTTTCGTACTCGGACTTGAGATCGGGCGTGTCTTTGATGGCTTGAGCTAGCTTAATGTGACGCCCCATGACTGGATCTGGCACTAGTTTTGCGATGCGATCGGCTTCAGTGTAGGGAACTTCGAGGACGCGAGCCACGTCGCGGACGGCGTTTTTAGCCATCATTTTACCAAAAGTCACGATATTTGAGACGCGAGCAGCGCCATATTTTTCGGTACAGTATTCGATCACTTCATCACGGCGAGTGTCCTGAATGTCGGTATCAATATCCGGCATGGAAATACGGTCTGGATTTAAGAAACGCTCAAACAGTAGACCATATTTGAGGGGGTCTAGCTCGGTAATACGTAGGGCGTAGGCTAAGATCGAACCAGCGGCCGAACCACGTCCTGGACCATAAACAATACGCTGTTGTTTACCCCAGTTAATAAAATCTTGCACGATGAGAAAGTAGCCGTTGTAGCCCATCTTATCAACTACGCCTAGCTCGTAATCAATGCGATCTAGAATGTCCTGGTTAAGATATTTGCGGCATTTGGCAACAGACATTTTGTCTGCCTCTTCTGGAGTTTTACCACCATATCTAAATACCAGACCACGAAATACTAATTTATCAAGATAGGATTTTTCAGTTTCTCCCTCTGGCACGGTAAATTTAGGGATTAAAATGCGGCCTAAATCCAAATCGACATTACAAAGATCGGCGATTTTCTTGGTGTTTTTGATGGCATCGGGAAATTCCTTACCCCAACGCATGATAATTTCGTCTGGCGGGATGACGTTGAGCTGAAAATCTTTAAAAGACATGCGGTGTGGGTCGGATAGATTAGAGCCGGTACCAATACAAAGCAAGGCTTCGTGGGCGGCCTGATCTTCAGGTTTTAAGTAGTGCCCATCGCAGGTCACAACTAGAGGCAAGCCAGTATCTTGAGCGATTTTCTGCAAGCCTTGGTTGATTTTATTTTGAACTTCCCAATGAGTTGGTGAGTCTGGGTGGCCGTGGTCTTGCATCTCAAGGTAAAAACGATCCTTGAAGACTTCAGAATACCAATCGACTAATTTGCGGGCACGTTTAAGGTCATTATTTTTGAGAGCAACCGATATCTCAGAGGAGCTGCAGCCGGACAAACAGATAATTCCCTCGCTATATTTTTGCATAATGTCGTGGTCGATGCGAGGTTTATAATAGCGCCCATCGATTTCGGCAGCAGAAATTAGGCGACAAAGATTTTCAAAGCCTTGATTATTCATGGCAAGCAAGGTGATATGGAAGCGCTCTTTGTCGTAGGCGGGATCACGATCGGTCATTTTGCGTGCCGCCACATAGGCTTCGCAGCCTAAAACTGGCTTTATGCCTGCTGATGAAGCGGTTTTATAGAATTCAACTAGACCGCTCATGGTGCCATGATCGGTGACCGCTACCGCCTCCATACCGTTTGCTTTAACGAAGTCAACTAACTCGTCGACTTTTGTAAGTCCATCGAGTAAGGAGTAGTGTGTGTGATTATGCAAGTGCACAAAATCACTAGGCTGTAGTTTAGTTTTTTCCTCCCGCATGTACTTTATTATAGCATGGAGCGGTCAAGCTTTAGCGAGATTTGTTAGTCTTTTTGCTAGGAGTTTTAGTAGTTTTGGTTGACTTTTTAGCGGGTTTCTTAACTGGTTTTTTAGCGGTAGGCTTACTAGTTTGCTTTAGTAATTTCTAGCTGGTTTTTTAGCTGTCTGTTTAGCTTCTGGTTGACTAGCCTGTTTAAGAAGTTTTTGTCCTTCAGTTTTGGCTTTTTTGAGAGCTTTTTTACCTTTGCGTTCTAAATCTTTTTGGGTAGCTTTACCAGATTTTGGTGCTGTAAGAATGCCAGCAGTAACGCCAGCCACCGCACCAAAAATTGTACCGAGTAAAAACCCTGACTTTTTA
>ERZ773065.619-NODE-619-length-19259-cov-3.130442_pt1 | contig 19259 bp, 17 predicted proteins | sample MGYA00580623_ERZ773065 | MGnify/ENA primary metagenome ERZ773065 (study PRJEB29015, sample SAMEA2738017) | human oral metagenome | biome: human oral; feature: human-associated habitat; material: dental | place: China | collected 2047 ... | reverse complement strand
CTTTCTTTATCTTATATCAGAAAAACCAGATTTTCTCTGGTTTTTCTTTTATAAATTTTATTCTCCTACTACTTCTGCATCTTCTACATTTTCTGTTTTTGTTTCTTCATTTTCAGTATGATTATTTACATTTTCTTGGCTTTGCTGTTGAGCTTGAGCTGCTGCATTTTGATAAAGACGAGTTGCAAATTCTGAACTTGCCTCAGATAATTTTTTAATACTTTCTTCAATTTCTTCCTTGCTGTCTTTTTCTTTTGCTTTTTTCAAGTTTTCCAACGCTTCTTCAATTTTTTCTTTTTCTCCGTCAAGGAATTTGTCAGCATTGTCCTTGATAGTCTTTTCTGTTACTATGATAAGGCTGTCAGCCTGATTTCTTGCAGAAACAAGTTCTTCAAATTTTTTGTCTTCCGCTTCATTTGCTTCAGCATCTTTTTTCATTTTTTCAATTTCTTCTTTAGACAGGTTAGAACTTCCTGATATTGTTACGGTATTTTCTTTTCCTGTTCCTAGATCTTTTGCGGAAACGTGTACAATTCCATTGGCATCAATATCAAATTTAACTTCTATTTGAGGTACTCCTCTTGGAGCCATTGGTATTCCTTCAAGATTAAAGTCTCCAAGTTTATGGTTGTCTGCGGCACGGCTTCTTTCCCCTTGCAGAACGTTAATTGTTACAGCTGTCTGATTGTCAGCCGCTGTAGAATATACTTGTGATTTTGTAACTGGAATAGTTGTGTTTCTTTCAATCATTTTAGTAAATACTCCGCCTGCTGTTTCAATTCCTAATGATAATGGTGTTACGTCTAATAATAATACATCTTTAACGTCTCCCATTAATACTCCACCTTGAATAGAAGCTCCTGCCGCAACTACTTCGTCAGGATTGATTGACTTGTTAGGCTCTTTATTGAAGTAAGATTTTACCCATTCCTGAACTGCTGGAATTCTTGTTGAACCACCTACAAGCAGAACTTCATTAATGTCTTCAGGTTTTAAATTAGCATCTTCTAGTGCTTGTTTTACAGGTCCTTTGGTTGCTTCAACTAAGTCTTTTGTCAATTCATCAAATGCCGCACGAGTCAATTTTTTCTCCAAATGTTTAGGCCCAGTTGCATCCATTGTAATGAATGGTAAAGAAATTGGTGTTTCTAATGTAGTGGATAATTTTTTCTTGGCATCTTCCGCCGCATCCTTCAATCTTTGAACTGCCATTTTATCATTTCTTAAATCAATTCCAGTTCCCTTTTTGAATTCTTCTGCAAGCCAGTCAATGATTTTTTTATCAAAGTCGTCACCGCCTAAATGGTTATTTCCTGAAGTTGAAATAACTTCTACAACTCCTTCTCCAATTTCAAGCACAGATACGTCAAATGTACCTCCACCCAAGTCGAATACTAATACTTTCTCATCAGTCTTTTTGTCAAGTCCATAGCATAATGCGGCCGCTGTTGGTTCATTTATAATTCTTTCAACTTTCAATCCTGCAATTTCACCGGCATCTTTTGTCGCTTGTCTTTGAGCGTCTGTAAAATAAGCAGGTACAGTGATTACAGCTTCTGTTACTGTTTCTCCTAAATATGCTTCAGCATCTTTTTTTAATTTTTTTAATATCATTGCTGAAATTTCTTGTGGTGTGTATTCTTTTCCAAAAATTTTCTCCTTATGATTAGTTCCCATATATGTTTTAATTGAACTTACTGTTGAGTCAGGATTTGTAATAGCCTGTCTTTTAGCAATTTCTCCAACAATAATTTCTCCATTTTCCTTAATGTTTACTACTGAAGGAGTAGTTCTTCCACCGTCACTGTTTGGAATTATTGTGAAATTTCCACCTTCCATTACTGCTACACAGCTGTTTGTTGTTCCTAAATCTATTCCTATTATTTTACTCATATCTATCATTCTCCTTTATTATTGTTTTTTATTTACAGTAACCATCGCAGGTCTTATAATCTTGCCCTTCATTTTATATCCTTTTTGAAAAACTTGAACAATTATATTATCTTCCAGTTCATCCTTATTTTCGGTAGTCATCGCCTTATGCTCATAAGGATCATATTCTTTCCCTTCTGCTTTAATTTCAATTACTCCCTCTTCAAGCATTAAATTTTTTAGGCTGTTTAAAATCATACTCACTCCTTCGATTAATGAGTCAAAGTTTTGATTTTCTTTTGAAGCTTCAAGCGCCCTTTCAAGATTATCTATGTTGTCAAGCAGCTTTACAATAATACCTTCAGAAGCGTACTTTTTCATTTCAGCAACTTCGCTTTCCTTTCTTTTGGTAAAATTTTGAAATTCAGCCAGTTTTCTTGTATAAGAATTTTTCCATTCTTCAAGTTTAGCTTCAAGTTTCTGTATTTTGTTTTCTGAGTTTTCTTCAAAATTTTCTAAATTCTCTTTTTCAATTTCTTCATTCATCTCCATCTTTACCTTCCTTTATAAAATTTTCAAAGTAGTTAAGGCTTCGTTTTAAAATCAAGCGATTTTTGGAATAGTCCATCGCCTTAGGTCCCATAAATCCTGCAATAAAATTTTCGTGTTTTTGTATTACAATTGCAAAGTCAACTAAAATTTTATTCCATTTTTCAGGAAAAACAATTCCTTCGACATCTTCCAGTACACAAAGTTTGAACAGTTTTGCCAGTTCTTTTTCGTTTTCAAAAAAATCAATTACCTGAAAAACTCTTCCTTTTCCGGAAACTTTTACAAGCTTTACATAATCATTACCGATAGCCATGTGTTCCGCTGTTCTTATAAAGAATATGCAGTCACTGATTTTGGAAATTTTGTTTATGTAGTTCCCAATAACATCTTTTTTTGTAATTGAACTTGCTTCTTTCAAACTTTTTCTTTCGTTATATGTAAGGCTGTAATCATCTGGAAACAGAAGAAAATATTTTGAAAATCCAGATTGTGTTGGAATTCTTCCGGACATTGGATTTTCTTTTCTTAAAAATCCCTGTTCTTCCAATGAAGCCATTACACTTCTTATTGTCGCTGAAGACAAGTTTATTTGTGAACTTTTTGCAATTTTTCCTGAAGGGACTGTTGTTCCAGTTTCCAAGAAATTTTTAACAATTATTTTAAGAATTAAATTTTCTCTTGAAAGTTTTTCATCCATTTTACCACCTTTCTGTTAGCAACTAAAATTAGTTGTTGCTAATCTTATGAATGTATAATATCATAATTTAAAATTAAAGTCAACATTTTTTTGCAAAAAAAATAAAGGCGGTGAAGTGCCTTTAAATTTGTTTTAAAAAGAGCATAAGTATAAACTGGAGTGCTGCAATAAATCCGCCTAGTATTCCGCCTATAATTTCGATTGACTTCAATTCGTTTTTGGAAACTGAAAGTATAATTTTTTCAGTCTCTTCCAGTGAAAATGTATTCATTTTTTCAAGCATTATTTCCTTGAAATCAATATTTTCTTTTGCCACTTTTGCAAGTTCATTTATTATCTGATCCTTGTTTTCCAGTATAGCCTTCTTAAAATAGTTTTTTATCATATTCATAAAATTTTTATTAATTACCATTTTAAGCAATGGAGCCTTTTCAAGGATGCCGTTTTCTAACTTCTGATCTACAACTTTGTCTACAAGTCGGTCAATTATTTCTTCTTCATTCATGTTTGAATTTTTCAGCTTATCCGCAACAAAGTCTGCTGAAATCAATTCCTTTTCTATCACTTCGGCAATATTAAGTGATATTTTTTCCCTGTTTTTAGGAATAAGGCCCTGAATTTTATAAAAAGGTAATCTTATTTCCTTATATGGCCTAAAAAGCAGCTTGATTGCTAAATAATTTGTAAACCATCCTATAATAATTCCAACTGTCACCATTATAAAAAAATTTAATATCAAGTTCATTTTTACTTCCTTTCATTTTTTTCAAATTATAGCAGTTATTTTTGAATTTTTCAATATATTTTTCAGCCAATCGACTTTTTTATAATTCTATGCTAAAATTAATTATAACCTTGAAAGGAGAAATATATGGAAAAATTTTTATGGCTTTTATTTTACGGAGCCACAATCCCTATACTTGGTGCAGTTTTCTTTCATGAAAAGAAAGTATCTGGACTTGTTGAAAAGGGAGCTGGCTTTATTTCAGAAAAGCTAAGTTTCAGAAAAAGCATTGACTCTATTTATGCTAATTTTATTACAAAGGGGCTTCTGCTTGGGTTGACAATGATTTTCTTTGCAATGACAGATAGAACTCCAAGTTCAATGTTCAAAAATCGTGAGTTTTTCACCTATCTTTTCTACATTGTCAACTTTATTTCAGTTGTGACAAGTTTCAAGCTTCCATTTTTGTGGATTTTGAACCTTTTTGTCATGATATGGGGAAGAAATGTATTTGGAATTTCAGACTCAACTTTCTATATATGGAATGCAGTTTCAAATGCCTTAATCCCTTTTATAATATTTTATTCAAATATAAAAAAAGGGAAAGAAATTTTTATTAAGGAAATTTCATCTATAGGAAAAGGTATAGTTCTTCTTGGAAGCTTTTACCTTATCACTTTCTTTATGTTTGGAAACTATGTAATCCCTACAGGATCTATGAGGCCCGTGATTATTGAAGGTGACAGGATAGTGGCAAATATGATGAAATATAAATTTTTTAAGCCAAAAGCCGGAGAAGTTGTAACTTTTGAAAATCCTGAACTGAAAAATGTGTTCTATACAAAGAGGATTGTAGGAACCCCTGGAGACATTCTAAAAATTTCTGAAGGAAGCAAGGAAGAAAATCTTTTTAACAGCGAAAATTCAAATTTTCTTTACAACAAGCTTCAGAACAATGATGAATATTATCAAAAGAAATCAGAAATTGAACTTAAGAAAATACAGGAAGTTGGGGGAGGGCTTCTGATAAATGGTAAAAGACAAATTTACAAGTATCTTCCTGAAGGGCTTTTAAAAAATCATCTTACATATATTCCTAAAAAAGGAGATATTGTCTATATAGAGAGAATTGTTAAAATAAGAAGGGAAAAATTCAAAAGTTCTCAAGGAAAGGAAAAATATGTGACGAAATGGAAAAATGATGGATATTCTTATCCTGACACTTTCGAATATATCACTCCAGAGGACTTCAGAAAAAACGAATGGAACCAGAGCAAAAATTTCAAAGACATTATAGGAAACGAACTTAATAATTCGGAATATTATTACACTTTTCTTTTAAAAGTTAAAGGAAGAGATGAGATGGTTCTTCCAATAATGGAACTGAAATACAACGACGAAATATTCAATGAACTTTTAAAAGGAAAAGAAACTGTACTTTCAGACGACTATTATTTAATGCTGGGAGACAATACGGCTAATTCTTATGATGGACGTTACTGGGGCCTTGTGTCAAGGAAAGGAATAAAAGGAAAACTTTTCCTTAGAATTTTTCCGCTGAACAGAATTGGGATTTTAAAATAAAAAACGAAAGGAAAATAAAAAAATGAAAAAAATAAAAGCTTCCAGCTTATATGATGCTGATGACCTAAGAAATTTAATTTCAAATGAAATAAAGGAAGGAAATGAAAAATTCAAAATAATTTCAATGGCTCATGAAGAGAAAAATGAAAGTTATACTGCAAAAATTGACTATGAGAAAAATCCAATTGAAATATCATTAACTTCTGATAACATCAATGATATTTTTACAGAAGACGCTTTAAGAATAATTAATTGTATAAATAAAGAACAAAATTTTAAAGTTGAAATAGAAACTCCTAATATTGCTTGTATTCAGGACAGCAAAGGAACCGAAATAAATTTGATGAATGAAGATGAAAATCTTTTTGAAGCTATGAAAGATGCCCTATTTTTTAAAAGCTGCACTCCTGTAAAAATTTCTGAAAAGTTAAGTCCTGAAACTTGCCTTGAATTTGATGGAGAAAATTATAACTATAGAAAAGAAGGCAGCGATATAATTAAAAATTCAGAACTTCTTGAAAAATTATCAGATAAAGAGATAATAAGTTTTCATGAACTTTCATTTTATACTAAAGATGATAAATTAGCTGCCATTGTTAAGAAAAGTTTGGATAAGAATGATTTTAATTTTAATGAAAAAGGAAATATTGAGTTGCTGAATGTAAATTCGCTTTCTGATGATTTTAAAAAAGCTTTAATTTATTGTCAGCACAATGATGCTAAATTAAAAACTTCTAATATCGAGGATTTTTTAAAAACTGTTAAAGGTTCAACAAAATTTGAAAACACTCCATATTATGGAGATTATACTATAGAGTTTGAAGATAACACTGTAAGAACTCGTGGATTTTTTCCAAAAATTGAAAAATATGATTTTGAACCTGAAAAAGATTTTAAAATCCTTATGGCGTTAGCAAATGAAAAGGTTCAACTATATAACAAGAAAGATGAATGCTTTAAAATTACTCCTGACGGAATACTGATTGAAACAGGAAATCCTGCCATAAATTTTTCAGAAGAACTGAAAAAATGGGAAACTATTTCAAAGTATGAAGGAGAAATAAGATTTAAAAATTATTCCAATGATATTAAAGTTTCTTATGATGCTTCAAAAGGAAAAATAAAATATGAAGTTCCCGCAGAAATTAATAACAAGAATTTTCACAAAGAAATCCTTAAAAATTTGAATAAAGACTACGAAATCGAAATTAACGAAGAAAAAGTTTCAAGTTCTTTTAATAATAATTTTGAAAGCAAAAAAGAAAAAACAAGATAAAATCAACTCTTGAATTTTTACAACAAAAATGTTAAAATATAAGAAATTTATCTGAAAGGAATGAAAAAAATGAATTTTAAATCTATTAGCCCTTATCAGAGGCTCGAAGCAGAGGATCATGTTTCCCTAGCCTTATTTCACAATTTTAAACATGGCTTTAAAAAAATAAAGGATATGCCTTTTACAGAACATCTTATTCAGGAATATAACAACTGTTTGAAAAATCAGGGAGAGTTTATAAATTTTCAGCAATACTGTTCTCAGATTAAGGCAGAAGAACGTTCTCAAAAATTCATAAGTAATTTTAAAGAAAAACCTTGGGAACATGAAAAGCCAGTTATATGGAATGACAGACAGAAAAGCCCTTATTATATTCAGAATTTGGAAGATGCTCATAAATATGAAGTGTACATTGAAACACTTTTTAAAAAACATGGAATTGACATAGGACTGTTTTATGGAAAAGACGACCAGTACAGTGGAGAAAGTAAGCTGGGTGTTGAAATAAAATATGATAAGAAACTTTGTGAAACAGGAAATGTCTACATTGAATACCAGGAAAGAATGACAGCAGATCAGGAATGGGTAAAGAGCGGAATTCACAAGGAAGATAACACAAAGCTTTTTCTTATAGGAGATTATAACAAGTTTTTTATTTTTCCTAAAAGTGAGCTTAAAAAGCTACAAGAAAATTTGAGTTCTTTTGCTTCCTACGGTGTTATTCCAAAAGGAAACAATTATAAGACATCGAAAGGATTTATAATTCCTGGCAGTTTTGCGAAAGAGATTTCTCTTGATATTAAAAAAGCTGTGGAATTTTTATGTTATCATCATAATATAATTCCTGATTTTTCTAAAAAAACCACTGATAAAAAAATCAATAATAATCATACTAATGATAATTTCAGAAGGCTCTAGGGCCTTCTTTTATTTTATTTTTTTATGCTATTGACATTTATAGTAAAAAATACTATAATTAATTATAAAAATATAGGAAGGGGAAAAACATGGACAAAAGACTTTTGAAGAAAGACGAACAGGAATTTTTAAAAAACTATAAACCACAGGAATATGACAGGCCCTCAGTGACGACCGATATACTCGTATTCACAACCGAGAAAAAAAGGCTTCAGATACTGCTTATTAAAAGAGGAGTTTATCCGTACAAGGACTGCTGGGCAATACCTGGAGGATTTATTCAGATGGACGAAGATGCTGAAACTGGAGCTAAAAGGGAACTGTTTGAAGAAACAGGTATTTCAGATGTTCATATTGAACAGCTTTATACATTTTCAAATCCTGAAAGAGATCCGAGAATGAGAATTATTTCTATTTCATATATTGCAACTGTGCCTAAAGTAAAAATAGCACATCACAAAAGTGGTGATGATGCAAAACAAAGTGGAATTTTTGACATATTTTTTCATGATGGAAAAATAAACTTTGTTGACGAAACGGACGAGCTGATAGTTACAGAAGATGAAATCGCTTTCGATCACATAGAGATAATAAAAATGGCAATTGAAAGAATGAAAGGGAAAATTGACTATACGGATTTAGCATTTGAATTTCTTAACAATCCCCAAAAGTTTACATTAAATGAACTTCGTGACATATATTCCGCTGTAACGGAAAAAAAATACGATGTTGGGAATTTCAGAAAAAAAATCATTGAAAAATATACTAAAAAAGCTCAAAAAATTAAAAGCCTTGAAATCTTTAAGCACGAAAACGCAAAAGGAAGGCCCTCGGAATATTGGGCAAAAATTTAAAACGTCATTTGACGTTTTTTTTGATAACTGTTATAATTTTAAAAAAAGGAGAAAAAAATGAATAAATTTAAAGACAATGAAATTGTTTTTGATATGTTTTACGATTTCGCTTCTTTTGAGAAATATATTGAAAACAGTTCTGAAAATTCGGAACCAGTTTCTTTTAAAAGTTATGATGAATATGGACACGAACAGCAGGGAAAAGTTGAAATTCTAAACAGAAAAGAAATAAAAGTAAATTTTGAAGGCAGTAACGAAGGACTCCTCGACAGAATTTCCTTGAAATTAAGAAAAAAAGATTGTGATTACCATCTAAAAGATGATAATATTAATATTAATATTAATCGTCTTTTTAGCGAGAAGTCTTTTGAAAAAACAACAGAAAGGGACGAAGATTTTAAAAACTTTATACGCGAAGCCCTGAACATGGATTTTCCAAATGAAAATTTCAAATATATAAATACCGATAAAAAAGGTAATGTTTCAAAAGCTGTAGTAAGAAACAATGAAATTGAGGAATTATCCTTCAAAAATTTCAATTATGTAAAAGGAATGGATAACGCTCTTCTTGAAAAACAGATTAAAGCCTTGAAATATAATGAAATTTCATTTTTAAATAATGCTTTCAAGCATAAGTTCTGCTATAACCTTGAAAACTCTTCAAATAAATTTCTAAAGGAAACTGTTGATAAAATTGAAAAGCAGTTATCCTCACAGATTTTTTCAGCAGATGGCAAGACAATAGCAATTAAAAATTTTCCGGAAGAATACACTCCAAAGGAAATAGTTCAAAGCCTCGACGGATATTACAAGGTTAATTCCTTGCTGTTTCTTGACTGTCCCCCTGTTCTTGAATTGTCGGAAGGACAAAGGGATCTAATAAAAATTTTCAGTGAGAATGTTTCTGATTTTCCACCATTTTTAGATTTTTCACTTGGAAATCCTGAGGAAATTACTTTCAATTTAAGGGAAAATGAAATAATAGTAAAGAAAAAGAAAGATTTTGATGAAAATATAGATAAGCTGTTTCCTGAAATTAAAATTTACAAAGCTATCTGTCATGCAGACAATAATTCAACTGTAAGCATACGTAATAAAAACAATCTTGATGTAATTACGGATGTCGGTTCAACAGGAGAAATAAAATATTTATGTAAGGACGAGCTTAAAGAAGAGCTTCTTGTAAAATCAAAAGAAGTTTCCAAATATGAAAACAGACCAGTCAAAATTTTATCAAAGGGGTATAATATTATAGAAATTAAAGGGGACAATATAAACCTTAAATTCAATCAGGAAGTTATGGAAAGTCTTAAAAATTCTGAAAAAATAAAAAAAGTAAATGAGTTTGCAAAAAAATATAATTTAGAAAAACTTTTTAAAAATGTTAAGTGCGAAGGAATTGATTTTAAACTTAAACAAAAAAATAATTCAAAAGAAAAGACAAATGTTAGGTAAAAAAATATATCTATAAAAGGAGAAAAAATGGAAAAATATAATAATAAAAAAATGGATTTTGATATATTTTATCAATTTGATTTTTTTGAAAAATATATAGATGAAATTATTGATAATAAAGTTGATGTCGTTCTTTTCAAGTGTAATAATGAATTTGGAGATGAACAAAATGGAAAAATCACTATTTCTGGCGATAAAAAAATTGAAATTGCTTTTGAAGGTGAAAATAAAGAACTTTTGGAAAAAATTTTTTCAAAATTTGAAAACAAAAATTATGATTACTGTATAAAAGATGCAAGTACAAGTTTTAATTATAATTCCAGAGAGCAAAATTACGAAAAAAATACTTATAGAAATGATGATTTTATAACCTTTATAGATGAAACCTTTGGAATGAAAATTCCAAATAAGGAGTATAAATACATTAATGTGGACAAAAATAACAACATTTCAAAAGGAATTATTAAAATGAACCGAGAATATGATGGTGAAATCTATGACTGGAATACTGAAATCAAAGAAATTTCTTTTAAAGATTTTGACTATAAAAAAGGAATGAATAATAATGAATTAGAAAAACAACTCAGTTCATTGAAATACAACGAAATTTCTTTTCTTAAACATATTTTAGATTGCGGTTCTCTTAATGGTTCAAATGAATTTCTTAAAAAGAAAACATCTGAAATAGAAAAACAGTTATCTTCACAAATTTTTGAAACAGAATTAAAAGATGAAGAAGAAATTCTTAAAATAAAAAATATACCTGAAAAATATACAGAAAAAGAAATACTTCAAAGTATTAAAGGATATTTGTATCATAATGATCCTGAAATTATTGAATTTTCTGAAAATCAAAAAGGGCTTATAAAATTTTTATTGGAAAATGCTTTAGAACTTGATATTCCTTGCATCCATAAATTTTCAATTGAAAATTTTAAAAATGTTAATTTTGAATTTGAACAAAATAAAATTGAAGTTCATTTAAAGGAAAATATTGATGAAAATACAGATGAATTATTTTATAAATTATTTCGTGAATTAGATATGTACAGGGAAATTTGTCAAGGAAACGAAAACACACCAATAAAGATTTATGATAAAAATGATAAGTTGCTAATTTTTGATGATGTTGATCGAAAAAGAACCGTATATTTTCCAAGAAAAGAATTTGGAAAAGATTTATTGACTAATCTTCAAAACGTTTCAAAATATGAAAATAAAATCATTGGAATTATGGATAAGGAACGTAATTTTATGGAAATTAATAATGATAATTTGTTATTAGTTTTAAATCCAGAAACAAGAAATTTTAAACATTTTGAAAAAGTCCAAATAATTGATAATCTTATTGAAAAATATGATTTAAAAAATATTTTTAAAAATATTGAAAAACATGATATTGATATAAAAAATATTTCAAATAATTTAACAAAAGAAAATTCTGAAATTAGAAACAGATGAAAATACAAAAACGTCGTTTGACGTTTTTTTTTAGGTTTGATATAATTTAAGAAAAAAGTAGAGGAGAAGAAAATGCTTAGATTAAATTCTGAAAAAAATATAAGAAAACAAATCGAGGAACTTGTTGAGAATTTCAACCTTCAAAAAGGGAAAATGGAATTCGAATATAATGAATATCCAGAAATTACTAAAGATGCAGAAAACGAAGGCTATAAAAAAGGAGAAATTTCAAATGATGGAAATGGAGTTAAAATTATAATGCCTGAAATTTCTGACTATATTTTAAATGAACTGGTTGAAACTTTTGGGCAAAAAGATTATAATTTTGTTTTGGAAAATGAAGACATTACATTTTCCTACAATTCAAACAGAAAAACGCTGGGACAAATTACAAACTATGAAAAAAATGATATTGAAGATTTACGTTTCAGGGGCCTTGTTAATTTTAATGAAAAATTTCCAGATTGTAAATACAGTTATATAAATACAGATAAAGACGGAAATACAATGAAACTGGCTCAAAAAAACAAAATAATTGAAGAAATTGATTTCAAGGGATTGAATTATAATAGAAATCTTGATAAAAACACTTTGGAAGAACAGTTGAAGACCCTTAAATTTTTTGAAATTTCAAATTTGAAAGAAGGTTTGAATGATTTAGATTATTTCAATTACATCAGGGAAGAAAACAAAACTCTTTATGAACTTGTAGAAACTAGGGAAGAACATTTGGCTGCTGAAATTTTCTTGTATGATTATAAAGGAGATGAAACAGTATATCTTATAAAAATTCCTGAAAATTATACAATGGAAGATCTTTCTAAAAGTATAACATCTTATTTTGGATCAGATGATGACCTCATACTTAACTTAACTTCAGAACAAAGTTATCTGATACCTGAACTTCAAAAAACTGCTTCAGTAACAGATGGTTTATCGAAAATAGATATTACATTAAATCAGCCCAAAGATGTTATTTTGAATTTAGGTAAAGATAGAGTTCATATATATTTACAGAAGGAATTGAATAATAACACATTTAAAGAAGGTTTAAATATTTTAAATTCCTATAAAAACTTGTTTGAAAAAAAAGAAGGAATAAATTTTGTTGTTTTTGATGCGGATAACAATGTTCTTATGTCAGATAAAGATGATTTGAAAAATGAAAACAGTTCTATTCAATTTCATTCTAAAGAAAGTGTAAACGAAGATTTACTTTCAACTGCCAAAAATTTATCAGACTATGAAAATAAAAAAGTTATGATTTATGATGTTCTTTCTGATAACTTTTTTGAAATTAAAGATAAAAATGTTGAATTTTCTTTAGGAAGTGAAGAATATCGTTCAGCTAATATTCCTGAAAAAATAAAAATGATAAATAAATTTTCAAAAGAAAATAATCTTGAAAAATTATTTGAAAATGTTAAATGTGACGGTGTTACTCCGAATAAAGAAAATAACGAAAAAACTTTTAAAAATACATTTTCAATTTCAAGATAAAAATATAAACAATAAGGAGAAAAAACATGATAATTATTGAAAAATCTAAACTTGAGGAAACTTTAACAGAACTTGCAAACAAAATGAAAAATAATGAAACAATTGATTTCGAATATATTGATCCTTTTGATGAAACTAAAAACGGGAAAATTATGAAGACTGAAGATAAAATAAAAATAGAATTGCCAGAAAATTCATATTCAAATATAGTTGTCAATGGACTTTCTAATCCTGGATTTAATTATACTGTAATTGGCGAAGGAAGCACTTTTAATTATGACTCTTCAAAAAATGTTTTAGAATGTTTAACGTTTGAAGATACAAATATGAAAAATTTAACTGCAAATGGGATGGAAGAGTTCTGGAATTTTGAAAATTTAAAGTTCAAATATTCTAATACTGACTCAAATGGATTAGTAACTGGTACAGTAGTTAATGGACAAAAAATAGAAGAAATTAATTTCAAGGATTTTCATTATCATTGTGATATGGATAATTCAGATTTGGCTTTCGAGCTTAAAAAATTAAAATTTAACGAAATCTCTATACTTAACGAAATATTATCTAGCGGAATATTAGAATTTGACAAAACATTTTATAACTTGAACAAAGAATTAGAAAAAGCTACTTCCTTTCAAAAAGATGAACTTGCTTCAGAACTTTTTAAATATGATTATGAAAATCACGATACAGTTAAAATTAAAAAAATTCCTGAAAACTATTCTGACAAGGATATTGCAAGCTCAATAGCCTCTTATATTGAAGGTGATGAGGATTTAACAATTAATCTTGAGGAAAATCAGTCTGATTTAGTAAAAAGGCTTATGAACAATACCGTAGAATTAAATGAAAAAGGGGCTATAAACTTTACTTTTGATCTTCCAAGAGAAATTGTTTTTTCTTTACAGGAAGACAACGTATATATTAGTTTTGAAAAAGATTTTGAAACAAATTTCAAAAAATCTTATGATATTATAGATATGTACAAAATGAACTTGGTTAATGAAAAAAGTAATGTTTCCACAACAATTTTTGATAAAGAGGGAGATATTTTAATTACAGATAACTGTTTAGATGATGACGGTAAAAAGAAAGAAAATTCGTTTGCTTATTTTTCTTCTAAAAAAATTAAAAAGGAAGATATTGAAAAAGCTCAAATAATTTCATCGTATGAAGGTAAAAATTTTCTTCTTTCTGATAAGACAAATGGAAATCAATTTCTAATTTCTAAAGATTTTTTAGAATTTAAGTTGCGAGATCAAAAATATAACGAACTTTCTATTCCACAGAAAATGAATTTTTTAAAAGAATATACCGAAGAAAATGGCTTTGATAAAATTTTTGAAAAAATAAGAAGTGACGGTCTGAATATAAAAGGCGGCAGCATTTCTGATAATGAAGTGAAAAACTTTGAAGGAAAAATAAGATAAGGAGAAAAAAATGATTAGATTAAATGCTCAAGGGAATATGGAAAAAGAAATTTCTAAACTTGCCGATAAAGTCTTTCAAGAAAACAAAGATAATTATTATATTCCATTTGAATGCCCACAAAATTATGAAGGATTTAAAACTGACTTATTTAGTATAGGAAGAATAAAAAAGGAAAATGAAAAAATTAGTATTGACTTAATTGGAACCCCTAAAAATTTTATAGATAAAGTTTTAAATGAAATGGGAGAAAAGAGCTATCAATATTCAATAGAAAACACAAACCATATTTATTCCTATAATCCAAAATTAAAATTATTAGAACATTCAACTGATTTATATTCAGATGTTTCTCATCTTGTAGAATATGGACTGAAACAGGAAATAAATAATTTCCATGATTTTGAATATAAATATATTAATTCTGATGAAGACGGAGTTGAAATGAAAGCTACCATAAAAAATAATATTATTGAAAATTTAGAATATGAAGGGCTTAAATATTCAAAAGGAATGGATAAAAAAGCAATCAAGGAACAACTGGAAACCTTGAAATATAATGAACTTGGAAAATTTAACAAAGCTCTTTCAGATAAGAGATTTTCTAATGAAGATAATAGTTTTTTAATTGAAGAGCTTGAAAAAAAATTAGAAAAAGTTGCTTCAGAAATGTTTTTATATGATTATGCAGGAGATGAAACAGTGTATATAGTAAGAATTCCTGAAAATTATACTGATTTTGAAGTAGCTTCATCAATTGCTGAATATATAGGGGAAAATGATACAATTCTTAATCTTACTTCAGAAAATGAAAAATTAATTCCTATTATTCAAAATTATACAAATGCACTTAATGAGTATCAAAAAGTAAACATAACATTAAATCAGCCTGAAGATGTGGTATTTAACCTTGATATTGGGAAAATAGATGTTGAATTAAAAAAAGATTTTCCTGAAAATTTATCTGAAAGCATACAGCTTTTAAATACTTATAAAAATGTTTGTAATCCTGATAATTGTATTGACATTACTCTTCATAAGGAAGGAAAACCTATTTTAGGTAATAGTTATTATGAAGAACATAGTCAAAATAAGGCGATAGTTAATGAAGCTTTTAATTTGTGGTCTCAAAAAGAAGTAGATGCTTCACTTATTAAAGAAGCTAAACAAATATCTGATTATGAAAATAAAGACTTTTTTATATTTGATGAATTTAATTCTATTGAACTTTTAATATCTAAAGGAAAAATTGAACTTCAGCCTGATAATTTCAAATTTTTAAATGTTCCTTTAAAAGAAAAAAATCAAAGAATGAAAGATTTTGCCCAAAAAGTTGGACTTGATAGAATTTTTGAAGAAGTTATATATAAAGGTGTTGAAAATAATCAGGACAATCAAAAAGAATTTAAAATGGAAAAAACTAAATAGAAATTATAAAAGACTGTTCAACAGTCTTTTTTATATGTTCCACTTGAAAAAGAATTTCTTAAATATTTAATTTCAATATTTTCAATAGGAAAATTTTTTAACTTTACTAAAGAAAATATATTGATTAGAAGGAATATTTATGTTATGATAATTACATAATAAGAGATAAAGAAGGAGAAATTATGAACGCAAAAGATTTAATAAGAAAAACAATTAAAGAAGTGGAATATGAAAGCAAGTTTGATGATATGTTTTTCAGTGAAGAATATCCAATGCCATTCTTTTCAAAAGAACTAAGAAAAGAAAATGCGGAAATAAAAAAATATACAGTTGAAACAGGAGAGAACGGTGACTGGTTTGAATTTTTAGTCAAGTCAGCACAAAAGAACAAAATGATTGAAAGATATATTTCAACGGATAATGTTTCTTTTAAACTCTGTCCAGAAGGGGATTATAATGAAATTCTTAATTTTTCATATAAAGGTACAAATTTTCCAAAACTTCCTGAAAACTTAAATCTTTCCGTTGCAGGAGAAGAAATGTATATTGAAAACGAAAAATACATACTTCGTGATAACAACAGTTTTGGACATGTTGTATTGTTTGAAAAAAATAAATCCGGGAATAAAAAATGCCTTTTTGATTTTGAATATGAACTTTCTTTTGAAGGCAAGGAACTTCTTGAAATAACAAAAATAGATGACTCTAAAGATAAAAAGGATATTGCTGAATATTTTAACATCATTTTAGAAATGTTCAATGCTGTTTACAGATATATAAAAGAAAAAAATAGCATTAATAAGCTTGAAAGCTATAAAAGAATTATCCCTAAAAAAATAAGTTCCCTTTAATCAGGGAACTTTTGTTTTGATGTTTTATTATAAAAAATAGGATCAATCAATATTTCCCACTTGAAAATCGAAAATGTAATTGCTATAATATTAAGAACTAAAAGTTAAAAGGAAGAAAAAAAACATGTTTAAAAAAATAAAAGAATTTTTTATGGAAAGAGAAATAGAAAAAAGCCTTTTTAATTCTTCGGTATTTTCAGAAAGATACACTAATGGAGAAAAAATGCCAAACGATGAAGGAATTTGGCTTGGAAATATAAAAAAGAGGGGAACTGATTTTGAAATTGTTGACAGTAATAAAAAAATTCCAATAGCTTTTATCAGTGGTTCAAAAAACCTTTATGAAAGAAGCAGATCTTATTGAAATAATATCACATAAAATATAATTAATCAAAAGGAAGTTCTGGATTTTGTTTATTACACATATCTTTTGAAAAAAACTTGACATTTTCAAAAAAATGCGATAAAATTATCTCATAAATATAGAAGTTAAACTTTCTATTAAATGCCTTGCAAATATATGCCGGTCGTTTTAATGGCTAAGACTGCGGTCTCCAAAACCGTTAATTCTAGGTTCGAGTCCTAGCCGGCATGCCATAAAAAAATATTAAAAGGTGACAAGCTATGGAAAATAGTTCTGCTGCGGATTTTTGCCCGCAGGAAAATGAGATAGAGCCTCATAAAAATAAAAGAGGCGGAAAAAGAAAAAATTCTGGAAGAAAGTTTCAAAACAAGACGGAACAGTTTTTGGGGTTGAAATATACTCCGGAAGAATTCAAGGAATTGAATGAGACATTTAAAAATTTAAAAGAAAAATTGCAGATGAATAACACACAGCTTTTAAAGCATATAATTACTCATTTCAATCCCTAAAAAAATATTTTTGAAAAAGTCTTGACATTTTCAAAAAGTTGTGTTATACTTAGTTTGTTGTTAGGGCAGGTAGCCTAACTGGTAAGGCAGCAGTCTTGAAAACTGCCGTGGCTGTAAAAGGCCTTGAGAGTTCAAGTCTCTCCCTGCCCGCCAATACTTAATATTGCAGCGTAGCCTAACTGGTAAGGCAAGAGACTGTAAATCTCCCGCTTCGGCTTATAGGTTCAAGTCCTATCGCTGCAACCACGAATATGGCCCCATCGTCTAATGGTTCGGACATCTGGTTTTCAACCAGGTAATCGGAGTTCAATTCTCCGTGGGGCTACCAAATGTCTCCTTAGCTCAGTTGGTTAGAGCACCGGCCTTTTAAGCCGGGTGTCGCTGGTTCAAATCCAGCAGGGGACACCAAAAACATTAAAATATTATGGAAAGGTAGCTCAGTGGTAGAGCGTCTGACTGAAGATCAGAGCGTCGGTAGTTCAATTCTATCCCTTTCCACCAAAATATAGGGCTGTAGTTCAAATGGTTAGAGCGTCTGACTGTCTATCAGAATGTTGCGGGTTCGAGTCCCGTCAGTCCTGCCAAACGAAAATTTGCCTCCATGGCGAAACTGGTAGACGCACTAGACTTAGGATCTAGCGAAGAAATTCATGCAGGTTCAAATCCTGCTGGGGGCACCAAAGCGAATAAACAACAAGTAATAAAAGCATTAGAGGATGGAAATGGCATCCATCGCCCAATGTTAGGAGATGCAGGAAAAGTCGCCCTGCCTAATGCAAAATGTCTCTGTGTAGGAAAGGCAGGTAATCCGCTTCACTTGGGATGAAGAGAACGAAGGTTCAAATCCTTCCACAGAGACCAATATTGGGGAGTAGCCAAGCTGGTAAGGCACCGGATTTTGGCTCCGGCATTCCGCAGGTTCGAGTCCTGCCTCCCCAGCCAATATTTTGACGCGGAGTAGTAGAAGTGGTATCTCGTCGGTCTCATAAGCCGAAGATTGCAGGTTCGAGTCCTGTCTCCGCAACCAATTATGGGGCTGTAGCTCAGCTGGGAGAGCGCCTGTCTTGCACACAGGAGGTCACGAGTTCGACTCTCGTCAGTTCCACCATTTGCTTTCTTAACTCAGTGGTTAGAGTGTCTGTTCGACATACAGGAAGTCGCTGGTTCAAATCCAGCAGAAAGCACCAAAATGAAATTTATATAATATTTTATGCGGATATAGCTCAATTGGTAGAGTGTCAGCTTGCCAAGTTGAAGGTTACGGGTTCGAGCCCCGTTGTCCGCTCCATGAGATTTTGTGCTTGTAGCTCAGACGGATAGAGCAGCAACCTCCTAAGTTGCAGGTCAGGAGTTCAACTCTCTTCAAGCACGCCAGATGGATCCGTACCTCAATTGGTTAGAGAGCGCGGCTCATAACCGCGTCGTTCTTGGTTCGATCCCAAGCGGATCCACCATTTTTCAAAATAGTTATATGTGTCTTTGGCGGAATTGGCAGACGCTTTGGACTTAAAATCCAATGTTTTTTAAAACATACTGGTTCGAGTCCAGTAAGGCACACCAAAATTATGTTTGAGTAGCTCAGTGGTAGAGCGTCTGACTGTTAATCAGAGGGTCAAAGGTTCGAGTCCTTTCTCAAACGCCAATGTGCTCATGTGGTGAAATCGGTAGACACGCTGCTTTGAGGGGGCAGTGGCTTAAAAGCCGTGCTAGTTCAAATCTAGTCATGAGTACCAATGCTCCGTTAGCACAAATGGCAGTGCAGCTGACCAGTAATCAGCAGGCTGAA
>ERZ773065.617-NODE-617-length-19279-cov-3.390814_pt1 | contig 19279 bp, 18 predicted proteins | sample MGYA00580623_ERZ773065 | MGnify/ENA primary metagenome ERZ773065 (study PRJEB29015, sample SAMEA2738017) | human oral metagenome | biome: human oral; feature: human-associated habitat; material: dental | place: China | collected 2047 ... | reverse complement strand
CCCGCCGTAGGAGAGATTTTGAGAAAGGCCTTCTCTGCCGCGCCCTTGCCTTGTTTCTTCGGATAAGCCGACCAAAACTCGGCAAACCTCTCCCGTATTCGATCTTTCGCTGTCGTCGCCGGAACAGTTAATTTTGGCTTGACCATCGGGGCCGGCCTTTCGACTGTCGCCGATGGCTCTTCCTCTGCCCTTGGAAGCGGCTCTTTTTGAGAAAGGGCAGGAGATTCCTCCGGGGATAAGGGCGGTGTCCCAGCCTCTTCTCTCTGCTCCAGGTCTTCCTCGCACTCGCTCGCGCGCGCACGCGCGTGAGATAATGCGTTAGCATTATCTTTTTTACAAGGTACAAGATACGAGATACAAGATACGGGCACAACATCCTGCGCATGGTGCGCAATATCCTGCGCACTCTGCGCAAGAATTTGCGCACCCGCGTCATTGCTGGCCGGAATGGTACTCTCCGCCTCACTCCCGGGGCAATGTTGATGTTTTTCAAAATTGACGATTTCTATATATCGTTCACCGTTGACAATGTACCTGTGGATAAATCCCCCTGTGGATAACTCATTGAGTAAGTTATCCACATCGCAATCGTCATACGGGAGCAATTCTGCTTTAATCCGTCGGGGACGATCCTCTAACCGCCCCCGTTTGTCGGCGATTGTCCAAAGCCCAGCAAAGAGAAGCCTTCCCAGCGGCTCTACTTCTGCTAATTTTTCATTTAGGAAAAATCCAGGTCGAATGCTGCGTGTGCGCCCCATTATCTACACCTCGTACATTAAAACGGAATATCCCGGTCGCTGACCGGATTCCCAAACTGCCCTGTTGCCCCCATCGGGCTTGCCTGCCCTACGTCCTCTTGTCGCTTGCTCTCGCAAAACTCAAGATTCTGCACGATAACTTCCGTGACGTAGCGCTTCGAGCCATCCTGCGCGTTGTAGCTGCGGGATTGAAGCCGTCCCTCCACCAAGATTTTTGATCCTTTATGGAGATAATTAGCGGCAATATCCGCGATCTTTTCCCACGCGATCAGCGCTAAGAAGTCCGCGTCTTGCTGCCCGTCAGCGCCTCGGCGTCGGTCGACTGCCAGCGTCATCCGCGCCACGGATTTCCCGCCTTGCGTCGTCCGCACGTCCGGGTCACGCGCCAAGCGTCCCATAAGGATTACCTTGTTCATTTTCTGTTGCCTCCCTTATTCGTTTTATTACCCAATCGGCGCACGGTTGCGCCATCCCGTTACCCAGTGCTTTATACCGTGCCGTGTCGCTCCCGCCCTCGGTATATCCATCCGGCAGACCTTGCAGGCGCTCCGCCTCCGTAGGCGTCAACCTGCGCACTGTAGACGTGACCAGCACGCATTGCTGGTCGTGCCTGCATGTTTCACGTCCGGGAAATGCCGCTTCGTGACTTTACACGGGAATGGCTCAATCTCACTTGCCCATATTGGCGTAACCCCAGCGTGACGGGCAGCCAAGAGCCAGCCGCCAATCCCATCAAAAAGGCTTCCCAGCGTCATAATCAACCTGCCTTCCCTTGGAAACAAAGGGCAAAGGGGGATCACTGCCCCCCGCCCAGCGCCTCATCGAGAATCTTATCGTCTTTAGAAAGCTCCGGCTCTTCCGCTTCCATCGGCTCAACTTCAATAATCGTCTCGTCCGGCTCATCCGTCATGTCCGAGACGACGTTCGACTTAATCGTCTCATCCGTACCGATGGCTCTCATAAATTCCGTTTTCAGCGGCGCATACTTGAGAACCCGCTTGACGACGGTCTTCTTCGCCATCTCGTCAAAATGCGTCTGCCACGGCGAAAAACCTTTTGCCGCCGCTTTGCTGAACTCGTTCATGTGCCGGATTACATCGTCCCGGCTCATAACCTCGAATCCATACCCGCCGCTCTTGGTGTGGAATACGGCATAGTACATCGTCACGTCGCCGCGATCCTTCGTCGCCGGGACATGACGCAGCTTCGGCGTAAGCCCAAGCTCATATTCAAAAACGTCATTCTCGTGCACGGCGTGCGCCGAAATATCCGTCACTTCACCGGAACGATAGGCAAGATCAATCAGCCCCTTGAAGCCAATCTGAAACTGGCACTCAAGGACGCCGTGATTTTTATACGGAATGAGATACGCCTGCCCCAGCGGCGTGTTCGGTTCTACGCCCAGCTGCGCCGCCATCATCATTGCGCCAAGGAAGCTCTTCTGCGTGCATTCCTGCAATTTCGGCGTTGTCGATAGCGCCGTCAATACCATCCGCGTGAAGCGCTCCGGCGTAATGACAGACGGCAACGCCTTCTTGATCTGTCCTTCCATGCTGACGATGAGAGCTTTCATCGTCATTTTCTGTGCCTTATCCTGCACTTGTGCCGCTTTCTGAATGATTCCACCTTTTACGTTTGCCATTTCTTTTTCTCCTCTCTGTTTATGCGATTCTCAATACGCGAGTTTCTTTTCCCTGTTTTGCGTATTTCTCGTAGATTCCAGGCTGTTCCGCCTTGAGGCGCTTGCTGTCGATTGTTATACGTCCAGCTTGCGCTTTCCACGTTACCTTGCGGACATCGTCCCCCTGTCCCGCGTATCCGACTTCAAAGTCTCCCAGGAGGGAGCGCAGGACGTTCTTTTTTTCATCCAGCGTCGCCTTGATCCCCTTCTCTGTTTCCGTCAATGTGTCAATCTCCTTGATGACTTCTGCCGCTTGCGTCGGAAGCTGTATCGCTTCTTCTTTTCCGCCGCGATACATATTAGAAAGTGCCTCCGTGCAGTTCCCGGAGCCATCCACCGGCGGCATTTCTTTCCTCTGGACTTTGTCCCAGAAAGCAATTTCTGCCTCTAAAAGCGCTTTGATGTCGTCCTCGTTTCGGTCAATCGCCTTCCAGACGAATTTATTCCCGCCAATGAGAACCGCGATATACCAGCGCTTGCAGCCGGTCACCATCATATAATGCTGGCACTGGCAATAATAAGCGTCGGGAACTTCATCGCTTTCCCAGGCTTTTGCCGCGAAGCCATTGGCCGTCTTGCATTCAAGCCCGGCGTCCTCACCGATAACCATGCGATCTACGCTGGCCAAGAGAAACGGATATTCTTCGCTCTGTAACAGCCCACGGCGGCGGACGGCCTTCCCGGTGCGCCGTGTAAACTCCCGAGCGACGACTTCCTCAAGTTGCGTGCCCCAGTAGACGCGCTCGTTGTCGCTTAAATCTTCGGGTTCTGCCTGCCCCGTCTTTTCCAGCCAAAGCTGAAAAGCGGATTTCCACGGCGTAAGCCCGACGATTGCCGCCGCGTCTGAACCGCCGATCCCGGCCTCTCTTTCCTTCAGCCACTTCTCGCGATCTTGCATATCTTCCACTGTCATGAGTAAATTTGCCATCTTCAATCCTCCTGTGTTATACTTTCTGTAGAGTGTTTTACTTTCTGCTCACGTCGGTTGCCGCCGCCGTGGGCTTTTTCTTTTGTCTTCCGTTTAGCTTCTCTCATCTTTATCCGGCATTCCGTGCACGTCGTGTACCCTTCATCTGCCGGACGCTTCCAGCATTTACTGCATAAGCCGGACGCGATTGCCGCTTTCTTCTTTGCTTGGTGGTAGTCCCGTTGATAATTTGGCCCCACCTTTGCCCTCTCGTCATATTTACAATCCGGCAACGGACAGGAGAGGCAAGCGTCAATGTTGCTTGGATTGCATTCCCATTTCTCTGTCATGTTCAATCCTTTCCAGTATTCCAAGCACCCCTCTTGCGATTGCCTCCGCGTATTTCTGCGGAGAATTTTGGCCGTCTTGCCGTATCATATCGTCAATCAGAGCCATTACATTATCAAGGATGTCGATCGATGTCCCCCTCATTGCTCCCATGGTATAACCATCGTTATCCGACACCATGATGGCGCAAGTTTTTACTTCGTTGCGTAATTGATCGATCAGATCTTTCACTTTTTTCTCATTCATCACTACCCGTAACCTCCTCGTTAGCTTCCTCATTACCGCCCGCAAGATTGACGATTTTTTCTTTCAAAGCGGTGTTTTCTTCTTTAAGCAAGGCTACTTCTTGGCTTACTCTCCAACGTTCGTTTTCTTTTTCCGCAATCTCGCTCTTAGATTTGGCTTTGTCCGTCACCAAGCGCCGATATTCATTCAGCGTAATGGTTACCGTGATTTCACCAAAGAGGTCTCGCTATACCGATCCATTTTCCCCGTTAAAATTTGATTTTCCGTTGACTTTTCATTTTCCATTTTGCTTCCTCCTTTACCATTTCCACCACGACAACATCATCAATCCGCAGGCGACAGCCAATACAACCGCCCAGCCCGTCTCCGTCAAATACGGCAGCCTCATCCCTTCACCCCCTCCTCTCCTTCATCTAACGTTCCATCCGCCAGCAGCACCTCCGCATAGCCGACGGTGATCATCTCCGCCGGAAGCGGGTTCATCTGCCGCCGGTCTGCATCGCATGCCCGTATCAGCATTTCCGTCCAATAGTTTTTATCCATCGCTTTCACCATCTCTAATTTCAGTATCCCAAATTCCCCATAATATCGCGAATCATCGCCGTGCCAGAATCCATCGCGACATTGATAACCCGCTTTCCGCCGCTGGTAAATCTTGCCGTGACCGTTTCTTCGTAATCGTCATACGTCAGTGATACAAGGTCATGCGCGTTGTCCGTCGCTCGCAGCGTCTTCAAAAGCAAATCGCAAATCTTCTGTTTGTCTTCCATGGTGTTTCACCCCCTTTTCTACAGTCCCCGAATTTTCCAGCATTCAAACCACATATAAAACCCGAATGCCCAGCCTGTAGCGGCGGCCAGCCCGCACGCCCAGTAAAATACGTTTTTCATCCTACACCCCCTTGACTTATGTATGCCTCGATCTCCGACCGGGGGATACGGTAGATCGTACTCCCCGTCGTCATGCTGAGGAGTTTCCCCGTACGTATCAGTTTCCGCACGGTCGCCCCAGAGCAGCCTAAAATCTTCGCCGCTTCCTTGGCGTTATAAAGCTCCTGCCTCCCTGCGACTACTCTCTCCGGCTTCGGCTCTGGCGGCTTCTCCCGCTCTTTGAGGAGCGCCTCAAACCTTTCCATCCAAGCCGCCATCTTCGTGTCCACTACTGCACCAATAGCGGCTTCTATGGTTTGCATTGTTTCACCCCCTCGCCAAAAACTTATTCACGAAGTAGAGCTGGCCTTTGCCCGTAACCTTTGTTGTCCGGGTAATGCGATTTACCCCATCCCCGTCAACGTATGAGCCTTCTTTGACCTCGAAGAGCCCCTGCTCCATGCTCCGCTGTGTCGGCATGTTCTTGTCGTTTCCGCTCTTAATTAAGTAGCCTTTCTTCCTCAGCCACTCAAAGAGACGTTTCTGCCCCACATCGACGCCGTTCTGCCGGATCAGCTTCGCCAGCGCCCCGATGAGGATCGACGTCTTAGACGCGCTGACCGCGTCAGCAAAGAGCGCTTTAGGTCTCTGCTCTTCGATGACCTTTTCCGCCGCTTCCCGCTTTGCCCGCTCTTCTTTGAGCTGCGTGGCAAGCCGGATGATAGAGTCAGGATCGGTCAGGATTTCTTCGACTTTGTCCGGCGTGAGATATCCGCCGTGCTTGCGGATCGCGGGCAGGATTTCATGGGTAACCCAGCGCTTAAAGTTTTTCGCTTCCGGCTTGCGGCTACCCAGAACAAGGTTATACAACCCGTACTCGTTGACGATATTCACCCATCCCTGACGCCCTAAGTTAAACTTAGCCCGTTCGTCATAATCGAGACGATTTACTGAAACAGTAGGGTTTGCTAAGCCAAGACACTCACAAACATCACTCGCGACAAACCACGGCTCGCCATCCTTGACCAATGTCCGTACCTTGCCAAATTCCTCATTCTCAAAAATCTGTAATTCGTTCACACTTTCGCCTCCTCGCATTTTAATTAAATTGTACTTTAAGTACAGTTTGAAGGCGAAAAAAAGATATCATCGATACTAACTCCGATAGCGGAAGCCATTCTATGGGCACTTTTTAACGACGGAAGCCGTTGCCCACTTTCGATGAATGCTATATGGCGTTGTGATACGCCAATCTTAGCGGCTAATTCCGTTTGAGATAATCCTTTCTTTTGCCTCAAAGCCTTTAACCTGTTCATTTTGCCACCCCCTTCCTTTGTCTGTACTAATAGTACAGCGAATATCGGCAAAAGTCAATAGCTTTTTAGAAAAATTTTGGTTATAATGGAACTAACAGTACACAGGAAGGAGGATGGCTGCCATGATAAGCCGCAAAATAAAAGAGCTACGGCTCTCTCACGATTTAACTCAAAAAGATTTAGCCGACTATTTGAATTTAACCCCGAAAATGGTTTCCTTTTATGAACTTGGGCAACGTGTTCCCCCCAGTGATATCATTCTAAAGCTTGCTGAAAAATTCCACGTTTCTACAGATTATCTTTTAGGAAATGAAGATCGCCCAAAAGGAATTAAAATCCCTGTTCTTGGCGTCATTGCAGCAGGGATTCCTATTGACGCCGTAGAGGATATTATAGATTACGAAGAAATTCCTGCTAAATGGGCGGATACTGGAGAATACTTTGGGCTCGTGGCGCGCGGTCGTTCTATGGAACCAAGCATTTTTGACGGTGATATTATCATTGTAAAAAAGCAAGACTTTGTTGAGGATGGGGAAATAGGCGTAGTTATCATCAATGGCAGTGAGGCCACAATAAAACAAGTAAAATGCACAAATATCGGAATTAAACTCATCGGCTTTAATGAAACCGCTTTCGCCCCCAAAGAATACACTCGCGAAGAAATAGACGACCTCCCCGTTAGAATAATCGGGAAAGCCGTAGAAGTAAGGAGAAAACTATAATGCAACACAAACCAAAAGGAACCCTCCGGATCATCCTGCTGCCTGTCGTAGCCGCTTTTATTTCCACTATCTTAGGCTGCGGCGGGAACGTTGCAAGCACCCTGCCGCCAGCACCACATCCGGCAGTCGTGCAACAAGCGCCGCCCGCTAAAGTACAAGAGCAAAAGGCGGAAAGCGCTCCTGCCCCAGCGAAAGAAACCTCGCCGCCAGCAGCCATTGACCCGCCGAAAAGGCCGGCCCCGGAAGCCAGAGAACGGGTAACCGTCTCCTACATCGGCAATCGGCGTTCGCATATTTTTCACCGCGCCGGCTGTCATTACGTGAGGCGGATGAACGAGGGGAATAAGGTAGAGTTTGACAATCGGGATGAAGCGATTGACGAGGGGTATCGGCCGTGTAAAAAATGCCGGCCATAGACCCATTTCAAAAGAGGTGATTGTATGATTATTGCTCAATTCTATCCATTGATCTGGTTTTTCCTTTGGACGGCAATTATAGTAGGAGTTTGTTCTTCCCTCTTTCCAGCGGCTTGGTTGGGAGATGAAGACCGGGCACAAGCCATCATGGGCATACCATGGGCAATCGGCGGCTTTGTCTTAGTAAAAATTTACAACAATATTTTTTACTATGTGAAAATCCCATGCGGGAAGATATCTTATGAAAAGGGTGCAGTCCAATTTAGCAGTTACTCAAAAGTATTAACCCCCATGAAAATGTGCCTACTTGACACTTTCAAAATCCTTGGGAAACGGATGCGCTTATACTCTAAAAAAAATTGTATGTGGATTGATTTATCTCGAACATGGGATGACAAGGCAATACAATATTATCCGGGGACAAAAGAATTTAATATGCGCGATCTTAATGGAGCATGTGCGTTATTTTGCATGGAAGATATTTTTCGTTGTAGATATTATATTGTCCGCGACAATGAGGGTTTATTTTATATCACTGACATTGACCATTACCCAGAGGATGAAGAAAAATTCACGTTGGTCGCCTCCATGATCTCCCGAAACATTTATACATCAGGCCAATTAAGCGAATTACATAGGATACGCGAATCATTCTCTGAGGATTTGTTCGACTGAACATTTAACTAATGGCGAACCTACTAAGAAAGAAGATTAGGACAATGTATCATCCAATTCTGCGCAATTCCTTTATGCGTTAAACCACCACCAAATAAAGGTGGCCAACGAATGCCCTTATTACACCGTGATTTTTAATGCCATAGAAATAGACTTACGAAAGGAGCCGTCCCCATGCCAAAGAAAGCCACCATCCGCACCCGTCAGCGCGGGAAAACCTTCTCTTATTCCTTCGACGCCGGGAAACACCCCGTCACCGGCCGCAGAAAAGTCATTGAAAAAGGCGGCTTTGAAACCGCGCAGGAGGCCTATGACGCTGGCGTGGCGGCGTATACGAATTGGAAGTCAGGGAACATCGGGCTGACAAGCGAGAAGGTCTTGCTGAAAGATTATCTCCACATGTGGCTTGAAAACGTCGCCCGCCCCCAAGTCAAGCTATCTACATACGAAAATTATCTCTATCTTATTACCAAAAATATTATCCCTTACCTTGGCGAAATTCCTCTGCAAGACCTTCGCCCCCGGAATTGCGCATTCCTTATGAAAAAACTATACGAACGTGGACTTGTGCGAAGAACGATAATAGCCACGCGCAACGCCTTATCAACGGCGCTGAAATATGCGGTATACCCCGCTGAACTTATTCCTTCCAACGTCGCTTCCGGGTTTCCCGTCCCGCGAAGCTCTGGCACCCGCGTGCCAATTAAGCGTACACTTGTGACGCCAGAAATGCTTGAAACCATTTTCCAAAAACACCCTTTTGGCGGGAAATTTTATATCCCGATTTTAATCGCTTATCATACAGGAATGCGGGCGGCCGAAGTCCTCGGATTGGAATGGACATCTGTAGATTTCCAAACAAGTACAATAAAAGTCTATCAAAATCAATGTTTTTCTCGGGAATTGCGGCGCTCATATCTGGATACTCCAAAGACAGAACAGAGCGCGAGAGTTGTCCTTATCGATAAACTCTTATTAGATGAATTAAAACGCTGGCGCGCACAACAGCAAAAAAATCGGGACGTCTTAAAGGATCAATATCAGATTGTTTTTACCGACGCAGACGGCTTTTTGGCAACCGCAGCGCCGGCACTTCTCCCGCGTGAGGCGGTAACACATGATTTTATTTGTACGGATCGTCGGGGACGTATTATTCGATATGATCTCCTCAATGGGTTTCTCAGCCGAAACTTTGGACTAAATACGCATAGTTTCCGGCACACTCATGCCACGCAGCTTATTGAAGCAGGGGCGAAGCCGGTATCTGTCGCCGCCCGTCTCGGACACAAAGACGCCACAATAACTCAAAATCTTTATACGCATGACACAGAAGTCATGCAGAGAGAGACGCTTTCCATATTTGAAAACGCTTTGCCTACACTAAGTCATGTAGACAAGATACAACGTAGGCAAATTGTAGACAAACAAGAATAAAGCAGCTTATATTCCGCGCAAAATCAACATTCATAATCAATATCCATCAGTGTCTAAGATTCTGTTATTGATAAAAATAAAGAGAAAACAATAAAAAAGAAAGAACGCAAAACCGCTTATGTTTATGGATAATCCCGTAAATATAAGCGGTTTTTGTTATTGAGCGAAGAGTAGTTAAAATCGGTAACAATAATAACCACCGTAGACAAAATGTAGGCAAAAAAATAAGCCCCGAAGCAATGCCTCAGGGCCACGTTTTATCGCGCTATACATATCCCAGCTAACACCGCCGCTATCGCTTCCCAGATATTCCTCTGCGTCCGCAGCCGTCCTTCAATCCTTTCGTGTGCTTTCTCTGACGCTTTGAAGGATTCGCTGGCTTTCTTTAATTCTTCGTTCGCTATCGAGAGTGATTGCCGCGCCTCTTCGGATTCTCTCTTGAGCGCCTGCAACTGATTCCGCAGCTCGGCTATTTGATTCTTCGATTCGTTGAGCTGCCTCGTCGCTTCTGTCAATTCCGTCTCCGATTCGCCTAAGAGCGTCATCAGTTCTGCGTTGTTCGCTTCCAGCGCGTTCAAGTGATTCTCTAACGCTATCAGCTGCGTCTCGCTGATCGTGTACGTCTGGCTCTCGGAGCAAAAACCAACCGGCGGCGATAGCCAAAACAACAGCGGTAGCAGCAAGATAATACTTAGCTTTCTCATTCACAACGACACCTCCACGGTTATCCAATTCCCAGCCCTTCCACATAATCCAGCGTCATCTCCGCCCGGTTGGCGTACCCATCGGCGTATTCCTCGCAATCCGCCGCCTCGGCGTACTCATCCCGGAACGTTTCTGCGCAAACGCTCAAGTCATTCATGTCGTAGCCTCGGCGGAGCCGATTATAGACGAACCGGCACACGACAGACGTTGACGTTGGGCACCACATCCCCGCGTAGATAATACACGCTGGATCGTCAAAGCCCGCGACGTCAAGCAGATCGTCAACGTAATCGAGACAATCCTCGGAGAGCTTTTGCAACTGCGCCTCTTGTCCTTCCTGGCTGCCCAAAAGCTCGGACAAGGCGTCCAGTTCTCCAGCTTCCTCGATGTCCGAATACTCGCGTCCGACGTATTTGCTGCCCCCGGGGATCATCCGCAGGAGATCATCTGCCCTGCCGCCTTCCCACTGGCTCACCCCTATCGACGGATAGTCCCCGGCGGTCGAGCAAGACACTGCGTCGTATCCGCCCTCAATACCCGTTTCAATCAGACCCTGCGCGATGTACCGCGCCATCTCTTCTCTCGTCATTTCTTCATCCCCTCCATTTTCTTATGCAGAATGTCGTGTAAATCTCCCGCCGCTTCTACCCCTGCCGCTTCGAGGTTTTCTGCGATACTCATCAGCTCCGTTATCGCCAAATACCCGATAAGCAGAACCGTCGCCCACTCCGGCGATCCCATGTCTCTCATCATTTTGTCGAAGGTCGCTCCCGTAATGGCGATGACCATGTAGACAATGATTTTCCCAGCAAAACGGTGCTTCATTTCGCTGCTCTTAATGTACCCTGCCTTTCGAGCCTTTCTAATCCCCATTACGCATTCGTAAAACGTCGGCGGCTTCTTTCGCCGGGAATTTAAGATTCGCGTCCGGGAAAGCGCAACCCATTTCGTAAAGAGATCCAGCAGCACCAAAAACGCAAAACCAAGAAGGAGCTGCGTGTGCATGTGCGCGAATACTGCAAATGCAAAACTCCCCGCCGTTTTTATCACTGCGCTTTGCATTAGTTGGTGTAACGTCCGCACGATGGCGATATACAATTCAGATAAATTCATTCTGCACCTCCGTTTTTTGCATAAGAAAAGCCGCTATGTACTCATAGCGGCCTCTGTTACCGTAACAGTTTATTTGATTATGCTTTTTGCTGTTAAAATGTTCCGTCAAAGTACTCAACAATCACAGCCCCAAAGCTTCCATTACCCGGAGGCTGATCCTTCGTCCCCCCGTTCCCACCAATTCCATTTTGTTCCGCGTATCTGGAATAAAGGAGGTATCGTCCACCGCCCTGACTTACAGGCATGGATAATTTATTGGTTGTGGACCACATTCCATTTCGACCAGGCTCCCCAGCGAAGGAGCAGTGATTTCTTTCTTTTATTTGCGGATACAAACTCTTCTCCGTATTATGATCAAACCATTCTACGTCCCCTCCGAGACCTCCTTGCATTTTTATTCCGCTGCCGCCGCCACGCGCAGTGATGATGATAGGATATGTTTGTGGGGGGAAACCAGGAATCGGACTGGCAATGGTATTATAAAGATGAATTGTAACTGTCGATCTCCCCCCGGCATTTCCCGGATTACTACCGGAACCAATGGTTCCTTCTATTCTTATGCCTTTTTTTAAGTAAATAAGCAGTGACGATGTCGCCCCTTCGCCGCCGCCCGCCCCGGTACAATAATATGTGGTTCCGTCAATTACTTCCTCATAAGCCGCTGCTCCGCCGCCTCCGCCGCCTTTTGCGGTGACTCGATACCATCCCTCATTAGGGGTAACAAACGAGTGATCCCCAAGTTCGTTAGTGAATACAAGGCGATTGCAGTTAAACAGAGGAAGGCCTTTAGCCTGTACTTGAAAAATACTTATCAATATCCATTTTTGAGAAGTTACCGGATTTTCCCCTTGGGACTGTTCTATGCACCGATAAATATCGCCATTTTCAACCATCACAATCATCCCCGGGGTATAAACATTGGAAGGATCATAAGGGGCTGTAGTTTTCACTAACGCCGTTAAATCACTGGCGGCACGGGCGTGTTCCTTTGCTTCTTCCGCCCACGTCTTACTGCTTTTATGTCCTTCTCCCAAGTTTTCGTCCTTTTCCGCCCACCCTTCCGAAACTATAGCATAGTTATTGCACTGTTCCCTAACCTTGTCAACATCCTTATAAATACGCGCAACTTCTTTTTTCTCCTCATCAGCTAAAGCCGCCGACTCCGCCGCGGACATAGCCCAAGATTTGCTGCTTTTGCTACTGTCAAGACCGTTCGGTGAATACGGAGCTTCTGCCCATGCTTGCGCTACGCCGAAGTATCCTTCGGCAGCGTCTTTCGCCTCTTGCGCTTCATTTGCTGCCTTTTTTGCCTTGGTTTCCGCTTCCGAAGCCTGCCCAGCAGAGTCTTTAGACTGATTGGCCGCAGCCTCCGCTTCTCCTTTCGCGGTGACGGCGGCCTGCATGGCGTTGACTGCGGCGCGAAGATTGTCCAAAATCTCCGTGAGTAAATCCTCCGGTTTTTTATCCGAAGCCACGTCCACCACGATAGCCCGCTGCAAAGTTTCCGCCAACTGCTGAATCATCATGACGTTGCGGTCGAATTGAGATTCCACATCTTCCGCAAAGAACGCGCCTTGGTTTTCCAGATTTAATTCCTGCTGTGCAGGAATTTCCCGGCGCAGTGTGAGCCGCTTTCCTGCCGGGAGAGGGTCGCCGCCTATGGGATACTTCACGGTTTTCGCCGTCGTGTCCACGGTAAAATTCGTTACCCGGCGGCTGATGTTGTTTTCATCCGTGACGTACACATTGATATGTTCCCCGTCTTCCGGCGACAGCGCAAAGGTATACGGGAAAACCGTGGCGCTTCCGTTTCCCTCGTACACATTCTTCACCGTCATGTTTTGTACTGTCATAAAATCACCTCCAAAAATTAAGCGCCGCCCCGAGAGGCAGCGCCTTTGACCTTATTTCTTCTTTGCTTTCAACGGTTTATCGAACATGGACTTAAAGAGGTATTCCCGAAGATTATCCGGATTATTGAGACGATAATCGTCACGCAGGAACCGCACCGTGTTCCAGCCGAAATCCGTCACCGTGTCCGGGACGCCGTAGCCTGTTCCTGCAACGCCTTTCGTTAAGTCACGGCCTAATGTTATGGCGTCTACCTTGCCTTTCTCTTTCATCATGCTGTTGACGTCTTGGATGGGCTTTGCAATACGGGTCAGGGCCGTTGATAGGACACCGACGCCGCGCGTCTGGTAAGTCTCCCCGGTGATCATTTGAGAAGCTAAATCCGCCGCCAAATTGATGTACGGGAAGCCGCCCAGTGCCGATCCCATCTGATTAGCCATCCACTCCTTGAGGAACCGCCGATACCACGCTTCACGCTTTTTCTTGTCGTCACCTCCTCCCGTTGCTTCGCTGATCATTCTCCGGATACCGGTTTCCAGCGCCGACATGAGAACAAAGCGGAACATGTACGAACGGATAAACCCGGCATAGCGTTGAATGAACACTTGCTTTACCGGGACAAACCGCTTTTCGCCATTGACTTCCTCAATGGTCGTTTCTCCGGTGTACTTCCCTTCGTAATACTTTGTCCATGTAGCATTCATCATCGCATTAAAGAAGGAATAGAACGGTGTTAGCAGTTTCACCATTTCATTCTTTGACCGCTGAATAGCCGCCTGATCAACGATATCGGCCGACCCGACAACCTTTCGCACGGCGGCATGGGCCGCTTTGTGCGCCTCCTCTCTGGCGATAACATCCGCCTTTCCAGCCGCAAGGGCCGCATTGTAAACCTCGTGATAGCGGAAATAATACGTCGGAACGCTGGTCAGCATATCCGTGCGCTCCAGTATCCATGACGCATATTTCCGCACGTTGTAGTTAAGGCCGCTATACTTTCCGAAGGCTTTTTCCTGCTGAACGTTCAAATCCTGATCCATGTTCGTCGCTCGATTGCGCATGAACACGCTGTCCGCCAAAACAAAATCCGTCATCTTCTGTGGGTTTCGGGCGAAGGCCATCATCGCCGAAATGGCATTAGCCGCACCCAATTCATCCATCATCGGGGCAATATTAGCCGCGTTGAGTGCCGATGTACTCACCCGATAGCCCATGATCGCCGCCACGGTGTTCCTGCGCAGGCGCGACGTCCAGTGGATAATTTCCAGCGGCTCCTGACGTGGCTGCTGCCAGACGTTTTCACACCATCCACGAAGTCCGCGCCATGCGTTTACCCCAAGGGTATCCGTTATCATGGCTCGAATTTCCGGGCGCCCCAAAAGTTTGTATACGTCACGGCACGCGAGACGCATAGCGGCAATATGGATTTGCTGGTTGATATGATGATTGAGGACGTCCAGCGACAGCTTGAGGGGCGCGTCTTTCATCGGCCCGGCGGCCCTGGCCTTTGTAGAGCCCATACCGGCTCCGAAAGCCATAGCTCCACCAACCGCCTGTGCGTCTTTCAGAACGTCAAACTCCGACGCCCGGTCCGACCTTTCGGGGTCATACGAAATCGGATAGTAGCCACCCTTGAATTCTTTTACCTCGTCGCCTACTTTGACCTTGAAGGCTTCCGGCGCAACGCGCTTCATGGGATTGCCCGTCGTCTTTTCGATGACGTCGTTCACCTTGTCGCCATATTCTTCAAGGTGATCCCATATCGCTTGCACAAACTTCCAGTCTTGCTCCCGCATGTGCGCTTCCAGAATATCCTTGACCGCGCTTTCGCTCATTTGCAGCCCGGCGAGAAGCCGCGACCGGTTCCCAGAGTTACCCCAGTTAAGCGCCATCGCGATAAGGTTTTCCCGCGTCAGTTCCGTGCCATTGGAGAGCGTCACGCCGATTTTTTCTGTCGGCACCGACGCCCGTTCTTTCTTGGTGTAACAACCGGAAATGAGAGCGTTCATAACCCCGGCTTCCTTCTCCTTCATGAGGTTTTCCTGCTCCATTGCCTTAAAGAGCGGATCATACAAGTATTTGATGAACGTGCCGCCCTTGCCGCCCAAGACTTCCAAAAGCGTCTCCGGCTTGATGAGTTCCGTCATATACTTGTTGATCCCCTGCCCCGGCTTTGTCGGCAGAACACGGCTCCCGTAAGTTTTGGCCAACTCCGCCACGGCGTCATCGACATCCATATCCATGGAAATAAGCCGGTTCTTGTTCTTCCCTGTGGTATAGAGGAAGTCAATAAACGTCCGCAGATCGCGAAGCTGCTCTATGGTTAGGTGCTTATAATCCTTAACCGGGTTTGTCGCCAATACTGCCGCATGAAGCCACTCAGGAATCTCCATATCGAAATCCCCAATGTTGCCGTTGCCTTCGTTCTTCGGGTCTTGCAAATCACGAAGCTCCGCCATTAGCGCATTAAAGGTCTTGGCGTTTTCCCCACTCGGGAGAATCGCGTCCTGCTTGCGAAGGCCATAGACATAGAGAAGGTGATTGATGAAATACTTGTGGTTGAGATCAATCCTCCCGTTCTTGTCATTCATCAGCGTCTTTTGCACCTTGGCAAAGCGGTTTTCTATCCGGGATAATTCCCGCCGGAGCGTAAACGCAATCTTCGCCATCGCCTCATAGGTGAGCTGGCGCGTCTTCGCCATCTGCGCCTTTTTCTGATTGTCCCCACCGTTGTCATCCTTTTTAATGCCGTTGTCCTTGCGAATGGCACTGGTGAGGTTTCGAGAGGCCGTGGCTGCCTCTTTCTGCGCTTCTCTCATCCAGTGCCGGGCGTCCGTGGCTTCCGCCGCTGTCATGGACATGAGACGGTTATAAGCATATCCCTGATACGCTTTTACATCTCCCTTTGCTGCGTCACGGATACCACGAAGCCATTCCGTATTGCGAAGAATAGCTTCCTTAAAGGCTCGCACTTCCTCCTCTAACTTCTCTCGAGCGGCTTCCCTGTCTTCCGCATTTTTCGCATTGAGGCTCTTAATCTGCTCCTGTAGGTTGGCAATCTCCTCCGCTTGCTGATCTGTCCAATTCACCGCATATTTGAGGACAGTCACAGCCTTATTCAGCGCGTCAGGGTCGTCCTTGATTGCCTTCTCGATCGCCTCCTCTACGCCGTCCAAGGCTTTCCCCAGCTTTTCCGGAGGATTGTCATATTCCTGCTTCCGCCGGTTTAAGAGTTCCTCTTCCAGCGCCGTCAGCCGCAGAGAATACTCGTCGGAAGCCAGCATTTCCGCTGCCGTCTCCATGAACGTCTCACGGTTCGGCATAGCTTCTTCGTAGCGTTTCTTCTCTGCCGCCATCTCCTTTTCCAAGACATCATCATAGGCACCGCCGTTCTTCTCAAGGTCGGCCTTGTACGCTTCCACAGAAGGATAGCCAAGGCCAAGAACGACATCCTCTGTTCCAGCCTCTTTGGCAATTCGTTCCGCTTGCCAGCAGGGCGTATCCTGCATGAGAAGTTCCACCATTTCCCGATATTCCTCAAGGTGTTTTTCTACGTCCTTTTTCTCTAAGTCTCCAAGAAGCCGCTTGAGCATTTTTTCTTTGGCCTGCTCCTTAGCTTCCCTTTCCCAACGCGCCACCATTTCAGCGGTGTCCTCATTGAGTAGGTCAGGGGCTACCTCGGCAATCCGATTCGCCCGCTTTAAGAGCGCCGCCGCCTCAATCTCCGCGTCCGTCGCTACCATTCGCGCCATGACTGCTTCGACCTTGGACGTTGCCCGCACCCCGGCCCCCGTCACATCCTGATAAATCTGCGTGAGCCAGCGTTTGAAACGCCGGAAAATCTGCTTCAAGGTAGACGTCGGCGCGTCCCCAGAATGAAGATATTCCTCAAACGCCCGGGCAAAGCGCTCCTGCGCCCACGTCTCTTTCAGGCGCTTTACTTCCGCCTCTTTGCCGTTCTTTTCGGCCTCACGAATGGCCTTGTCCCGCTCTCTAAACTCCTTCGCGCTGGCCGTACCGGCATAGGCCTCCACCTGACCGTCCTGCCACGTCGCCCATTCCATAATAGTTGCGTAGTCCTTTGCCGCTTCCGATTGCGGGAAACGCTCGGACAGCTTCTTCAATTCGGAGAGGTAATGGTGGCTCATCTCGTGCATGAAGGTAGAAGTATCGGCACCCTCAAAGAGCCGAATGATCGCTTCCGCTTGATTGTAGTCCCCCTTGATCTCTTGAGTTATGGATTGATAAAGCCCATGAGAAAAAGCACCCTGATTTTCAGAGTGCTTTTGGGCTATTTCGTTATACAGTTTTTCAAAGTGTTCTCGTGCGCCGCGTTTTTCCCCGCTTACTTGGTTTGATACCCTGCGAGCGCTTCGTCGGCTTGCTTCTCCCACTCCTGACGTGTCATCTCTCCCGGGAACAACCTCTCGCCCAGTGCTATATACGTCTCCCTGTCCTTCGTTTCCGTCCATTTGTCGAACAATTCGAGATTGGATTCTTTCGTCATTGTCAAAGCACCTCCTCGCATATTCAATCTTCGCCGCTAAACGGTCTTTATATTTCTTGTTCTTTTGGACAACCGTCAAGTTGAAATCCGCCAGCATTTTGTGGATATACGGCAATTCATCCCGCGCCTTGTCCTTCGCCACCGGGTCAGCCATCGCGTCCAGATTTGTGTACTGCCCGATCTCATCCGCTACAGTCCTCTCTACCGACCTCATTATACCATCGTTCAGGTACGTTCGGAAGACCTCTTGGCTTATTTCGTTGTCCCTATTCTCCTTCTCTCCTCCTTTTTCCTGCCGGGCTGCAAAATTATTTTCCCTTCCGCCGTTTGCCTGATGGTAAATATTCGGATCGTCAGCCGAAAAATTGCCGTTATTGTCCACGGATTTTATCTGAGTAGGCTCAAAGGCGATATAATGCGTGGTTTCGGGACTAAGATTCATATTAGAAAATTTATCGCTAACCGTGGAATCAACAATTCCGTCATATCCGAGTTCCGAAATAGTAATACGAAGAACCTCGTTATTGGCTATGTCGCCATTGGAATCTGTAATATCTAAGTTTGCAAGTTGTTTTTTAAGCTCTGCAATACTTATACCGTTTCCCGTGATTGCGTCCCAATATATCCCGCGCAAACTATCCTCGGACACAGAGTATCCCTCATAATTGACCTTATCGATAATATTAGTGACAATATCGCTCCATGCGTCCTCTTGCGCTTGAATTATTGCCTCTTCATACTCGTCTTCGTCCTCATAATCCTCACGGTTGATCTCTTCATACAATTCGGCTTCGTCAGAAAAAAGCAGCGTATGGTCAACATAGGCAGGGTAAGCTATTTTAAGGAACGTTTCATATAGTGCTGCCCCTTTATCCATCTCTTTTCTGGCTCGCTCTTTAGCTTCTTCATAGTCAATATTTTCCTCTGCTTCGATTTTTTCAGCCAGTCTCGCAACTTTATTTTCAAAGTCTGGCCCGCCGCCTTCATAGTTCTCCGTGACATCATCAAACTGATCTGTAAAATAGAAGCCGTTGCCCATATCACCTTCTATACTTCCATAGCTACGATCAAAAACGGAAAACTCTCCACCCGTAGTCCCATGGTATACGACAAGAGGCTCGCCGTTCTCATCGACGACTTTGGAGGCGGTATTGCTATTATTCAAGAAATTTGCTAAAATTGACTTGTAAAGGGCATTCCCTCCGTGTGGCTTGGAGTTTAAAAACTTGGCAGCGGTTTGAAGGGGAATGTCCTTTATTTCGTCTTCCATCCAGACTTCGTGTACATAAACCTTATTGCTGTTTACATCACGACGCGCACGACAAAATACGACCTGCGTTTCTCCTTGATATAAGATAGGGTAACAAAAATATCCGTTATCAAGGAGCGCACCATTGAAGTCTGGTTCTTCGCCAATAAACGCAGCAACTTTCATCCCTTCTGGTAAAGATGTGATTGCGTCTAATTTCTTTTGCGAAAAGCCATGCCCAAGGGAATCTTTTATGCTGGTACGGTTAATTTCAACATTACCAAACCGCGTCACAATTTGTACAGGTAAGTTGTCCTCTGCCCATTGAAATGCCGCTTCTTTTGCAGATATATCCCCTTTCTCAACGATTTGATTCTCCATCACTTTAATCGGCGTGGTGTTCAAATATTTCTGCTTTTCCGCTTCCGCTTCCCAATCCCCAAACCACGCCTTAAACGCCGGGGTGCGGACAAGAAGCCACT
>ERZ773065.609-NODE-609-length-19392-cov-5.031959_pt1 | contig 19392 bp, 17 predicted proteins | sample MGYA00580623_ERZ773065 | MGnify/ENA primary metagenome ERZ773065 (study PRJEB29015, sample SAMEA2738017) | human oral metagenome | biome: human oral; feature: human-associated habitat; material: dental | place: China | collected 2047 ... | reverse complement strand
AAGCGGTACGCGAGCTGGGTTCAGAACGTCGTGAGACAGTTCGGTCCCTATCCTCTGTGCGCGCAGGAAACTTGAGAAGGGCCGTCCCTAGTACGAGAGGACCGGGATGGACGAACCTCTGGTGTGCCAGTTGTACCGCCAGGTGCATGGCTGGTTAGCTACGTTCGGGAAGGATAACCGCTGAAAGCATCTAAGCGGGAAGCCTGCTCCAAGATGAGGTTTCCAACACCCCCTCCTTTGTGGGGTGTGAAGGCCCCCAGCAGACTACTGGGTAGATAGGCCAGAGGTGGAAGCACAGTAATGTGCTCGTAAGCCGACTGGTACTAATCGGCCAACACTAAACACAACCCCCCCCAACACAATGGCGGGGGACACGACACGCTTGTGCTCACAACCACTATACGAATCACATCCAACCCACAAACCCCCCAAAACACACACCATGTGTGGGGGGTGGGGAGTGGATACACCAAACTTGCGGTGGTCATAGTATTGGGGAAACGCCCGGCAACATTCCGAACCCGGAAGCTAAGCCCAACAACGCCGATGGTACTGCACCCGACAGGGTGTGGGAGAGTAGGAAACCGCCGCAACCACACCACAAACAAGGGGGTGGGGGGTAGAGCCTTTGGAAAGAAGGGAACACACGCCTGTGTTCCTTGCTTCCCGATGCTCCACCCCCCACCCCCCTTTCACACACAACAACCCTGAACACACCCACAACAATCCCTGCAAGTGGTGCACCAGACACGCCAACACAACAACCGGGGGCAAACCCGGACTACCACACACACCACACCACACAGTGCACACCACACACAACAGAACACAACGCGTCAAAGAAGACACAAAACACGGCACCAGCCCCATCCACAACAGGCGAACACACCAAACCCAGGCACACGGTCACACCCAGACATGCTTTTTCCTTTTTCCTCAGGCACCCCGTTACGACTCAACGGGGCAACTCCAAAGAGGGGGAGCTTCTCTTTACACTCAGAACTCAAAATCGCTCCGATAAAATCGAGACCCTACGCAAGCTTGCCCGACCTACAAAATTGGCCTAACCCCGACTGTCACCACATAACGCACCAGACCCTACTCGTTGAGCTTTTTCTCCAGCCGTTCCATGCGTTTGTCCCAGTCACCGCTCCAGCCTGCGGCCTTGGCTTCACGGACTAGGGCGAGAGCTTGATCAAACTGTCGTTCCTTCTCGAGAACGATCGCCATGCGCTTGTATCCCTGATGGGCTGGCAAGGTGATGTTTTTCGGGATTGCCCTGCCGGTCGCACGCGCCAGCTCGACTTCCAGCTGCTTCCAGGCTGCAGCAGCCTCTGCTTGCGCGGCGATTTGGAGGCGGGCGGCCTCCAGCGCGCGCTTGAGATATCCAGGATTCTCACGAAAGCGGTAGTAGGTCTTCGACAGTTCGCCAAGTGCGAGGTGCCGGGAAAATACTGCATCAGCGCCACACGACGGCGCCAGAACATCCTTGACTCGCCACGCCTTATCTGCGATGCGAAGAATCAAATCAGCCTCTTGTGGCTCGGCGGGTCGGAACCAGCCAGCCAGAGTCATCAGCCACAAAGCAGTGGTTTCCGATGAGAACAACGTTCTTCCGCCAGTCAAGAAATCCTGGTTAGCGGGCACACCCATCGGCTGGTAGCGAGCACGAATCAACTTTCGGTCAGCCGCTGAGAGCTCACCAAACCACCATTCCTCCAACTTATAATGACCGATCGCGCCACCCACACGCTTCGGCCAAGATGTCGGAATCACTGCACTGGGAGGCGGATCTTCCTGAGCATCTCGGCGAAATACTTTACTAAGACGAGAAAATAACACCATCTTGACCTCCCTATGTAGGTCAAGATTAATCAACCTTGTCGACAGAAATCAGGACAACGACCCCATGTCACAAGAACGAGAACACGTACGAGGTTATAAACCATTTGGTCTCGAAGCCCTTCTGATGGGTGGGCACAAGTCGGTGCGTACCCTGGTTGCTCAGGAGGGCAAACGATACGCCAGGCTCGATAGATCCTCGCGCTGCGTGGCAAGGGGCCTTATATGGGGCCATTGCTAAAGTGTTGGAGATCCCGCGCAACACGGTGAAATCGGTATGTCGACGCCACTGCGCTACGCCCCCTGATACGCCTGCTCGAGCCCGTGAACAATGCAGGATAGAATTCTCCGATCTGGTAGTGGGCTGACGCTTGTGCTCACATAGATGCAGGTCAAAGTGATGGCATGCCCACCCTGATCAACTCGCCCGAAACGCGGCTTACTCTTTCATGTGTAGCGCCTGCGGGTAGAGTTCCACTGCCTACGGGAATATGAATCGCAAGTACTGCAGCCATCCGTGCTACGTGCACCACCGATTCAACACCAAAGGCGCACGATGACCAGCGTCCTCACTACCGAGGTCTAGGTGCTCCAACCCGTTGACTTTCATCAACATCCTCTACGATCACAGCATCCTTAATGCTCATGACTTACGAGAGGTGATTGAGTCGATCGCAGGGAACACAACCCCGGTTCAACCGTAGGTCCGCTGTGGGCGGTCCGACTTGATACAAACCCGGCGTAGAGCGTGTATGTAACCAGCCGATGAGAAAGGACAGCGATGGCGAAAGTAGCCAAACTGGTAGCTCCGACTCGGCCACACTCACGTGTTCGGGTGGTCGCCTATGCGCGAGTCTCCTCCGAAACCGCCGCGGCTTCGACGACCTCGTGAACCTCGCGAGATGCGGGGAATCGACATCATATTGACCAAGTCGATCTCTCGTTTCGTCCGCAATACTGTAGACCTGCTTACCAGCGTGCGTGAACTTAAAATTCTAGGTGTAGCGGTGAGGTTCGAGCGGGTGAACATCGATACCCGCACAGCTCAAGGCGAACTGCTGCTGACATTGCTGACCTCGTTCGCTCAAGCGGAATCAGACCCCCAATCGGGCAGAGCTGGTGCAGGGGCTTCGGGTACGCACAACCGCGAAGAGCCAGATGATGGTGCTCTGGATTGTGGGCAGATGCTCATGAGGGCGCCTCCTGTTTGCTTCCCGTCTTCGTTAGGATTGGAAGCAGATCATGATTTTCAACGCGCGGTGCGAATCCGTGCGAATCAACAAGCGCAGATGGCGCGGAATAGAGGAAGACACTATGGCAGACGAGCAGCGACGAAGCGGACACGAAGGCCGTGGTGGATTCCAACGCCGACAGGAATGGCGTGACTCGCGAGGGCGAGATGACCGCCGTGAGGGCGGTTTTGGGCGCGGGCGCGACTTCAACGAGCGTGGTCGCGGTGAACGCTCAGGCTTTGGCGGCCGTGATGAGCGGCGCGCAGGAGGCTACGGTCGCGGCCGCGACGATCGCCGTGAGGACGGATTCGGGAATCGTCGTGATGGGGAGCGTCGTTTCGATCGGGATTCGAATCGTTCCTACGGTGAGCGTTCGGATCGTCGCGGCGACAGTCGGGACTTCAATGCGCGTGGTGATCGTCGGGAAGGCGGCTTTAACCGCGGGCGAGACGATCGACGAGACGATCGCCGAGAGGGAGGCTTTAACCGCGGGCGCGACTTCAACGAGCGTGGTCGCGGTGAACGCTCAGGCTTTGGCGGCCGAGATGACCGGCGCGCAGGAGGCTTTAACCGTGGCCGCGATGACCGCCGCAACGAACGTCGTGATGACCGCCGCGAAGGCGGATTCGGCCAACGCCGAGAGGGGGGCTTTGCAGGTGGCCGCGACGAAAGGCGCGGACCGCGCCGTGAAGACGCCGACTACCAGAACTTCTCCTCCACGGAGGAATACATCTCCCCGAATCCAGACGAGCCGACGATCCCCGCGGGCGTGTCCGCCGAGGAACTCGACGCCAACGCGCTCCGCGCACTCAACACCCTTTCCGGCCCGAACAAAGACATTGTCGCCCGTCACCTCGTGATGGCCGGACAGCTCATCGACCTCGACCCTGAAGAAGCCTACAAGCACGCCGCAGCAGCATCTTCGCGCGCCGGACGGGTCGACGTGGTCCGTGAGGCGGCGGCTCTCACCGCATACGCCTCCGGCCGTTACGAAGAAGCCCTGCGCGAGGTACGCGCCGTGCGACGCATGCGCGGTGACGATTCCCTGCGCGCAGTGGAAGCGGATTGCGAACGCGGCCTCGGACGTCCCGAGAAAGCCATCGAAATCATCGACGCCACCACGACAAAGGGCATGGAGCTCTCCGAACAGGTTGAACTCATCCTCGTCTCCTCCGGTGCTCGAGCTGATCTTGGTGAGAATGAGGTCGGGCTTCTGATCGTTGACGATGCACTCGCCGCTTTGCCCGCCGACACGGATCCTGAACTGCTCCGCAGACTCATGGAAGTGAAGATCGACCGTCTGCGTGAACTCGGACGCGAATCGGAAGCTGACGAGGTCGAAGCGAATCTTCCCGAAGAAATCGAAGACACGGAGATCGTCGACCTCTCCCTCTTCGCGGATTGCGACGTCGACAATAAGCGGACCGCCCTTCGAGGAACAGAGACTCCGCTCGTTGAACTCTTCGACGCGGTCCTTCTCGATCTTGATGGGACCTCGTGGAACGGTGATTCTCCGCTCGAACACGCCGCGCCATCGGTTGTGGAGGCTCGCGCTCAGGGCATGAAGACCGTGTTCCTCACGAACAACGCGATGCGCACCCCCGAACAGGTCGCCGACAAGCTCAACAGCATGGACTTCGAAGCCGATGCTTCAATGGTCATGACCTCCGCGATGGATGTTGTCGCGATCATGAAGGAAAGCATCGAAGACGGCTCGAAGGTCTTCGTCATCGGCGGAAGCGGCGTGCGCCAGGCACTCGAGAACGCCGGGTACGTCCTCGTCGATTCGGCAGATGACGAACCCGTCGCGGTCGTGCAGGGACTCGATAAGAGCATCGACTGGGCGATGCTCTCCGAAGGGGCCTTCGCGATTCAACGCGGAGCGGCCTACTTCGCCACCAACCTTGACGCGACCTTGCCGCAAGAACGCGGTTTCGCCCTCGGCAATGGTTCCCTGGTGAGAGCGATCTCCCATGCGACACACACCCGCCCGATCGCGGCAGGCAAGCCCGAACCGGGCATCTACCTGCGCGGAGCCGCACTCGTCGACTCCGAGAAGCCGATCGCGGTGGGCGACCGCCTCGAAACCGACATCGCTGGCGCCGTTTCAGCGGGAATCCCCTCCTTGCACGTCCTCACCGGCGTTCACGGCGCCCGCGAGGTCATCCTCGCGCAGCGCGGCCAGCGTCCGAGCTTCCTCGCGCTCGACATGCGAGGCCTCCTCGAAGAGCACCCGCGCGCCAAGCACCACCGTGACAACACCTGGACCTGTGGTGAGTCGCAGGTCGTGAAAGCGACTCGATACGGCACGCTCCTGGTTGATGATGTCGAACTCGAAGCCGAGGAGTCGTACACGGTCACGCTCGACACGTACCGTGCGCTCGCCGCTGCCGCCTGGGACTACGCGGACGAGTTTGGCCGTGCCCCGCGCTGTGCGACGATCACGGTCGTTGAAAACGGTGATCCGTCTGGCGTCATCGAAGCCCCGCTAGTCCTCAATGAAGCCGATGAGAAGGCGCAGGGCGAAGAGTTCGACGCTGCGGATGCTGAGCTCTCTTCCGATGCTGATGGCCTCGATCCTGCACTCGACACCCCGGCCTTCCTCCCCGGCGAAGAAGAGCTCGAACGGCTCCTCGCTGAAACGGAAGAAGGGGTCGAATCCGATGACTTTGCTCAAATTGCAAAAGTGCAAGAGCCCCAGAAAGAGCAGAGCAGCGAGGACGAGGCCGAGGCGGCCCTGGCTGTTGAGCCGGAGCCCGGCGAAGCTGAGGGAGAGGCCGAGTCTGAAAAGGCCGGTGCCAAAGGCGTGGAGGAGGCCGCAAGCGAAGCGGCTGACAATGAGCGCGTGACGCCTGAAGTGGAAGCCGAGCCTGAGGAGGTTCCTGCGGAGGCTGAGCCTGAAGAGGCTCCCGGAGACGCTGAGCCCGAGGAGGTTCCCGGAGACGCCGAGCCTGAGGAGGCTCCCGAGGAGGCTGACCCTGAAGAGGCTCCTGCTCAAGCCGAACTCCTCTTAGAAACTCAAGACGAACTCCTGAGCATTCCTGAGATCGAAAAGAACGAGGAGAGCGAAGAAAAGCCCGAGAAGAGCTCCGGAGACGAACTCGAATGAGCACTCCGCTTCCTGGGTCCCGACGGCCCCCCGCCGGGACCCAGAGTGTCGACGCTGAGGCCCTACTCGCCGACTTTGACGAAGCCCCCCTCGAGGTGAAGATCAACATGCTCTCCACCCTGGAGCGAAGTCTTCGAGAAAGCCTCGACGCACCGGAACAGTCATGAAGCTTCGACGCATCGACTCCGAACTCGTCCGCCGCAAGCTCGCGCGCTCACGAACCCACGCCCAAGAGATGATCGCACAGGGAAGAGTCAAACTCGACGGGGAAGTGGTGATGAAACCAGCTCGTCAGATGGACCCCGCCCAAGCGATCGTCATCGCCGAATCCGAACAGATCGAATACGTCTCACGCGGAGCCCATAAGCTCGCCGGTGCCCTCGACTCTCTCGGCGAAGCAGCGCCCATCGTCAAAGGACGTCGCTGCCTCGACGCTGGAGCCTCCACAGGCGGATTCACGGATGTCTTGCTGCGAAGAGGCGCCGCCTCGGTCGTCGCCGTTGACGTCGGCTACGGACAACTCGCATGGCGTCTCCAATCCGACCCCCGAGTCGAAGTCCGCGACCGCACGAATGTGCGCACAATGAAAGCAGGCGACGTCGATCCGGCGCCGAGCCTCGTCGTGGGCGACATGTCCTTCATTTCACTCACCCTCGTCATCCCAGCCCTCGTTGCCGTTGCCGCCGAAAACGCGGACTTCCTGCTCATGGTGAAACCGCAGTTCGAAATCGGCAAAGAACGACTCGGCCACGGGGGCGTCGTTCGCAACCCCGAGCACCACGTCGAAACCGTGGAGAGCGTCGCACGCTGCGCCATGGACAACGGCCTGGGGATCCTCGCGATCGAGGCCTCCCCGCTTCCCGGCCCCTCCGGCAACGTCGAGTACTTCCTTCACATGCGCGCAGGCGATTCAGATGCGATAGCGTCTGAGGAGTTGCACTCGCGCATCGAAGACGCAGTCAGAAGGGGACCCGCCGGCGGGGGAGAGGACACACGATGATCAACACCGTCATGCTCGTGCGCCACGTCCACCGGCCCGACGCGATCACGGCGGCGTCCGTCATCCAGGCACGACTTGAAGACCTCGGTATCTGCGTCATTGCGGAGCAAGACGCCCGGCCCCCCGAGCAAGACGCCCGGCACCCCGATTTCGTCCTCGCAATGGGAGGCGATGGCACGATCCTCTCCGCAGCGGAAAGCGCGAGGAAATGGGACGTGCCCCTCCTCGGCGTCAACCTCGGACACATGGGCTTCCTCGCAGAAGACATCGGCCCAGACCTCGAAGAAGTGGCCCGGCGTATCGCCGCCGAACACTATCGGATCGAAAAACGCATGACCCTCGACGTCGTCGTGCACTTCCCCGACGGCACGAGCACACGGGACTGGGCGTGGAACGAAACAGCGATCATCCACGCCGACGTCGCCCACCCCGTCCACCTCGCACTCGCAGTGGACGGACAAGACGTATCAACCTACGGTGCGGACGGCATCATCCTCGCGACACCGACAGGGTCTACGGCCTACGCCTTCTCAGCAGGCGGGCCAGTCGTCTGGCCGGACACGGAAGCAATCGTCGTTACGCCCCTAGCCGCCCACGGGCTCTTCACCCGCCCCCTCGTCGTCGGCCCCTCAACGAGGCTCGACGTCGTCATCCTCGAGGAGAACTGGGAAGAACCGGAAATGTGGAGCGACGGCACCCGCTGCATGGTCCTCCCCGCAGGCTCAGTGGTATCCACGACCGTCGGTGCGCGCCCCGTGAAACTCGTGCGCCTCGACGACACGACCTTCTCAACACGCCTCGTTGAACGCTTCAACCTGCCCGTTCGAGGATGGCGCAGCGCCCAAAGGATGCAGAAGCGATGATCTCCACGATCGAAATCCGAGGCCTGGGCGTGATTGATCGTGCCGTCCTCGAATTCGGTGAAGGCCTCACAGTCCTCACAGGTGAAACCGGCGCGGGCAAAACAATGGTCCTCACCTCCTTAGGACTCCTCCTCGGAGGACGCGCCGACCCCGCCCTCGTGCGAAGCGGCGAAAAACGCGCAGAAGTCGACGGCGTCTTCCTTGCCGATGAAACCGCAAAAGAGGCCGCCCTCGAAGCGGGAGCGAGCATCGACGAGGGGGAACTCATCGTCTCACGCACCCTCGCCGCTCAAGGCCGATCTCGCGCACACCTGGGCGGACGACCCGTCCCAGCCTCTTTGCTCAGCGAAATCGTCTCGCCCCTCATCTCAATCCACGGCCAAGCTGAGCAGATGCGTTTGAAGTCCCCGGCCGCCCAGCGTGAACTCCTCGACGCCTACGGCGGCGAAAAGCACGCGGCACTCATGGACGAATACCACGCCGCCTGGCGCGAGGCCGTCGCACTCAAACGCCAACTCGACGACCTCCTTCTCCACCGCGAAGACCGCGCGAGTGAGATGGAAGAGCTAAGCGAGCTCCTCGGCAAAATCGATGCCCTCGACCTGCACCCGGGCGAGGATGAAGAACTCAGACTTGAAAGCAGACGCCTCATGGGCGTGGAGGACCTTCGCTCCTACGTGGGTGCCGCAACCGCGATGCTTTCAGGAACAGAAAACGCCGAGGGGGCCGCCTCGCTTCTTCGCCAAGCGGGGGAGCGGACCGCCCAGGGGGAGGGACTCGATCATTCACTCGAGGAATTCCACGCCCGATTCCAATCGGCGATCATCGATGTGGAGACCCTCGCCGACGACCTGCGCGTCTACTTGCGAAACCTCGACACCGACCCCGCTCGCCTTTCTGAGATCCACTCCAGACGAGCCCAGATCAAAAACCTCCTCGAAGGGCGCGCCTCAGACGTCACTGAACTCCTCGCGTGGGCGGATGAAGCGCGCAAACGCCTCGACGAGCTCACAGGCTCCGCCTCCGACCCCGAAGAAGTGCGCCAAACTCTCATTAAAGCTCAAGAACGCGTATTAGAAATCGGCGCAAGACTACGCAAATCCCGACTCGCCCTCGCCTCCGCACTGTCACGAAAAGTCGATGCTGAACTCGCCGGGCTCGCAATGAAAGACGCCCACCTGGAAATCGAGGTCGTCAAGGCGCGCCCCAACCCCCACGGACTCGACGAAGTCACGATCCTTTTGCGCCCACACCCGAGCACGAAAGCCCGGCCCCTCGGACAAGGAGCCTCCGGCGGTGAACTCTCACGAATCATGCTCGCCCTTGAAGTCGTCCTCGGAGAGAACTCGAGCGCACACACCTTCATCTTCGACGAAGTCGATTCGGGCATTGGCGGACGAACCGCAAGTGAAGTTGGCTCGCGCCTTGCCCGCCTCGCGAAAAACAAACAGGTCATCGTCGTCACTCACCTGCCGCAAGTCGCCGTCTTCGCCTCCACCCACCTCGTCGTGTCAAAGACACAGGGCTTGACGAGTGTCACGGCGGTCAGCGGAAGCGAAAGGGAAGCCGAACTGACACGAATGATGGGTGGAAATCCCCACTCCGAGGCGGCACGCCGCAACGCGATCGAGGTCCTCACCTCAGCCATGCCACAATCACAGGGATGATGGAAGAACGAAACTCTTCGGCGACACCGACCCCGATCACTGGGCTCGCACGAGTCGACGGCCGCATCCGCAACCTTGTAACGCGGATCGAACCCGGCGAGATCGCGATTATCGACCAGAGCGACCTTGATCGAGCCTCCGCGCGCGCCCTCGTGTCCAAAGCCCCTATCGCGGTCCTCAACGCCGCGCCCTCCTCTTCAGGACGCCACTTCGTCCTCGGACCGAGGATCCTTCTTGACGCGGGAATCCTCGTCATTGACGATCTGGGCCCCGACATCATGACCGTGCGCGAAGGAGAAACTCTCCAAGTGCGCGGACATGAGATCTTGCGCGCAGGAGACGTCATCGCAAACGGGCACCTCCTCGACGCTTCAGACCTTGAAAATGACGAACGCGAACAACGGCGCATGATCTCCACCCAGATCGGCTCCTTCGCGGCATCAATCGACGAATACCTCGAACGTGACGGCGCCCTTTTGAAAGGCGAGGGCGTGCCCACGTACCGCGAGGAGATTGAGGGGAATCCCGTGCTCCTCGTGCTCGACGACGAGCAGGCAAACGAGGATCTCAAGTCGTTGAAACGCTGGATCACGGACGCCGCCCCGATCGTCTTTGGCATTGACGGGGGAGCGAACCTGGCGAAGGAACGCCGCCTGAAGCCCACTTTTGTCGTCGGTGACATGGACCAGATGAAAGAAGGCGTCTTGCGTCACGCGAAGCACCGGATTTTGCGTCGCGGCCACGATGGCCTGACCGCAGGTCGTGAAAGACTTGACCGCATGGGGTTGGGCTGCGAGACGATTGAAATGTCGGGGACCTCAGAGGATGCGGCCCTGCTCGTCGCCACGCATTCGGGGGCCTCCTCCATTGTGATCGCGGGTGCAAGCCATGACCTCGACGATTTCGTCGACCGTGGGCGAAGCGCGATGGCCCCCTCTTTCTTCACGCGTCTTGGAGCAGGCGATGCCCTCGTCAGTGCGAAGGCTGTAGCCGCCAGCCACCGTCCTCGCATCTCTTCCACATGGCTCGTCTTCCTCCTCATCGCGATGCTCGCAGGACTGGGAGCCGCCTTCTGGTCGACGCCCCTTGGCCAAGATCTTTTCCGCCTGCTCGTGGAGTGGGGAACGAACCACACCGCCCAAGAGCCCGCCGCTTCGATCGCGCTCATTCAAGGAGCATTCGCATGCTGAATTTCCGTTACCACCTCGTCTCATTGATCGCGGTTTTCGCGGCTCTCGCGATTGGCGTCGTGCTCGGCGCGGGCCCGCTCCAATCACGACTTGCGGATTCCTTGCGTTCCACGAAGGCCTCGACCAACGAGGTCGACGCGCAAGCGCTCACACAGGTCACGAGGATCGCGCACACTGACGCTCAAGGCCTGATCTCCCTTGCCGACGAGCGTCTCAAAGGCACGTTGACGGGCACGAAGGTCGCCCTCGTCTCCCTTCCCGGTGCGAACGCTGAGGATTCGACGATGGTGTCCGAGCGCCTCCAAGCAGCCGGAGCTGAGGTCGTCGGCTCAGCGGCCCTCACCTCGAACTGGGAATCCAGTGCGATGGTGAAATACCGTGAAACCTTGGCCACACCGCTGGCAGCTCATCTGCCATCACTGCCTTCAGATGCGAGTTCCGAAGCGGTCATCGGCTACGCCATTGTCGCGGCCCTGACCTCAACAGGACCTGAGACGGCCCTCGTTCAGGAGATCCTCACGGATGACTCCACACCGATCTTGAGCATTAACACCGATCCTGCAGGCTCTGCGACGGCGATCGTCGTTGTAGGCGCCAGAGACTCCTCCCAGTCGCAAGACGCCGATCAATCTGCCGGGTCCATCGCCTCTCCGAGGGCCTGGTCAGGTCTTGCCCGAGCGCTTCCTTCCGCGCCGAAGTCTGGTGTCATTATCGGCGACGCCCACGACTCTACGTCAATGGTCGCCTCCATCAGAGAAGCGGGTGACCCCGTGACGACCATCGATTCTCCTGGAACCGCGCTCGCCGCAGTCTCAGCCACCGCAGCTTTGAAGGACGCTTCCGCCTCGGCGCGTGCTTTCGGATCCGAGCCGAGTGCCCAGTCACTCATGCCGACTCTTCCGTGATGCTTCACCTGTTCAACCAAGGAGGACTCCGGTGAGCTTGCAGGAGATTACGCCCGAGGAAAAGGCGCGTCTGTGCGACCGGAAGACGAGTCGTGAACTCGTCGAACAGCGGTGCATCTGGCAGGGGCGAATCATCGCCCTCAAGGAAGACCTAGTTCGCGTGTTAGACGAGGGTGAGCCCGTGATCCGCCAGTACACGCAGCATCCGGGGGCCGTCGGAGTCCTCGCGGTGCGCGGACAAGCCGGTGAAGAGGAGGTGTTGCTCCTGCGCCAGTATCGTCACCCTGTGTCAGCGGAACTGTGGGAGATCCCAGCTGGGCTTCTCGACATTGAAGGAGAGGACTACCAGGCAGCGGCCGCGCGTGAGCTCGCCGAAGAGACGGATCTGGAGGCGGGGCGCTGGGACGTGCTCGCCGACCTGTTCACCTCCCCGGGTGGTTCGAGCGAGTCCTTGAGGATCTTCCTCGCCCGTGAGGTGAGTGAGACTGAGCAGACCTTCACACGCGAGGACGAGGAAGCGACGATGGTGAGCGCCTGGGTGAGTCTCGATGAGGCGGTCAGCCATGTTCTGGCCGGGCGGATTCACAATCCCACTGCGCTTGTCGGGATCCTCTCCGCAGCTGCTGCGCGCGCAAGGAACTGGCAGGGTCTTCGCCCCGCTGACGCTCCCTGGATGCGTTGAAAATCCTCGCTTTTTTGCTTGGACGCAGCGGCTTACTGTGATCTTCATTTATTTCGCTACACGAAAGTGCCCGAATAGTAATTAAGTGAAGCCTGTGGCGCGTAAAAGGACGTAGACTTGCCATATCTGAAGGTGGCGAGATGAACGGAGAGGCCGTGACGGAGCAACAAGACGTTTGCACCCGCGAACAAGTCCTCGACCTCATCGTTGAAAAGGGCCCCGTGACGGCGACCGTGATCGCGAAGATCCTCGGCCTGACAACTGCCGCAGTGCGTCGTCACATCACGATCCTCCTCAACTCCGGACAAATCGTCGAACACGAACCCGGAGTCATCGGCAAAAGAGGACGCGGCCGCCCCGCACGCCACTACGTCGCCACCGAGAACGCCCACACGAGCCTGCCCGAAGGCTACTTAGAACTCGCACTCAAAGCGCTCGGCTATCTCGGGCAAGTCGGCGGGGGAGAAGCCGTCGAAGGATTCGCCGCAGCCCGCTCCCGCGAGATCGAAAGACGCTACGCGCCCATCGTCCGGGCGGCGGGAAGCGACCCTCGGGTCCGAGCCCTCGCCCTCGCTGATGCGCTCACTCAAGACGGCTACGCCGCAACAGTCCGTGATATCGGCGGCGGACAGATCGCCTTGCAACTGTGCCAGGGCCACTGCCCGATTCAACAGGTCGCGGGTGATTTCCCGGCGCTGTGTGAAGCGGAGACCAAAGCCTTCGCTAGGCTGCTCGACGTCCATGTTCAAAGACTCGCCACCTTGGCAGGAGGGGACCACGTGTGCACCACCCACATTCCTGTGGGAACACCCGTGATTCACCCCGCAGCTCGTGCAGCGCTTCGCAAGTAGCGCGCACACCGTTTAATTGAGAGGTTGACATTAATATGACCCAGTCACCGCAGGTCGCAGACCTCGATGACCGTCACATGACCGATGACGAGATCATCGAGTCGATCGGCGCATACGAGTACGGCTGGCGCGATAACGACGACTATGCGAAGGATGCCGAATACGGCATCAACGCCGAGGTCGTCCGCTCCATCTCGGATCATAAGAACGAACCCGAGTGGATGCGCGAGCGCCGCCTCAAAGCCCTTGAAATCTTCGACCGCAAACCGATGCCCACTTGGGGTCCGGATCTGTCAGAGATCGACTTCGACGCATTCCGCTACTACGTGAACCCGACTGATCGTCTGGTGAAGAACTGGGAGGACCTTCCCGAGGAGATTCGTAACACCTACGACCGTCTCGGAATCCCGGAGGCTGAGAAAAACCGCCTCGTCGCAGGTGTCGCCGCGCAGTACGAATCCGAGGTCGTCTACCAGCAGATCCAAGAGGACCTCGAACGCCAAGGCGTCATCTTCCTCGACACCGACTCCGGTCTTCGCGAATACCCGGAGATCTTCAAGGAGTACTTCGGCAAAGCCGTCCCCTCCGGTGACAACAAGTTCTCCGCGCTCAACACTGCGGCATGGTCGGGAGGTTCCTTCGTCTACGTTCCGCCGGGCGTGCACGTCGACATCCCCCTGCAGGCGTACTTCCGCATCAACACTGCGGCGCTCGGCCAGTTCGAACGCACCCTTATCATCGCCGACGAAGGCTCCTACGTTCACTACGTCGAAGGATGCACCGCCCCGATCTACGACGAGAACTCCCTGCACTCGGGCGTCATTGAGATTTTCGTGAAGAAAGGCGCACGCGTGCGCTACACGACGATCCAGAACTGGTCCACCAACGTTCTCAACCTCGTCACCCAGCGCGCCATCGTCGAAGAAGGCGGCACCATGGAATGGGTCGACGGCAATATGGGTGCTGCGATCACCATGAAGTACCCGGCGTGCTTCCTCATGGGCGATCACGCACGCGGCGAGACCCTGTCCATCGGTTTCGCAGGCCCCGGCCAACACCAAGACACCGGCGCGAAGATGGTCCACATGGCTCCCAAGACCTCTTCGTCCATCGTGTCGAAATCCGTGTCCCGCGGAGGGGGCCGCACCTCCTACCGTGGTCTCGTGCAAGTCAATGCGCGTGCACGCCACTCGAAATCGAACGTGCTATGCGACGCGCTCCTCGTCGACAAGATCTCCAGGACAGACACCTACCCCTATGTCGACGTGCGCACGGACGACGTTGAAATGGGCCACGAGGCGACCGTCTCGAAGGTGTCCGCCGACCAGCTCTTCTACCTCATGAGCCGAGGCCTCGACGAGAACGAGGCGATGGCGATGATCGTCAGAGGCTTCGTCGAACCGATCGCGAAGGAACTCCCGATGGAGTATGCGCTCGAACTCAACCGCCTCATCGAACTGCAGATGGAAGGATCCGTCGGCTGATATGACCACCGCAACAGCAATGGCCAAGCCCCACACGCACGGTCCGAACGAAAAGGGAGGCCACGCCTCGCGCGCGGATCGTCCCCTCTCCTTCGACCTCGAAGCGATTCCCGTTCCGCGCGGACGCGAAGAGGACTGGCGCTTCACCCCGATCCGGCGAATCGAACGCCTCTTCGACCCAGCCTCCTACGCCGAGGGCGACGCCCCCGTCACCGTTGAGGCTCCCAAAGGAGTGATCGTTGAAAAGGCGGGCCGCGGCGATGAGCGCCTCGGCACGGTCCTCGCCCCGGGTGACCGCACCGCCGTCGTCGCATGGAACACCTTCACCGAATCCACCGTCATCACGGTCCCCAAGGGAAGTGTCCTGGCTGAGCCGATTCGCCTGAACGTCGATGCCCTTGAGGGAACCTGGCCCCAGCACATCCGCGTCGAGGTCGGCGAACTCGCCGAAGCGACGATTATTCTTTTGCACCGCGGCAGCCCCGAAGCGGCCCTCAATCAGACGATTGAGCTCAACGCAGCCGACGCCTCGAAGGTCACCTTCGTGTCCATCCAGGAATGGGACGACACCTCCTTGCACGCGTCGAACCACCGCCTCGCCCTCGGTAAGGACACGAAGCTTACGCACATCGTCGTCACCTTCGGCGGCGACCTCGTCCGCATCTGCTCGGACACGGACTTTCGTGGGACCGGCGGGGAACTCACCATGCTCGGCCTGTACTTCGTCGACGGCGGACAACACCTCGAGCACCGAGTCTTCGTGGACCATTCGCAGCCGAACTGCTACTCGCGAGTCACCTACAAGGGCGCCCTCCAAGGCGAAGACGCGCACTCCGTGTGGATCGGCGACTGCCTCATCCGTGAAACCGCGGACGGCACCGACACCTACGAACTCAACCGCAACCTCGTGCTCACCGAGGGCGCGAAGGCCGACTCTGTGCCGAACCTGGAGATCGAGAACGGCGAAATCGCTGGCGCCGGTCATGCTTCGGCGACCGGACGTTTCGACGATGAGCAGCTCTTCTACCTGATGAGTCGCGGTGTTTCTGAAATGGATGCCCGCAGGCTCGTCGTGAGGGGCTTCTTCGCCGAACTCATCAACCAGATCGGCGTGCCCGAGGTCATCGACCACCTCATGGAATCGGTCGAAGCCGAACTCGCGAAGAACCGCAACTGAAGCGCGCAGAGCGCACAACCGAAACACTGGCGCATCTGCGCGAACAGGAGAAGAAATGTCGACTCTGACTATCAAGGACCTTCACGTCTCCGTCGAGACCCCGGAGGGGCCCAAGGAGATCCTCAAGGGCGTCAACCTGGTCATCAACTCGAATGAGATCCACGCGATCATGGGTCCGAATGGCTCAGGCAAGTCCACCCTCGCCTACGCTCTCGCCGGTCACCCCGACTATGAGATCACCCAGGGCGAAGCCTGGCTCGACGACCAGCTCATCACCGAAATGAGTGTGGATGAGAGGGCGAAGGCTGGGCTCTTCCTTGCCATGCAGTACCCGGTCGAGGTCGCGGGAGTGTCCGTATCCAACTTCCTTCGCACCGCGAAAACCGCGATCACCGGTGAGGCTCCGAAGCTGCGCACCTGGGTGAAGGACGTGAAGGAATCCATGGAGCTGTTGCGCATGGACCCCGACTTCGCCGAGCGCGATGTCAACGTGGGTTTTTCTGGCGGTGAGAAGAAGAGACTCGAGATCCTCCAAGCTGAACTCCTCCAGCCCAGCTTCGCGGTTCTCGATGAAACCGACTCCGGCCTCGACGTTGATGCGCTGCGCATCGTGTCCGAGGGCGTGAACCGCGTCCACGACAAAACCGGGTGCGGCGTCATGCTCATCACCCACTACACGCGCATCCTGCGCTACATCAAGCCCAGTCACGTTCACGTGTTCGTCGCGGGCCGCGTCGTCGCTGAAGGCGGCCCCGAGCTCGCCGACCAGCTTGAAGAGAACGGCTACGACGAGTACCTCGGTCTGTGAACACTCCCGTGGGCGCGGCCTTCACCGCCGCAGAGCTTGACGCCATTCGAGCGGACTTCCCGATCCTGTCCCGCAAGGGACGGGGCGGGAAGCCAATCGCGTACCTTGATACCTCAGCGACCTCTCAGAAGCCCGAGTGCGTGATCTCCGCCGAAGCGGACTTCTACCGGCGCTCGAACGCTGCGGTTCACCGGGGTACGCACCTGCTCGGCGACGAGTCCACTGCGGCTTTCGAGGACGGGCGCGCCGCCCTCGCCTCTTTCATCGGGGGCCGCCCCGAGGAAATCGTGTGGACGAAGAACGCGACCGAGGCGATCAACCTCGTGGCTCTGTCAATCGGGCACGCCTCGCTGGGGCGTGGAGGAGAAGCAGCTGCTCCTTTGAGGATCGGGCCGGGAGACAGGATCGTCACGACTCGGGCGGAACACCACGCGAACCTCGTGCCCTGGCAGGAATTCTGCGCCCGCACGGGCGCTGAGCTCGCCTGGCTCGACCTTCTCCCTGATGGGCGTATCGACCTCGAGACCCTCGACAGGATCAGCGCGAACACGAAGCTCGTCGCATTCACGCACGTCTCGAATGTGACCGGTGCGATCTCCCCGGTCGCTCCGATCGTCGAAAAAGCGCGCTGTGTCGGCGCCCTCGTTCTTTTGGACACCTGCCAGTCGAGCGCCCATATGCCCATTGATGTTGGAGCCCTCGGCGTCGACTTCGCGGTGATGAGCTCGCATAAGATGCTTGGCCCCACCGGGGTCGGCGCCCTATGGGGAAGGAGGGGGCTCCTTGAAGCGATGCCTCCTGTCTTGAGCGGGGGCTCCATGATCGAAAACGTCACAATGGAGGGCTCCACCTACATGCCGGCGCCTGAGAGGTTCGAAGCGGGCTCACAGCCGGTCGCCCAGATCGCAGGCTGGACCGCAGCCCTCGAATACCTTTCGAAGCTCGGTATGGACCGGATCCGCGCTCAGGAAGAACAACTCACCGCCCGCCTCCTCGAACAGATCCGCGATCTTGAGGGGGTGCGGGTCCTCGGGCCCGCCGGCGCTTTGGAGCGCATCGGTGTCATCGCCTTCGCAGTCGAGGGCGTGCATCCTCATGACGTGGGTCAGGTGCTCGACGCTGATGATGTTGCGATTCGTGTCGGCCACCATTGCGCCATTCCCCTCCACAGCTTCTTCGGTGTGCGCTCGTCGGCTCGCGCTTCTGTTGCGCCGATGACCTCCCCGGAGGAGATCGACCGTTTCATCGCGTCCCTCGGGCGCGTCCGCTCCTTCTTCAAAGGACACTGATGCCGAGTCTCGAACAGCTTTACCAACAGGTCATCCTCGATCATGCGAGAGCTCGTCACGGGCTCGGCACGGTCGAGGGCGTTGACGCATCGAGCCACCAGGTCAACCCGACCTGTGGTGATGAAGTCACCCTGGGTGTGCAGCTCGCGCCCGATGGTGCCATTGAGCGGATCGTGTGGGACGGAGACGGCTGCTCCATTTCGCAGGCCTCGCTGTCGATGCTCGCCGAACTCGTCGATGAACGACCGAGTATTGACGAGGTCGCGAAAGCTTATGGGGCGATGGAACAGATGATGCATTCGCGCAATCGCGGCGTGCCCGAGGAAGTTCTTGACCTGCTCGGAGACGCGGCGGCTCTTGAATCGACGTCCCAGTTCGCGAACCGCGTGAAGTGCGCGCTTCTTGGCTGGTATGCGCTGCGCGATGCACTCGCGAAGCTTGGAACCGATATCGCAGGAGACAGAGCATGAACAACCCCATGGCCCAGTCCGAACCGGTGGAGCAGCGTTTCGCCGCTCCCGAGTCTGCTGAACCGGTGCTCCGCTCGATTGAGGGAACGGATGTCATCGAGAAGGGAAGCCTCAAAGCGGAGGACGTCCTTGAAGCACTCCGGGATGTCATCGACCCGGAGCTTGGCATCAATATTGTCGACTTGGGCCTCGTTTACGGGGTCAATATTGCGCAGAACGACTCGATCGTCCTCGAGATGACTCTGACTTCGGCGGCCTGCCCGCTGACCGATGTCATTGAACGTCAGGCGCAGGTGATCTTGTCGACCCTGAGCCCTGAGGTTGTGATCTCTTGGGTGTGGATGCCACCGTGGGGTCCGGATCGGATCACTCAGGATGGGCGCGATCAGTTGCGCGCCATTGGTTTCAACGTCTGAGCTCCACGAGCTTGACTGTAGGCGCCCCGGTCTTGTGGCCGGGGCGCCGCGTTGTCGGCCCACAATGGCGCGCTGTTGCTCCAAAGGTCTTGTGGCCGGGGGCGCTGCGTTGTTGCCCGAAAACGTTGCTCTGTCGCCCCAAATTGTCGTTCTATTGCTCCGAAATGTCGCGCTGTCGTGGAGCAGTCGGGCTGAGAAGAATCCTGGGGTGATACCGCATAACGCGGAGGTATTCGCGGGGCATGTGTCGTTCAGATGGATTGTGGAGAGTGTTTGGGCACCCTGATTATGTTTTCGGCCGTGTCGGCTGGCGGCTGGGTGGGTCGAGATTGTGTGTGGGTTTGTTCGGATTGGCGTTCGGGGGTGTTTGGGCACCCTGATTATGTTTTCGGCTGCGTCGGGTGGTG
>ERZ773065.607-NODE-607-length-19406-cov-99.614490_pt1 | contig 19406 bp, 27 predicted proteins | sample MGYA00580623_ERZ773065 | MGnify/ENA primary metagenome ERZ773065 (study PRJEB29015, sample SAMEA2738017) | human oral metagenome | biome: human oral; feature: human-associated habitat; material: dental | place: China | collected 2047 ... | reverse complement strand
CCCCGTTAAACCTGTGGAAAACTCACTAAATATTACACAGTATAGTCCTACCACGACATATGGCACTACTCACTGAACAAAACACTATAAAAGAGATGGTTAATATCGGTTACGGCTTAAAAGGCAGCGTAGTTAGAGTGGGCCAGCTGGTGTTTTTGACCGTTGGCGGCACAACGGCCCTGCCTACAAATTTAGCTAGTCTATCCGAAAGAATGCCTGATAAATTTTGTCCAGCATCTTTTTTTGGCTGGGTTAATCTAAGGTTAACTGCTCGTAATTCAGGAAAATTGAGCGGCACTGCGATAATTAGATTTTCTCCTGATGGTAGAATGGATTGCGTAGCCAATAGTGGGCATAACGAATGGTATGGCACTGAATGCTGGTTTACAGATAAACCAGCCAGTTAGTAAGCTTATTTAACATACTCCAAAGTAACACTCACCTCTGAATTGCCCCAAGCATAACTACCAGAAATAGTAATATTCGTTTTATCAATTGAGGTAATACCTGATTGATGTGTACCTTCAATATATGGAAATGCCTGCTTGATAGGATTATCATTAAGATTGCCAGATAGACGCATATTGCCGTAGTAGCGTATTAACTCCCAGCTGTTAGATAGATCTTGAATACCATGTGGCAAACTTGAGACATTGTATCCACCAGTCATATTCACAATGCCACGTACAACCTTACGATAAATCGGGCGACCATCGATCCATTTTTTGCCAGTATTCTTTTCGTCTGTTGAACAATCGCGAAAGTCTGGCGCAAGACTTCGTGGTAGGACTATATCATCAGATAAATTTGTGCCGTCAGCCAGTCCGTTTGCAAACGTTGCTAGAGCATTTATATTTGCAACCAGCTGATTTTGCTCAGCAGCCGTCAATATATCAAGCGGCACAAAATCAATATTTGGGTGCGGTAACGTTAATATTGCCATTACTCACCACCCCCGTAGTATTCATCAATATATTCAAAATTAGACATTGTAGACGTCATGATAACTTTCTGGGCAAAGCCAGCATCTATCTTTTCGGCTACTGAATCAAGGAATCGCTCAATAGTTTCAGCGGCATCAGAAAACGTCATAATAAATAAGCAAAACTTGATAGCATGCTCATCGTCAGGCTCGCCGATTGTGTAATTTTTCGCATACCGAAACATCGGCTTGTCAGAGGTTTTGCCAATGCCGTTCTCGTAGTAGAACCGTCCTACCGGCGACGCTCTAACAGATAGCTCGTCAAGAGTTTTTGGTTGCCAAATCGCCACGCGATTTATGTAAAGTCTATCCATGTTATGAATTATGAGCGGTGGCGGTGTGGCAATAGTATAGTCCTACCACGACATATAAAAAATGCGACTTACTCAACATCTGAAGAGCTCGTAGGTACGTGGATTGACGATAAGCCAATCTATCAAAAATCTCTGACTTTCAATACAACAGGCTCTGGTACTGAAGAGACTGGAGCGAATAACGAAACGTTTGACTACATAGATACACTAATCTCTATGAATGCTATCTTGAACGTATCAAATGGCGAGAGATACTCGAATGGCTACACAAATCCATCAGCGCCATCTGCTCAATATTTCCAGCTTAAATTCGCTAATTGGGGCAATACTAAAAAAATACGATATCATACGAGAACTGCTGGTGTTGTAACAATGACTATCCGATATACGAAATCAATATAATTAGCTATCGTGGTACGAATAAGAACCGCCTCCGAGCTTTCGAGGCGGTTTCAACTGTTCGGGATTTCCGAACAGCTCAGTTTGTAAGCAATCCTTACTATCTGAACTATAAATAATTACTTTATAGTTCAACTTTTTGACACTGGCGGCGTCTTACCGCGTGGCGCGTTTAATAGTGCGCCCGTTTTCGGATCATGCCAGCGGCTCAAGCCTGGGACGCTGTGTGCGTCAACCAGGCATTGCAGGCAGTCATTGTATGTCGAGCCTGGCGGCATCTGCGGCGTAGCCTTACCGACATGTAGCGTCACGCAGCCGCAAGCCTTGCACTCGCGAAAATACAAGCTGGACTTGGTGATGGTTATTTTCTGTAGGTTCATGGATTGATCCTTTGCCCTGGATAAATCAATCCGCGGTTAGCAATCCCATTTCGCTCAGCCAGTCGCTGCGTGTAGCCGCTATTACCAAACAGCCCGCTCGTACCGTGCCAACCATTCCTTAATGCGATATCACCGAGCGTATCACCGCGGCGCACAACGTAACCGCTAGCACTTCGCTGAGCGTAGCCTGTCGAAGCCGGCGCGCTGATTCGCGGTGCTTGTGCTGCTACGCGTGAGTTGACAGCCGCCTGTACTTCGGCTGGATTATAGCCAGCGGCTTGTAGCTGCGTTGCGCGGTCGTTGCCGCTACCATACACACCTTTCAATACATCAGCCACCACTTGGTCATTCACTGTTTTTGAGCTGGCTGCTGGAGCGGCTGGAGCGCTAGCGGTGCCGTTCCAAATATTCGGGCGGTAGTAACCGATGATTGAGTTGCGGTATCCGCCAAGATCCATCAAGCTAAACGCGTTGCCGACATAGATATTGCCTGAGCCTTGGTTTTGCCCGAAGAACTTCCCCTGATAATACATAGCAACGTGTCCATATTGTCCGCCTCCAAAAATTGCCCAGTCTCCGTCTTTCATGCCAGCTTGCCCAGCATGCCAGGTAAAGCCGAGTGCTTGGATTTCGCCGACTTGGTTAGCGTAGCCACTCGCTCCACCTGTACGGGTAGCAACGACGCGTCCTGAAAGGCTGAACATGAACTGCTTGAAACCTGCCACACACTGCAACCCATACCCCTCGTTAAATCCGCGGCCGTTCATGGCATTGACGAACGCTGCAGGACTGGATAGGTCGGTCTTGTAGTAGACGCCAGAACCCATCTGCGCTAACTCTTTGTCGGGTGCTTCACAGCCCGAGCTGGAATCCTGCGGTACATCTAGTCCCATAATGCCAGCAATCGCGTTCTCACGCTTCTTGGCTAGCTCACATAAGGCTTTTTCGGTAGACTTTGAGTATTTCGCCTTTGAGCCGTCAAGGGTGATACTGCCGTCCTCTGAGGGCTTGCCTATAATTAAAAATACAGATGATATGATGATAACGCTTGCGACTATCAACACGTCTATCCGATTGATGATGAAGTTTTTCAGATTTGAAGTTACTTTTTTCATTTCTCTGCCTCTTTAGCTTGGAGTTCTTGAGCCATCTTTTTATCTTGCCTATTCTTCTCGCTGGTAACACCTGAGAAATACATGTTCACACCACCTGCGACTAGCAAGGCGGTTGCGGTGAGCTGTTTAGCCACTGCTGCAAAACCCCAGATATCACCTAGTCCCTGGATGATGAATGCTGCGAACGACAGCAGACCTACCGCGATTGACAACTTGCGTGTTGTTTTCTTTTCTAGTTTCATATTTGACCTCCTTGGTCGTTATTATTATTGCTTCGAAAAATCAGATAAAGAACAAGAGCGGTTGTTATAATAGACAGCAATAACGGTATCATCGCTTCGCCTCCAAATGCTGTATATCCTCTTTCAGCGTCGTCACCGTTTGGCTTTGCTTGACCATTACACCCGTCAGATACACGGCGAACGCCACCAGTGCTACAGCAAATATCTTTGCCAGCCCACTGGTGATGAGCCGCCAAAAGTTCAGTAGGCTCTCCACATCGCTGCGCGGCAGGTATTTCTGCTCCATCTCATCCGTAAGCTCTTTTTTATACTGTTCAAGCTCAGCTCGCGAAATATTACCGCTCAATATGTTCTCTATTCGCTCAAGCGCTGCTGTATGCCTGTCAACGCCATCCTTGATGTACTCGACCTTGGCTTGCAATGCACCAAATTCTTTTGCTGATACGTCTGTGTTACTCATCTCGCCATTCATTATGATTTTTGCTGGTGTGGCAGCTAAACTGGCAACTCAGACAACACGCACTTAAAATCAACATATGACGCAGGCGGTGGTCCGGCGCTTGTCCCGCCCCCAAACACCAACACATGTACCTCAGCCTCATACGTTGATGGGCTTGCTCGGTATACGTAACCATATAGCGACACCGAACCAACACCATCGCCACCGTCATGTAATATACTGGTCGTGCCAGAATCCCATGCCGTCGCTCTGTCGGTTTTAGCTATCACGTCGGAGATATACGCTCCGGGCGGCACGCTTATGCTTGCCTTGAAAGATTGATGGCTATAAACTGGCGAATTTGGCAGATTTATGCGAGCAGACACTGCTTGCTGCTGGAAGCTTGCGTCATAATCAGAGTTTTTAATAAACCTGCTAACCCTTGCCATCGTAGCCATCCTTAAGAATAAAGTAATAGAATCCATTATCTGTTGCGCCGTTTGGCGTCTGTACAATCAGTTGCTGCTCTGTAATTTTCGTTTTATTGACGGACAATGAACCATATTGCCCCTTTTCAAACACCCAGCAAATCGGCAAATAGCCAAGGTTGTGGTTTACTGTGCCGCCGCCAACTGGCAGCTCGCCAGACGCGAACAGTTTATTATACCGCTTGTCTGAATTAAATTTGTATGCACCGAGTGTATCGAACTCGGCAATGTTGCCAGTATAATTTGGCGGTGCGATAAGTATACCCTTAATGTAGAACGTCACCGATTTATCAATACTGCTTCCTCTAAAAAACAGGTCTGAATCACGGCTCAAATAGGTGTCTAACGAAATATCTGGACTATTCCCGAACCCACCTCTTGAAAATGCGTCGAGGTCGTTTGCCCACGAAAAATTAGGGTCGGTGCTCCAAATGCCGCGAATGAGCGGCTTGAACGGCAAGTTGTGCGATATTCTAGCTTCCCCTACATAAATTCCCCATCCCTGATCAGCGGTAGTCATTTGAGCACTGAATGTCTTGGCGATGTAGATTTCCGGATAATCAGAATTAAATATCACCTGCTCAGCTCCTGAATTATGTCAATGCCCGGGTCGCTAATTGCCTCGATGATGTGCCCGTCTTTCGGGTGCGAGCCAATCAAAATACGCCGCGTGCCGTCAGTCTCGCTGTAGATGAATCCTTGCGAGTTTATCCGCGTCAATATCACGCCGTTTTTGCGTATCAATAGCTCGCCAGTACCTTGATTGATAGAAATATCGCCGTTGTTTGTGCTAATGACTTTGTTTCCTTGAAACTCCACATTTTTCACGATTGCCATAATAAAGCTCCTAACCCAGCACGTCTGTGCTGTCTAATTTAGATTTGTCTAATATGAATGGGCTGTATACTTTCTGCCGGCGCGCCTTGATTGTCGTCTCCAGCAGTCCGCTACTCATTTTCATACTGATTGCCGTGACGAGGTATGTCCCCGGATATTTATAATCAACCTCGACTATATCGCCCAGCTGTAAGCTCGGATCGCCTTTCAAATTAATCTCAATACTCGGCGAGTACTCGCTTTGCTTGCTTAAAATATCGGTCGCTAGCAAGTCGCAGTTACGGTACGAGCCAAAGAAATTATTATCAGAAATATTCAGCAGCATATCGCCGTATTTTTCACGGCTGTCGCTATCGTATGCTTCGTAGTCGATAGTATCGACAACTTTGGCTGGCTCGCCCCACAACTCAATCGCGTCAATACTCAGTGCACCGGTATTTGTGTTGATGAACGTTACTTTGTACGAATCCTGAAACAGCTCGCCAGTCGCCGTTACGTTGATAGGCACTGGTATGCCGCTCAAGTTGCGAGCCGTAAACCACGATGATGTTTTCACGCCATTAAAGATTAGATTATCAGCGCGCCATGCCGGGTCGCTTAACGACAGCCAAACCTCTAGCCGCCCTTTTGCTGGCACACGCCACTTATCCTCGTCAGCGCTGTTTTTCCAGCCGTTTTCATTTTCGTTAGAAAATATTGGCTGCAACTTCTGAACGGCGCGAACCTCAGATTTTATCTTAACGTGGTTAATAATTCCACCCGCACGGCTCGGCTTAATGCTGATGATATTTGAATCGTTTAATATCATCACCGGCTGTTTACCAACCACGCCAGAGCGTGTTGTAAAACGTACTATGCCCTGCTCGTCTAACCACAACGCACCATTCTCAGCCTGTACTAATTTGCGCAAGGCGTCGCCGGCTTTCTCGCCTTTGTTAAATATCACGAACGGGATTTTATTTTGCCCGATAGCTAGCTTATATTGATCAGGCGTCATACCATATTGTTGCAATATCACGGCAATCACCTTATCGGTGGTTACATCGCGCAGCTTGATGGCTGAGCGCAGCTCTGCTTCGGCAATCTCGCTCAAAAAGTCCATGGCAGTCCAGCGAACTTGCAACGTGTCGTCACTGTATGACGGCATTGATTGCGTCATGCCGACGAACACTGGCAACTTATCCTCAGACTTAAAACCTATATACAGGCGCAGCGGTCGGCGTGGCAGCATATATTTAGCGACAGGCGACGGTGCATTATTGTCGTTTGAATAGCTCAAATATCCATCATAATTATTCAGCGTAATATCAGCGACGCTTGATTGTACGTTGTATGGAAACTCGACGCTTCGCTCAAATCCCATGTCAATTACCCTGTCGGTAATATCGGCGTACTCGTAAGCGTCCCATACCTGTGTTGGGTTGTTATCTTGCGTTGCCAGCAAATCAGCACCGTTTAATCTTGACTGATTGAGTGTAAACCATTGCAAATCAGTGCGCCGCTTTTTCGTAAATGACATGCTAGCTTTCCAATCAAGCGGCACAACCTCGCTGCGTGCCAGCTGATGAAATCTGTCGGTCGTAACCTGCATAACGCTAACCTCCCATCTGCCTAGTTTCGCGCAAAGTTATCTTTACGCCTTGTACCATGCCGCAGTTGCTGATAATATTCTTGTCGCTTATCGACATCTGCACCGGTATGTTTTCCACAGACAAATTTGGTCCAGTTACGGTCATAAGCGGGTATTTGTAGGTAGTGAATTGCCGGTCGTAGAATCCGCGTAACCTCTTATATTCATCAGCCGACATGTACGCCCACTGGTGTTCCCAAATTCGCTTGTAAAAGCCAAAATACGTGCTCACATTGCCGTCAGCTGTCTCAACTGTCTTTATGCCGCCGTCAACAATCTTTTCGGTAAACGGCACTTCCAGCAAATCATACACCACCGAATCTTGAGCGTCGGTCAGCTTCAAAATAAGGCTCATATTACACCTCCAGCGCCCATTCTTGAGCGATTTATAATCTCTAATTGATCAGCAATCTGCTGCGCGACCTTGCGCTGCTCAGCCGGGCTTGTGGCAAATACGCCGCTGATATTGATGGTAATATTTTGCCCAGCACTGCCGCCGATTTTATCAACCAAGCTTGCCATTTTACTCTCTGGCACAACCCACTCGTCCTCGCCGCCATCACCAGCGCGAATAATGCGCCCGCCCGGCTCGACGATACCACCAGTGTACATGCGCGGAATATGCACGCGCCCCAGCCTGCCAATATTAACGCCTGGAATCTTATTGATAGCGCCGATCGCGCCGTTGATTAGGTCGATCGGGCCGTTAATGAAGCCCTCGATGAACCCAAGCACACCGTTGATGGCGTTTTTGAACACCTGTCCGACAGCACGTCCGAAGTTGCCAGCAAAGCTGCTAAACAGTCCGGCCAGCCTATTCCACAGATTGCCTATCAGATTGCCGAACGCGCCGAACAGCGCACCGATAATTTGTGGCACGGCTTTCACCAGCGCTAAAAATAGCTGGATTGATGCTTTAATCAGCATTTTGATGTTTGTTGGGTCGGTCAGGAACGTGACCAAATTATTTATCAGTGTTGGCATAACCTGAACCAGCGCCTCCATAATTTGCGGCCATGCCTGCACGATTGCCAGGAATAATTGAATCGCGCCATTGAGCAGCAGCGTCAGCGTCTCTGGCTTTGTCAGCTCTTGCACGATTGTTAATACCAAGTTTGCGACAGCAATCAGGATTTGCGGCAAAAGCTGCACCAGCGCCTGTATTAGCGTTGGCAACACTTGAACTAATGCGTCAAATATCGTTTGAATCAACTGCGGCAACATCGCCACAAGCTGTAGGGTTAGCTGTACAGCTGCTGATAATATGCTCGGAAATAGCTCATTAAATAATATCGGGATTTGCTCGATGAGTAGCGGCGCTAACTCTTCAACTAGCATAACGATACCGCCCAGTGCCTTTCTGAATGTCGGTATGACATTTTTGCCAAATGTGCCAATTGATTTGACGAAATCATCAATTAGCTTGTCAAAATCCAAATCTTCGTTGCTGATACCGGCAACCAGGTTGTCCCACGCCGACTTCATCGTCGTAAAGCTGCCACTGATGGTCTCACTGGCTTCCTTGGCGGTCGTGCCAGTAATACCCATGCGTTCCTGCGTTTTATGAATACCCTCAATCAGCTTATCGAACGGAATATCCTTGACATTCTCCGCCGTGGCTTTGAATGAATCGCCCATCACACCGCTATCGTTGATAAGGCGCGCCATCTCGCTCTGCGTACCACCATACCCCAGCTTGAGGTTGTCGAGCATGGTGTAGTTGTCTTTTGCGAAGCCCTGATAAGCGTCTTGAATCATCGACATGCTTGTGCCCATCTTGTTGGCGTTGTCAGCCATGTCGGTCACTGCCATGTCGGCATATTTAGCGGCCGCCTCAGTATTGCCGCCAAGACCCTGCAACAGCGACGCCGAGAAGCTGGTTACTGTGTCCATGTACTGATTCGCCGACAGTCCAGCTGTCTTGTATGCGTTGTTGGCGTACTCCAGCACCGTATCGCTCGACTGCTTGAACAGCGTCTCTACGCCGCCGGCTAACTGCTCATAATCTGCGTAGCCCTTAACTGCTGCCGTCGCCAATCCAGCAACAGCAGTACCAGCCGCAGCCAATCCAACTGCTGCTGCTTTTCCGATAGCAGCAAAACCACCGCCGACCTTACCGCCGGACGAATTGACCTTTTTCTCGGCCCTATCCAAGCCCTTGTCAAGGTCATCAGTGTTGACATCGACGATATAGCTAATCTTGCCAACGGTGGTGTTGCCGCCCATCGCCATGACTACGGTTCACTCCTCTTGGCGAAAGGCTTGATGCCTTTTTTGAACGAATCGTTCGGGTGTTTTGAGAAGACACTGCCAGTGCTGATTTGACCGGCACGAGCCTGCTCGACCAGCTTTGCATACCAAACTTTGCGCGCACCCTCCAGCAAAGCGTTAGCCTCTGCTAGCGTAATTTCGTCATTACGAATCGCCCTGATACCCTCCCAGCCGAAATAATAGCCAAACTCGGCAACAATATAGACTTCGTTTGAAATACGGTTATCAAACTTGTCAGAACGCTCCATGCGCCGCTTAAAGCGAGCCAGCGCCTTGCTCTTGTCTTCTTCAGACATCAAATCCAACAGGTTAATCATCGGATTCCTCCTCAGCTTCATCGCCAGAACCGAACGCTCGAGCATTTAGTTTTTGTAGTCCGGCTGTACCGTATTTTTCCAGTAGTTCTTTTGTAAATCTCTGATCATCAGTGCCGTCGTCAAATAGTTTCATCCAACTACGCGCTAATGATTCTTGCGTGTCATTCATCTCGACCATCAATTTGTCTAACTCATCGACCATTGCCAACGTTTCTTTGGTATCGCCGCCTTTAGTCTTTTTTGCCGCCTCAAATCGACTTTTTAGATTGAAAGCCTTTTTTGATATCGTGCTCATTTTTGTGGTTTTCCGCTGAATATCCAGCTGTGTACCCGCGCCTAATTTACGGACGGTGTAGACGTGTCCGTCGATTTTTGCCTTAACCTCGCGGATTAAACCCTTGGTTGATATTTCAATTTCGCTCATGCGACATCCTTTCGTTTATGTTCTAAGCCAGATTATGGTTACCTCTGGTGTGGCAATAAAAACACCCCGGTTTTCCCAGGGTGTTTCATGATTTGCCGTTTTAATCACGGCGACGCCGGCTTTGCTTTCCACTTCAGCTCAGAAGCGTCCCAGTACTGCGGCGTCTTCGGGTCTGGATAACCGAGCAGCAGGTAGCCGTCAGTTGTCGGCTGCATCTGAACCGTCAGCTCAATCTGCGCAGCGTCGCTGGTTGACAGCGTCGGATTGAACTTCCGTTCAATTAGCCCAGCGTAAACGTGAAAGTCGTCTTTAGCGTCCTTGCCGGCACAAAGCTGATGAATATGGATCGGCTGCGGTGTACTACCCTTGCAATTCCCGCCGCCGAAAATCATCGGGTCAGTGTCAGCTACGTCAAACGCCTTTTTCACGTAGTCAAGCGATGGCAAGAATAACGTAAATGTTATTTCTGCGTCAGACGCCTTGCCGGATGGCTGTTTGCGCGTTCCTGCCTGCGTTTCAGCTTCAAGCGTACCCTCACCGTAGTTCACGGTGATATCGCCTAGCAGTTCTGCTGGGAACAGCACTTTGCCGACAGTCATTTCCCACTTTCCAGCGAGTAACTTTTCAGTGTTCATGGTGTTTCCTCCATTTAGTTAGTAATAAATCGTTCCAGTGGCTGAATAGATAACAATACCGTTATCGTCCTCTCCCACGCTGGTTATCGTGGATACTGGCATAATTGCCACGTTCCGATAGCCTTTGTCGGTTGCCGGTGGAACTGCCGGCAGTCCGCATACTCCATACGAGTTATTTAGAAAATCGACAATCTTGCTCAGCCGCTTATAGCCGTCAACGTCGTCGGTTCCACGGCTATACAGCTCGTAGCTCTGTGCGCGACGTTCGCCTCTCAGCTGCTGGTTGCCTACATTCGCGATATAGACACCCTTGCGGCCAAGAGCTAGCTTCTGAAAAAACAAGTCTTTGTCAATTTTGCCAAACCCGTTATCTTCCAAGTACTTCAGTAGTGATAAAGTGATCATCGCGTACCCTTCATCCAATTTTTAATGCCCTCTTTAGCCACGCTATCGCCTGCTTTTTTGAGATAGTTCGTGGTCTGCGGGTTTTTTGAGTTTTCAAAGTGCCGGCGCCGTGCATACGGTACTCGGCCATCGCCAAACGTCACCTGAACGGCCGTATCGACAGTCTCAACTCGTCCATCGCTACGAAGCGCGCCAGTGAGTTTTGGTGCTATCATGGTAGCCCGTCCGAGAATGGCGTCACCCATCGCTCGCTTGGCATTTTTAATGTTTTCTTTTTGTACTGTCTTGAACGCCTGCACGCCGCCATTAACTTTGCTGATTTTAACTTTAACTGCCATATTCAGCCCTCTCTAACGTCAGCGTGTAGTGCTCGACAGCACCAGTATCGAAGTTTTTGCCCTCAGTAACACCGACTATCGTGTAAAACTTACCGCCGCACTCGATGCCGTCACCAACAATCTCGCCGTTGGTGTCTATGTCCTCGGGGTGCACATGTAGCGTAGCACTCGATTCGTGCGTCTCCTGATTCTGGCTGCTAACCATGCCAGATTTCAGTTTGAACACTCCAGAGTGTGCGATTCGCTCAGCGATTGTGTTGCCCTGCACAACACCTCGATTAATCTTCAGGTAGTTGTACGTCACTTCAGTGAACACATCAAACACGGTCATCGAGGTTTAGCCCTCCGCTATTTACCGGCATCACTTTGCCGTGGCGGATACCGCCGCACGCCCTATATTTGGCGATGATGCCAGCGTTTAACTTCATCAATTCCTTAGTAGGGTTGTAGCCCTCCCGATAAGTAATTGAGAAGTCTTCAACACGCTTCGACGATACACCGCCCTGTGCTTTCGCCTCATCGGTAATATTGCCGAAGAATCGTGCCCATACCAACGCCAAATCGTTTGGCAGCGGATCGATATCATCGAGCTCGCGGCATAACAGCCCCTCAAGTCGTGTCTTCGCAATATCCAAGTACAACTTGAAGTTGTTTTTTTCAATAGGAGAAAGGGAGCGGCCGAGTAATGCCGCTACCTTGTCTTCATCAAGTTTTGCCATCTCAATCGCTCCCCTCTCCTAAAGTTAGGCTTCCATCGCAACTGCGAATGTTTTGTAACCTTGTGCCGAGCCGCCGATGTAGCGTTCAGTCAACATCACGTCTTGGTTGTAGTCGAGGTCAAAGTCAGTGCGCACTGTCGCGTTGTTCTCACCCATAGTCACATAGGCTTGGTCAACGTAGGCGATAGCTTTCACTTTGCCGCTGTTAAAGCTATTCAGCTCTGGCAGCTCGTAAACAGCTTTGACTTCAAACAACTCTTCCAGCTTGACTTTGGCAAACATGATGTTGCCATTTTTATCTTTCATCAAACGGACTTTGCGGCGGAATCCCTCTGGAACGATCAGGATTTTACCCTGGTTGTTTTTATCCTTGACAGATTCGACCACCTCAACGCCGATTTCGTATTCCGTCTTGCTTGCCGCGTCAACCTTGGTAACGACTTTGCTGCCGTAGCCGCTCGCGTCGCCTGCATCAGCTACGACTGGATACAGACCGCGAGTGCCCTCGAGGGTTGCGTCTTTGCCAGTACCTGCAGTCAACAGCGCGCCAACGACGATAGCATTTGCTACGCGATCAGCTAGCTCTTCAACACGGAACTTCAATAACTCGCCAGTTGAATCATCAAAGATATCCTGCAAATCGATATCAAGCCGCTTGTAGATAGCTTTGCCTTTGATATCGCGGCGAAGACTCTTGAGTGTCTGCTCTTTCTTTTTCTCGCCTTTCTGATGTCCGAGTGCCGTGTCGTCAGTACCCATTGCGTATAGGCTGCCGCCTCGAGCGCCAACATGGCGAAATGTGCCGAGGATTCCTGGATTGTCAATCCACGCCTTGAAAAAGATGCTCTCGATTTCAGCTGGCAGGATTGCGTCGCCGGTGACACCCTTGCTCTTCAGGTGCGCGCCCCACTCGCTCATAATCTGCTCAGTGCTGCCGCGGTGGTTTTTCTTAATGATGTCCCTGAAAGCAAGCAACGCTGCTTTTGACTTCAGGTAACCGTCAGTTGCTCGCGGTGCTTGAACAGGCTGCGCCGCTTTTTTAACGACGCTGTCGGTTGCAATTGATTTATTCATTGCATTGTCTCCCTCTTCAGTTGTTTCGTTAGTAGTATCGCTGTCAGTCTCTTCACCGGTTGGCGTATCTTCGCCCTCCTCCGAGTTTTGCGTTTCCGCTGGCGCCTCTGGCTGCTCAGGCGCTTCGTTTTCAGTTGTTTCGACAGGTGTACTGTCTGTATTGTCTACATTTTCAGCTGGCTGCTCGTTGTGGTCGATACCATCACCGGTAGCTGTACCGAAAGTGTCATTCTGCTTTGATTTAGCTTCAGGCATTTTCTTGTCTCCTACAATGGATTTAATGGCAATAATCCGCGCGTCCTTGTTGCTACCGCGGTAAACCAGCGACACCTCGATAACCTCAGCATTGCTGATAGTTTCCGCTTCAAAATTAAAATCGTAGTCAATCATCGTAATGCTAAATGCATTGGATAAATGACCCTCGTCAATCAGCGTCAACATATCCTGCGCGATTTCTCGGCTGCTAATGCCAGCCTCAAAAACCAGCTCGCCGTTGCTAAAATAAGCGCGCCGAACAGAGCCGATCACGTCGCGAACGTCGCCAGAATGGTTTAACATTAGCGGGATGTCGATAATCTCGCTGATACCTTCTTCTGGAATCGCCCCAACGACAATCTCGCCGCCGCCTTTGAGAGGTAGTCGCAAACTGGCAACATTGACCTGCTCGTAGTGTCTATCGACACTAGCCGAACTCGCCACAAAGACAATACGCCGCTCGCCGTCAATTTCTTTCGACTTGATGGCGCTGCTGAACGAAACAATCTTTGATTTAGCTTGTTTTACCATAATCTTCCTTTAAGCTTTGATATTTCTTGCCGACAGCGCTCATTTGAGCATTGCTTTCGTCAAGCCTGATTATGATAGGGTGTGGTGTGGCAGGCGAAATTATGATATAATGCACACATTATGAAAATGCACGCACCCAGCTTCGTTTTAGGCGCAGCTACATCGAGATTTGTTAGAAAATACTGGTATATCGGTGTCTTCTACGTATTGTTTTACTACATGTTTATTGCCTTTTTCTGGGTAATGTATCAAACGTATTACTGGCTGTTTTACCGTCTTATTTTCTGCGGCATTAGGTCGCTAATCGGCAAAAAAGCCGCTACTTCCGATTAGCCGTCTTTGGCGGTACTTCCGGCGCAGTAAACTTGTGCCGGATTTCTTTTTGCGAAGAATTAGGCGTCACTACCTTGATGTTCAGTTTCGCCTTGCATTTACTGTTTGTACAAATCAAACTCTCGATGATAGTTGTGCCTTTAGCATCCATCAAATAACGGCCGCAATATTTACAGGTTATCTTCATGACGCTACCTCGTATTGAATATAGCAGCCGCAGTTTGGATGCATATTGGCAGAATCAATGTCGGCAAAGTCGTTCAGGAACGTGCCGCCATCAGCGCCCTCCAACTTATCGCCTCTCACGAGGAATGAATTGGTCACGAGTTCCTTTTTGCCATTCATGGCTTGGCAAAATTCGCAGCCGGCGCCGTTTGTATGCCAGACTTTATAGATTTTTGCACCGGTTTCGTGCATAAGCTGTTGCATGGCGTTAACACTTGATTGACCAACGCACCGGTGTTCTTCAGTGCGAGCCATCCGCTGCACCCGCCACTCGTCAGTATTCATAATATCACGCAGGCTTCGTGCTAGTGTCTCTTTATCCCAGCCCTCATACTGTCCGCGAGCCAGCACACTGCGGATACTTGCGGCAGTATCATCACTGTATGAGCGTGCGACGTTTGTCAGATAAACTAGATATTGCGCTTTAGTCAACTCATTGACGACGAATCGTGACGTATTATTGATAGCGATGCCGTTTGCTTCCAGCAACGCCAATCCCTGCTCGTAGCTAATCTGCCCTTTCGATAACATGTAGGCTGTCAACACTGCCATAATTTCAGCAACCATTGACGTTATGTCAGATTCCTCAGTGTCGCCAGCACCCTTGCTGGCTTCGCCCTCAATAGCGGCGTCAATCTGCTTCTGCATGTACTTGCGCACAACTTCAGCTACATCATCAACCACGCTCTGATCTTCAGGATTGGCAGATTTATGTTTGTGTTCGCATTGGTGAGATTTTGTCGGCAACGCTGCTTTCTCGCTCGGATTATCGATTGAATCTGGCGCGCTGTCAACTTCGCCGCCATCGTCAACCTCTGGCTTATCATTGTTTATTACTGGCGCTGTTGGCTTCGCCTCCATCCTCAGTAGCTTATATGAGTTGCTTAGCTGAAATGCGTCAACTACACTGTCGATTGAAAAGCCGGCGGCTATCATGTCGCGAATGATACCACCCTCAATATTTCGCGTTTCAGCGCGCACCTTGTCCTCATCTGCTAGATTTGGAATGTCTATCTTGTAGGTGATTGCATAACCTAGTCCGCCAGTGATACGGTTAAGCTCAAATGTGAATCGCGTCCAGATTTTCAATGCTAGCGGGTCAACCGTATATGTCAAAAATACCCGCTCCGCAACTGCTACCGACGCGTAGTTTGAGTTCTGTAAAAAGCCCTTAATTTCATCAGGAACGCCGTAGGCGCTATCGAGCTTTTTATTAGCCTGGTTAAACAGTGATTCCAGATTCATATCTTTATTTGACTGCGCGAATGGAATCCACTGAATCTGCGCCTCTACTGGCAAGCCGGTCTCATCGCTGATTGGTCGATGAGTATAGATAACGTTATTGTTTCTGCCGCTGCCGCGATGCCGGCGCTCCATCTCATCAACCTGCTTATTAAAATCTTCAATGGTTGCTGCGGTAATAATAAATTGCCCAGCCGGCACTGCCCCATTTTCAAATAGCCCCGCCTCATAGGCAGCAATATAGTCGTCAAGGTTTGCCCATTTATTAGCAGCAACACTCGGCGAATAACCGCGGCTCAAATTATATGGATCAAAGCCGGAATAGATTTCAATAACCTCGGTCTCGTCGTACGTAGCACCAGCTGTCAGGTATTTCTTAACACCATTAGACACAACCTCGGACACACCCTCCAAAAACGTAAAGCCAGCAAGGTTATCAGCTGTAGCACCCTTGCCAATAACGGCCTCGCCGTTTTCGTAGTGCCAAACAGCCAAGTACACCTTGCGATGCACCAACGTCATCACCATTAAAGCTTCGCGAAAATCGACAGCACTCATCTGCTGGTTCGGTCGATAAATAGCGTTCAGCGCACTCACGTTTTCGACAGGTTTACCGTTGCCGTCAATCGCAAATGGACGTATCGTCATGAATGCGTTGGCAATTTTGGTAATATTCGGATAGGCGTTGTCGTAAGTCTTGCCTTTATAAAAGCTCAAGGCTGTCGGTATGCCGCCACCACCACCAAGATAACGACGTCCGTCTCTCGTTACGTAAGATTTCTTTCGTGCTCCTAGCTTGAGCATTTTGCGAACATTATTAAACATACTACAGATTATGTTTATAAGCGGTGTGGCATAGCGACAGTATTATCTAATGCCGGCGTACTGCACCTTTTTTGGCTTTGGTGGCGTGTAATAGCATAATATCGTAGCGTCGGCTTCGTCTGGCGAACGGTAGCCGCGTTTCTTGTATTCATCCTTGCTCTCAACCTGCCGCCGCCCCTGCTTGTCCATCTTCCATTCGCGGTTCGATAACTCAGTCAACAAATCTTTGTTTTCGCTCAATTCAATCTCGTCGATAATTGATTGCAAATAAAACCAGGCTTCGCTAATCATGTTCGGATAGCGATTTTTATCGCGAGCCGCTGCCCCAAAGTTAATTGGCATGACATTGTAACCGCGCTCTTTCATCTGGTCAGTAACGCCGCCGCCAACGCCAGTATCGTCAATCTTTATTAAGACGCTCTTATCAAAATCAACAAACGCCTCCAACAGGTCGCAAACTTCGTTGGTTCGCTTTTTCGTATACGACGTCCTGCAAAGTTCTCTCATCCCCTTACGCTTTACGAAAACAGTACGGTCATTGCCAAGACGAGCCACATCAACTCCTACTTCGATAGCCCCCTCGTCGTCTACTTTACGCCCCATCGCTGCCATCACCCGTGCTGCCGAGATGATATTGCGTTCTGTTTGGTTTATTGCCTTGCCGAGATAGTCATGAGCGTAGTCCTCGGGGTGATTTAGCCGAGCCATCTCGATTTCGTATTTTATTTCGTCACTGAGCCAACCATTTTTTAGTGCGATGCGATAATCCAACTCCAAATGCAGCACGTCTCGGCGCGGCGGGTCAATAATGAAGTATGAAATGACAGGGTCAATATCAGTAATGCGGTTTAGTGTCCAGATAATTCTTGAGCCAGGCTTGCGGATTGTTGGCGTTAAAATACGTATCGACTTCGAGGTGATAGTTTGCGCTTCGTCAATCCACGCCAAATCCACGCCCTCAAGCGATTTAATAGTCGTCTCCACGTTTCTGTCCAGCCCTTTGAAAAGAAACTCCGAGCCGGTCGCCGTATTATAGATAGAGTCTTTAGTCCATGTAAAATCAGAAAAGCCATATTTGTCAATTAAATCAAGCAACAGCTGATATGACGAATCGCTGATGTTTTTTTGAAATTGGCGCAAACAGGCGGTGCGCATTTTACGGCGGCGCGCTTCCAGCAGACAATACCGAGCCACCGTGTGCGACTTCAGCGAATAGCGGCCGCCCTCAATGACAGCATGACGCCACCACGAATCAAACAGCGGCGCGTACTCAATCGGTAGCTGAACCTTTGTTTTTGGTGCTTCCATCGGCAAACTCCACCAGTGCAATCGGTGCAACGCTTCTACCATCGCTCGTTATATCGGTCTTCTCAGAAAACTCGGCAGTGGTCTTCGCGATAAACTTCGCCGTGTCCTGCGCAATCTTCTCGTCAGCCGAATCAAGCGACTTATTAAGCACCCGTTTGGCTTTCTCGACCATATTCTTTTTGTCTGTCGATTTTCCGACAATTTCATAGACAATATTTTTGAGCCATGGCAAGTCAAAATTGGTAGTAATAGTTCTGGCATACGATTCGCTGTAACCAGCCGCCAACGCACTTTGCAAAGCATTGTCGTAAGTCGGTGAAGACGGCAAATAATAGCGAAGTGCAAAATCAATCTGCTTTGCACTGTACCGCTCCAACGGTCGCCTTTTATCAAACTTTCTCGCCCTGGTTTTCTTTTTCATAATCTCATGATGTCATTTGGTGGTGTGGCGCGGCAATCAATGCACGTTGCGCGCCCTGCCCCACTCCGGCACTGTTCTAATTTTTGCATTAGTTAAATCTGGCATTTTCCGTGCGCTACTCACGTTGATGTTGTATAGGTTAGCTAAATGATTTATGTAGCTCAGACTAATATTTCGATGATCAGTCAAGGCACGACGAAAAGGCTTCCAATTATCAGAATAGAAGCCTCTCTGCCGTACAAACCAACGCTCGTAGCAATTTATGCCGTATTTGTGCTTAACATAAATAGTGGTAGGGTTGACGCACACAATCGTCAACCCGTTTACCTCTCTTACCACTGTTGTGTCGTATTTTTTTGCCATATCACCCTCCATTTTTTATCTCTCTACCTCAGTAGCATAAACCTCTCAATCGTTTGACTATTGCTGCCTCTCGACCTTGACGTTGTCAATACACTGCCAAGGCGACGATGCCATCGTAAACACTTTACTGCTCGTAACAACCACCTTGATATTCTTGTCTCTCGCGGCTTCATTTACCAATTTGATGTATGGCGAATTTGGCGGCAGACAGAACTTGCTGGCATTTTCTTTTGTTACTACAGTGTTTTCTGACGCACGGATACTGAAATATGTGTTACCGCCCAATACGCTATCGTTTTGGTTGTTGTAAACGATTCCCGAAACTACACTTTCAGAAGCCTCCCATCGTACTAACGACACGCAGTAGATAGCAGCGGCAAGCACCACGATAGGCAAAGCTATGGTTAGTGTGTTTTCTAAAAACTCTCCTATTTTGGACATTTTAGTCTCCTATTTAGTTATTGATTCGATAAACTCAATCGCTACATCACAACCCTTGCAAACAACAGTCTGGATGCCAGCCCCATTGAGTGTCTTAATCCACTTTTTCTGATGTCACGCCTCCTTTCTTGCGTTTCATTTCGATGAACACCAGGCGGCCTGTATACGTATTGGTAGGCACATTGTCGCCATATACATGCCAGACATCCGGCACAACTACAGCCAAATCAGGCACACCAGAACTCACGCCAAGCTTTTTGTTTTTCGCTTTCTGGTTCCACGACTTGGTGTAGGTTTCATTTGGCACGCGAAAATGTGGATAACCTTTCAGGCGTAGCCACTGTACAAATGCTTCTTGCTCTTGATCCTCGGTTGGATTGTCTATGTCTGCGAGATTGGGCATTACCACTTTCTCCGTCAACCGCCTTGAGGCATTCACTCGGCTCTCTCAGA
>ERZ773065.600-NODE-600-length-19496-cov-3.934931_pt1 | contig 19496 bp, 17 predicted proteins | sample MGYA00580623_ERZ773065 | MGnify/ENA primary metagenome ERZ773065 (study PRJEB29015, sample SAMEA2738017) | human oral metagenome | biome: human oral; feature: human-associated habitat; material: dental | place: China | collected 2047 ... | reverse complement strand
ATCGTTGTAACAGTAGTCTTGCCCTTTGATCCAGTAACGCCGACCATCTTGAGCTTTTCCGCTGGATAACCATAAAATGCAGCTGAAACCACAGCTTTAGCATGTCTTGTATCCGATGTTGCAATTACAGTTGAGCTTACAGCTGATAAGTCGAGATCGCAGCTCTCGTCTACTATGATAAGTGCAGGATTGCCACCATCTATCTCTATAAGTGCATCGTGAGAGTCAAATGATGCGCCGCGAATGCATACAAACACATCGCCTGGCTTTACTTTTCTGCTGTCGAAACAGATACCTGTTACGGCTTGGTCAAGGGATCCTTTTAGCAATTTATATTCTAGTCTCGAGACAATTTCTTTTGTGTTCATAATTCCTCCGAAATCCATAAGAATATGAGATCTACAACTTATAATTATATCCTTAATTAGTTAATTTTCCAATACTTATGGTATAATACAGCGGTATAAAGAGGAGTAAAGATGATTAGATTAATAAGTTCACATGAAGAAAAACGAGACTTTTTAGAATCGCTGGATGAAAAATCTAACGAGAAAATTAGAGCACTTAGGGAGTATGCGTTCCGAGGCATTGCTGATGAACTCATTTTAGGATTTCGCACTGAAGATGACAATTCAGCACTTATAATCACATCTCGGAATGAATGCGTTCTTATAACGGAAGATGCAAAGCTTATAGAATGTGTATCAAAGGTTAACAGCAAAGACCCGCGCGATGAACTGCTCGAATTGATGTTAGAGTATTCATCGGATGACATATATGAGCTTGAAAATCTCGAGTCGATTATTGTCGACATGGAGGAAGAACTATTTGGAGGCGCTAGACCTGATAAAGCAGGGCTCAAACAAATTGTGGTTAGGCGAAAGGAAATCATGTTCAAGAAGCAATATTATGAAAGGATGGAGCTTCTTACAGATGATTTAGCAGAGCTGGATAAAACATTTTCATACTTAGATAAGAGATTTGACAAGCTCTATAGTTTTATACTTAGGGTTCAAGAATATCTCAATCACGTCAGCGAGATGTATCAAGCGCAGATAGATATAGAACAGAATAACTTGATGAAGTTCTTTACTGTCGTGACCAGTATATTTGCACCGCTAACACTCATTACGGGATGGTACGGTATGAATCTGAAGCTACCAGAATTCGGGTGGCGTTTTGGATACATATACGTATCTATACTCTGTTTAAGTGTAGTACTGGGTCTTGTATACGTGTTTAAAAAGAAGAGGATACTTTAGAACTCAGTGCAATCAAATTAGTGATTGATGGTTCTAAGTTTAATGATTAGACAATAGGAGAAAAGATGGATAATAAGGACTATATAGTAAGGGCGAGCCTTGCAAATGATAGTGTTAGAGCATTCGCTATTAGCTCTACTCATCTCGTGGCTGAAGCGAGAGAGCGTCATAAGACACTGCCCGTAGTAACAGCAGCCCTAGGTAGACTGCTATCAGCAGGAGCCATAATGGGCAGCATGATGAAGGGTGATAAGGATATAGTGACGATTTCTCTAAAGGGTGATGGTCCTGCGGGATATATAACCGTCACGGCGGATAGCCATGGTCATGTCAAGGGATTTCCAGGAAATCCAAATGTTGATATCCCCCGCAAGTATGCCGGGAAGCTCGATGTCGGTGCGGCAGTAGGAAGAGGCCTTTTAACAGTTAGTTACGACCTCGGATTAAAGGAGCCGTATAGCGGTCAGGTTGAGATTCAAACTGGAGAGGTTGCGGAAGATCTCGCATACTACTTTACAGCGTCGGAGCAGCTACCATCAGCAGTTGGTCTAGGAGTTATGGTAGACACAGATAGCAGCGTTAAGCATGCTGGAGGGTTCATAGTGCAGCTCTTACCTGATGCTCCTGAGGATGTGATTGAACTCCTGGAGAAGAAGTTAGCTAACCTGGAACCTGTAACAGCTATGATGGAGAAAGGCATGACTCCTGAAGATATGCTCTCGTACATATTCGAAGGTGTGGATATAGAGTTTACGGAGAGACACGACGTTGAGTTCTACTGTGACTGCTCCAAGGAGAAAGTAAAGCGAGCGTTAGCTGCAATTAGCGATAAGGATCTACAGGATATCGTGAATGATGGTGAGGATATCGAGGTTAAGTGCTATTTCTGTAATACCGCATACAAATTTAGTATAGCTGACATAAAAGACATACTTTCGTCGAGAAAAATCGATTAAAATTTGTTAGAAATCAATAAAAATAATACATACGTATTGAAAGAATTTACAAAAAATGCTACAGTTAGATGTAGTTAAGTCATTGTATTGATAAAAATTTTTTAGAAAAAGGTGTAGTAATGAAAGATAGAATTTATCTAAACGATAATGAAGTCATTTTGAACTTCGATTTAGTATACCCAGAGACTAGTCTAGAGGTTATTAAGTCTAAGGAATTCAAGGTGTTTATGCAGAGTTATATAGCTCATCTCGAAGAGACTGATTCAAAGCTTTATAATTGGGCAACGCAGGGTAAGTCGCTACAGACGGCTATCGAGGCGCTATCTACATTTGCACGTCAGACATTAGTTTTTTCTGCAGACGAGATTGAATCACCTTATATCGAAGATAGAACGTCAGCACTTTCGTTCGTCGAAGGCATGTATGACTTCTGGAAGGCTCACGAGAGGTATTCAGTTACAACAGATAGAAGAAGAGAATCGAGCTCAACAACATTTGTACACGCTGATTCTTCTCATAACCAGCTTATTATGGCTACATATAGACGCATCGAAGAAACTCTTATGGGTCGTGCAAACAAGATATATCGTCAGCAGCCTGCAGGAACTAATGCGGCTCTGTCCCTATATAAAAATGAATCGTTTAAGCTAGGTGCTCGCTATGAGTCCTTGAGAAAGGTTAAGTTCATAGACTCGATTATGCTTCGTACACCGATGATTCTGCATCCTAAGTCGAACAAACGTGAGTGGGCATTTCAGCAGGTATATGAGAATCCGCTAGATACATTTAAGGGAAATAGTGATGAATTCTTCTGTTTCCCAGCCAAGGTTGGAGACCTCACAGTTTTCGTTTACTTCCACAGAGATTTTATGTCAAATGGAGTGTCGCTAGCTAACCTGTTTGAGCTTGCATCCAAGAAGGAGGCTTCAAAGAAACCTGACTGTGTGCTGATTTTCGGTAACGATGATGGCAAGAATGCATGCACCTTCTACCACGATGAAGAGGAGAATATCTGGGTAGGATCGGTTACATATAACGAGAAGATCTCTTACTTCGGATACATGAAGAAGACCGTCCTCACACTCCATAACGTTGCGATGATGCAGAAGGGTTGGTTGCCAATTCACGGTGCGTTTGTAAATATTACTCTCAAGAATGGAAAGAGCAAGGGCATATGCCTCATGGGAGACTCAGGAGCTGGTAAGTCTGAAACTATTGAAGCTCTAAAGTCGCTTGGCAATGAGAAGATTAAAAATATAGAAATCGTGTTTGACGACATGGGAACATTCCATGTTGAAGATGGTACGGTATACGCAAAGGGTACTGAAATAGGTGCGTTTGTGAGACTCGATGATCTCGATCCAGGTACACCTTATCGTGATATGAATAGGTCTATATTCTTTAACCCGGATTTATCAAATGCGAGAGTTATTACGCCAGCAGCACCTTACTCAGTAGTTACAGATAATCACCACGTAGATTTATTTGCTTATGCAAATAACTATGATGAGGATCTCGGACTGCATGAGTTCGAAAACCTCGATGATGCAAAGACTGTATTTGTTGAGGGTAAGAGAATGGCGAAAGGCACTACTCAGGAAGTTGGGCTATCTACCACTTACTTTGCTAACCCATTCGGTCCTATGCAGCAGCAAGATATCTGCGACCCAATTATCGATAAGGTGTATGAGTGCCTAAAGGATAACGGCGTGTTTATCGGAGAGGTATACACTCACCTCGGTAGAGATCCAGAGGATAGAGAGAGCATCGTTAAAGGTGCAGAGGAGCTTCTAAGATTTATAGAAGAAAACTAATCGCAGTGTAGATTTTAGAAAATATGAGGCGAAGCAGCAGCGCTGCTTCGCCTCTTTTATAAGTAGTGAAAAAATCAGATTGAGTTGTTATCCTTAATGGATGAATATATAATTGCTTAAATAGCATTCACAGGAACGAAAGTTCAAAACATGTGACTAGCTGAAACAAAAGAAAGATAAATAGAATCTGGGTATGAATGAAATAGAGAGATTAAAAAAAGCATTAATTGATGATCCTGGGGCGGAGTCTACCGCTAAGAGCTTCGGTGTACTGATACCTATAATAGAGACTCCGCACGGGCTATCGGTATTGTTTGAGGTGCGCGCCAGAAATCTGAGGCGGCAGCCAGGTGAGATATGCTTTCCTGGCGGCAGCACCATGGAGGGTGAGCCTCCTACGCATACTGCAATCAGGGAGGCGAGCGAGGAGCTCCTCATCGCCACATCTAGCATCGAAGTTCTGGACGAACTCGATATAGTGAATATATACTCGGGCGGCACCTTGCAGCCTGTTGTTGGGCTGCTCAGGGACTATGACTATACTTTCTCTTCTGATGAAGTGGCAGAGGTTTTTACGGTGCCGCTTGCGTTCTTTTTAGAGAATCAGCCAGAACGCTATGACGTAGCGATGAGGAGCGTACCAGTCGAAGGCTTTCCCTATGACAGAATTGAAGGAGGGAAAGCCTACGCCTGGGATTCTAGCTATAGAACCATATATTTCTACCAGCATGATGGTAGAAATATATGGGGACTTACAGCCGGCATAGTAAACGATTTTATAGAGAAAATAAAGCGAGGTGGATACCTTTAATAATGGTGAACTGCAGTTCTGATTGAGTATATATCTAAAAGAATAATAGTGCACTTTCGAATCAAAATTTTTATTTTAAAATAAATATTACAGTATTTGCATAGACTTTTCACACAGTACAAATAAAGATTATGTTATAATAAATCAAAAGCTTATGTGGGTGTTCATCACCCGCATTTATTTTTCAAGATTTTCATTATTTGCAGGCTGTTAATTCAAGCAATGCATAAAAGATACATATAAAGAGAGACTTTAATGAACTTAAACGCCAAAGAAGATAAGTTGATAGATAAAAATTATACGCCTACTATTCCAGCCCGTATAGCTGCCTTGATAGTGGCTTTGTTTCTGTTGGTGTTTTTTGCTTCTAGTTCGGTATTTGCAGGCACTTCGCTACCAAGCACCCCTCCGGGTAGAGAGGGTGATTATGAATTTCTCGGCATCGATGTATCCGAATGGCAAGGCAGTATCGACTGGAATGCTGTAAAGGATGATGGAGTAAACTATGCATTTATTAGAGCTGGAGCCACTACATCATCGAATTTTGATTTGAAGACGGATTCTAAATTCGATGTGAATATGGAAGGAGCAAAGGCAGCAGGCATCGCACGAGGAGTATACTGGTATTCTCAGGCCACGAACGAAGATGAAGCTGTTGCTGAAGCTAAGAAGCTCGTTGAACTTGCTAAGAAGTATGATCTAGAGCTCCCGCTCGTCATGGATCTAGAATTTTCTGATGGCAGATTTGACAACGCATATACTTCTTGGCGTGCAAATGGAAGCGAGTACGCAAAGAAGCGAATGACCGCAGTTGCGGATGCTTTTTTGTCATACTGCCGATCACAGGGATATCCTGCTTCAATATATCTTTCAACATCTCTCGCAGGAAGTACTACTGGAGTGGATACTACAAGTCTTGTGAACAACTCCAGCGAGGTCTGGATTGCTCATTACGCGAGCAATCTCTCTGCATCATCTGATTATACGATGTGGCAATTTACAAGCACTGGAAGAGTGAATGGTATCAAGGGTAAAGTGGATTATGACGTTATGTATGTGGATAAGAAAGCCACAAAAGCAGGCAATCCGGGTCTTAGTGCAGAGGCATCTAATGACATGCTTAAGTACACGGGTAGTCCTGTTACAATCAATGTTAATCTTACTGATAATGGAAAATCACTAACGTTAAATAAGGATTATACCGTTTCATACATTGATAATGTTAATGCTGGGACAGCATATGCGCTAGTCAAAGGAAAGGGTGATTACATTGGTTATACCGAGGTTATACCGTTTCAGATAGGTGATGAAGATATCCTTAATTCCACTGAACTTGAACCATCTAAAGTAGTAACAAGCGTGAAGGGTGGAAAGACAAGTGTGAAGTTTACACCTGCAAGTGGCAGAGTAGACAACTATAGGATTGAATACAGGAATAGTGATTCTGATGAGTGGGATTCAGTGATGACTGATGGCAAGACTGAGTATGTTATAGATGGAACGCCTAAGCAGATAAGAGTATCTTCTGTTCTGGGAAAAGACATATACGGTCTAGTTACACCGGATAACTCGCAGAAATATGAGATTATCGATGGCTCTGTAGAGGCTGATTACAAGCTCGGCGGACAGTCTCTATTAAATAGCGATAAGTTTAAAAAGATCAATGAGGAGGTAAGTGACGATGTCGTCATCTAAAGGTAATAGCCCGCATAAGAGATATACTCGTAAGCAGAAGCTCCTTATCGGATTACTTATCTTTATCATCATAGATGTCGCATTATTTATGTTCACTGTTACCAGATACACTGGATACGATCTTATTAACTCCGAGAAGTACGTAGAATTCAGAATGCCAAAGGAGAAGACACTCACGGAGCAAGAGTGGCAAGCGCTTGTTAAGAATACAAGGGTGATCAAATACCCAAAGGTTCAGTTATCAAGAGAAATTAATAACATTAGGAATCAGTATCAGAAGCGCATCAAAGAGTATGATATGACCATGGCTGAATATCTCAAAGAAGCAGATTTGACACAGCCCCAGTTTGATAAACAGGTTGAAGAGATGGCAAAAGCGAATGTGAAAGCCAAGCTAGTGCTCCATGCCATCGCAGAGAAAAAACGGGTATCAGTAAGTAAGACCGAGATAGATAAAGCTGAGAAGGGAATTCTCAAGGAGAAGGGCGTTAATTCGGAGACAGAGTACAAGAAGTTAACAGGGGAATCACTTGGTGAACACGTCAAAGAAATAGACCTTGAATCGAAACTTCTATACGCTAAAATCGTTAAGAAATAGAATGATGCTGGCAAAAGCGTTAGAACATCGCTGACCAAAATGGGATGTTGTATGGCATCCCATTTTTTAATGGGGACAAGCATTGTATAAGTATAAAAACCAAGAAATTCCAATCTTAATTTTTATTTAATAATTTCTTCCCAGTCATTTAATGCGATTTATATAAAATTTATAATAACAAAGGAGTAATGGAGGTACGATATGGATATCATAGCAAAGATTAAGAGCACTGCTATAGAAACACCTGATCGCTTGGTGTTTAGCTCGAGAGATGGCAAGATGACATATGGCGAACTTTGGAAAAAGTCATCAGCACTTGCTAGCTACATATCGAATAGACTAGAGGGAAATCGCGAACCTATTATGGTCTATGGACATAAGCATCCGGATATGCTCGTTGCTTTTCTCGCATGCGTGAGATCGGGTCATGCGTATTGTCCAGTAGATATAGGCAACCCTAGGGAGAGGGTGAGCGATATTGCATCAGCTATAGATAATGAGATTGTAATAGTTGTCCAGCACGAAGAGATGATTGATATAGACGATAAGTACGAGATTGTGGGCAGAGAAAAACTCGATACTATTCTTGAAAGTGACACCTCTTATGAAGACAACGAGCCTGTGTCAGGTGATGAGACGTATTACATAATATTTACATCTGGAAGCACAGGAAAGCCTAAAGGCGTTAAAATACCAGCTGATGCGCTTAACAACTACTTAAAATGGTCAGTTACACTTTCAGGCGGAATTCCAGAGGCTACTAGATTTTTAAATCAAGCTCCTTTTTCTTTTGACCTATCTGTAATGGATTTGTACACTGGACTCGCAACTGGATCGACAATCATTGCGCTAGATAAGGGATTACAGCAGGATATGCCGGAGATGCTAAAGTATATTGCATCGTCCGATATCGAATACTGGGTATCTACTCCTTCCTTTTCGGATATGTGCCTAGGAGAAGCTGATTTTAGCGAGGCGAATTTTGGAAGCATCAAGGCGTTCCTGTTCTGCGGAGAGGTTCTTACAAAAGATACGGCAAAGCAGCTAAGGTCTAGATTTCCACATGCTAAGGTAATCAATACATATGGACCGACTGAATCGACCGTATGTGTGACAGAAATCGATATTACAGATGAGGTTATCGCTAGAGAAGGTGCACTTCCTATTGGGCTTCCTAAGCCGGGAACTGAAATTAGAATTGATCCTGATAACAGTGAAATGATAATCGTCGGTGATTCAGTAAGCTCAGGATACTATAAGGACAAGGAGAGAACCGATAAAGTGTTCTTCATGGCTGAGGCCGGATCTCTTAGTGAAAATCCTAAGGATATGGTTAGGGCTTATAGAACAGGTGATACTGGCCACTATGATGAGTCAGGCATGCTATTCTGCGATGGCAGAATCGATCATCAGGTTAAGCTGCATGGGTATAGAATAGAGCTTGGAGATATTGAGTCTAACCTTACCAATATAGAAGGAGTAGCAGCTGCAGCGGTTATTCCAAAGAGACATGAGGGAAAGGTTGAAAGCTTAACAGCATTTGTTGTAAGAGAAGGGAATATCATCGCTGATGACTATAGTGGCAGAAAATATGTGCGCGAAACGTTAAAATCATTTTTGCCTAGCTACATGGTCCCAAAGCGTGTAAAGTTTATAGACAAGATGCCACTTACTAATAACGGTAAGGCAGATAGAAAGAAATTGGAGGAGTTGGTATAGATGCAGCTTTTTACAGACAATAGCTTCTTTATATGGTTAGCGGGTCTGTCGATTCCTGCAATATATCTAGGTTGCAGGGAGAAGTCACTCAAGTGGTACGGTATGTTCGTAACATTTGTGTTCGTATGGCTGTCGATGGGCAGCAATCTAAATGCTCTCTTCAATCTGGGTTTGTACACGGTTATAGAATATGCTGTTGTACGCATATATCTTGAGCTAAGAACTAAGAATGGTAGAGTAACATGGCAGTATAGGATATTTTTGTTAGCGAGTTTAGCTCCGCTCACAATTTATAAAATCCTGGGTCTGACTGGTAATAAGTACCACATCTTTGCATTTTTAGGATTGTCATACATGACGTTCAAGTCTACTCAGATGGTGATCGAGATATATGATGGAGTTATAAAAGACTTTAAGACTTCGAACTTCATATATCTACTGCTGTTTTTCCCAGCTATCACATCTGGTCCTATTGATAGAAGCAGAAGATTTGACGAGGATATAGATAAAATCATTCCTAGAGATGAGTATCTAGAGCTTTTAGGAGAAGGCATATATAAGATACTCAAGGGCATGGTTTACAAGATGGTAATTGCAGCATGTTTCTACACGGTTATGAATTACTTTGGAACCGGAGGTACATGGTACTCGATAGCGATTTACTTCTATATATACGGGGTATACCTGTTCTTTGATTTTGCCGGATACAGCAATATGGCTATAGGAGCCAGCTACATATTCGGAGTTAGAACGCCCGAAAACTTCAATGCTCCGTTTGTGAGCAAAGATATCAAGGAATTTTGGAATCGCTGGCATATGACACTATCGTTCTGGTTTAGAGATTTTCTTTTCTCTAGAATCACAATGGCACTAGTTAGAACTCGCAAGATTAAGAACAAACTTGTAATTGCATCAATCGCTTTCATGATTAACATGTTCGTCATGGGTGTATGGCATGGGCTTGAGCTAAACTACATCGTTTACGGTCTGTATCACGGAGTGTTATTATCTGCATGCGAGATATTCCAAAAGAAATCGAAATTCTATAAGGCGCATAAAAAAGATAAGTGGTTTATGGGAGTATCTTGGTTTATTACGCTTCACCTCGTTATGTTCGGATTCTTCATCTTCTCCGGAAGACTAGGGATCTTACTATCGAGTCAAGGCTAGGTAGGTGTAAATAAACTTCAATCGCATAAATAATTAAAGAATTAGAAGAAAAATAGAAACACTGAAAACGCAATAATAATTAAAATTAAAATATTTAAAACATAGCTAAAATTAGGAGGAAATTATCATGAGAGATAAGCTACTAGACATCATTGAGAATATTTGCGGAGATGAAATTGTAAAGGAAAACCCAGATATCAATTTGCTAGAGGAAGATTTAATTGATTCGCTCGATTACGTTAGCCTCTTGTTAGATATTCAGGATGAATATGGAGTTGTTTTATCGCCATCTGAATTTACAAGGGAGCAGATGGATACACCAAACAAAATTATAGAAACAGTTTCAGCAAGGATTCTAGGGGAATAAGACAGGAACGAAGATAAGATGAAGAAGATAAATTCGTTTGTAGCAGCTCTCGTGCTGCTGGCGATGTTCACAGTGGTTGTGCATTTCATATGTGCTAATAATGATCTTAAAGACAATACAGGTCAGTTTGGAACTTGGTATAACACTTATAAAGATTTGTCGTATAATGCATTGTCGCGAAATCTTGAAAAAGATTCGGTGCTCATGCTCGGCTCATCTGAGTTCAGACACGGCCGTAAGACGCAGTACCATCCAACGAACTTCTTCAAGGATACAGATGTTAAACTCGTTACAGTCGGAGGACCATTCAACCAGACGCTTTTCCACACTGTTGCACTTGGGTCACTTCAGCCACATCTAAAGAGTAAAAAAGTTATACTGCTTGTTTCACCAACTTGGTTTAAACACTCAGGTGTTAAGAAAAATGACTATGCTCTAAGATTTTCGGAGACGGAATATTTTGCATTCATGGAGAACAAGAATGTTCCGCTAAAGACAAAAAAATACGTTGCAAAAAGAACAGAGCATCTGCTATCCAAGAACAAGAGCCTGCAGATGAAGGCGCGCATGATTGATAAAGTAAATCTTAATGACGAATCAAATCTCCTATATGGATTTGAGAGGCGCCATGCTTTCGACAAAGATAAAATCACTGTTGGAGCAGCAATGAGATTTATGATGAAGAACAAAAAAACGCCGCAGAAATTCGAGAGGTACACGCCAGATAATTTCAATTGGAATGGTTTCTTGAAAGAGGCATATAGAGATAGTGAGTACAAGGCTGATAATCCGTTCTATATGAGCAATCGTGTGTGGAGAAATAAGTTTAGACAGGTATATCCTAAGATGAAGGATGTTCGTTTGGATCAAAACTACAATACTTCACCAGAGTACAGTGATCTTAAAGCATTCCTCGAGATCGCTAAGGCTAATGATATTAAGGTCAAACTCATTCTACTTCCTGTAAATGGTAGATGGTACGACTATACAGGTATGACTGCTGATAAGCGTGCAGTTGTTGGTCAAAAGATTCAAAAGCTCGCTAATGAATACGGTGCAGATTACACCAATATGACAGAATATAGCTATAACAAATACATTGTTTCGGATGCAGTTCATCCATGGAATGAAGGTTGGGTAAGGATTAATGAAAAAGTCGCAGAATTCGCTCATAAGTAAAATTAAGAATAAGATATCTTTAAAATATACTCTTTATATGTTTATATTCATGGCTATGCTGTATGTGTTCTCGCTGTTTGGGAGCATGCTCAGCAGTCCGGCATTTACATATGCTGAGTTCTAAAACTCTTTAATAAGTTGCTATTTATTAAATGCTCCGTGTTATGAGAATGCAGGCGCTATTCTCATAACACGGAGCATTGTTTATTTTGAACTCTTCAAATAGACATATTAATATCAATGTTTTATAATTAACAGATATATCCAATCATCAGTAGATGACATGGTTGCTAAAGAGGAAGGTTAAGATGAGCAAAGCTTTAGGAATTGCAGAGAGCATAATTAAAGGATTAGAGCATGGAGAAGTTACGGTATCTAAGCCATTCAGCGTCTTAGAAAAACATATGTATGACAGCTTTAGTGCTAATGAAGCTAACTCTGATTTAGACAATAATATTCTGGCACTTGGCGATAACTTGGAGTTTATGTCATGGCTTCTAGAAAATGGATATGAGGGTAAATTTAAGTGTATATATATTGACCCCCCGTTCTTTACAAAGTCGAAATACGATGCAACTGTAGAAATATGTGATAGTAAAGGAAAAATACATAAAGTTAAACACCTTGCATATGATGACACATTCGATAGAAGTATAGAGCAATATGTTGAAAATATGACTACTAGACTTGTAATCATGAAGAGGCTTCTTGCTGATGACGGCTTAATTTGGGTTCATCTTGACTGGCATTCGGCACATTATGTTAAGCTCGCGATGGATGAAATTTTCGGTTACGAGAACATGCGGAATGAAATCATATGGAAATATAAATCTGGTGGCAGTGCAAAGACACATTTTTCAAGAAAACACGATACGATTCTGATGTACAGTAAGTCGAAAAAATATTCATTAGATGTGCCTAAGGAGAAGTCATACAATCGAGATTTCAAGCCTTATCGATTCAAGGGGGTTAAGGAATATCAAGACGAATATGGGTGGTATACACTCGTTAATATGAAAGATGTTTGGAGTATTGACATGGTGGGTAGGACCTCTAGCGAAAGAAATGGTTATGCAACTCAAAAGCCCATAGAACTCATGAAACGAATACTTAGTTCATGTACGGAAAAAGGCGATTTGGTTGGAGATTTTTTCTGTGGCTCTGGTTCATTTCTAAAAGCAGCCAATGACATGGATAGATGTTGGGTTGGATGTGATGTAGAAACTCTAGCGCTTGGAACTGCTAAGAAGAGGCTCGATGCATGTGAGTCAAACTATCTTTTCTATGGAAATGGAGAAGAGCGCCCTTACAGAGCAGATGCGATAATAAAAATAGAAAGGGCTGATGAGCTGGAAAATGGTAAGAAGCTTTGTCATGCTAGGCTCATGGCTTTCAGACCTGAGCTAGAGATAGGATATGTCCAGCACAAGGACAGGGAGTTGCTACAAAATGCTTGCAAGAGTTCACCCGAATCGCTTATAGACTACATTATGATAGATCCTGATTATAACGGGGAGTTCTCAGCTGAGATAAGCGTAACCGACAATTATGATGATATAAAATTTATTTCTCGTGGTAATGTGGCATATATTGTTGTTGATATTTTTGGTAAGGAGTACTTGGTAAAGTGAAAAATGCCCGGACTCTTGAATTAATAATCGGAGTGTGAATTATTCACACTCCGATTTTAGGTTATCTATATTACTCTTATTATCTAAAACTTGTTTAGTAGCAGCGCATAAATGTTATTTAGTCAGGCGCTTCTCGAAATTTCCGTATATTTGGGCGCCTTCATTTACAATGACAAAGGCATCTGGATCAGCCTCTTTAACAATCATGAGCAGCTTTGTTATTTCGTATTTAGCAATAATAGTAACTATTACATTAGAGTCTTCCTTTGTATATGCGCCAGTGCCATTTCAGTTTGTAACTCCTCTCTTTAGTTCGCTCATTATAACGTCTTCAACACCAGGCTTCTTAGTGAATATCATGACCTGCATATTTATGTTCTGAATGTGAACTCTGTCTAGTGACATAGCGAGGATAGTCGTGTATATCAAGGAATAAGCAACAATTTCTATGTTGAATAGGAATAGGCAGATTATATAAATTCCAATGTTGATCATGATGCTTATCTTGCCAACACTGTAATTCGGATTTAGCACCGACACAATAACTCCGATGATATCCTGACCGCCCTGCGAGCTACCTGCCCTGAGCACCATTCCGGCGCCTGTACCGGCAACGACTCCGCCTATTAAGCAAGCCGTTAGATAGTCGTTAAATATCGGGGCTTTTGGAACTGGTATCACACCGAGTGCGACAGAACATAGGGTAATTGATATAACTGATGTTATGCAAAACTCTTTATTAACCACCTTGTACGAGATTATAAGAAGTGGCAGGTTTAGCAAGAAGTAGAGAATACCAACTATATCAACACCTGGTATCTCAGGCATATGAAAAACATTTACAAAGAGAAGTCTAAGAAGCTGTGCCATCCCAGTAAATCCACCATTGTAAAGGTTCATAGGAGTAATGATAACATTTACTCCTAACGCGAATATTACGTTTCCAGCGAGCATCCAGCCAAGATAATGGACGAGATATTGTTTGCGTGGTGACAGATTATTATATAGGTTCAAAGTGGACCTCCTGCAAATGATAGCAATTAAATACAATAAAAATTATCATATGACATTGTATTAACGATTATAATACTATTAAAGAGCATATGAATTCAACCGCCGATTGCGCACAATCAGCTGCAAGAAATGCGGGGAAAATATGATATAATAAATTCACATTTTGTATAAAAGAGATGCGCAGGTAGTTTCTGTCTGCGTTTTTGCGTTGGGATTTATAGAGATTATTTAAGAAAGGAATTGAAAAATGGGAGAGTCCAAGGATAAAGTTATGTCATCTAGCTACCTAATTCGCAGGTTTGCACCTTACTTTAAGCCATATAAAGGAATACTCATCTTTGATCTAATTTGTGCTTCGTTTACTACGGTAAGCGATATAGTTCTACCACTGTTAATCAGATATATAAGTAACGTTGTAGCTACTGATATTGCCGCATTTACAGCCGATTTGATAATCAAGATTGTAGGAATCTATCTATGCCTGAGGGCGGTTGATGTGGTGGCAAATTACTATATGCAAAATACCGGGCACGTAATGGGTGCAAAGATAGAAACTGACATGAGGCGTGACCTATATGAGAAATGTCAGAACCTATCTTATTCATATTATAGTGAAAACAAAACGGGTCAGCTGATATCTAGAATTACGAGTGATTTATTTGATATAACAGAGTTTGCGCACCACTGTCCAGAAGAATACTGGATAGCATCGATAAAGATCATTCTGGGTTTTGTACTCTTGGTGAGAATAGATGTTCTGCTAACTGTGCTTATGTTCGCAATTATTCCCATTATGATTGCTGCAACATATACTTTTAGGAAGAAGATGAGACGCGCTTTCAAGATGCAGCGAAGTGGTCTCGGAGAAATCAATTCACATGTGGAAGATAGCCTACTCGGGATAAAGGTTTCAAAATCATTTGCAAATGAAGAATTTGAACAGGCTCGATTCGATGTAGATAATTCAAGGTTCCTAGGTGTAAAGGCCATAGGGTATAAGGCGATGGCAGGATTCCGCAGTGTTACACGGACATTCGATGGTTTAATGTATATAGTTGTAATACTTGTGGGGTCATTTGAACTTAAGAACGGAAGAATTACCACAGGTGACTTCGTAGCCTTTATGATGTATATAGGTGTGCTGCTAGAAGCAGTTCGAAGAATTGTGGAGTTCACTGAGCAGTTTCAGCGTGGAATGACAGGAATCGAGAGATTCATCGAGGTTATGGATGAGCCTATAGAGATAGATGATGCCCCTGATGCTATCGATTTAAAGGATATCAAAGGAGCAATTGAATTCAACGATGTTACATTTAGATATAGTGACAGCGAGGAAATACTCAATAAGATCAACCTAAGTATTAAACCTGGAGAGAACCTCGCTTTGGTAGGGCCATCAGGAGCAGGAAAGACGACATTTTGCAACCTTATTCCAAGGTTTTATGAGGTTTCTGAGGGAAGCATCAAAGTAGATGGTTACGACATCAGGCAGCTGACATGCAAGTCGCTTAGATCGCACATAGGAATGGTTCAGCAGGATGTATATCTATTCTCCGAGACTATTGCAGGCAATATCGCTTATGGAAAACCAGGAGCGACAATGGAAGAGATTGAACAGGCTGCAAAGCTCGCGGGAGCTGACGAATTCATAAGAGAGATGTCTGACGGATATAATACGAGTGTCGGTGAGCGAGGCATGAAGCTGTCAGGTGGGCAGAAGCAACGTATAAGCATTGCAAGGGTATTTCTCAAGAACCCACCAATCCTCATTCTCGATGAAGCCACATCAGCTCTGGACAATGAGAGCGAGAAGCTGGTGCAGCGGTCGCTAGCAGATTTGTCGAAAGGAAGAACAACTATTACAATTGCGCACAGATTAACTACAATTAAGAGTGCAGACCGAATCATCGTGTTAAATCAAGATGGAATTGCAGAAGAGGGAACTCACGATGAACTCATGGCGAAGGACGGTATATATGCAAATATGTATCGCATGTATCAATTATAAACGGATGTCGAGATATAACGATAAACGGTAAAATATAATGAGCAAAATTGCGAGTTGAATTGGTGAAAGTTCAAGAAAAGGCTACCGTAAAATTTTGCTCATTTTTTAATACACCAAATTCCTATATGAATAATAGGAAAATGCTTGATTGGTTGTGCGCAATGTGTTATTCTTCAATTGTAAGAAATGAACACGCAAGATATCAAAGAAAGGAAGAGCCATGATTGTTTCAACAAAAGGTCGTTACGCTCTGATGGTCATGATTGATCTTGCTAACCACGACGATGGAGGTTACGTATCTCTCGCGGATATATCAGGCAGGCAGAAGCTATCGATGAAGTATCTCGAGAATGTCGTATCGATGCTTAACAAAGGTGGTATGCTGAGGAGCCTTCGAGGTAAGAACGGTGGCTATAGATTGATTAAATCACCTGAAGATTATAACATCGGCGAAATCCTTCGTATTACGGAAGGCAGTCTTGCTCCAGTAGATTGTATAAAGTCTGGTGAGGTTAGCTGCGGTAGAGCGCATTCATGCGTGACACTTCCACTGTGGATTGGCCTTGACAAGGTTATCGATGAGTATCTTGACAACATAACGCTTCAAGATCTCATGACTGGTAATGTCGATAAGCTCATACAAGATCAAGACACATCGAGATAATTGTTTTAAGTTATATCCAAGAGTAATTCCTATTGACCAGGTAGGGATTAAAGGACTATAATACAACTGCACTAAGATGACTAAATTATTGGTAGGGAGGTATACATGAGAGTATATGCAGATAATGCGGCAACAACTTATTTGAGCGATGTCGCACTCAATACGCTGCTAGATTGCCTTAAGAATTATAATGGCAACCCTAACAGTCTTCATACAGATGGACAGATTGCTAAAGAGAAGCTGGATGAGTCCAGAGAGAAAGTAGCTAAGGCACTTAATGCTGCAAAGCCTAATGAGATTTACTTTACTTCAGGTGGAAGTGAAGCGGATAACCAGGCTTTAATTTCTGCAGCTAGAGGACTAGTTAAGAAGGGTAAGAAGCATCTGATTTCTCTTAATATAGAGCATCATGCAATTCTTCATACACTTCGTAAGCTAGAAAAAGAGGGCTTCGAGGTTACGTTGCTAAAACCACAGCCAAATGGAATTGTAGACGTTAAGGATGTTGAAGATGCAATCAGAGAGGATACGGCACTCGTATCGATTATGTTTGCTAATAACGAGATGGGAGCTATTCAGCCAATTGCTGAGATTGGAAAGCTGTGTCACGAAAAGGGCGTGCTCTTCCACACTGATGCAGTTCAGGCTGCAGCACACCTACCTATAGACGTTCAGGCGATGAACATAGACATGCTATCATTATCAGCTCACAAGTTCCACGGGCCTAAAGGAGTTGGAGTTCTGTATGCTAGAAATGGCATCAGATTAATAAACGTAATTGAAGGTGGAGCTCAGGAGAGAGGTAAGAGAGCTGGTACGATTAATGTTCCGGGAATTGCTGCCCTTGCTGCTGCTCTTGAAGATGGAATTGAACATATGGAAGAGAATACTGCAAAGACAGTTGCTCTTAGAGATAGACTTATCAAAGGATTGTCAGATATTCCTTATTCGCAGCTCAATGGAGACCCTGTAAAGAGACTCCCGGGTAATGTGAATTACTCGTTTGAAGGAGTTGAGGGCGAGTCGCTACTATTGGCTCTTGATATGTATGGCATCGAATGCTCATCTGGATCAGCTTGTACAAGTGAATCCCTCGACCCAAGCCACGTTCTAATAGGTATGGGTGTTCCTATTGAGGCAGCACATGGATCGCTTAGATTCAGTCTCAATGAGGAAAATACAGAGGAGCAAGTAGACTTCATCATAGAAAAGGTTCATCAAGTTGTTGAACACTATAGAAAAATATCACCATTCTGGGATGAATTAGAGAAGGGGGAGAGAGAACATGTTATATAGCGAAAAAGTAATGGATCATTTTGAGCATCCAAGAAATGTAGGAGAGATTGAAAATGCCGATGGAGTCGGTGAAGTAGGAAACCCAACATGTGGCGATATCATGAGAATTTACCTAAAGATTGATAATGATATCATTACAGACGTAAAGTTTAAGACATTTGGATGCGGGTCAGCGATCGCATCTAGTTCAATGGCTACTGAGCTTATCAAGGGCAAGAGCATCAAAGAAGCTCTCGAATTATCTAACAAGGCGGTAGTTGAAGCGCTTGATGGTCTACCATCAAGGAAGATACACTGTTCAGTACTAGCTGAAGAGGCTATCAAGGCTGCACTTGTAGATTATTATGAGAAAAATGGACTTGAGCTTCCACCGGAGATTAAGGACTTTGAGCCATCTGAAGAAGAGTAATTCTTCTATAAGAAAATTATCAAAATTAATAACAAAATTTTGCGGCGGATTTTAACATTCCTCTCACATAGTGCGTTTCAAAAATGTTATACTTTCATATAGTAATTAACGAGAGTTATTAGGGAGTTTAATATAATTGGAGGGACTATGACTACTGCAATCAAAGGCGGAAAGATTTACAAATCTGGAGAGTTTTTACCTAACGAATTGTTTGTAGTTGATGCTCGTGAGAAGGCCGGTCTAGAATCCGAAACCGGTAGTGATTTTGATTTTGAAAGAGTTATCAATGCTGATAACTCTTTTATTTTGCCATCATTCTGTGATGTGCATGTTCATTTTCGCGAACCGGGTCAGTCGTACAAGGAGACTATCAGCACAGGCAGCATGGCGGCAGCGCACGGCGGCTATACGACAGTGTGTACAATGCCTAACCTGAAGCCGGCTCCATCGACGATGGACACTCTTAGAGTCCAGCTTGAACTAATCGAAAAGGACGCTGTTATCGAGGTTGTTCCATACGGAACTATAACCATGGAGCAAAGCGGCAGGGGTAAGCTTTCCGACATGAAGGCACTGGCACCTCATGTGTGTGCTTTCTCTGATGACGGCAGAGGTGTTCAGGCAGATGGACTAATGCGTGAGGCAATGTATCAAGCCAAGGAGCTCGGCAAACTGATAGTTGCCCACTGCGAGGATGAGTCACTGCTTAATGAAGGCAAGGTCAGAGAGAGCGAGTGGAAGCAGATTGAGAGGGATCTCAAGCTCGCTGATGAGACCGGGGCAGGTTATCATGTATGCCATATTTCCTGCAAAGAAAGTGTCGAGGTCATCAGAGATGCCAAGAAAAGTGGGGTTGATGTGACCTGCGAGACTGCGCCACACTATCTGATATTTGATACAAGC
>ERZ773065.595-NODE-595-length-19618-cov-3.226755_pt1 | contig 19618 bp, 21 predicted proteins | sample MGYA00580623_ERZ773065 | MGnify/ENA primary metagenome ERZ773065 (study PRJEB29015, sample SAMEA2738017) | human oral metagenome | biome: human oral; feature: human-associated habitat; material: dental | place: China | collected 2047 ... | reverse complement strand
TTGGTTTTCTGGCTTCGATGAAGCTTAAAACTTACGAGCAGATGGGACAGATGAATACTTATGTTCTCCTGCCGATGTCGTTTCTTTGCGGCACGTTTTTCTCCACGCAGGCTCTGCCCGATGCGGTGCGGCTTCTCATCGAGCTTTTGCCGCTTACGCATGCGAGTTATCTCTTGCGCGGTTTGGGCGCCGGTACGGAGGTGGCCTGGGGATCCGCTGCCGTACTCGCCTTTTATGCGCTCTTTTGCTTCGTTCTCTCGAGCCGTGCCTTTCGCGCTCTGACGCGCTGACCTTTCGGAAAGGGGAATTCCCTTGTTCAAAACCATTCTGCATCATCGTGCCCGTTCAGCCGATGACTGTGGCCATCTCTGCTGCACGAAAGTCGAGGATTTTTCGGTTTCTTTCGGACGTGTGGAGATTTTTTCCCATGTGAATCTGCATGTGCACTGCGGTCAGCTCACGGCGCTGATCGGGCCCAACGGCGCCGGGAAGTCGACGCTTCTGCGGGCCATCCTTGGCGAGGTTCCGCACGGCGGCACGCTGCATTACACCGATGCCGCGGGAAAGCGCACGGGCCATCCTGTCATCGGCTATGTGCCGCAGTACCTGCACTTTGACGTGAGCTCGCCGACGAGTGTCATGGATATCTTTATGGCCTGTCTTTCCAGGCGCCCCGTCTGGCTTTGCTCAGCCGCCAAGCTGCGCCCGCGCGTCATGAAGAGCTTGGCTCGCGTTCGCGCCGAGCATCTCGTCGACCGCCGTCTCGGCGCGCTTTCGGGCGGGGAGCTGCAGCGTGTGCTTCTGGCGCTGGCGCTTGATCCCGCGCCGGATTTGCTGCTTCTCGACGAGCCTGTTTCGGGCGTCGACCAAAACGGTCTCGAGCTTTTCTATAATATCGTGGCCGAGCTGCGCGCGCAGGAGGATATGGCCATCATTCTGATTTCGCATGATTTGAACCTCGTCGCCAAGTACGCCGACCAGGTCGTGCTTCTCGACCATGAGGTCGTGACGAGCGGCACGCCGGCCGAGGTTTTTTCCGATGCTCGTACAAAGAAGATTTTCGGTATGCTCGCCGGTGCGGAAATCGCGGACGGATCCTTGGAGACGGGGGCGCTGGATGAGGCGGGAACCGCAGGGGCCGATGCCTTGCCTGAAAGCGGGAGAGAGGAGGAAGGCGGATGGAAATGATCTATACGCTTCTTGGCTCATTGCCGGCTGCCTGGCTGCAGCACGGCTTCATGCAGAACGCCTTTCTCGCCGTCCTCCTCGTGACGCCGCTCTTCGGGCTTTTGAGTACGATGGTTGTTTCCAACCGCATGGCTTTTTTCTCGGACTCTTTGGGCCACGGAGCCTTTACGGGACTTGCCCTCGGCGTGCTGCTCGGCTGGTTTTCGCCGCGCCTCTCCCTCGTCATTTTCTCCGTCATTTTTGCGTTTCTCATCACCTATATCAAAAGCCGGAGCAGCGCCTCGACGGACACGATCATCGGCGTATTCTCCTCGACGGGCATCGCCCTCGGCCTCATGCTTATGAGCTATGGCGGAGGGTTCAACAAGTTCTCCTCGTATCTGATCGGGGATTTGCTTTCAATCTCGCCGGAGGAAATCCGGGCGCTTTTTCTCGTATTTCTCGCTGTCGTCCTCGTCTGGGCTGTGGTGTTCAATTCGCTTCTCGTGCTCTCCATCAACCCGTCCTTTGCGAGAAGCCGAGGGATACCGGCCTTTTTCGTCGAGGCGCTTTTCGCTTCCGTGCTTGCCGTCGTCGTCGCCGTCAGCATCCAGTGGGTCGGGCTCCTCATCATCAATTCACTTCTCGTGCTGCCCGCTGCCGCTGCCCGCAATATCGCGCAGGATGTCAAGGGCTACCATCTGCTCTCCGTCGCCATCGCACTCTTTTCCGGCGTCACGGGCCTCGTCGCCGCCTATTACTGCAATATGGCGGCAGGGGCGACCATCGTCGTTGTTTCCGCCGTCGTTTTTTTTCTGACCTTAGCGCTGAAACCGTATTTCGTGCGCTGATTTTTGCCGGAGGGGGTCCCGCAAGATTGCCGGCAATGCCGTTTTTCCTCTAGAGGAGGTGCTTTTTTGCAGTTTTATACGTATGCGTATATCGTTGCTCACAGTCAGCTCAACAATCTTGTGGAGTATATTCTCTCGTTTTTGGCGCTTGCAGCGTTGCTCTTCATGATTCTCAAGTATTTCAGGAACCGACTCGTCACGCGCTACCGCGATCTCATCGTCATTTTGTTTCTCGCCGTCGCATTTCTTGGCGGCAATCAGTGGAACAACTACAGCAAGACAAGGGATGATACGGAGCAGACCTCGCGCATGGCCTCTTTTTTGAATAATTTGGCCGAGGAGATGCAGCTTTCTCCCGAGGATATCCGCACGAATTCCACGCATTTGAAACAGGGAATGCTCGTTGAGACCGGGGGCGATTACTATGAGGTGACTTTCAATGCGGACTATACCTCTTTCAAATATGAGAAAACACATCTGATGACACGCGATGTAAAAATTGTCGACAAGGACATGTAAGGGGGCAATCCATATGCTGATCTATTCCACAGTGCTCTTGAAGCTGGCGCTTGGCCTTTTGTGCCTTGTCCTGCAGATCAATCTTCTCGGGAAGGGAAATCTTGCGCCGAGTTCCGCGACCGACCAGGTGCAGAACTATGTCCTCGGCGGCATCATCGGCGGCGTCATTTACAACAACGCCATTTCCGTGCTGGAATTCATACTCGTGCTCATCGCCTGGACGATGCTTGTCCTGATCCTGAAATACTTGAAGGCGACGAACGGTTCCGTCAAATCATTCATCGACGGCAATCCCTCTGTGCTCATCGAACGCGGCAAGCTCGATGTGGAGGAGTGCATGAGGCATGGGCTTCTGGCGCATGACATCCACTTGAAGCTGCGCATGGCGGGCGTCTATTTCATCAAGGACGTGAAACGCGCCGTGCTTGAGCCGAACGGGCAGCTCACGGTCATCCAGTACGGTGAGCAGAATGCGCGTTATCCGATTGTTCTCGACGGACAGATCGACGACGACGCTCTCGACCTTATTGACAAGGACCGCATCTGGCTCGATGCAGCTCTCAGGGAAATGGGCTATAACCTCAAGGATGTGTTCATCGGTGAATACAGGGACGGGGCGCTGGCGGTCTATCCGTATGAAGTTCTCAAATGAGAGGTGGCAAGGAAACGGATAAATTCAGCCCCCCCATTTTCACACATCGGCGCAGCCCGCACGTCTTACAGAAATCTATTATTAGCGTGGCCTTAACCTAGCAATCTTCCCCGGCGATGGCGAGATGCAAATAAGAATTGACATTTCCCCTGAAAAGATGATATATTGTCCTTAATGCGCTCGTAGTCCAGTGGATAGGACGTTAGCCTCCGGAGCTGAAAGCGTGGGTTCGACTCCCGCCGAGCGCACCATTTTGAAAGGATTTTACGAGGGCGCGGATTTCGCGCCCTTATTTTCATATCGTTTGCAGGAAGGCAGGGGATTCGGTGAACGAAAAGGCAAGCGCGGCGATGCGTCAATTTCTTGCAGCTATGGGACTTGATCTTGCGGCAGAAGGTATGGAGCGTACGCCGGAACGGGTGACGGAAATGTTCGAGTGGCTTTTCGGCGGCTGCGGGAAGACGGCGGATGCGGCCTGGGGAGAGCTCTTTGAGACGGAAACGCGGGGGCTTACAGCTGTGCAGCATATTCCGTTTTATTCGCTTTGTGAGCATCATCTCGTGCCGTTTTTCGGCGAGGTTCATATCGCCTATCTGCCGGGAAACGGGAAGATCGCAGGCTTCAGCAAATTCGTGCGCGTCGTCGATATCCTGGCGCGGCGGCCGCAGCTGCAGGAGCGCCTCACGCGCGAAATCGCGGAAGCCGTTTCCCGGGGGTTGGGCGCCGAAGGGGTGCTCGTCGTTGTCGAGGCGCAGCAGCTTTGCATGATGATGCGCAGCGAGGCCGCGCCGGGGACGCGGACGCTGACTTCCGAGGCGGACGGCCGCATTGCCGACGACGCTGGGCTTAGGCGCGAAGCATGGGAGCTGCTGCGGAGGGGGTGATGATATGGAAAGAAGAGCGACGGACGGGGCGTGCGCGGACACGGCTCTGCGGCAGGAAGGCGGATTTGCTCTGCCCTCGGCGCGTCCCAGGCGCCGCTATCGCCTGCCCTCGGGCAAGGAGCTGACGATCGGTGCAAAATCGCTTGTCATGGGCATACTGAATGTGACGCCCGATTCCTTTTCGGACGGCGGCAAATGGAATACCTTGGACAAGGCGCTCGCCCACGCCCTGCAGATGGTGGAGGACGGCGCCGACATCATCGACATCGGCGCGGAGTCTTCGCGTCCCGGTTTTGTTCCCGTAGGCGCGGAGGAAGAGCTTTCGCGTCTGGCGCCGTTTCTTGAGCGCATTGCGCCCGAGATTCCCGTGCCGCTGTCCATCGACACCTTCAAGGCCGAGACGGCGCGGGAGGCACTTCGTCTCGGTGCGGATATCCTCAACGATATATGGGGGCTGCAGTATGCGCAAGAGACGCGCGGGGCGATGGCGCGCATTGCGGCGGAAAAGGGTGCGCCGGTCGTCGTCATGCACAACCGGAAGGACACGCATTACGCGAAGGACATCATCGCCACAATGAAGGATTTTTTCCGCGAAAGTATTTCTATTGCCGATGCGGCAGGGCTTTCCAGAGAGTTGCTGCTGCTCGATCCCGGCATTGGCTTCGGCAAGGAACCGGCGGCGAATCTCATCGTACTGCATCGCCTCGCAGAGCTTGCGGAGCTTGACGGCGAGCGTTATCCTCTGCTTCTTGGCGCGAGCCGCAAGAGCTTTATCGGATATGCGCTGGGGCTTCCTGTCGAGGAGCGTCTGGAGGCGACAGGGGCGGCCTGCGTGCTCGGCATGGCGGCAGGATGCTCCGTTCTGCGCGTGCATGATGTGAAACCGGTCATGCGCATGTGCCGCATGGCGGATGCCATATTGGAGGGAAAAAAGTATGCAGGACAGGATTGAACTTTTGGGGATGGCCTTTTTCGGCTTTCATGGCTGCCTGCCGGAGGAGCGGGGAGAAGGACAGAAATTTCTCGTCGATGCCGTGCTTTATCTCGATATGCAGAAAGCCGGGAAGACGGATGATCTGAGCCATACGGTGAACTATGCGGCTGTTTTTGACTCGATCCGCAGCATTGTCGAGGGGACGCCGCGAAACCTCATAGAAAGGGTGGCGGAGGAAATCGCTTCCCGCATTCTCGCTGAGTATCCCCTGCAGCGCATCGAAGTCGCCGTGCACAAGCCCATGGCGCCTATAGGCGGCGATTTTCAAGATGTTTGCGTGCGTATCGAGAGGAGCCGCACATGAGCCGCAGGACGTGCTCTCGTATACTGAAGACGGGAGAGGAAATGCGTCCCGGACTTGCGTCCGCTCCCTATCTCATCTATATCGGTCTTGGCGCAAACCTGGGCGATCGGCGCGCTTCCTTGCGGCGGGCTCTGCGCCTGCTCGCTCATCTGGAGGATACCCGGCTTGTTCGTGTATCCTCTTTTTATGGTACGCCGCCTTGGGGCGATACGGAACAGGACGATTTCATCAATGCCGTCGCTGTATTCAGGACGCGTCTTCTGCCGCTCGTTCTGCTGCGTCGGGCACAGGCCGTCGAGCGCGCCCTGGGGCGTGTTCGACGCACGCATTGGGGGCCGCGCACGATCGATATCGATTTGCTCTGTGCGGACGACGGCACGGGGGACGGAAACCTTGTGCTGCAGCTGCCCGATCTCTGCCTGCCGCATCCCTATCTTGAGAAACGTGCTTTCGTGCTTCTGCCCCTTCTGGAGATTGCGCCCGGGATGCTCGTCGGAGGAAAATCCCTGTCCTCCTGCCTGGAATGCCTGCCCGAAGCGGCTGCCTGCCGTCGCCTCTGCGCGCCGCCGTCCTTTGCTGTACGTCATGTGTTGTAATGCCGGAAAAGCATTTAGATGACGGCTTTGCCCGCTTTTACGGCAGAGGTCTTATTTCATGGAGAGGATATCAGAATGAAGAATAATAAAAAGAAGGATTTCCGCCTCGCTGAGCGAGAATGAGCCGGCCATGATATAATGATGAAAATAGATGCTGCGAGGTCGAATGATCCACTTTATGGATATTGTGCGCCGCCTGTATTCATGGTAAAATAGACGGAGAAAATAATGAGATTTAAGAGAAAAGACCCGGGGTGATGGTCGTACTATCTATACCGCGGTACAAGGGGGAAGACGCATGGCGAGATTCACTGTGGAAGAGGTGCGCCGTCTAAAGGAAAACCTTGCGCCGATCTACGACATCGTGCGTTTCGTGGATGTGGCGGCATGCGCTGAAATCTACTTTGAGGACGATGGGAGCATCCAGCTTGAAGGGCATTGTTTCAGCACATGGGGGCGTTCACGCCGCTGCCGCCACTGCACGAGCTTCTGTGCGAGCAAGACGCAGTCGAAATTGGAAAAGGACGAGATCATGGGCGATCAGGTTTTCCATGTGCTTTCGGCGCCTGTCGAGGTCGTGCTTGCTGGAGGGGATGTCGTCTCCTGCGCGATGGAGCTTGTGACGAAGTACCCAAGGAACGAAGCGCTGCGTGAGATGCGCGACCGCGACCTGCTGCAGCTTCTCTCGCGCAGCATCAAGCGGGCGAACGCCGGGGCAATTTGTTTCAATGTGGAAGATGAATGCATCTATGCCAATCTCGAGGCGTACCGCCTTTTCCAGGTGCCGCCTGGGGAACTGCTTTTGCTGCAGCGTTTTTTCAATGCGTGGGTCAAGGACGAGAGCGCGGAAGATCCTGAGAAAAATAGCGCTTCATGGGAGCAGGATTTTTTTATCGCGGGGGAGAAGTTTACCTATGTCGTGACGGGTGAAAAGCTCTTCGATGTGGACAGCCGCTACAAGGGCTACTATTATTCCGTCTACGATAAAAATCAGGAGGAACCGGGGCAGCAGGATACGCGCTGGGCAATTGATAAGCTCACGGGGCTCTACAATGACGAGGGCTTCTATGAGGCTGTGCGCGAGGAGCTGGATTACGGTCTCAAGGGAGAGCGCTGCATCGTCTGCTCCAATATCAAGGATTTCAAGCTTGTCAACGAGCTTTTTGGACAGGAAAAGGGCAATGAGATCCTCAAGGGACTGGCGGACTTTTTTGTGGAAATCGCCATGGATTCCGGCGTCTGCGGACGGCTGCACGGGGATCATTTCGCCGCCTATGTCGAAAAGGGGCGCTTCAGCGAGAAAAATCTTCTCACACGCCTGGAGCTGATTGCAAAATGTATCGACAGCAAAGCCTACAAGCTCAATATCCATCTCGGCATTTACGAGATCCAAGAGCCCGGGATGCCTGTTTCTGTCATGTGCGATCGGGCGCATCTCGCGCTCACTCTGCTGCGGAATGAGAACAGCTGCAGGATTGCCTACTATGACGATGCCCTGATGGAACGTACCCTGCGTGAAAAAGAGATTTTGGGCGGTTTTGATGCGGGATTGGCGAAAAAAGAGTTCGCCGTCTATTTGCAGCCGCAGGTATCGGTGGAGGGTGCGCTTCTGGGGGCTGAGGCGCTTGTGCGTTGGAAGCATCCGGAAAAAGGCCTTCTCACGCCGGGACAGTTCATCGGCATCTTGGAAAATGCAGGACTTGTGCATCTCCTGGACCATTACGTCTGGGAAGAGGCGGCAGCGCTTCTGGGGCGTTGGCAGGGCACGGAAAAGGAGAGGCTGCATCTCTCCGTTAATATTTCCGTGCGCGATTTGCTCCATATTGATATCTACCAGACAATGCTCGATATTGTCAAAAGGCATGGGATTGAGCCGCGAAAGCTCAAGCTCGAAATCACGGAGACAGCGCTTATGAGCGATATCGAACGATACCGCTCTTTGATCGGTCAGCTGCAGGACGCAGGTTTCGAGGTTGAGATTGACGACTTCGGCAGCGGCTATTCCTCGCTTTCCATGCTCAAGGATATAGAGGCCGATATATTGAAGATCGATATGGGCTTTTTGCGCCAGACGGGAAATCCCCGGCGCAGCGCAGTCATTCTCGATTCCGTCATCGCCATGTCCAAAAGCCTTGGCATGCGCGTCATTACGGAAGGCGTGGAAACGCAGGAGCAGGTCGACTGTCTCAGGGAGCTCGGCAGTGACATGTTTCAGGGATATTTCTTTGCGAAGCCCATGCCTGTCGAGGAGTTTGAGGCAAAATACTTCGGATGAGATCAGTGGTGCGGCAGGGCACTGGCCTGCCGGGATGAGAGGGTGCTGGAAATGGCAAAGAGGCTGGGGAGCCGTGCAGGCGTGCGTATCGCCGCTCTGACAGCGGCTGCTTTTGCGGCAGCAGGGGAATGCGTCCTTGCCGCACGCGTCGATCCGCAGGAACTTGAACAGATTCGCGGCAATGTGGGGAATCTTCTCGAAACGGTCGAGAACTTCTATCATCTGACGATTATGATAGAAGCCTTCCTGATCTTTATGCTTGTTGCTTTGATCGTTGTCGGGCTCGTTGGTTACATGAAGCTGAAAAATGAACTCGGGGATCTGCGTTGGAAGCTGGAAAACAGCGATGCATCGAAAAAAAAGCGGCCCGAGCCTGTCATGCCCGAGCCGTTGCCTGAGCCGGAACCCGAACCGGAGCCGGAACCTGAGCCTGAGCCTGAGCCGGCGCCGGAGGTGCCGCTGCTCGACCGTTTTGTAGACGAGTATGGCAAAGTCAATGCCATTGAGGATAAAAGTTTGCGCGAGATGCGTACGAGCAATCTCCTGCAGGAGTACCAGGTGGAAACCTTTTCCTGCACCAATCCGGAGGCACGCAAGGAAAACCCGAACACTCCTCCGACCTTCCAGACGATGGAGGGCGGTGATTTTTGGGGTATACAGCAGGAAGGTTCCGACGATTACCATGTTGTACCGAATCCTGCCCTCATATATAATGAGGAACGCCATCGCTTCAGGGGAATGAAGGAAGCCTTTGCCTCGAACTACGAGGAAGGCAAGGAATATACGCATCTGGAGCTCGATGCTCCCGCCCGCTTTAACCGCATGGGTGAGATATGGGCGCCGCTGCGCCCGGGAAAGATCACGCTCTCGGGCGAACGCGAACCCTGATGAGCGCGGCGGAAGTTTCTAGGAGGGCTTTTGCCCGGCAAATACAAAGACGCGCTCGCCCGTGGGGAAGGCGCGTCTTTGTATTTGTGAAAAATTTGTGAAATACAGGAGAACGGAGGAAGCCATTCGATGAGAAAAGCAAACGATCCGGCAGATGAGCTGCTGGCTTTTATCGGCAGGTGCACATCGCCCTTCCATGTTGTGACGGAGATCGCAGCGAGGCTGCGGCGGGCGGGATTCCAGGAGCTCAGGCGAGAGGAGAGCTGGGAGAAGAAGCTGGCGTGCGGCGGGCGTTATTTCGTCGACGTCTACGGTTCGTCATTGATCGCTTTTTCTGTGGGCGCTCTGCCGGGCGCGCTGCGCATGGCGGCGGCTCATACGGACTTTCCGTGCTTTCGTGTGAAGCCGCTGGCGGCGATGGTGCAGGATGGTTATGGCAGTCTGAATGTCGAGCCGTATGGCGGGCTCATCCTCCGGACATGGCTTGATCGTCCGTTGGGGCTGGCAGGCAAGGTCGTTCTGCGCGGTGCGAGCCCGTTTCAGCCGGAAGTACGACTTGTGGACTTTCGTAAACCGCTGTTGGTGATACCGAGCCTCGCCATCCATATGGACCGCGAAGTCAATGAGGCAGGTGCACTCAATGCACAGAAGGACATGCTGCCTCTGGCAGCCTTGCTCGATGGAGCGGAAGGAAAAGAGAGGTGCGAAACGAAGGAAGAAGAGATGCGGCATACGGAAGAGGAGCAGGGCTTCTTCCTCACGTGGCTGGCGAAAGCCTGCGGCGCAGAGACACAGGACGTCCTTTCCTATGAGCTTGGCGCATACCCTGTGGAAGAAGGCTGTGCGCTGGGGCTTTCCGGAGAATTTGTTTCCGCGCCGCGTCTTGACAATCTAACTTCCGTGCTTGCCTGCCTCAAAGGACTGGAGAAGGCAAGGGCTTCGGAGGGGGTCCGCCTCGCCGCGTTTTTTGACAACGAGGAGGTCGGCAGCCGCACGAAGCAGGGGGCGGGCTCGACTGTCCTGCACGAGGTGCTGCGGCGTATATATTGCGCCTGCGGTTTGACGGAAGAGGTGCTTTCGCAGGATCTGGCGAAAGGTTTTCTGCTTTCCGTTGATGTGGCGCATGGGCTTCATCCTTCGCATCGTGACAAGAGCGATCCGAGTGCGCATCCTGTGCTTGGCGGCGGCATCGTATTGAAGCAGGCTGCTTCGCAGGCTTATGCGGGCGATGCGGAGGCAGTGGCTGTCATCCGTGCCTTGGCCGAGGCGGCGGCGATCCCGTGCCAGATGTTCGTGAACCGCTCGGACAGCCGCGGCGGCTCGACGCTGGGCGCGATTGCCTCATCGTTCGTTCCTGTGCGCACGATGGACATCGGCCTCCCTGTGCTCGCCATGCATTCGGCATGCGAGACCATGGGCATTGGCGACCAGGCAGCGCTCGAAAAGCTGCTGCAGGCATTTTTTGCCTGAAAAAGTGGTGGGTGCGGTGTTCGTCTTGCGGGAAGCGCCTTTTCACTGTGCGCCGTAAAACTGTAATAAAAATCCCCCGGGTACAGTCATGGACTGCTTCCGGGGGATTTTTTTGTGCAGAAGAGGTAAAAGCCCGCGGTCTTATATGGGATATTCTTTTTGGAGCGAGTGGACATGATGCAAGAGCTCCTCCTGTTCCTGTCGGGAAAGGGGCTGCTCCAGAAGCGCCCCGATATGGTGGATGGGACCTGCAAGGCTGTTGAGTGCAGCGGAGCGCCGGACGACAGCCTGCTTGCTCTCCCAGGGCAGGGCGGGAATCTCGATGGAAAGGCGCATGCCCTCAGGGAATGGAATAGGCGAGACAAAGCAGAGGCCGTGCCCGCCGATATCGACGAGCGTCGCCTTTTGCGGCAGCACCGGGAAAGCTTCCTGTTCTTTCGGCTGCAGGTTTATGGGCAGAGTTACAGGAACCCGCCAAGAACGACGCTGTTGGCAAACAATCGTCGTGGGCTTCTCGACGTACCAGATGCGTCCGTCAAGCGGCGCATTGCCGCAAAAGGCAGCAGAGAAGCGGTAGGTGCAGTTCTCCAGAGGGGCGGAGCAGCGCAGGCGCGTCCGAGGAGAAATGTCGTGGGACGAGGAATCGGAAGCGGGACAGATGCTGACGAGGAGTTTATCCTCCGTGATTTCAAGAAGCCGCCCTTCCCATAGATGCGGGCGATTCTCTTCCTGAAAATAAAGCATCTGTCCCGCTTCCAGCGCCGCCTCCGGCACAATGGTGCAAATCATGTGACATTTCCTCCAAAAAGCAGTTCAAGTTCCGGGAATTTTAAAAAGGGAACCGTTTTTCATATCCGTTCATCTGAACCTATAGTACCATAGATAAAAAGTCCTGTCAATATCATTAAAAATGTCTTTGTCCTATTTAACGTAGAAACGATTTTCTGGAAGCTTAAAAGGCCAAGCCTCAAGGGCACAAATCAATTGCCCTCTGTTATGTAAAGAAACGGCAGGGTGTGGTTTATATCGAGAAGGGGGAAGCTGCCATCCTGTCCTATTATATGGTTTATTGATGTTTTTTTACGAAACAGAGATTCTGATATTGTTTATTGATGATTTTTTTGGGAGATTTTTCATACAGGATGGTAATTCCATAGGAATTAAGCAAACTTTTTCTGCTGATTTAGGACAATATGATGAATTGTAAGATTTTTCAAAAGATATATTGCTTTAAAGAATATCAAATGATATAATACGATATATAAAAGTTCTATCTAATCATAAACAACAGGGGGGATGTTGATGAAATTTTTTATTGACACGGCGAAAGTCGAGGATATTCGCAAGGCGAATGATATGGGGGTCATTGCGGGTGTGACGACGAATCCGTCGCTGATCGCCAAGGAAGGGAGGGATTTCAAGGAGGTCATCGCAGAGATTGCTTCGATCGTCGACGGCCCGATCAGCGGCGAGGTCAAGGCGACGACGACTGATGCTGCGGGCATGATTGCTGAAGGAAGGGAGATTGCTGCCATCCATAAGAACATGGTTGTGAAGATCCCTATGACCGTCGAAGGTCTGAAAGCTGTGAAGGTGCTCTCGGCGGAAGGAATCCGGACGAACGTGACCTTGATTTTCAATGCGGCGCAGGCGCTTTTGGCTGCGCGGGCCGGCGCCTCGTATGTATCTCCCTTCCTGGGACGTCTTGATGATATATCCGTGCCGGGAATCGATCTCGTGCGCACCATATCGGAGATCTTTCATACGCATGGAATCGAGACGGAAATCATCTCGGCCAGCGTGCGCCACCCGGTCCATGTCATTGACTGCGCTTTGGCGGGGGCGGATATTGCGACGGTTCCCTACAAGGTCATTGAGCAGATGACGCTGCATCCGCTAACGGAACAGGGGATTGAAAAATTCCGCAAAGACTATGAAGCCGTTTTCGGCGCATGAAAAGGACGGGATGGAAGTGGAAATCCAGGAACTGAAGCAGGCGGCAAACCGCGTGCGCAAAAACATCATCGAAGCCGTCCATGCCGCGAAGTCCGGTCATCCAGGCGGGTCTCTGTCGGCGGCGGACGTTCTTACCTATCTGTATTTTGCGGAAATGAAAATCGATCCGAAAAATCCGGATATGGAGGAGCGCGACCGCTTTGTTCTTTCCAAAGGCCATGTGTCTCCCGGCTATTACGGCGTTCTCGCGGAACGCGGGTTCTTCCCGGTGGAAGATCTCAAGACGTTTCGCCATACGGGTTCTTATTTGCAGGGGCATCCGGACAGAAAGCACATTCCCGGCGTCGACATGAGCTCCGGCTCGCTAGGGCAAGGCTTCTCTGTGGCTGTCGGCATGGCGCTGTCGGCCAAGCTTTCCGGGCGCAGCTATCGCACCTATGCGCTTTTGGGCGACGGCGAGATTCAAGAAGGGCAGATCTGGGAAGCAGCGATGTTTGCCGGGGCGCGCAATCTTGACAATCTTGTGGCCATCGTGGACAACAACGGGCTTCAGATTGACGGCTTCGTTGAAGATGTTTGCTCGCCGTATCCGATCGGCGATAAATTCAAAGCGTTCAACTTCCATGTCATCAAGGCTCCAGCGCATGATTTCGAAGCCTTGGGCAAGGCCTTCGACGAGGCGCGCAGGACGGAAGGGATGCCGACGGCCATCATCCTGCAAAGCGTCAAGGGAAAGGGTGTTTCCTTTATGGAAAACAAGGCGGCGTGGCATGGAAGTGCGCCGAACGATGAGCAGTATCGTGTGGCCATGGAAGAGCTGGAAGAGGAGGGCAGGGCACTATGCCGGAACTGAAAAAAGTCGCGACGCGTGAAAGCTACGGCCATGCTCTTGTGGAGCTCGGCAGGAAGCATGATGATCTCATTGTTCTCGATGCGGATCTTGCAGAAGCGACAAAGACGAGTCTTTTTCGCAAGGAGTTTCCTCAGAGACATATCGACTGCGGCATTGCTGAGGCTAATATGATGGGCATAGCGGCGGGGCTTTCTCTGACGGGCAGGATCCCTTTTGCAAGCACGTTCGCGATGTTTGCGGCGGGGCGCGCTTATGAGCAGGTCAGAAACACGATCGGCTATCCGCATCTGAACGTCAAGATTGCGGCGACCCATGCGGGCATTTCCGTCGGCGAGGACGGTGCTTCTCACCAATGCTTGGAAGATCTTGCGCTCATGCGCTTGATTCCGGGCATGACGGTCATGTGCCCGGCAGACGATGTGGAAGCGAGAGCAATGGTAGAGGCCGCCTACGCCCACGAAGGTCCTGTCTACATGCGTTTTGGCCGTCTTGCCGTGCCTGCGGTCAATGATCCCGCCTCCTATCGCTTCGAATGGGGCAAAGGCAAGACGCTCCGTGAAGGCGGCGATATCACTGTTTTTGCTACAGGCCTTATGGTCGCCCCGGCGCTTGCTGCGGCTGAAATACTTGCGGCAGAGCAGCATGTTGAGGCAAGTGTCGTCAACATCCATACCATTAAGCCGCTGGATGAGGAGCTTGTCTTGGCGAAGGCAAAGGATGCGAAGCTCGTTGTGACAGCTGAGGAACATTCCATCTTGGGAGGACTCGGCGGTGCGGTGGCAGAACTCTTGTCCGAAAAAGCGCCAAAACGCATCCTGCGCATCGGCGTTCGCGACGTATTCGGCGAATCGGGTCCGGCTGCAGAGCTGCTGCAGAAATACAGGCTTGATGACGCCGGGGTCTATGAGCAGATACGGGAAGGTTTGAAAATGTGAGGGAAAATTGACGGGGGGTATATCTATGGAGAAAATTGCTGTTGGATGTGATGAAGCGGCGTATAATTTAAAGGTCGAGATTATAAAGTATTTGAACGAGAAAGGGATTGAGTGCGACGATTTCGGCGCCGCCGCAGGCGAAGTCATTCTCTACCCGGATGTTGCCTTCAAGGTAGCGGATGCGGTGGCCGAGGGAAAGTACAAACGAGCCATTCTTTTCTGCGGTACGGGTCTCGGTATGTGCATATGTGCAAATAAGGTTCCCGGCGTGCGTGCGGCAGTATGCCACGATCCATTCTCGGCAGAGAGGGCAAGAATGAGCAACAATGCTCAGATTCTTTGCCTGGGAGAACGCGTCATCGGCGTTGAACTGGCCAAAAAGATTGTCGATGTTTGGCTCGAGGCGGAATTCTCGGAGAAGTCACGCTCCCAACCTAAGGTTCAGCGCATCATTGAATTGGAGCAAGAACATTTGAGAAAGTAAATGCAATTCTCTCGGGCGCACCTGATTTTTGTCAATGCTTTTCGTGGTGATTGGAGGCCAAAAGCATGGATTTATCAATGGAAAATGTGGATCAGTTAGGCTTAAATGATCTTTTGGGTGTATCACTGAAATGCTCTTGTGGCAAGGAACATTGCATGGATGTTGACTCAGTCGTTGTTGCCAAGGGTGCCTTAAAACGCGTTGTTGAGGTTGTAAAACAGCGCGGCTACAAGAAACCTCTTGTCATTAGTGACACGAATACTTTCGCTGCAGCAGGGGAACAGGTTCTCAAGATTCTTGAAGAAGCAGGCGTCAGCTACACGGCCTATTGTTATAAAACAAAAGCTAGTTTGGTGCCGGATGAAGCGGCATTGGGAACGCTTTTGGCTCAGATTGAGGATTCAACAGATCTCCTTTTGGCAGTGGGATCGGGCGTTATCAATGATGTAACGAAATTCGTTGCGCGTAAGACGAAGTTGCCGGAAATTCTTGTGGCTACAGCACCTTCGATGGATGGTTTTGTTTCTGATACGTCAGCGTTGACGTTGAACAATCTGAAATCGAGTGTCAGATGTGATTTGCCTAAGGTTATTATAGGCGATATCGATATTCTGAAAAAAGCTCCTAAGAGGATGATTCTTGCTGGTCTTGGTGATATGATTGGCAAGTATTCGGCATTGACGGATTGGAATCTGAGCAAATTCATCAATGGTGAATACTTCTGCGAACCGTCAGCACATCTTTCTGTTAAGGCTATTGAGAAATGTGTTGACAGTGTCAATCGCTTACCCGCTGATGGAAATTTTGATGATGAGGGTATCGAGGATATCATGGATGGCCTTATTCGTACGGGGATTGCCATGAGCTATGTCGGTAATTCGCGTCCGGCATCTGGTTCAGAACATCACATGTCCCACTATTGGGAAACAATGTTTCTTTTCCAAGGGAAAGAGGCTTTGCTGCATGGCACGAAGGTTGGGTTGACGAGCATCATTATTGCAAAGATATACGAGTGGCTGTCCAAAGAGAAAGACTTTGATTTTGCACATGCTGAAAAGGAAATTCGAGCCTTCGATCAGGTAGCATGGGAAGATAAGATGAGATGCTTTTATCAACAGGCTGCGCCGGGCATTATTGCGAATGCAGCGAAGGATAAGCGCAATGATGTGGATTTACGCTTGAAAAGATTGTCCTTCATTAAGGAGAATATAGCAAAAATTCAAGAGATTGCTGCATCGGCACAACCATATACGGTCGTGGAAAATATCATGAAGAAAGCTGGAGCACCGCTTCGTCCCATTGAAGTAGGGATTTCGGATGAGATTGTTCACAATAGTGTGCTTGTAGCACACGAAGTTCGCCAGCGGTATACGATCTTGAATCTCCTCCATGATTTAGGAATGCTCGAAAAGTATGCGGAAAAAGTTGATGCGTTCTTGCATGAAGAGAAATAAGAGTCGTTTTGAAATCAGGAGCTGACGTTTATGTGGAAATATGTTGCTATTCTTGTTGCTTTTTACATCTTGCAGTCTTTTATGGCTTATCGACAGATGAACCACTTCAAACGAACGATTCTCGAAGTTAAAGACAAGGGGATTCCTGGTCTTGGCGTCAAAAAAAGCAAGCTTGGCCCAGGCAAGGTCGTTGTGCTTGTCAGTGATGAGACGGGCAAGATTATCATCGCACGCATGATGTCGGGTATCAGTGTATTCGCTCGATTCCGAGAAAAAAAAGAATTTTGTGGCTATGAGATTGAAGAGCTTTACAATAGAGACTTCAAGAGCAAAAATGAGAGACAAGCAATACAGCAAGCATTGACACAAATACGTGAAAAACTCCAGAAGAAAGATATTGCAGGTAATACATCGGTTCCTTTGGAGGTGATGTGAATTCACGATGGAGTGTTTCTTATGATATGCAACGAGATCCTCGGGCATGTTTCATGCCCACCTGTCTTATTATGAAAACAGGAAATGTTTTCATAAAAATCTAAAAAAGAAGGGGTTGTTATCAAATGGAAATGTTAGGGAATTGGGCGGCAGGATTTATTTCTTTGTTCCAGAGAGGCGGTGAAAGCTTCACTGGCATGGTGACAGGAATGTTACCGATGATTATCGTATTGATTACAGCTGTCAACGCTTTGATCAATATCATTGGACAAGAACGGATCAACATTATTGCAAAGTTTACAGCTCGCAACATTTTGCTTCGCTATACGGTTCTTCCTGTATTGGCAATGTTCTTCTTGGGAAATCCTATGGCCTATACCTTGGGACGTTTCCTCCCTGAACGGTATAAACCGGCCTACATGGACTCTGCTATTAGTTTTTGTCATCCGATTACAGGTTTATTCCCACATGCGAATCCAGCAGAACTTTTTGTTTGGCTGGGAATTGCACAGGGTGTGGCTGCGCTGGGGCTGCCAACGGCAGAACTTGCAGTTCGCTATTTCTTGGCAGGTGTCATAGCCATCTTTATCCGTGGGCTTCTCACTGAACGTATCACACTTTATATGCTGAAGAAAAATAATAGCAAACTTCTGACCGATGATACGATTCATGGATAATTTTCATCTCAACCATGCAGCGGAAAACTAAGAAAGAGGTGCGAAAATGGCAAATTTGGTAAAAATAGAAAAGGGACCAAATGGATGGGGCGGCCCGCTTACAGTAAAGGTTGAAGGAAAGAGAACGAAGGTTGTTTGCATTACAGGCGGCGGATTGAGTCCGGTTGCTGTGAAACTGGGGCAACTTCTGGGCGCAGAGGTCGTTGACGGTTTCAAGACAGGTGTTCCTGATGATGAAGTTGCCGTAGCTGTTATCGATTGTGGCGGTACGCTTCGCTGCGGCATTTATCCAAAGAAGGGAATACCAACGGTCAATCTTACACCTGTTGGTAAATCTGGACCTATGGCGAAATTTATTCACGAGGATATTTATGTTTCTGATGTAAAAGAAAATACAATGTTCTTACTGGAAGGCGAGGCTGCAGAGGCTGCAGTAGCTTCTGCTGCATCAGCTGCTCCTGTACAAAGCGAAACGGAATCGAGTGCTCCGGAGCAAGCACCACAGTCTACAAATTTTTTGGCGAAGTTTGGTAAGGCTGCTGGTGGTGTCATCAACATCTTTTTCCAGGCAGGCAGGGATACCATCGATATGTGCATTAAGACGATTCTTCCGTTTATGGCATTCGTCAGCATGATTGTTGGGATCATCCTTCAGACTGGATTGGGCGACTTCATTGCTCAGACTATTTCTCCTTATGCGGGAAGTCTCGTTGGACTCGTCGTAATCTCGATTATTTGCGGATTACCAGTGCTTTCTCCACTTCTGGGGCCTGGTGCTGTTATTGCACAGGTTATCGGTGTGCTTCTTGGAACACAGATTGCGGCAGGTGCTATTCCACCGAGCTTTGCACTGCCGGCATTCTTTGCGATTGATACGCAAGTTGGCTGCGATTTCCTGCCAGTTGGTTTGAGCCTGATGGAGGCAGAATCGGAAACGGTAGAGATTGGTGTGCCCGCCATTCTGATTTCCCGTGCGATTGCTGGTCCTGTCGCTGTGGTTATTGCCTACTTTGTTGGTATCGGACTCTTCGCCTAAGAGGTGGAAGCCATGAAATTTGAAGTTGAAGTTATTCGTGTTGGTGAGATGGCCGCTGATTTGCTTGCGGGCGGCCATCTGATCATCTTTGGTGATACCCCGAATGAGGTTTTGGCAGAAGTTTGCTTTATGCATACGCATGGAGAGATTTGCGGGGATATTGAAGTTGGCGATACAGTTGTTCTCGGACAGAAAAATTTTGTGATTACAGCTATTGGAGAAGAGGCCTTGCAGACACTCGCAGAACTCGGTCATTGCACATTTTGCTTTCATGGCGGAACAGATGTCGAATTGCCTGGACAAATCTCTCTCAAGGGAGATGAAGCCCCAGAAGCTCTTACCATAGGGGACAAGATTGTTATTTTCTAGAAAGGAGGTTCGGTATGAGGAAAATGGGAGAAATCCGTTGTTTCTTGTTGGATATGGATGGGACAATTAATCTCGGGCAGGTGCTCCTGCCTGGGGCGAAAGAGTTCATGGATTACATCGTTGAAAGCGGTAGGGAGTATCTTTTTCTGACAAATAATTCCTCTAAAGATGGTTCTCATTATGTAAAGAAGATGACGAACTTGGGGATTCCATGTGATGCGGATCATGTGCTCACATCAGGGGATGCAACGGTCATTTACCTCAACCAACAAAAAGAACATGCGCGCGTTTATCTTATGGGGACACCGGAACTTGAAGCGACGTTTCGTAAGGCTGGCATTACGTTGACAGACCAAAATCCTGATTTTGTTGTTTTGGGATTTGATATGACATTGACGTATGAAAAGCTTCGTAAAGGATGTGATTTTGTACGTGATGGAGTGACATATATCGCGACACATCCGGATTTCAACTGTCCGGTAGAGAATGGTTTCATCCCGGATACCGGCTCTATGATTGAGCTCATTAAAGCCTCGACAGGAAAGGTTCCTAAAGTCATTGGCAAGCCGAATGCTGAGATTATAGCCTGTGCGTTCAAGAGACGTGAAAAATTTGCGAAAAAGGATTTTGCCATGGTTGGCGACCGTGTCTACACAGATATTCGTACGGGTGTCAATGCTGGAATTACATCTATCTTGGTACTTTCGGGAGAATCCACAGTGGATGATTTGAAAAGCAATGGCATTGAAGCAACTTTTGTTGTCGATGGGGTAGGAGACATCTACAAAGCGCTTGTTGAATATGATAAGGCACATGCCT
>ERZ773065.594-NODE-594-length-19635-cov-4.436568_pt1 | contig 19635 bp, 16 predicted proteins | sample MGYA00580623_ERZ773065 | MGnify/ENA primary metagenome ERZ773065 (study PRJEB29015, sample SAMEA2738017) | human oral metagenome | biome: human oral; feature: human-associated habitat; material: dental | place: China | collected 2047 ... | reverse complement strand
CGTTGCTCGAGGTAGGCACAGGCTTCCACCCCGAGATGACGGGACGCGAAAATATCTATATGAACGGCTCCATAATGGGAATGACTAAAGCCGAAATAACTCGTAAACTCGATGAGATAGTCGATTTTGCGGGGGTAGAGCGTTATATAGATACTCCCGTAAAGCGATACTCGTCGGGTATGACCGTAAGGCTCGGATTTGCTATTGCCGCTCACTTGGAGCCTGAGATACTCGTTGTAGACGAGGTGCTTGCTGTGGGCGATGCCGAGTTTCAGAAAAAAGCCATCGGCAAGATGCAAGACGTCTCTCGCGGCGGCGGACGTACCGTGCTGTTCGTAAGCCATAATATGGGCAGCATCGCAAATTTGTGCAATAAAGGGGTGTTTATGAAAAATGGTCAATTGTCTTTTTATGGAACTATAGAAGAGGCTATTTCTCTTTATATCTCAGACGGTGCAAACGATTCGGTCTATTATGGCAATAATAGTAGTAATGAAATGTACTATAAAAGTATAAAGATTATTACTCGTGAAGGTTTGACTACGGATAACATTGCGTTTAACGAACAGGTAGGTATTGGTGTAGAGATAGGTATAAATAAGTTTGTAAAATATTCGACCTTGAGTTTCTCTTTATTCGATGATAAGCTTAATCCCATATCTACCTTCCATTGTAATTTAGAAAAAGATGATTCATATATACAAGCATTCATACCGTCAGAATTATTATTGCCCGGGAACTATTATATAAAACCACTGTTACACGTTCCCAATTTGAGGTTTTTGGATGTTTGCGACACTCTTTTGTCTTTTAGGATTGAGGATACAGGAGGCGAACATTCTACCTATAATCGTAGTGATTTAGGATATATAAATATTACTCCAACATGGTCAAAAAACTGATTAAGAATTTTGTATATCGCCTCATTGCCAAATTTGTTCCCGAGATAAAGATATTAAAACGACAATTAGAATGGGGGTTTATAGATAAAGATATTAGAGACAGTCATATAGATGATTTGGCTTTTGTTTATAATCCTTCACATATTTACGATAGTAAAATAGGGAGATACTCTTATGTATCTATAAATGCTTATATTTCACTTACCAATATAGGAAGTTTCTGTTCGATAGGTCCTAATTTTCTGTGCGGTTGGGGTATACACCCTGTCAATACAGTCAGTACTTCTCCAATGTTTTATTCTACACTCAAACAGAATGGTACTACAATGTCGCTTACCGATAAGTTGGAAGAACGTAAAAATATTAATATCGGTAATGATGTTTTTATTGGGGCAAATGTAACTGTTTTAGATGGAGTATCCATAGGAGATGGCGCTATTGTGGGAACAGGAACAATTGTTTCGAAAGATGTACCGCCGTATGCCGTCGTAGTAGGGTCTCCAATGAAGATCATAAAATATCGTTTTGACGACGAACAAATAGAAAAATTGTCTAAGATACGCTGGTGGGAGTTTGATGACGATAAGTTGAAAAAAGTAGAAAAGTATTTTTTCGATGTAGAAGAATTTATCAAAAATGTTATTTAACTCCATAAAGAATATCCATATTGCAGAAAAAATGAAAATATCGATTATTACAATAAATAGGAATAATGACTCCGGATTACAAAAAACACTGAATAGTGTAATATCACAGTCTGCCAGTGATTTCGAACACATAATCATAGATGGGGCAAGTACCGACAACAGTGTAGAAACCATAAAAAAATATGCAGCAGATTCTGTGATTGGAAATAGAGTACATTGGGTAAGCGAACCTGATAATGGGGTTTATTGTGCTATGAATAAGGGTGTTGTGCGAGCTCGTGGAGAGTATTTGCTCTTTCTTAACTCCGGTGATTACTTATTTGACAGCGCCGTCATAGATAAGATAATTACCCGATTAGACTCAGACATCGTTTATGGTTCTCTTTTATTGTCGGATAATGACACAAGTAAAGTGGTTTCTTATGCAGACAAGTTAAATTTTACCTACTTCCTCAGTGGTACTATACCACACCCTGCAACTTTCATCAGAAGGGAATTGTTTGACAATCAGTTGTATAGTGAATGTTATAAAATATCGTCCGATTGGGAGTTTTTTATGTTGGCTATATGCCGATACAATGCTTCGTATAAACGTGTAGATGACGTAATTACTGTTTTTGATAATTACGGGATAAGTTCCGACCCTGCTAATGCCGAATTAATAGAGGCTGAGCACAAAGACAGTATTGGTCGTAACTTTCGGCATTTTCTCACGGCATACGAAGAGATGAAGATGTTGGTAGAATATAAGACGCGTATAGACAAATTCAAGGGAAATCGGTGGTTGAAGCTGGGATACAAACTTGGTCTTTTCAAACAATATAAATACTTATAAATAAATCATTTGGTTGATTATGTTACCTACTATTTCTGTTTTGATGCCTGTTTATAATGTTGAGGCGTATATCGGGGAGGCTGTCGAGAGCATATTGGCACAAACATTTACGGACTTCGAGTTGATTGTCTTAGATGATTGTAGTACAGATAAAACGTCTGATATTGTTTCGACATTCAGCGATTCCCGAATAAGGTATATTAAACAGCCTCGAAACTTAGGACTATCCGAGAATCTCAATACGGGTATTCGAATGGCTCGCGGCAAATACATCGCACGAATGGACGGCGACGATATTGCTGTCAATACTTGGTTGGAAAAAGGTAAGTGTGTCTTAGACAATAATCCCGATATAGGTATTTGTAGTAGTGGGTTCGAATGGTTTGGCTCCAAAAAGGCAACGGTGAGGTTCCCTGAATATAACGAAGATATAAAAGCACAGTTGTTGTACAACAATGCAGTAATAGTGCCTATAATACGTACAGAAGTGTTGATAGACAACAACTTGTTTTACAAAACGGAAGCTTTCCCCGCCGAAGATTACAGAATGTGGGCAGAGTGTATTAGGGCGACAAAGATATACAATATACAAGAGACTTTGTTTTACTATCGGATGCACGAAAAACAGATATGTGCTGCCAGACGCGACGAACAGAAGAAAAAAGTCAATGAGGTACGTCTGTTTATGCTGGAGTATTTGAACCCTAATATATCCGATGAAGACAAGGATTATTTTATCAATAACTTTGCCGAAAATAAGATAAATAGTAGAAAAGATATTGCATTACTGAAAAAATTCGCAAGAAAACTTATAGAAAAGAATACGACAAATAAGAATTTTGATGAAAAGGCGTTGCGTAGATGTTTCAAAAAAAATATCGGAATCTCTGCATATAATTTTTCGATAAATCTTTTTTTCACCTCAGGATATTCTGTGGGGAAATATATCTCTTTTCTAAAATCGATGTTGTTTGTTCATATACCATTAAAATACAATATTAGAATATTATATAAAACTTTGTTCTAATATCAAAAATCTCATAAGAATGAATTTCAAGAAGTCTATTTACAAACTTTTTCACCCTGCCTGGGGCGAAGTCGTTATGTTGCACCGTGTTGTCGTCGAGCGAAGTAAACTATACGACAATCGTCTTATGGAGATTTCTCCCGAAGATTTGGAACGGACAATTATTGCTTATAAGGACAAAGGTTATCTGCTTGCTACATTGGACGATGTGGCTCAATATATCGAACTGCAGCGTCGCCCGAATAAGAAGTTTGTATGCTTCACTCTCGACGACGGGTATAGCGATAATTTCGAACATGCGTATAAGATATTCAAAAAACATAATTGTCCTTTTGCCGTTTATGTATCTACCGATTTTCCCGAATACAAGGCACTGCTTTGGTGGTATTCGTTGGAGACACTGTTACTCGAAAACGAACGCATTGAGTTGGCTGACGGTACCTGTTTCGAATGTCGCTCTATGGAGGAGAAAAATAAAGCATTCAGAGCCTTACGTCTCAAGATATTTGATGTGAAAACCTCGGATATGAGATATTATCTTACTTGGTTGTTTGGACATTACGACCTTAATTTCGAACGATTGGTAGAGAAAAATTCTCTTTCGTGGAGTCAGATAAAAATTTTGGCAGATGAACCGCTTTGTACAATTGGTTCACATACTGTTACGCACGCTGCACTTGATTGCATAGATACGAACCAGACATTAGCAGAGCTGGCAGAGTCAAAAAAAATTATCGAGCGTCAGATAGGCAAACCTGTTGTACATTTGGCGTATCCGTACGGTAGATATACCGAACAAGTCGTTCGGCAAGTTTCGCAAATAGGCTATCGGACAGCTGTTTTAGCCAATGGAGGATATGTTCGTAGAGGTATGAGTGTTTTTAAAATACCTCGCATATTCGTTAAATAGCAAGATAGTTAGTATAATGAACCAAAATGAGTATCATCGATAAATGTTCTTTAAACGCAAAACAACCAAGACTGTTGTCGGGAGTAGAAGATATTGTAGCAGAGATGTTTATTGCATTAGAAAAAGCTATACGTGATGTGATTAAAAATTAAGACCATACTTTATTTAACTATAAAACGATTAATTTTGTTGATTAGTAGAATAATATTGATATTAACGATACTCAGATTATGAAATTTTCCATCATTATTCCCGTTTATAATGTCGAGAGATATTTGTCGCAATGCCTGGATTCGGTGCTTAATCAAAGCTACGACGGCGACTACGAAGTCATTTGTGTCGACGATGGCAGTACCGACGGCAGCCCTGCCATACTCGAAGAGTATGCGGGTAAAAACGACAAGATAAAGATAATCAGACAAGAGAACAGAGGGCTCGGTGGGGCACGTAATACGGGGCTTAGGGCTGCTCGTGGTCGGTACGTATGGTTTGTCGATAGCGACGACTGGATAGAGCAAGAGGCTTTGGCGACTTTGGCGAAGAGTATCGGTGACGAAGATATCGTTTGTTTCAACGGCAGACGGTATTTCGAAGACGGTACTGTCGAAATCCCCGACAGCGGCATAGAGGAGGGCAATCTGACGGGGTGGGAGTATTACGGCAGATATGCTCTGTCGAAACGCAATTTCCATTTCGTATGTGTGGTGCTTCGGATATATCGCAGAGAATTTTTGTTGGCAGACGGTCTATTTTTCGAGGAGGGTATCTATCACGAAGACAATCTATTTACACCCATTGTTTGTTATTATGCTGCTTCCGTAAGGGTGATACCCGACATATTGTACGTTTACCGCATACGCCAAGGCAGTATTACTCAGTCTTTTACAGACAAGCGTATCTTCGACACCATCAAGGTAGCCAATCGCCTTGCGGAGTTTTTTATCCCCAAAACGGATATAGACAAATCGGTGGTATACAGAGAGATAGCAGGAGAGTATTTTAGTGTCTTTATGTCGGATAAGGCAGAGGCTTATCGAGGCGATTACTCTGTTGTAGAGCCGCTTATAAATTGGGATAGCTATAAGGCAGTCAGCCTCTATCCACGTCATAGACGTATATACCGATTGCTGAGTATAAGTCCGCGACTGTTTAGATTATATCTCGGCGTGGAGAAGCTGCTGAAACGATAATTGTTAGCTAATCATATTGATAATGATATACTTACAGCTTTTTTACACATTCTTCAAAATAGGTCTGTTCGGCTTTGGCGGGGGATACGGTATGTTGTCGTTGATACAGTTCGAGGTAGTCGGGAGGTATCACTGGCTCTCGGTGCAGGAGTTTGCCGATATAGTGGCTATATCGCAGGCGACCCCCGGTCCTATCGGCATCAATTCGGCTACGTTCGTGGGCTTTTCGGTGGCGGGTGTGGCGGGCTCTCTGTTGGCTACTTTTGCGGTGGTGTTACCGTCGTTTCTGCTTATGTTCTTGTTAATCAAGATATTCAGCCGATATAGAGACAACGTCTACATAAAGTCGATACTATATGTGATGCAATATGTTGTAATTGGGCTTATTGCTTCGGCTGCCGTGATGCTCATCAACGAAGAGACGTTCGGTAAAAATTTCGCCGACATATTTTCGTGGGCTATATTGGTGTTTTCTTTCGTAGCTATGAAGTACTTCAAAATGAGCCCCATAACCCTTATTGTCGTAGGTGGAGTGGTGGGTTGGCTGTTTATGTAGTCTCAGAGGCATTGCTTACATTACAGCTAAGGAATATATCGTATATACTGTTGATATTCATTTGTTTGTCAGCCGATAGGGCGAGTCTGCCTGATAAGACTCGGATCGGTAGAGGAAAAAATATTAACTTTGCACCGCGTTATTTTTTTCTTTAATACTATTCTAATACAATTACAATTAAAATATTTTTTAAAAATATATGGAACAAGTAAAATGTTTGATAATAGGCGGTGGACCTGCAGGTTACACTGCTGCCATCTATGCTTCGCGAGCCAACCTCAGTCCTGTTTTGTACGAGGGCAGCCAACCCGGCGGGCAGCTCACTCAGACCACCGAAGTAGAGAATTTCCCGGGGTATCCCGAAGGCACTCAGGGGTTTGACCTCGTAGAAGATATTAAGAAACAAGCTCTTCGCTTCGATGCCGATATACGCAACGGTGCCGTAACCAAGGTCGATTTTTCGCGACGTCCGTTCGTCGTGGAGATAGACGGCAGCCATACCATCGAGGCACAGGCGGTCATCATAGCCACGGGTGCTTCGGCTAAGTATCTCGGTCTGGACGACGAGAAGAAGTATGCCGGTCGTGGAGTATCGGCTTGTGCCACTTGCGACGGCTTCTTCTACCGCAAAAAACGTGTAGCTGTCGTAGGAGGAGGCGATACTGCCTGCGAAGAGGCGGTATATCTGGCAGGTCTTGCCGAGAAGGTATTTCTCATCGTGCGTAAGCCGTTCCTGCGTGCCTCCAAGGTGATGCAAGACCGTGTATTTGCCACGCCCAATATCGAAGTCCTCTTCGAACACCAGACGCTCGGTTTGGGCGGTACCGACGGTGTAGAGAGTGCCAGTCTCGTTTACCGCAAAGGTGAGGCAGACGAACGCCGTGTAGAGATAAAGATAGACGGATTTTTCCTTGCTATCGGACACCACCCCAACACAGAGGTTTTCGGCAAATATATAGAGACCGACGAGGCGGGTTATATCAAGACACAGATGCCGTCGACACGTACCAACGTAGAGGGGGTGTTTGCCGCAGGCGACGTGGCAGACCCGAATTATCGGCAGGCTATAACGGCTGCTGCGTCGGGCTGTAAGGCTGCCATAGACCTCGAAAGATTCTTGGGAAGCCTATAAGCAGGATAAATAATCTTGATTTGTAGGTTCGGTATCGTTAATTTTTTTTTCGTGTCGGATAGCGTTTGATATGCAAAAAAATATTAACTTTGCAGACTTTTTCGACCCAACAAAATGTGTATGGGAAATTAGTATTTAATTAATTAATTTTGAGTAACACAAAAAATCGATTTAAAAAAATGAAGACATTCCAATTAGAAGGAAAACCAAGGAAAGAGATAGGTAAAAAAGCAGTAAAAGCCCTTCGTGGCGAAGGACTGATACCTGCGGTGCTTTACGGACACCGCTCTGTGGAGTTGCCATACAGCGGCAAGCTCGAAGATGGGCAGGTATTAGTCGAAAACCAAGGTAAAGGCGTGGTAGTTACCAACTTTACGGTAACGACAGACGCCGTTCGTAAGTTGATATATTCGCCCGAAGTATTTATAGTAGAGCTCAATATCGGCGGACACAAACAGACTGCTATGCTCAAAGACTTGCAGCTACACCCTGTAACCGACGAGATATTGCATATCGACTTCTTGGCTGTATTCCCGGATATACCTATGACAATAGAGGTACCCGTTGTACTCGACGGATTTGCGGCAGGGGTACGTGCAGGCGGTAAGCTGAACCTCATATCGAAGAAGCTCAAAGTGAAAGGTTTGAGCAAAGATATCCCCGAAAAACTGCATATCAATGTCGAAAATCTGGAGCTTGGCAAAGCCATTCAGATAAAACATCTGAACTTCGACAACCTGACTCTGCTCAATGCTCCCGACAATGTGGTTTGCGTAGTAGCCGTTACTCGTGGAGCGATGACACAGTCAACTGCCACTACCTCAGAAGAAGAGGAGAAGAAATAAAAGTTTTAGGATTTTTTTCATAGTAGGAAAGGCACCTTCCGTATCGGGGCAATACCTGAGAGGAGGGTGCTTTTTTTGTGAGCCTGTTTGTTGGTGTAATTTGTTTTAAATCAGTCTATTTGAGTGTAGTGGTGTCGATGTCTACGCTTGCCGAGACCTTTGTCGTTTAGTGTTTGTAGATCGTTTTTTATGAAAAGAGGTGGGGTAGTGTGTTTGTGATAACACTTGCCCGAAAAAAGGATTACGCCGTACGATGCGACCGATGGCGTAGAACAAATATTTCACACAACCTGAGGTATGGTAAAATACAAAACAACGGCACAGATGTTCTGTACCGTTGTTTCGTTTGGTTTTCCGAAAAATCTACCCGATTATCGTATTACTATCTTCACGTTTTTGGTCTTCTTGCCCGCTTTGATGGCAACGACGTATACTCCCGACGATAGGTTGATGGGTATTTTGCTGAATCCTATCGGCGTCTTGCCTGTGGCAACCGTGCTGCCTGCGGCATCTAAGATACTCATTATACCTTCGCTTACAGTCATATTGTTGATGACCAGAGTATTGTTGTCCGTCAGATAGGCGTCGAGGAAATCCACCGACGATTCGTCGTAGATATCTGTCGGAGTCTTGTGGTTTACAAACATAAACCGTTTGTCGATGTCTCCGTTGTCTTCCGAGGTGAAGGAATATACCGTAGTATCGCGTCCGATGGGGGTTAGCGTCTTGGTCTTCAAGTCGAGCAGTTGCAGGTCGGCATACTTGTCGAGGTTCGATTTTACTATCGTCAGTTGGTACTTCTTGTCCTTGTTTGCTTGGAAGCAGAAAGCCTTGTCTATGATAGAGTTACTGCTTTTTACCTGCAATGTGTTGTCTTCTTCCTGAGCAAATATCGATGCCGACGAAGATGCCAATCCTCCAAGTTTGGTGCCGTCGTAGCCGTTGTCGAAGTTGTCTGTCGCCTCGGGTGTCTCTATCAGCCACAGTATGTCCGACGAGGTCTCGCCCGTGAGGAATACCTTAATGTAACCTGCCTCTGCCTCCTTGCTGTCGCTGTATGCAGGAGCACGCTGAGGTTTATTGTTGTTGGTAACACCCGACTTCGGGTTACCTCCTAATCCATTATAGTATATAACGACGCCTAAATCTTGTTTGTTGTATATTCGTTCGGATTCTAGGAATTTCATTAAGAAACCCTGCATAGAGGGTATCCTGTCGATACCCATAATAGGTGCCACATTCTTTGGTACGACTATATAGGCACCTGCGTCGTCGGTGTTTGTGGTACCTTGCTTATGAGCCCATTCCGAGAAGTTACCCGTATTGTATATATATACGGTCTGCTCTAAACCGGCAGATATCTTCATTTGTTTTATATCGATGGCTGCCGTGTACGAGTTGCCGAAGATATTGTAACCCAAGCCGTAGTGTTTCAGCTTCGGGTCGGTGCCTGTGTAGGTCGTAACGGCAGGGGCTTTACGACTAAGATCCAGCGCTTTGGTGCCAAAAAACAGCTTACCCTGTATCGAGTAGGTCTCAGGCGTTTTACGTGTTATCTCGTAGCCTTTGAAAGCAGTCAGATTGTCGTTGTTGGTGATTTTTCTCCATTTCTGGAAGAATCTCTTGTTGTCGCCGTTGTATTTCTCGTCGTACATACGGATATAAGCCCCGTAGAATGTCGGGTTTGCCTGTACGCTCTCTACGGGCACTCCGAAATACTGCCAACGGTACGTAGAGGTGAATGTCTGCCCAAATGTGGGGCTACCGGGTATATTGTCTGTCCATACGTTGGGTGTAGAGGCTTGGTCTGCTTTCGAGTACATCTCTACCGTAGCGTATACGGGTGTGGCAGCAGGCTGTTTCCTTACTATCAGCGTACCGTTAGGTTTGTCTTTCTCCGAACGTATTACTATCTTGCCTGCCTTCTGCTTAGTCTCGCTGCCGACGATACTTTCCTTTACCGTCAGAGCTTTGCCTGTCGGTATTATGGTAGCGAAGTTGGTCTCGTTCACCAGCTTGGTGATGGTTCTGTCTTGGTCGAGTACGAGGTTTTTGACAGCGTTCTTTCCGCTGTTGGCAGTGGTAGCGAATACTACGTCTTCTGTGTTTGTCGGTACACGGGTTTTCGTCCAGTTCGAGTTTGTGCCCCAGTCGGTGCTGTTGCTACCCACCCAGTAGTTACACGGGCGTATATCTATCTCTATCTCCCAACGGCACGACGAGGATCCGAACGGTATGACGTAGTACTTCTTTTTGCCTATATCCGCACTGCTTTGGGGGAAGTCGTTGGTGTGCGTATATTCGATAGCACCCGGAGCGGGCTTTGCTACTTGTACTCCGCCGACGTTGTCGAATATTACGTTATTGTAAAATTTAGATACAGGCGGGAATATCTTTGCTATCGAGTCGTGTATGTTGATACCCGGTGTCTCGCAGAACTCGAAACTTCTGGTAACCTTTCCTTTGGGTTCTTGTGGGCAGTTTTTATTTACGAAGTCTGTCGCATTTATATTGATAGAGAGCGGAGCGTATATGGGCTTATTGTGGCAGTTGCCGTCTTCGTAGCCGCTTATGAACTTGATGTCTGAGAAGTTTTTACCCGACATCTCTCCCTTACCGCTTATCTTACCTTCTAACTGCACCTTAGGCAGACAGTTGTCTCTGTCTACGAGGAAGAAGCAGTTTTTGGTGGCTTTCAGTTTGAATTTGAGCTTTGCCAACTCGGTGTTACCTGCTTTGGGCAGGTCGCCTATCTTCCAGCGGAGTATTCTTCTTGGACTGCCCAAAGTATCTACATGTGTAAGTAATGTATCCGGGAAACTGTAGTTGTTGTTATAAGTAGCCGAATAACTTACAAGCTCCGCCGTATAGGGTATGGGTATATCCATAGATACGCCCAGTATCTTCTCTTCGCTCGGGTTGGTTATCTTTAGCTCGTACTCTATCTCCTGCCCTGGTAGTACTGGTGTACCGGGCGTATAGCCAACTCCGCCCGTGGCGGTGATGAAGATATGTCCCTGTACGTCGGGTACATAGGCGTCTACCGACATAGCTATACACGATATCACGTATGTATCCTGTTGGCTGCCGTATCTGAACTTTGTGGATGTTTGATTGTTGGTAATTATAGCGTTGCCGGAGTTATTTATCCTAAACATCGCTATATCTATACCGGTATTGTTTAGTTTCTGGGGGTTACGCGGATTGGGAGCCGGTATGGAGCCATTGAAGAAGTTGTTTACTGTATTACCGCTGTGTATAAGATTTTCCCAACCACCGCCATGTTTTTGTATTTGGAAGTAGTCTCTATCTATGTCTACATCGCCTTCGCCCGCTATGATACCGAGCCTCATATCTATATCTCCGTTCTTTGCGGTACGGAAGCCAGATACTGGCAGTTCATAAGCTGCTTTCGAGGGTCCATTTATGTAAGCGTATCCGTCGAAGATGGTTATATCGCGCCATTTCATTTTGGAGTTTTCGTATACCACTATCAGCCCCCAGCCGCCAAAGTATCCAGTATTACCTCCTTTTCCTTGATTTAGAGCCATATCTGCCACGAAGTACTCGCCTGCACCTTTTTGGCGTACATACTCTGTAACATCGGCATAGCCGGTGTATATTAAGTCTTGGCTATTGGTGGGGAAATATATATTAGAATTCTGAGCCGTTACGTCGCGATAGGTGTCACCGCTGTGTTTGAAACGTACTTTGAGTTTGTCTAAAGATTTACCGTTTACAGTGAACTGATTGTTACTAGGCGATGAGTTATGAGCTCTGCCCATCCAATAGAGCCCTGCATAGACTACATTGGTACAAGCGGGGTCGATGGTTCCGTAACCTTCGGTGCCTGTCGGATATACGAGGGTTGCCGACGAAGAGTTCAGCGTAGAGGGGTCTCCGTCTATGTCTACATATTTCATATATTGCGAGTTATTCCCGTTGGGAGAATAGTTTAGCAGAGTCATATTCGTATTTCCTATCATCTGGAAGTCGCCTCTGAGCGAGATGATGGGTTTATTGTCCAAATATGGCGATTTTCTCGGCTTGAACGGTTTCATTACCTGGGCAGATACCGAACCCGAAATCAGGCATATAAGGAGAACTAAGAGTGTAAATTTTCTATTCATACCTTTCAAAAAATTATTTTGATTAATACTAAAATTATATTTCTATATTGAATTGCAAAGATAATAAATATTTTTTCGATACACCAAACATTATTTAACTTTTTTTTATCCGCCGATTAAATTTATTTGTGTCATCGGGCGGCTTCGGGTGGCGTATCTGTGCGTGTGTGTTAGTATGAGTTTGTATAATATGTTGTTAATTAGTGTTGTAGTGGGTGGTTTTACTATGCTTTGGGGCTTTGGGGGTGTGTCTGTACGGTATGGTGGGGTGTGATAAGTATCGGTTTTTGGTAGCGGGCTAATTATGACGTTTTTAGTCGGTGATAGCAGAGCAGCATACGAAAAATGTTCGAGACGGTAACGGTCGTGGACACTGAATTCGTAAAAAAGAGTGTCGTTTTTCGAAAAAATAGATTAATTTTGTAGTCCGTAAATCGTACAGCGATGAACAGGAAACTGAATACCGAAGAGATACGGCGTGTGTCTGTGGACGAGTATCGCCGTATGGCAAAGATACCGCTCGTATTGATACTCGATAATGTGCGTAGTATGCACAATATCGGAGCGGTTCTCCGTACGGCAGACGCTTTCTGTATAGAGAAGGTGGTGCTGTGCGGCATCACGGCTACCCCTCCAAACAACGAGATACATAAGTCGGCTCTGGGAGCCGAGTTCTCGGTCTGCTGGGAGTACAGCCCTGAGGCTCAGACACCTGTCCGTACGCTCAGAGATGAGGGTTACCGTGTCTTGGCAGTGGAGCAGACACAGGACAGCACGCCGCTCGGCAGCCTGCCTATAGAGGGTGCAGCCAAGTACGCCCTCGTGCTCGGCAACGAGGTGTCGGGAGTAGAGCAGGCGACGATAGACCTGTGCGACGGCAGCGTGGAGATACCGCAGTACGGTACCAAACACTCGCTAAACGTAAGCGTGGCGTGCGGTATTGTGGTTTGGACATTTTTCGAAAAGCTGAGAAATAAACGTGAAACTATATAAATTGCTATATTATATAATATCTATGGTTAATTGTTGTAAAATGTTTTCTAATGTAGTGAAGAGGCTGATTATCATAGCGATGTTTTTGGTGCCGACAATATCTGTCTTGGCACAGAAACCTACCATTATCGACAATCTGCGTAAGCCCGATGCCTCGACGGGGGCTACCGTTTCTATTCATCAAGAGATAATCATTACCGATATTGTCGGCAAAAAGATTGAGGGCTACGAACCTGTGGCAACGATGTCGAAGGGTTGGAGCGTACAGGTCTTTTCGGACAATTCACAGGCAGCCAAAGACGAGGCATTCAAGATAGAAAACAAGATAAAGGAGCGTATGCCTTACGAGTACGTTCGTTCCGAGCGACACACACCGTTCTGGAAAGTAAGGGTGGGGCAGTTCGACACGGCAGAAGAGGCACAAGAGCTCAAAGAGTTGCTCATCAGGGAGTTCCCCGAGCTGAAAGGGGGGATTTATGTGGTTAAGTTCAATAACAATTGAATTGAAGTAACATAAGTATTCGATACTTTTACCCGTATGAAGATAATCTGCATAGGCTGGAACTACGATGACCACAACCGAGAGATGAGTCGCGACGGGCGTCCCGAGGCACCGATATTTTTCCTGAAACCCGATACTGCTCTGTTGCGTGATAATAAGCCATTTTTTCTGCCCGATTTTTCGGAGCGGGTAGAGTACGAGTGCGAGCTGGTATACCGTATCGACCGTATAGGGAAAAATATTGCAGAGCGTTTTGCTCATCGTTACTACTCGCAAGTGGCTCTGGGCATTGACTTTACGGCTCGCGATTTGCAGGCTGAGTGCCGCCGTAGCGGGTCGCCGTGGGCGATAGCCAAAGCCTTCGACAACTCTGCCGTCATCAGCGAGTTTGTCGATTTGCAGGCTGTCGGCGGAAAACACATCGGTTTTTCGCTCTACAAAAACGGCAGTCAGGTACAGAGTGCCTCCTCCGATGATATGATTTTCACGATAGATAAGATAATAGCATACGTCAGCCGATATATGACTCTGAAAATAGGCGACCTGATATATACGGGAACCCCCTCGGGCGTGGGTACGGTAACCATCGGCGACAACCTACGGGGGCTGATAGGCGACAAAGAGATGTTCGACTTTTTTGTGAGATAATGAAATTGGCTGAATTACAAAGATATAACACAATGATATGAAAATAAGATATTTACTACTATTCGTAATATTGTCTACACTGTGTGCTGCACAGACCAACGACGGCTCTCGGTATGCCTCTTCGTCGGTGCTCGCCACCGGGCAATGGACAAAAATATCTATCGACAGGAGCGGCATATACCGACTCGACTACGGCGACATCAAAGCTATGGGCATCGCCCCCGAGAATGTACGTATATACGGCTATGGCGGGGCTTTGCTCAGCGAAGACTTTACGGCAAAATATATCGACGACCTGCCACAGGTGCCTATCTATATACACAAAGGCAGCGACGGTGTCTTCGGCGAGGGCGATTATATCCTCTTCTACGGACAGGCTAATATCTCGTGGCGGTACGATGCCCGAAAAGGGACATTTTCGCACGTTCGCAATCATTACTCCGACAGAGGCTATTACTTCGTTACCGCAGGCGAGGGCGAGGCTAAGCAGATACCCCGACAGGCAGCAGAGACGTCAAGTGCCGTGGGTAACCTCACCTCTTTTACCGACTATCTGCTGCACGAACAAGATTTGATCAATCTGGCAGATGGCGGCAGGGAGTTCTACGGCGAGGAGTTCGGTATGCAGCGTAACAGCTACGATTTTCAGTTCGTGGTACCGAATACGGAGAGTGCTGAGGCAAAAATGTTTGTGGATATAGCAAGTAAAGCCCTAAATCCCAACTCGATGACTATTAGCCTGAATGGTAATAGTTTGAAAACCATTGCTCTGGGTAGTCTCTACGGCAGTTCGTATCAGGTGGCGGTAGCAACAGCCGATACGATTACCTTCACCCCGAGTGCCACAGATAAGTTCGATATTAGATTTGCCCGTAATAGCCCGTTAGATCAGGCTTACCTTAACTATTTCGAGATAAACTTCAGACGAAAACTGATAATAGACGGCAGCGAGTTTTATTTCCGCAATGTAGACCACATAGGAGAGAACGGTGTGTACGATTTTGTGCTTGCCAATGCTTCTTCATCTACGGAGATATGGGAGATAACCGATATAAACGATATAACGAGCGTTCCCGTGCGGCTGTCGGGCGATAAGATTACTTGGGCGGCAAATACCGACAAAGTTCGTCAGTACGTGGCTGTAAATACGCAAGGTACATTTGCCAAGCCTACTGTGGAGGGCAATGTCGCCAATCAGAACCTGCACGCTCAGCCGCAAGCCGATATGCTGATTATAGCTAATGCCGACTTCGTGGCGGAGGCAAACCGTTTAGCCGACTACCACAGACAAAAGCGAGGAATCACCGTCAATGTGGTCGACGAAGGCAGCGTATTCAACGAGTTCTCGAGCGGTACGCCCGACGCCTCGGCATATCGCAGATACGCCAAGATGTTCTACGACAGGGGCAAGACCATCGGCAACGCTCCACAGTGGCTTCTACTCTTTGGCGACGGTCTGTACGACAACCGCGGCTTGACGGGGAAAGGTCAAAACTTTCGACGATTGCTTACGTATCAGGCTGTGAACTCTCTGAACAAGATAAATGCTTATACCTCCGACGATTATTTTGCTTACTTGGACGATGACGACAAAGCAATGGAGCCCGCCTCACAGATGGATATTGCCATCGGTCGTATACCGGTCTATGACATCGGACAAGCGAAGACAGCAGTCGATAAGACCATATCGTACATCGACAACAATCTACGTGGCGAATGGAAAAACCGTATGCTCTTCATAGCAGACGACGGCGACAACAATATGCATATGAGAGACTGCGACGGAGTAACCGTCGTTACTCAGGCTCAGAACCCCGATATAATGATAAAAAAACTCTATCTGGACGCATACAAACAAGAGACGTCGGCTTCGACTGAAAGCTACCCGATGGCAAACAATATATTGGACAACTACATAAAGCAGGGAGTGCTGATGATAAACTATATGGGGCACGGGTCGGCTATCGGCTGGGCTAACGAAAAGTTGCTGACCACGGCAAAAATAAAGTCGATGATAAACGACAAATACCCTATATTTGTTACTGCCACTTGCGACTTCTCGGCGTTCGACCAGTTTACGGAATCGGGAGGCGAGCAACTTATCTGGAACAAAACGGGAGGTACTATGGCGCTGATAACCACTACACGTACCGTATACGCAAGCGGTAATGCCGAGCTTAACAGACATCTGTCTGCCAATCTATTCCTGAAAGACGCCAAAGACGCTCCGCTGACGATAGGCGAGATATTGCGTCGTGCCAAAAACCAACAGACAGGCTCGGACAACAAATTCGCTTTCACCCTGCTTGGCGACCCTTCGCTGCGGCTCCTCTACCCGTACGAAGCAAAGGTGGTTACAGACAGTATCAACCACAAGTCCGTAAAAGACTCGCAAGATACGCTGTCGGCACTGAGCGAAGTAACCGTATCGGGACACATAGAGACCATATACGGCAACAAGATAAATGGCTACAACGGAGTGCTCAACGTGAGTGTTTTCGACAAATTGGAGCAGGTGAAGACACTTGCCAACGACAAGGGCAGTACGCCGTTCGAATACCAAGACCGTCCGAATATGATTTTCAGAGGGGCGGCGGCGGTCGAAGATGGTAAATGGAGTTTTAAGTTCCTCGTACCTAAGGATATAAAGTACAATTTTGGTACGGGCAGGATAGTTTATTACGCCTCCGAGAACGATTTGGGAATGGAGGCAAACGGCAGTTTCGAGAATTTCGTCGTCGGAGGCGAAAACCCCAATCCGCAGGCAGATAGCGAGGGACCGCAGGTGAGCCTTTTTATGAACTCGCACAGTTTCAGAGAGGGACAGAAGGTAAATCGTTCGCCTCTGTTTATAGCCGACCTGTACGACGAGAGCGGTATAAATACGTCGGGTAACGGTATCGGACACGATATAGTGCTCAAACACCGTCGCGACGACAAAAACGAGGTGATACTCAACGACTATTACGTGTCGAACCTCGGCGATTACAAGTCGGGCAGGGTAGAGTATCAACTCAATAATCTGGAAAAAGGCAGATATACCTTGTGGTTCAGAGTGTGGGACTTACAAAACAACCCTACTGTCAAAGAGATATCTTTCGAAGTGTCAGACGATGTTGCCATAAATGCCGACGTAATGGCATATCCCAACCCTGCAACCGATTTTGTAAAGTTTGTAGTAGAGCACGACCGCCCGTATAAGGGGCTTGATATCAAGATAAGGGTATTCGACATTGTCGGACGCCTTGTATGGCAGTCGCCCAAGACAAAAGCCGCTACAAGCAACCGAACCGAGATAGAATGGAACTTTGCCTCGGAGGGAATGAGTGTGCAGAAGGGTATATATTTGGTACAGCTCGAAATATCCGTTGCAGGCGAACCGAGCATTTGTAAACCGATAAAATTAATTATAAATTGAGACAGTCTATGCAATAAAATATATTTTTTTGCGTTATCATTGAAATAAAAAGACTAACTTTGCCATTGTTTTGTACAGCAGAGTAGATTGTTGGCAGGGCGACGAAATAATAAATTAAATACAAAAATAAAAACATAGTAAAAAAAATAAAAACACGTAAAAGTATGAGAAAGTTCTTATTGTTAGGGATAATATTGTCGGCAGCAACACTGTTGTCTGCACAGACAAAGGAAGACGTTATTTATAACCCGATTATAACGGGTGTACCGTCGCTCAGTATATCGCCCGACGCTATCGGTGGTGCTATGGGTGATGTCGGTGTTGCCTCCAAGCCTACTTTGGCTTCGCAGTTCTGGAACTCGTCTAAGTATGCTATGATGGATAGCAAAGGAGGTCTTACGCTCAGCTATACTCCTTGGTTGCGAAAGATAGTAAACGACGTGGATTTGGTTTACCTTGCAGGATATTATAATATCAGCGAACAGTTCGGTACACTGAGTGCTTCGCTCAGATACTTCTCGCTGGGTAATATAACACTACGTGACTATAACGGACAGAATCTTGGGGATGCCAAACCTTACGAAATGTCGTTCGACTTGGGTTACTCCAGACGTCTTGCCGAATATTTCTCGATGGGTGTGGCTCTTCGTTTTGTAGCCTCCGAATTGAATGCAAAAACAGAGGGTTACTATACGGGTATAGGTTTTGCGGCTGATGTCAATGGTTATTACTCGAGACCGATAGAGGTGTCGAGCGGTACGTCCAGACTCGGACTCGGCTTCAATGTATCGAATATCGGTAGCAAAATATCTTACAACAAAGGTGTTTCGAGCAACTTTATGCCTACGAATCTCGGTATAGGAGCTTCTTACCTTTTCCCTTTCGATGCGTATAACAGGATAGCTCTCAACGTAGACCTCAATAAACTGCTGGTTCCTTCGCGTAGGTCGAAGTATGCTACCGGTTTCAACCAATCCGACCCTGCAACGTGGGCTATGAGCGACAAACAGTATAGCGAAATATCCGTAGTAAAAGGTATATTTACTTCTTTTAGCGACGCTCCCGGCGGCTTTTCGGAAGAGCTCAAGGAGATAAGCGTATCTACCGGTCTCGAATATGCCTACAACGAACAGTTCTTTGTACGTGCAGGTTATCACGGCGAACATATCGAAAAGGGCAATCGTCAGTTCTTCTCGGCAGGTGCGGGCTTCAAATGGACAGCCTTTACTCTCGACGTGGGTTACCTCATCGGCGTTTCGCAAAACAACCCCTTAGACCAGACATTGAGATTTACCCTCTCGTTCGATATGGACGGTCTTAAAGACTTGATGGATTGATTAAAATTAATTTTTTAAATATTTTGTAGACACCTCTTTTCTTAACGTAAAGAGGTGTTTTTTTCTGAGTTGTAGTAGACAAAAAAATCGATACATGGAAAATTTTTTGTTACGGTACGATAGAAAATATGCTAAAAGTGCCGATATCATTTCGTTGTCGTCTCTATGATATGAAAACTTTTTTGTTTTAATCTCCGCCAATGTTATTACGGGGATTTTTACTAACTTTGCTACGTTTTTTATAAATACACAATTCATTGCTAATATAAACATTTAATAATCAACTATATTTTATGAATAAAATAGCACTTATCACAGGAGCAACATCGGGTATAGGCAGAGCCGTTGCCGATATCTTCGCCGAAAACAAGTATAACCTTATCGTAACAGGCAGACGCAGCGAACGGCTGCAAGAGCTTAAAGCCGCCCTCGAACAGCAACACGGCATCGGTGTGTTTGCACTCTGTTTCGACGTAAGGGACAACGACGAAGTGGTACGCAACATAGAGTCGCTGCCCGTAGAGTGGCGTAATATCGACGTATTGGTCAATAATGCAGGGCTT
>ERZ773065.590-NODE-590-length-19720-cov-18.593542_pt1 | contig 19720 bp, 23 predicted proteins | sample MGYA00580623_ERZ773065 | MGnify/ENA primary metagenome ERZ773065 (study PRJEB29015, sample SAMEA2738017) | human oral metagenome | biome: human oral; feature: human-associated habitat; material: dental | place: China | collected 2047 ... | reverse complement strand
CCGGGATCCCGTAGGCCAGGTGGTAGTGCAGCCCGTATCCGTCCCGGTCCAGGAGATTGACGTCGATCAGGCCGTCGTCGTCGGGTGCGACGGCGATCTCGACACTCCCGTGCCCGCCGGTGAGGTACCGGATCATGTTCGGCGTGCTCTCCTTGGTCACCTGGAGGGGGATGTCGTTGTCCAGGTCCGTGGCGAAGTCGCCGACCCAGCACCATGCCGCGAACCGGCGCACCTCGTCCCGGTACTCGCGCAGGTCCGTGGTATTCACGTCCAGGCTCTCCGTCATGTTGTCCGACTCCCAGCACAGCCCGTCGTAGTCGTCCCAGACCAGCGGCAGGTCCCCGACGAGCACGTGCAGGGCCGAGTGGTACACGGCCAGGGCGATGTTGCAGGTGTATCCCGACTCGTAAGGAATGGGGTCCATGGGCTCGCCCTTCAGTGTGACGAAGAACGACCTGCCCACGCCGGTGTCGTCGTCCGTGCTGATGACGCCGAGCACCCGGTCGCGGCCCACACCGCGCAGGGTGACGACACCCGTGTTCAGGTCCAGGCGCAGCATGCGCACGACCGCCTCCACGGGGATGTTCGACAGGACACGCATCCAGATCCTCGTGCGCTCGTCGAACGTGTCCCAGGTGATCTCCTCGATCTCGCTCGTCATGCCCTATTCCTCCTCTCCTCCTCGTTCCTGCGGTCCCGCACGGCCTCGTGCAGGACCAGGAAACTGGACACGGCCGCAATCATCTTCTCCTCCCGTTCGCTTTCGCGCTGGAAGGAGATCTTGCTGCCCTTGTCGCCGGGATCGTGGCGCATCACGACGACACTGTTCTCCCCGACCGGGGCCAGGTAGATGTCCGCGTGCGCTCCCCCGGACCCGGGGATCTCGACGCTCGCGTAGGAGCGAGCACCTCCCAGGACCCGCGCCGAGGGCGCGTGCTTGGTGACCTCGGCGACAATCTGCTGAATCGTCCGCATAAGATCTCCTCTCATTCCTTCTCCTTGGTTCATGTTTTGAACCCGTGCCGGACGGGGGAGTCGAACCCCCGGGGATTCACGTCCGCAGTACGGCAGGGTCTTTGACCTGGCCCAACCCATAAACGCGACGCCATTCCCAGTCCCGCTCCCGGCTGTTGCGGTCTTTCACCACACGTAGATCGACACGCCCCTGCTCTCCGGGGCCGGGTTCCCGCACCGGGCGCAGTCCGACTCCCCGGCCACGTCGGCCCTCCCGAGTTCGGCCGGACGCACCTCCCGCTCGCATTCGCAGCACAGAGGGCCGTAGGACTTCTGGGCCGAGCGCGAATCCAGGTACACGTACCCGCCGTCCATGAGGGCGTCCATGATCGCCACACGCTGCCCGCGATCCGCCAACCACCCGGTCACCTCGTCGTCGTCCACGGCGAGGCGCCTCAGGATGCCCCGGACGTCCTCCCCGGTCACGATCCGCTCCGGCCAGGGCCAGTCGCATCGGCGCGTGTTCAGCATCTTGACGACGACACGGGCCAGGTCACCACACATAGATGGTCACCCTGTCCGTGGCGCCGTCGACCGTGCGGCAGCAGTCGGCACAAACGGCTCCCACCCAGGCCGGGTCGGGGACCTTCCCAACCCTGCGCGCCTCGTACTTGTGCCGTGCTTCGCACCGGGGGCACAGCGGCCCGTATCGGCGGTTCCCGTCGTCGGTCCAATTCTGGGGTAGGACGACATAGCCCATGTCATTCAGGACGGATTTCAGGAAGCCCCGGAGCACGGGCTCGGCGAGCGGATCCCTCCCGTCGTAGGGCTTCCTGCCGAGCAGGTCATTGGCCAGGGCGCGCAGGCCTTCCCAAGTGAGCACGTGGTCGGCCCACGACGGCGCCGGGTTCCACTCGGGGCTCGTCTCCGCGTCCAGGGCCTCAGCTATCTTCTCGACAAGGCCGGTGCGGGTTCCGTTCTTGTTCATTGTTCTCTCTCTCTTCTCGGTTGGTTGGTCGTGCTCCCGGCGGGGCTCGAACCCGCGATGCGGCCTGACGACGGGAGCGGCCGCTGTTCAGGCGGCGTTGGATGCGAGGATGAAGATGCGGGTCAGGGCGTCCTCGTCCCAGATGGTCCCGCTGTTCAGCGTCTCGTCCGTCGCCCAGTCGACAATCCGGTACGAGCCGCCCCGCTGACTTCCGTCGGCGTTCCAGATGAAGGACACGTCGGTGTCCCGACCCTCATCTGGGTTCTTGATCTTCCAGATGACCTCAAGGCCGCCGTTCGAAGCCGGGAGCGCTCCCATCTGGGACCCGGCGGGGATGACGCGCCAGTTGCGGGCGTGCCAGGTGGCGTACCCGGCGTTCGCGGTGTAGTCGTTCATGGTTCTCTCTATCTTCAGCGGCGAGTATCGGAAGTTCGTCCCACCGCAGCTGGGTTTTGGGGTTCAGGCGTAGATCGCCACGGCCTTCGTCAGGTCATCCTCGGTCGGGGGCACGGGGATCGCCTCGTAGAGGCCGACGAATCCACCAACCTCGTACTCCTCCCGCTCCCCGCCGAGCGGGCTCCCGTCGGCGTCCCACGTGAAGTGGACGTTGTCATCCGGACGCGAGACGCCGCCCGGATACAGAACGACATGGAGGGCGCCGGTAGAATCGGCGCGGAATCGGGTCCCCGCATTGGCGGGAACCACGGCGCGCAAGCGCCAGTCGACATACGCTCCGGCGGCTTCCGCCGCCGCGCACGCCTCGAAGACACGGTCGATATCAGTCAGAACCGCATCCAGGTTCTCCCACGGCTCGTCCCTGTCCTTGTCCTCAAGCGGGTGCGGGGCGAAGATGACGTCGGCGGGGATCGTTCCCCACGGGGCCACGATCGAACCGGGCTCGTCGCCCAGCCCGAATCGGGGCGCGTCGTCCCGCTCCTGCACGAGGTAGGAGGATACCAGGAGCGAGGCGATCCGCTCCCGGACCTCCCCCAGCGCGGGCCGGTCCTCGAAGCGGAAGAGGACGGGGTCGCTCCCGTCGACACCGCCCCAGCCCGGCTGGAAGAGGAACGCGTCCTCGCGATCGTAGAACCCCGATGGGGCGTAGTAGAAGTCCTCCACAAGCATCATGTAGGGACGGACGGGGTATCCTCCCAGGAGGGGCATGGCCTCGGTCCAGTTGTCCGCGGTCAGGGTCGTGTCCGGGTTCATTTCAGTTTCCTCTTCTCTCTCCTCCCCGTTCTTTCGGCGGGGATCGCGCCCGGGGAGGGAATCGAACCCTCCCTGCGACCATCCGGGCTGTTAGGTGCTCACGATCACATGTAGCCCGCGAGCGTCTGCGTGAGTGCATCCTCATCGAGGAGGGTGAGGCTCCGGCTGTAGTAATCCGGCTGCCCGATCGCCTCCTCCTCCATCGTGCCTTCGACGGGGCGCCCGTCGGCGTCCCACGTGAATGAGACGTACAGCTGGTACCATCCGCTCTCAATGTGGTTCCAGGTCGCCTTCATACTCCCGTCATTCATAATCCGGAACTCATCGGGGAACGGGAATGAAGGATTCTTCTCCCGCCACGCCTCGAATCCGGTCTTCGCGTTCATTATGTGTTCCTCTCTCTCTCTCTCTCTGGCTCAGTGCCCGATCGTGGCTTCAGTGAGGACGTCTTCGAGCTCCCGCCGAAGCCCGTCCTCTTCCGAGGTGAAAACCTCGTCCCCGTGCACGCGCACGGCCTCAAGAGCCGCCTGCGCCTCGGTGGGAGCAAGGTCGTGAACGGCGAGCCGCGCCACGACGCCCGCCGGAATCGTGGGGAAGGCCGTTAGGTGGGTGAGGGCCCTGCGAAGGTCTCGGTAGTCTCCGGTTCGCAGGGCCAGTCGGGCCCGGTCGGCCCGGGCGACGACGTCGTTGGCAGTGGGGTTCATTTTGATTTCTCTTCCTGTGTGTGGGTGGGCTGGTATATGGTCCGTTCAGCGGCGCGGGCGGCGCAACTGGATGAAGCGATAGGTTTTTCGGAAAGACCAATCGCAGTACCTCAGGTGGGGCAGGCTGCCCCAATCCCCCGTCTTTTTGGCTGCCTTGGAGACCTCGAAGATGATGTTCCCGACGGCCTTGAAATCGTCGTCGGTGAGGCCTGCCAGCCAATCGGCGTACTCCCGGACGGCGTCGTCCCCGGTTACCGTCTGCTGCTTGGCGAAATCGTCTATGGTATCGGTGAGGCTCGGGTCGTAAGGGGACGCCGATTCCTCCCGCTGGCGGGGTCGACGGCGGCGCTGATCCTGTACAATCTTGTACTCGGCTTGGAACTCACGGCACCAATAGCCCAGCATGGGGAGAGGACTCCAATCTCCGGTTCGACGCCCCGTGCGGGCCGTGCGGAAAATAAGGTTCCCCGCCGTCTTGAAATCGTCGTCAGAGAGGCGGTAAAGCCAGTCCCCGTACGCGACGATTTCTTTCCGGCCGAACTTGATCGTGGCCCCGATGAACCGGTTAAGGTCCTCAATGAGTTCGTCTTGCGTTGTGCTCAATGGTTTCCTTTCTCTCTTCCTCTTCTGCCGTGCGGCGCACAGCAATCGCGCCCCGGGGCTGCCCGTCCGGGCGTATTGGGACTTCGTCCCGCCGCGGCTCGATTCTGGGGCTCAGGCGCGGCGGGTCAGCCCGTCGCACCCGATCACCTTGCCCTCGGCGTCCCGGAGCAGGCGCCCGGGACTCATCAGATCGCCGCGGTGGGCGGGCGCCGCGTCCGCCACGGCCTTGGCGACGATGAAGACGATGTCGGGCTGCGGCTCGGGCAGACCGATGATCTCCTTCACGGGACCGGCGACGGCGACAGCAACCTCCGAGCCGCCGATCCGGACCTGCTCGGGCGGCAGGCGGTCATAGATAACCCGAGCCGGTCCCTCGGCATCGGGCAGGATGGTGATGTACTCCCCGTCCAGCGCCTTGACGTACAGGGCGTGGGGCGTGAGGTTGATGTATCGAACAGTCACGATGATCCTCTCTTCAAAAGCCAGGACGGTTCCGGACTTCGTGCCCCGGAGCGGCAGCGGGCCGCGGCGATCCTCTCTCCCGGGGCTAGTGGCGGACGGGCGGGGTTCAGCCCCGGTTCTGGCGCCAGTACACGTAAGAAGCGCCCTCACGGTTGCCGCGGGACTCGGCGTCCCAGAAGCAACCGTCATAGGAGTCGGGGATCGCCTCATCCCCGTCCTCATCGGTGAGGCAGGCCGCGACGGGAACCCAGGCGCAGTCCTGGGTTCCGTTAACGGAGGTTTCGAAGCACCGGGGCGCCATGTGCTCCGGTTCCTGCGTCGTCGTGACGACGGCCTCCGGGGCCGGAGCGGGCGCGGGCTCCCCGCTGGCGATCAGGGCGATGATGCCGGCGCCCAGCGCACCGGCGAAAACGATTGCCGCCGCCAGCGGGGCGGCGTCACGAATCTTCATTTTGATCTCTCTCTCTCTTCGGTTGGTTGAGCGCCGATCTTTCAGGCGCATCCCCGCTTACGCAGGGTTAATGGTTGGTTGGATTGGGGCGCTTGTCAGCGCATACCGACGGCCCAGGACGGCAGCGGGTCAAGGGCGGGGATGATCACGCCCTGTTCGGCCGCCAGTTCCTCGCAGATATCCATGTGCGGGCTAGTGATAGGGTCATCACTCTCCCAGTAATACCCGGGGCACAGGTAGTGCCCCAGATCGCGCCAGGCCATTCCCAACGCGTTGGCCATCTTATACAGCGGGTATCCCGTGCTGTAGGCCTCACAGATAGGGTCGTACGTGATATCGTACTTGTAGTCGTCGGCGCTCATTTTGGTTTTCCTTCCGGTTCGTGCGCGCTTTTTGCGCGCATCGCGCCCGGGCGCGGGATCGAACCGCGCTGCGTCCTCCGCTCTAGGCGGCCGGGCTGATAGCAGGGGTAGGGTCAGAGATAGTAGTCGTGCTCGGTGAGGTAGATCTTCACCTGAGCCAGGACGGGCCGCACGATTTCGTCCGCGTCCCGCCAGTCCAGCGGCTCGGTGCGCCCGGGCCGCATCACGTGGGTGACGCCGTCAGGCCCGGTGAGGGTGACGACGGTGCCGTCATCCTTCCAGTCCACTCGGGCGATGATGACGCCGCAGTCGCCGTACACGGTGCCGTTGCGGACCACAACGTGGGCGTCGTGCACGATCGGCTCCATCATGTGCTCAATGGTCCTGGCCGCCGCGCACGCCGCGGCGCGAGCGAGCCGCCGCCGAATCTGCGCCAGGGTGCGCAGCCTGTCATCTCCGAGCCCGAGGATGACGCCGCCGACGCCGATGGGCGCCGTGATCACTCGGCCGCCCTGGCGGTCGGTCCCGCACGTGCGCAGGCCCGCACCGGCTTCGGCCGCCAGATACCGGGCCGCGAGCGCGGCGACGGCCCACGGGGCATCGTCGTCGGCCAGCCGGATGGCCTCACCGCCGTCCGCGGGGTAAAGGGCGGCGTCATTCTTAGCGCCGCTGAGGTACCCGAGGATGGGACGGTTCTTGGTCCCGAGTCGCAGGACCGCGTCGGCGCCGTCGGCGCTGAGCGTGTAGATCATCCCGCCCCGCGCTGCGAGCGCCGGGGCGATATCGGCGATCCGCAAGCGCAGATCACCGACGGCGGTGCGGTAATAGGTCTTGAGGTTCATTGTGGTTTCCTTCCGGTTTATGGGGATGGGTTGGTGGGGATGGTCCCGCGGATGATAGCGTTTGCGGGATCGCGCCGGGTACGCTTCTGAGGGCGTGGTCTCGCGCACGACGGTGCGCCGGGGCGCTTCTGAGGCGCCCGCTCCCTTTTACCCGGCCGTATACTTCGTCTTATATCCGTTAGTTGTACACCTAAAAATCATTTCGGTTCGTCCCGGCCGACGGAAGCCCTGTTAAGGGCGCATCGTCGGCTTGGTGGGGCGTCCTCATGACCTTATGGCACGGACTGCAACTGGCCTACCGGCCGCTCGCCCTCACTTTTAACCGTCTATTACGTGAGGGCGACTATTTAGTTCTCAATCTTCCCGGGGTAAGGATGAGATAGTCGGTGGGGTTCCGCTTCTCTCTTCCTCCCTTGTGATGACTCTAGTCTAGCGCGCTCGCTTGGGTTGGTCAAGCCTTGAATCTGTGTTCTGCGTCTCTTTTGAGTTTGGAGTTCAAACTCGGGAGTATTGGCCGCCGGATGGCGGGAGTCGACAACAGCGAGGAATCCTCCTGCGCGGCGCACTAGCACTGTTGAGTTGTCATCGCGCCCCGGCGTCGGCTTGCACGACGCTCGTCTCTGTGGTCCGGGGCGGCCCCGTGAGGGGCGGTGAGGGTGTCAGTCCTCGGCCGGGGCGTACAGGGCCCGCACGGCTTCCCGGCGGGCCGCGTCGGTGGGGCGGCGCCCGGTCAGGCGCGCGATGGCGCGGTCGGGCAGCTCGCTCACGAGAGAGACGATCTGGGGCAGCGGCAGCGGGGCCGTGATGGCGCGGTAGCCGTCCTCATCCATGGCGTCCTGCCACGAGCGGGCCGTCTTGGACGCGGGCTCGGTGAGAGTCTCGAAGGCGTCCTCATAGAGTCTGTGAATGAGTGGCGTCCGCGTGTCCGCGGAGAGAGTCCAGTGGGCGAGCGGGTAGCCGTACATGGTGGGGTTCATCTCGGTTCCTCTCGGTCGTCGTTTCCTTCTGACAGGTATAAATGTACTCGCCCCGTGAGGGTGAGTCAAGGCACGAGGGCAGGAAGATAGGGTGAGCCTCGTCACATTCTGGTTTGAGGGGCAAAGCGGAGGTTCAGGGCGCCCTACGGGCGAAGTCGACAATCGCCCGGGGCGGGCGCAAGTCGGAATCTCTCTCCCGCGGGGTAGGTGCTCGCGTGTTTCACGTGAAACCAATGAGTAGGGAACGGCGGGGCGGGGTATCGGCATCTTATGTGGCGTAGAGCACATACTAGCGGGGATGCATATGGGTGGGGGAGAAGCAAGGGACGAAGGTCCCGAATGTGGGCGGGGATTGGTGGGTGGGGTAGGCGAAAGTTTCGGGTAGCCGAAACATGGTATGCGTGACGTAATACGTGGGCGGGGATACTATGTCTGGCGTATCATCCTCGGGGAGGAGGAATGTGATGAAGGGCACGGAGGAATTAGGGTTGACAGAAGTGGGGGAGTATGCTATGGGAAATGAGACGAAGGTCATATGGGGGAGGTATTGCACATAGCGGTGTTATGTGCATGTGTGAGTAGCAATCTCGCGTGGGGGTATGGAAAAGGGGCGTAGGAGAGGATAGAAAGTAGCAAAAAGGCGTCCCAAAAAAGATGGTTTGTGATCTGGATCATATGCATAAAGATACGGTTGAGTGCATAAATGGCTATATCAATAATAGATGATAATGATAATGATAATGATAGATGATAGATGATGATAGATGATAGATGATGATAGAGATTAAGAAAGACAGAAATTAGTGAAGCATAATTCTTTATACAAGCGTTCACTATTTTCTATTCGGGGCTAAATGTGACGTAGGTCTCGGTTCACTATTCTCTATCCGATACCTGACTGTGATGTAGGCCACAGTTCACAATATTTGGATGTAACCTAGGTCACAGTTCACAATATTTGACACGCTTTTGCGCATATGCTGGCCCGGGATTGGTACTCACTAGACAAGCATGTATCTATGCCAGCTGCGTGGTTTGTATCAGTACAAGAGCGAATCGTCGCTCTTTGGGGCCTAGAACGGCCTATACCCCTACCCCTAGGCAGTTACACCGGGGCGTGCCCGATAGGCCGCCAGCGTGGCTCACAGCGAGCCCTGGGGGTACATGCGCCCACATGGGTGAGCGCACGCATATGCGCACGCGCGCGTGATAGCACACATAGGGAGAGATTGCTAGAGCGAGTTTGTGTGCGGTGAGTCATGTGTCTTGACACAGCGTGTGTGAGCAAGGCAACAAATTGGTGGGAGATGCCCATCGTTTCGATTTGCGGGGAGAGCTGCGTTCCGCCCATGGGGACCTATCGGCGCCATCGTAGGAAAAGGTGCCGATAAGGTATATTATGACATTTTGGTAGGTAGACGGTCTACATACCGGGGGGATTTTGAGGTGGGGCATTCTAGCGGGCGCGCAGGAAGAAATCAATGTGACGTGCGCCACGCCGGGGCGGAGGCGAAATCGGATGCTCTCGACGACGGGGCGTGGCACGCGGGTGTGAGGTCGCTCATCTTTCCCCGCACCCTGCGCCCCTTAACCCCCAACTTCCCTACTCGCCTAGCAGAGTGTCGACTGATCTGTCAAAACGGCCCTCCTCGCCTCCCGAGACCCAATATAAGTTTATGCACTCTTTTTATCCATGGCTGCATAAACGTGTTCCACGTCACGAGTACTAAACCAGCCCCTCCAGCCACACCAACCCCGCCTACCACATAGGCCCTTAGTCCCCCTACCCCAACCTCCCCCACTCCTCCCAACGAAAAGTCCCACTTAGTCGACCCTAAGAAATCTCTGCATATTTCCTATGCAACCCGATGCATAAAGCCCGCATAATATGCACTGTCCACCATTTGAGACTCAAAACGTTTCAACGTTAGTTCAGTCACATTTTCGTATGCATCGCTCGAACCCCGCCCAACCCCTCAAACCTGTTACTGGTGTGACAGAACAACCTCAAACATCACCAAACCACCCCTTAAATTTTGGTTTCCCGAGGACAGATGCCCCTGTGACCAGTGTGACGACACCCTTCCGCAAAACCTCCTCACCTCCTCCCCTCAAGAGGGAAGAGGGGGGTGTCGCGTCTCCGAAGGAGGCCCAGGGGCTCATAGCTTCTTTATTTATTGAGCGAACCCCTTCCGCCTCTTCCTTCGCCCCCTCCTCTTGAGCCCCGCCAGTCACAGCCCGACCCCACCCAAGCCCGCGCCCTTCCACACCGCCGCCCCGCTAGGCCCCGCTCCGCCAAGACCCCAGCAACGACAACATCGGCCTTGACAGTCCGCCAGCACCGGCTATAATCGCGCGCCCGCGTACGTGCGCGCCTGCGCGTTGATAAGAAGGAGAGGCAGGGGCGGGAACAGGAGGGGGTGTCGACCTCTCCGCCGGGAGAGCCCCGTGCTACCCTCGGAGCATGCGGATCACCATCAAGCCGCCGAGCCCGGCCCCGTCGCCGCCCCTGCCCGAAGGCGCCCTGCTCACGGTCCGTGTCGAAACGGCCGACCCCGCGCCCCTCCTCGCCGGGCCCCCCTCCATCGCGTACGAGGGCCGCTACACCGCGGACCCCGCCCCCGGGGCCTTCCTCTTCCCCGCCCCGAAGGAGCAGGGGGTGTCGACAGCCGCCCCGGCGGCATCCGATTTCCGCGCCCCGCTGCCCGCCCCTCTTCAGCCCCATGTCGACATCCCCGTCCACGGGGGCGACACGATCACCGCAACACTCACCTTCGACGGCAAGACCTACAGCGCGGCCCTCAGAGCCCCGGCCCCGCACAACACGACCCCCGTCGTGCTCCAGCTCGCCGCGGGCCCGCAGGGCCCCACGCCCCCAACGCCCCAGCCCGCACCGGGGCTGACCATCACGCCCGACCCCGGGGACCCCGACGTGCTCAACCTCGACCCCGCCCCCGGCAACGACAACATCGTCGTCGAGAACTGAGAACAGGAACCCACCATGGCGACGTACCCCGTGTACTCCAAGGCCGGTGTCGACCGGCGCTTCGCGCCCAAGGCGAGTGTCGACGCCCTCACAAGCGCGCAGATCGCACAGGGGGCCGAGATAGGGACCCTCAAGGAGCAGGTGCGCGCGCAGGCGGTCCTGGCGAACATGCTGCCCCGGCTCGGCGGTCCCAATACCCCCAGCGCCCTCACTGTCGGGTTCATCGGGGACTCGTGGGCGACCCCGGGCGCCGGAGGTCAGGGCGGCGCCCCCGAGGAGGCGACCATGCCCCAGATCGCCGCCAAGCGGCTCGGTGTCGCGGCCGCCGTCAGCGGGCAGGGCTCCACGGGGTGGGCCCGGACCCCGACCCCGCAGGGCGACACCGGGTTCTTCAGCGCCCCCGCCCGTGTCGACAAGGTTCTGGACGCCCACCCCTCCTTATTGGTGGTCGTCGGCTCCGTCAACGACAACTGGGCGATCGACCAGCCCCCCGTCCCTTCCGACCCCGCTTCCGGCCCTACCGCCATCAGCCAGTCCGTCAAGGCCCTTGTCGACCGCGTCCGCGACCGGGCCCCGGCCCTGCCGATCATCGTCGTGGGGCCGCAGCCGACCAGCGAGTACCGCACCTACGCGGGCTCCTCGCACAAGAACGCCGCCGCCGTGAAGGCGGGTGTCGAAGCCGCCGGGGGTCAGAACAATGGCGTCTGGTTCGGCGACTGGCTCGGTGTCGCGTCGGCCTCGGCCACCCGGTGGGATCCGGCCACGAGCCCCGCACGGCACTGGTCGCGAAGCGAAGTCATCTGCTACGAGGGCGTCAACTACGAGGTGACGGCCGACTCCTGGGTGCCCTCGTCGAACCCCGACGCCGCCGACCCCTACCTGGCGTCGTTCCTGCCGTCGGCGCCGGTGTCGAGGAGGACGGCCGTACTGTCGGGGCGGGGGGCCGTCGGCAAGACCCCCGCCAGCGGCACCCGGGCGCTGTGGCTCATGGCGGACGAGACGCACGTGAACGTGGCCGGGGCGCAGGCCTTCGGCGTCGAGCTGGCGGACCGGGTCATCGAGGGCGTCCAGGCCTTGAGAGACTGGATCATCTCCAAGGGGCCCGTCGTCGTCCGCCCGGCGTCACCGACACCCCCGCCCCCGCAGCCCCCAGCGCCCGCCCGGCCCATGGGAGCGCTGGCCGACGTGCGCGACGCGCGCTGGGGCGTGAAGTGGGGGGCGCTGTCGGCCTCCGCCCTGCGGGGGGCGCTGTCGCAGCTCATAGAGGGGGAGGTCCTGAGGGGGTCTGTCGCCCTGCCGGTGCGCATGAGCAAGGACGAGGGGGCGGACAGGTTCGTGACGTCCACAGTGTCGTCCATCACCCCGAAGGGCGGCGGTGCGGCGGTGCGCATCAATGCCTCCACCATTGCTCAGCTCAAGGCCGTCGAGGACGTGAACGGCGTCGTGGCGACCCTGGGCGAGGCGCTGACCCTCCTCGACGCCGCCCCGGCGCGAACCCCGATCGTCGTGGAGTGCATGGACACGACGAACGACATCATCGCGGATTACTGGGTGTACGACCGCAAGATGATGGAGTTCCTGCTGGCCCGCTACGGAGCAGCGGCCTCCAAGCGGATCATCGTCGCCACCAACGGGACGCTGAACGCGGCTAGGGAGAAGGCGAAGGCGGATGCGGCGCTGAAGGTGCTGCCCCGCCTGGCGTACAAGCCGTCGGGGCCGTGGACCGCCGAGGACATCGGGAAGCTGAAGGCCGTGGACATGATCGCCTGCCGGTCGAACGACGCCTCCAAGCCGGAGGTGTTGGCGGCCATCAAGAACCACCCGGAGCGGCCGGGGCTGTGGTGGCAGGGGATGACGACGGCGGGGCATGTTGAGACCGCCAAGGCGGCGTCCAAGGCGGCGGGGCTGGCGATCGAGGGCTGGCTCATGGAGGCGCTGGAGGCCTCCCCCGGGGCCCTGTCGACGGAGCTGCCCATCAGGCCCTGAGCCCCCGACCCAACAAGCCGTTTTTACATAAGGAGAACCATGACCGACGTCGCAACGATCTCGGCCGCCCAGGCGCAGTACTGGTGCCAGGCCGGACCGAACAAGCCCGCCGGAGGACCGTACTCGGTGGGGTACTCGCAGCCGGACCGGCTGAACGTCTATCGCGACAGCGACGAGCAGGGCTACCTGACCCGGGACACCAGCGCTGACTGCGGGACGATCGTCATGGGGGCGATCAACTACGGGCTGCACAAGGCGTACTCCGTCCTGGCGTGGGGCCACCCGGTGCTGTTCGACCTGGATGACTACTGGACGGGGAACCTGCGCGGGGGCCTGGAGGCGAGGGGTTTTCGCGAGGTGCCGTGGAACGACGCGGACCTGTACCCCTCTGGGGGCTTCCGGGTGGGGGATGTCGTGCTCTCTGCGAAGAACGAAGGGGGTGTCGGGCACGTGTGCATGGTCGTGGCCACGACCCCGACCATCCTCGTCGCCGAGGCATGGATCTCGGAGACCGACGACATCCACGGGGCGCCCGGGGACCAGACCGGCGGGGAGGTCCGCATCGAGACCTACGCCACGCACCTGGACACGGCCCGGGGGGTGTGGACCAGCTGTCACCGGTTCGACCCGGCTCTGTTCGCCGCCCAGCACCCGGACTGCGTCGGGGCCTCATCCGCCCCACCGAAGAAGACCCCTGCGCCCGCACCGACCCCCGCCCCCAAGGGCAAGCCCGGGCCGCTGCTCGGCGTCGACATCTCCAACTGGCAGGCGGGCATCGACCTGGCGGCCGTCAACCCCGACTTCACGATCGTCATGGCGACGCAGGGGGACTGGTTCGTCAACCGGTGCTTCGACGAGCAGGTGAGCGCCGCCCTCGCTCTGGGCCGCCCTGTGGGTGTTTACCATTACGTGGACGGCTCTGGCGTCGAGGCGGAGGTGAGCCACTTCCTCGACGTCGTGGGGGACCGGATCAACCGGGTGTTCTGGGCCATCGACTGGGAGGCCGATCAGAACGGGGTCTGGGGTGACGAGGGCTACCTTCGGCGGTTCGTCGACATCGTCAAGGCCCGTACCGGCCGCCGCGGCCTGCTGTACGCCTCATCGGACTCCTACCCGTACGTCGTGCAGGAGGCCACCGGTTCGATGCGGTGGATCGCCCAGTACGCGAGCTCCGACCCCGTGGGCTGGGACTACGCCCCCTGGTCGGACGGGTCGTGGTCGGCGGACATGCACCAGTACACGGGGACGGGGAGGGTGCCCGGCTACGGGGGCGATCTGGACCTGAACCTGCTGCGGGGCGGGGAGGACGACCTGTGGGCGCTCACGGCACGGGGCCGGGGCGCCGTCGACGACAACATCCATCTGCTGGAGGGAGACGAGGACGTGAGAGTCACTCATATTCTGTTCGCCTACGAGGGCACCATGTACCTGTACTGCGTGCTGTCGCATACTTATTCGCCGATCCCGAACGAGAGGACCCTGGAGGACGTCAAGTTCATCCTCGCCAGGGCCGGGGCGAAGGTCGAGGACTGGCTGGAGTTCAACCGGGGCTCCTCCCTGGAGGTGGGCAACCTGCTCGCCTTCGGCCGCTACGTGCCCGTCGGCGGGCGCGACGAGAAGAAGTAGACTGCGGTAGTCCCCATCTGATCTCAACCAAGGAGGAACCTGTGGCGAACCACAAGGCCATCACCGTCACCGCCCCTCAGCGCAAGGCCATCTACATCCTCATGACGGCCCTGCTCGGCCTCGGAGCGGCGTTCGGCGCCTGGACCGCTGAGGACGCCGCCCACTGGGCCACTGCTCTGGCTCAGCTCGCGGGCGCCCTGTCCAGCGTCCTGGCCCTCGCTCACGTCTACGACCCCGGCGACGACAAGGGCTGACATGAGGACGCCGGGGGTGTTTACGCACCCCCGGCGTCTGCATAAATATACGAACGGAGAAGAGCCATGACCGCGTACAGGGTCTACTCGCGGGACGGAGCCGACAGGAGGTTCGCCCCCCGGGCCGAGACCGACGCCATCCGCAGCCTCCTGCCCGCCCTCACCGGGACGGGCACTGTCCTCACCCTACGCACCGGCGAGCACGCCCCGGCCGGGACCCGCCCCGGGACCATGGTCCTGCGGGAGAGGGCCGCCCTGGAGGGAGGCGTCGTAGTGCGCGACAGCGCCGTCGGCCGGGCCCAGGCCGGTGCCGGAGACCCCCTCACCGCCACCGCCCAGCCCGGCGATGTGGCCGTGCTCATCATGGCCGCCCAGCTCCAGGCCGACGAGTCTCCCTCGCCGATCCCCTCGGGCTGGACGGGGACGTGGCAGAACACGATCCCCGCCACCAACCGGTCCGGATATGTGGCCACGCGGAAGGTGACGGCCGCCACCGACACCCGCGGCGTGGAGTGGTGGGTCAAGACGAAGGCGTGGACCGCCAGGCAGAGGGCCGTGCTCGTCGTACTGACGGGCGTCGACGCCGACCAGATCGTCGTCGGCCAGTGGCGGGCGACGGTGGCGGCCGCGATCCCCGCGCCCTCGACGGCCAGGCTGCTCGCCTCGGCGGCCCACGGCACCAAGGACAACAAGATGGCGGCCTGGACGATGGACGGCGGGGCTGTGGTGGCGGATGGCCTGGCGGACGTGTCGACGACGGAGTCCTGGTCGGCGGTGCGCGTCGTGCTCGGGGCTGCGGACCGGCCGCCAGACGGCGCGGCGGCGAACCCCCCGGCCGCCTGGGCGCAGGTGGGTCTGGTGGCCGCGGCCGGGGGCGGAGAGGGGGCCCTCGACGGGACGACGGTGCCCCTGTGGTTCGGCGGGGAGAAGACTCGGGCGGGGGTGTCGATCATGCCCTACGGGGCCCGGTCCGCCTCTGCGCTGAAGGAGCGCAAGTCGGGGATCGTCGTCGGGCACCGGGGCATGAGTGGGGCCGGGGATGTCGTGGAGCACACGATGGCCGCCTACACGCGGGCGGTGGAGTGCGGTGTCGACGCCCTGGAGATCTCCTGCCACCGGACTTCGGATGGGGTGTGGTTCGCCTCGCACGACTCCACGCTGGAGCGCCTGGGAGGCCCCTCGACGCCCATCAAGAACATGACCTGGGCCCAGGTGCAGGCGGCGTTCGCCGGGCGGCCCGAGGCCCTTCCCGTGACCCTGAAGGACTACCTGGCGACCTACGGGGGGTCGCACGTGACCATCTTCGACCCCAAGACGGAGATGGCCCGGTCGGACGAGTACCTGGCCCTGCTGAAGGACTACAAGGATCGTGTCGTCATCAAGGCGTTCGCCGACGCCGGGTGGCTGTTCGCCAAGGTCAAGCAGGCCGGGTGGGCGACCTGGGGGTACGCCTACGCACGCAACCGGGGGCAGAACTGGTACCCGGACTTCGCGGCTGCGACGAACCTGGACTTCCTGTCGATGGAGTGGAACGCCGCCGACGACGTGTGGACTCCGCTGGTGGCCACCAAGAAGCCGGTCATCGCCCACATCCCCGCCTCGGTGGCCCAGGCGGCGGAGGGCGCCCGCAAGGGGGCGGCGGGGTGCATCACGTCGCGCGCCGACCTCGTGGCCGGACTGAAGGTGTAGTACCCTGTTGGGGCGGGCTTCTCATCTCTCTTCCCCCGCACGCCCCCGGTGTCGACCGTCTACGACACCGGGGGCGCTCGTTTGCAGAAAATAGGGAAGCACAGTATACTGAGACCGAGGCCCGGGACGGAACGGGCCCGGAAGAGAGGAAGACGGAACATGAGCAATCGAGCCGAGAGACGAGCGGAGATCCTCGCCAAGGCCAGGGAGCGCAGGTCGCAGATCGCCCACGGGGAGGTCTCGGAGAACGCCCTGCGCCGCAAGGACCAGGTCCGACGGGTCAAGACCCTTCTGCGCGAGTTCATCCTCGATCACGGCATCTCGGTCAGGGAGTCGGGCAGGGTCCTGGGGTACGAGTCCGTGGGCCGCCTGCCCCGCCACCTCAGCCAGGGCATGATCGACCTTGAGGATCTCTTGGCGATGGCCGAGTACTTCGAGGACTTCGACCCCACCGCTATCCTGCGCGACGTCCTCACCGGCGCCGACGAGCACCCCGATGAGGCGCGAGCCCGCCGGGAGGGGACGATCACCCCCGACGGCGAGAGGATCGCGATCGAGGCCCCCGCGCCCAGCGCGCCGTCCGCCTCCTGCGGCGAGGGGGCGGGCGGTGTCGAGGAGGTCGTGGTCATCCAGCCCGACGCCGTCGCCCCGCCGCAGGAGGATGACGAGCCCTCGCTCGACACCGACGAGGGGTTGCAGGCCTGGGCCAACCGATTCGGCTTCAGCACCGGGGCTTGACATCGGCCTCTGAGAGCGGTAGGTTCGTCCTGCAAGGACGGCATCCCTTCGGACCCCCGGCACCAGCGGACGGTGCCGGGGGTTGTCCTATACTCGGACCATGGAATGGGACCCCAGCAAGATTCAGGCCGACACGCTGTTTCCGGACGACCCCCGGCTCCATATCGGCACCATCACAGCCGACAAGGTTCGCGCGGGACGTTTCGATCTGGGTGCGGCACTCACCGAGGAGCAGATCGCGTACCTTCGTCGCGCCGTCATGAAGGGCTCCTCCTGATGCTCGCCGCCGTCGCGATCATAGCGCTGCTCACAGGACTCGCCCTCGGCCTCATCGCCGGGGTCCATTGGAAGGGAAGGGTGGACGATGAAAGGCTTAGTGGATTCCTCACCGAGCTCGAAGCCACGACGAACCGGGTCGCAGTCCAGGCCCGCGAAGACGCCATCGAGCGGGCGGGGTGCTATTAAGCGCGTCGTCGACGCACCACCCCCCACCGAGGGCGTGGTGGTCCGCAGGAGCGTGACCGAGGAGCAGGTCGACGAGGCCAAGCGGAACCTGGTCGTCAACGCGCTCCTCAAGGGCGGCACCCGGGGCGACGTCGCCCACCAGGCGGGACTGAGCGAGGCCCAGGTCTTCCGCATCGAGGAGGAGTACTACACGGGGCAGGCCATGCTCTCCGAGCACGCCCGCCTCATGAAGCAGCTGGCCCGGCTCGACCGGGTGCTGGGCATGCTCGACGCCCGCGTGCAGTCCGCGCTCCTGGCCAACCCGGAGGGCGACCCCAAGTACTTCGACTCCATCCTCAAGGCCATTGACCAGGTCAGCGAGCTCATGGGCCTGAAGAAGACCCGCATCCAGACCGAGGTGCGGGTCATCGAGACCAAGCAGGTGGAGGTCATCGTGTCGTTCACCCGCTCCGTCGTCGAGGCCATGGAGGCCCACCTGCGGCCCATGCTCACCATGGCGGGGCGCGAGCAGCTGGAGGAGCGGCGGGAGGAGTGGCTGGCGCAGGCCACGCAGGCCAGCGCGGAGATCCTTGAGGCCACCGCCCCCATGGAGCTGTGACGTGGCGCCCGTTCTGGATTTCAAGGCCGTGGCCGCCTCGTTCGGCGAGGGGGCCCGGGCGGAGCGCCTGTCGAGGGACCCGGTGGCCTGGGTGGAGGAGCGCCTGGGCGAGTTCCTGTGGTCCAAGCAGCGGGAGATCGTCCGCTCTGTCGTGGAGAACAAGCGGACGATGGTGGCTTCTTGTCACTCCGCGGGCAAGGGGGCGAGCGCGGACACGCCCCTGCTCACGACAGAGGGTTGGAAGACCTACGGCACCGTCCGTGTCGGGGACCGGGTCTTCAACGAGGACGGGAAGCCCGTTGCCGTTACGGCCAAGAAGGTCTGGCCGGGCAGGCCCCACTACCGTGTCGAGTTCGGCGATGGGGCCACGGGCGTGTTCGACGGCGCTCATGAGTGGGAGGCCATCCACCTTAACCGTCGTCCTCGTAAGGTCCAGGATTGGCGGGATTACTGGCACGCCGCAGAGCGCGTCGAGACTCGGTACATCGCAGCCCACCTGCGTACTGATGCGGGACAGCTCGCCTACCGGGTTCCCCTGACGCGGCCGCTGCGCACAATGGGTACGGCCCCGGATATCGACCCCTATCTGCTGGGCTACTGGCTCGGCGACGGAACCCGGGGGGCCGGGGCGATCACGTTCGACGACCGGGATGAGAGCCATCTGGCCGCCGAGTGCGAACGGGCGGGGCACCCCCTCCTGCCGACGCGCATGCAGGACAGCGAGCACGGGCGGGCGGCAACCCCCCGGCTGCTGAGGCTCAAGCTTCGGGATGTCGGCGTCCTGGAGGACAAGCACATACCCGAATCGGTTCAGCGGGCGCCCCTGGAGTACCGGCTCGCAGTGGTGCAGGGTCTGCTCGACTCCGACGGCTTCGCGGCCAACAACGGGGTCTCAGTCGGGCTGGACCTGTGCAACGAGCGGCTGGCGGCCGGGGTGCTGGAGCTCATCCGCGGCTTGGGGACCAGCGTGCAGGGGCGTCCTGGTCCGGCCAAGCTCTACGGACGGCAGACCAGCACCCGGTGGCGCATGAACTTCTCCCCGGTCGGTTGGGAGCCGTTCCGGCTCGCCCGCAAGAGGGAGGCTTTCAAGGGCGCGCGGACCAGCAGACCGACACAGCGGACGATTGAGAAGTGCGAGTACGTCGGTGTCGGGGACACCGTGTGCATTGAGGTCGAGGGTCCCTCGCATCTGTACCTCACGGGGCGGGATCTGGTGCCCACGCACAACTCTCACCTCGCATCGCGAGTAATAAGTTGGTGGCTCGACACCAAGGACGTCTCACCCACCGAGACGCGAGTCATCACCACCGCCCCCTCCTGGAACCAGGTCGCCAACGTCATGTGGGCCTACGTCAAGGAAGTCCAGGACAAACTCCACATGCCCGGCAACATCACCGCCAAAGCCACCTGGACTTTCCCCGGCTACAAGGCGCCCACCGCCTACGGACGCAAGCCCTCCGACTACGACGAATCCTCCTTCCAGGGCATCCACGCCACCAACGTCCTCGTCGTCGTCGACGAGGCCGGGGGCGTGCCCGAGTCCATCTTCACCTCCGTCGAAGCCATCACCACCAACGCCAACGCCCGCATCCTCGCCATCGCCAACCCCGACGACCCCGGCTCCTACATGGCCAAGGTCTGGCGCGAGGAGTCCAAGAAGGCCCCCGAGGACCGCAGATGGAACCTCATCACCATCTCCGCCTTCGACACCCCCAACTTCACCGGCGAGGACGTTCCCGAGCGGGCCCGCACCAACCTCCTCCAGAAGGAGTGGGTCGAGGACGCCCGCGTGCGCTGGGGCGAAACAGACCCCCGCTGGCAGGCCA